>WBZU01000429.1_pt2 | contig 34255 bp, 29 predicted proteins | sample 5204311 | NCBI WGS metagenome assembly WBZU01 (sample SAMN12344359, study PRJNA552823) | activated sludge metagenome | biome: Activated sludge suspended growth; feature: Nitrification reactor; material: Wastewater; isolation source: activated sludge from nitrification reactor of wastewater...
CCGCATCGGGCTCGCCTTCCAGATGCTGGACGACGTGCTCGACATCGCCGGCCCGGTCGAGCGCACCGGCAAGGCACGCGGCACCGACCTGCTCGACGGCACCGTCACCCTGCCCTTCATCGAGGCGGCCAAAGTTGATCCCACGCTACGCGACTACGACCTCGCTTCGCTGGACGAAGTCGCCGCGGAAGCGCTCTGCGACAGGATTTCCGCCACTGGGGCACTCGATTCCGTGAGGTCCCGGGCGATGGGTCTGATCGAAGAGGCCAAGGCCGGCTTGACCGGCACCGCGATCGAGCCGGGCCAGCGCAAGCTGCTCGACCTGATCGCCGACGGCGTCGTGCTCCGCTACAGCTAGTCCGGCCGGCCCGGCTGCCGGTCCCGTACGCCTCGTCTTCTGGGATACTCCGCCACCATGGTTCTAAGCGACCACACCATCCGCGAGCAGATCGATGCCGGCCGCATCAGGATCGAGCCCTTCGAGCCGGAGCTGGTCCAGCCTTCAAGCGTCGACCTGCGCGTCGACTCCAGCTACCGCGTCTTCAACAACTCGCGCTACCCGTACATAAACGTGCGCGAGCCGATGGAGGACCTGACCACCCTGGTCCGGCCTGCCGAGGGCGAGCCCTTCATCCTCCACCCGGGCGAGTTCGTGCTCGGCCAGACGCTCGAGAAAGTTACCCTGCCCAACGACCTGGTCGCCAGGCTCGAGGGCAAGAGCTCACTCGGCCGTCTCGGCCTGCTGATCCACTCGACCGCCGGATTCGTCGACGCGGGTTTCTCCGGCAACCTGACCCTCGAGCTCTCCAATGTCGCCAACCTGCCGATCACGATCTACCACGGAATGCCGATCGGCCAGCTGTCCTTCATGCAGATGGACCGCGCGGTCGACAGTCCCTACGGAACCGAAGAGAACGGTTCCAAGTACCAGGGCCAGGCCGAGCCGACGGCTTCGCGCTACTACCTGAACTTCAAGGACTGATCCGGAGCCGGATTCCCCGCGTAGGTACGGTTACATCATGTTTGGACAAATCGGACCCCTAGAGATTGCGCTCGTACTGATCATCGCCCTGATCGTCTTCGGGCCCAAGCGCCTGCCCGAACTCGGCAAGTCCCTCGGCAAGGGGATCAACGAATTCCGTGATGGCATCAGCAATCTAGGTCACAACGACGACGACGAAGACGATGACGACGAGCCAGCTGAGCCGGCAGAGCTGACCGCGGGCGAAGCACCGGACCCTGACGACCCGGCTGTCCACGAGATCACCGATGCGGAACGCGCGAAGGTGGCTGAGGACGACGCCGAAACGGTTGATGCCGAGGTAGTCACCGAGCGACACGACTGAGGGCCGGCAGTTGGCAAAACTCAAGCCGGTCCGCCACGAAGATCAACTGAGCCTCGTTGATCATCTGGACGAACTGAGAACCCGCATCATCGTCTCGATCGTCGCCCTGGCGGTGACGTTCGCCGTCTGTTTCTGGCAGAGCGACCTGATCCTCGACATCGCCGCGCATCCGCTGCCGCCCGGGCAGAGGGCGCTGACCGTGCTGGCCCCGACCGAGGCCTTCATGACGACGGTGACCGTCTGTGCCTACGCGGCGATCATCATCGCCGCTCCCTTCGTCAGCTACCAGCTGTTCGCCTACATCCTGCCCGCCTTCTCGCCGCGCGAGCGCAAGGCGATCGTGCCGCTGCTGATCACCATCCCGTTCCTATTCCTGCTCGGCGTGATCTTCGCCTACTTCGTGGTGCTGCCGGCGGCGATCAACTTCCTGCTCAGCTTCAACGGCGAACAGTTCGAGACCCAGCTGAGAGCGCGGGAGTACTACTCCTTCTTCGCCACCACCCTGCTGGCCGGCGGTGTCGTTTTCCAGATGCCGGTGATCATCCTGGCCCTGGTCAGGCTTCGGATCCTGACGGTCGAGCAGCTGCGCAAGAACCGCCGATATGCGTGGCTCGGCATCGCCGTGGTCGCCGCCGCACTGCCCGGCGTGGACCCGATTTCCATGCTCATCGAGATGGTTCCCCTGCTTTTGCTCTACGAGTTGAGTATCTTGCTTGCCCGGGGAATCGGTGCTGACAAGGTGCCGGATGACCCGGAGCCCGATATCGAAGAGCACTGAGGAAATGGCAGACGAACCAGAACACAAGATGTTGTTTGACGTGCGCGGCAAGCGCAAGCGCGTGATCCAGGTGATCTACGTGCTGCTCGCCATCGTCATGGCCCTCAGCCTCATCGTCATCGGCCTGCCCGGTGGCATCAATCCGTTCACCGGTTCCAGCAACCTGGTTTCCGCCGACAGCGCCAAGGTCAGCATCGAGCGCGCCGAGAAGCTCGAGGACCAGATCGCCGCCAATCCGAAGAAGACCAACGCCCAGGGCGAGCTCATCCTCGCCCGGATCACCGCCGGCAACAATCTGATCGAGATCGACGACAACGGCCAGCAGCTGCTGACCGATGACGCGACCGAGCAGTACCAGCTCGCCGCCACCGAATGGGACAAGTACCTGAAGGCGACCAAGAACAATCCCGATCCGGCCGTCGCACTGCAGGTCTCGAATGCGGTCCTCAATATCGCCGGCGGCACCGTCGCCCAGTTCCAGAGCAACATGGGCACGGTCGTCGAGGCCCAGCGCTACGTCGCCGCCAACGCCGTGGCCGAGTCCAAGAAGAATGGACCCAACCCGGCCGCCCAGCTCACTGCGCTCGCCCGCTACGAGTACTTCAACCAGGAGTACGACGCCGCCAAGAAGACGCGGGCCGAGGCTCTGTCCTTCGCTGAGGACAAGACCACCAAGACTCAGATCACTACGCAGCTCGATGCTGCCGAAAAGCAGGCCAGGCAGATCGGCAAGCAGATCGACGCCGCGAAGAAGCAGGCCGGCAAGCAGAAGGGCCAGCAGCTCGAGGACCCCTTCGGGAGCCTCGGATCCGGCTCCGCCACGACAACGCCGTAACCAGCGGCTCCATATACTTTCCCGGGTGGCTTTCCGCCACTTTCCGGGCCGTTAGCTCAGTTGGTAGAGCAGGAGACTCTTAATCTCAAGGTCGAAGGTTCGAATCCTTCACGGCCCATCCGGGGCGTTCCGGGAATTAGTCCGGAAAAGCCCACTCTCTGAAACGTAGTAGACAAGCCGGAATCCGGCTTGTCTCTTTCCAGTCCGGAAAAGAATCGGGTCGAAACAGCCCACTTTTCCCAAAAACTTTGGGAAAACCCGGTGCGACGGCAATCAGAGCGTTCCGCGGCCTCTCTAGCTGGCGTTCGTGTCGAACACGTCTTGTGTCAGGCTCGGAGGCGCTCACAGCAGTGCGCCACTTGCCTGATGACGAAACGAGTCTCGCACGTGTCCAAGCGCAACTCAGCAAACAACTGGGTGTTTCGGACAATTGAGATCAAGAAACCATCATTGGGGAGAGATTGTGAAGCGGAGCTTCAGGTTTGCGTCAGTTCTTGTTGTGTTGGCAATGACGTTCGTAGTCCAGGGAGCGATTAGTTCAATGTCGCAGGCTGGCCTCTTGGACCAGAGTGGTTCAGACGTGACAACTCGCTTTAAGAGCGGCATCGTTGATTCCTCCGCGGACGCTTCTTGGATCTATTTGATTGGTCGTGGGGGAGCGACCGGACGCGTATCAACAGCCGACGGCAGCCTTGACCCGGAGTGGGGGGTCACGACGCCGTCACCATTCGATAGTGGTTGGCCTCGTCAGATTGCGCAGCTCGCCGACTGGTATGGACTGACTGATGTCGAGGTTGATGCGAAGGGGAGGGTCCTTCAATCCGGCTGGATAGGAAATGGCAGCGGGAGCGGCGTGCCCACCACTCGACATTTCCTCACTAGAACACTCAGCGATGGAAAGCCAGACCCAAACTTCGCAGCAAACGGAATCAAGATGATGAAAGGTCTCGGATCGGGTAGCCCGATTTCATTCTCGGGCCGGCTGGGGCTGGATTCGAAAAGCCGAATATATGAATCCATCGAATCAGTCACCCAACCGACTCGCACGCGTCGCCCGATGACCAAATTCACGATCGTCAGGCTACGTTCTAGCGGGGAGGCTGATCCTTCGTATGGGAAGAATGGAACCGCCGTCCTGGCGGTCGATCGCACGCCCACCCAGCAGATGCGACTGGTGGATATGGCTGTCTCCAAGAACGGACGAGCTGCCGTGCTGATGGCTGTTCCCGGTCAAGGCCTTCAGATTCGGGCTTTTGATCAGAAGGGAAGGCCCGACGTACGTTTCAATCGAGCGACTCGTCGAGTGCGGATGTCGGGGAATCACGCCAAACCGGTTTCAGTTGATTTCGACCGGTCGGGCGATCTGACGGTTGTCATGGCCAAGCGAGGCAGCAGCCCTAGGGTGAGGGTTGATCGGGTGAAGGCAGATGGTTCCCCCAGGGGAACATTCGGAAATGGTGGCAGGCTATGGATAACCGACTCCTGGCTGCGCAAGAACTACGGCGCTGGATCACCTTCGCTTTCAGCTAACGCCGGCATGGCTACTGGCGTGTCAGTAGACAATCGCCGACGTGTCATTCTTACGGTCAGTGGCCAGGTGGGGAAATCTAGTTCTGACCCGAGTGCTATCTCTATCCGGCTCGATTCTGCCGGGGGAGCTGACACAGGTTTCACGACGGGCGGGTTCCTTCTGGGACATTCACCGTTGACCTCAGTTTTGGGAACGCTTCCCATTGCGACTCTTCCCACCGGGGCAGCGATCCTTTCCAGCGGAACCAAAGTGCCGCCATCTGACGGAAACCGGAGCATCGTCCTCTACGACGTCGGGTGATCAGAACCGTCTTGGCAACAGTTCGCAGTTCTGAGAAGAACTTTTTGTGAATACCCTTCCGTTGTCTGGCGAACATCTGTGTCGCCGACTAACGACTAGATCGGCGCCTCCTTGAAAATCAGATACCTTCTCACCGGCTTCCTGGCCCTATCAGCCTTGGCGTGTTGCCCATCAGTCTCTTCGGCAAAGGCCAGTGTCTGCTTCGGCGAGCCGGCCCAGACCATCAAGGTGTCTGGCTCGATCAAGAGAGGGGCCACGGTTGTTCTTAAGAACCGATCCCCGATAGCGGCCAAGGCGGCCGGACATAATTTGATCTGTGGCAATGGCGCTGCTGTAACTCTCAACCTGGGAGGGGGCGGTAGCAGCAAGGTCCAGCTGGGCCCCTCAGACGATCGAGTGAGCCTGACCGGCAATCTGAAAGATGGCGATACTCGAACGCTATGGACAGGCCTCGGCAACGACACCGTGACCGTGACCGGCCTGGGCAAGACCATCGCATTCCTGAGTCCGAAGTGGGTTCGCGGCGGAGCGCGTGACACCGACACCTATAACGGAAACCAGAGCACCGACACGGTCTACGATTTCGGTGGTGGAACGGATGAGAATCCCAACTTGATCGAGGGTAATCGTGCTCTAGACCGTCTACATTCTGCCGGAACAGCACGCTCGGACATCTACGGTGGTGATGGCACCGACTTCCTTTACGCAGCCAGCCAGGGCGACGGAGAGGACCGTCTGTTCGGGGATCGAGGTAACGACCGTTTGGATTTGCGCGCAGGAGGTAGGAAGTCGAACGGCGCATACATGGACGGAGCGGAAGGAGATGACTGGTATTACGGCTCGTCGGGCCCGGACACAATCATCGCGCTTTCGGGGATCAAGAAGATTCGAGCTGGCGCTGGCAACGACAGGATCATCCGCAATGCCCTAGGGAAGTCATCCATTTTCGGCCAGTCAGGACGCGACACCCTCTCCTACATGGGGCACGTGCCCCTCGGACCGACCGACTTCAGTGGAGTGAAGATCGATCTCGAAGGCGATGGAACCGCAACTGCCGGAGACAGGGGCAAGGACATACGTATCGCATCGATCGAGCACCTCATCGGCTCCGCTTACGACGACCGCATTTACAGCCGTAAAGGGGATATCCATATCGATGGGGGATCTGGTACCGATTTCATCAATGGCGACAAAGGCAACTACATCGACGGCGGCTTTGACCGCGACGGATGCTCTGGTTCCTGGGACATATTCGACAGTTTCGTCAGTTGCGGCGGGAACGGGGTCGAAGAGCCACCGGATCCCTTCGGAGTGAAGGTCACAATCCTCGATGACGGAGTTCTCACAGTTCGTGGAAGCGCCACCGACGATGTGATCGATGTCTCCTACAGCCTTCAGCTCGAGGCTTTCCAGATCGAATCAACCACCCCGATGCAGGGAGACGGTCTCTGTGAGGCGACTGCCGAAGAATCAACCTGGAGTTGCCCCGCGGACCCGGCGGTACTTTCAATCGCGGTCGTTTCCGGAGGTACGGGAGACGACCGCATAACCGTGCATGACGTCCCCGAACATGTGGGGACCGTCGTTGATGGAGACCTAGGAACCGACGACCTCCAGGGATCTGACGCCCGTGAGGTTGCGTTCGGAATTGAGCAGGGTTATCTCGGTAAAGGGAACGACCAGATCTGGACCGCCGAGGAATCGACCCTTGACGCCGGTCCGGGTTCCGACACTGTCCACCTGGTCGACCCGTGTGTTGGCGGGAACGTGAAGGGTGGGCCGGGAGTACGCGACGGGATCGTCTTCGCAGGACTTCGACGCGGAGTTTGGGCATCAATGAAAGACCTTGAAGCGCGCTATGTGAAGGGGCCGTGCGACAACCCCTTCCATTTCGCGGATGACTGGGAAGGACTGGAAGGAACCAAGCTAGGCGACGTCTTGATTGGCAGCGACAACCGAGGCATCACCTTTCTTGGCCGAGGTGGCATCGACGTCTTCAAGGCACGAAACGGAAAGTACGACAGGATCACCGTAGGGGATGGTGGCAAGAGAAACACCGTGATTGCAGACCCCAAGGACCTGATCCACTGGGACTGGAGTTACTCGGCGTTCTGAGCAGGCTGACGGCCAGCGCCGGATCGGCATCCGGTATTGCTCGCTTCGACCACATCGCCTCTATGTGCGGAGGCCGGAGAAGTAGGATGGACGAATGTTCCGACGGAGGAGGAACGAGGGAGAAGTGAGCGATGCTCGATCGAATGCAAGTGCACTCGCGGACCAGGCAATGAGCCTGCCCCGACCGATGTAACGCCCAGGTACCTTCAGGTCAGTACCTAGTATGAGCAAGAAGCCAGACCCAACTGCCGACGAGGAGGCATTTGCAAATCTCTATCGGCAATTCGGGCGGATAGTCGATTATGCGAATCGGCGGGGAAGCATGGATGCCGAGGCGATTGCCGCTGAGACGATGGCCATTGCCTGGAGACGCCTGGAGGCTCTTGAAGGAAGGGATGCAGTTCCGTGGCTGATCACTACAGCTCGCAACCTTCTCCACGAGGAATACCGGTCCCGCCGACGCTCCGATCTGGTAGCTCCGACTGAAATGGAGGAGCTCGACTCGCGCGAAGTTCCTGACCTCGAGCTCAGATCCCTAGAACCTGAAGTTGATAGGGCCCTGGCCCTAATGTCACCCACCGACAGGGAGACTCTCCTCCTAATTGCGTGGGAGGACCTGACACCGTCGGAGGCCGCAGAGTCGCTCGGGGTAAGTTCGACCGCTTTCCGGGTGCGACTACATCGGGCCCGGAGAAAGTTCAAGCGCCTTTATGCGGGAAGTGACACAGGTCTCGCCGCAACTAAACCCAGCCCTGTGGAGGATCGATCATGAGCGTCACCAGACTCCTGGCAGCGGCCAGGCTCCCTGAATCAAACGTGCAACCGCCAGTAGCTCTCTTCGATGAAATCGTCAGTCAGGAGCGAACGAATGAGGTGGCCACATCGCGTGGTAGCGGGCGGGCTGGAATCGGAAATCGACTCGCCAAGATTGTGGCTGCCACCATCGCGATACTCGTCATCGGGGCGGGTGCAGCCTGGGCTGTCACTGGGGAGAATCCGGTGAGCACGATCTTTGGCGGCAACGCGCAGGTAGTCGAGTCCGACTATGGATTGGATTCATTTTCAATCCTTCAATCCGCGACCCGGCAACAGCTGGAGGACCTCCCTCCGGACATTGCGAATCTAGTGAACTTCATGGTCGCTACGGCTGAGCACGTCCCAGATGTCGGCGGGTCGAAGCCATCCACATCAGAATCTTCGAAGAAGGAGCCGGTAGGGATATCGGCCATCGGGGAGGGCCAAGCCTCGACAGGCACCAATGCGACTTTGATTGTTCTCGATGACCAGATCTGCACCGTCTGGGCAGGCGGCTCATCAGGATGCGGTTCGCTCGACAGCATCCGGGAGGGCTTCGTGGTGAACGGGTCGCCTGAGTCCTCAAACCGCAGACTCTGGCGGCTACACGGAATCGTGACTGATGAAGTGACGTCAATCAAGATTGACGGGAGCAACGTACCCCCGATACCAGTCTCGGACAACGTTTTCGAGTTCAAGAACATGCCCCCGAAGAACTTGCGGTTGCTCGGTTTGGATGATGAAGGCAACGAAGTGCTGGTGATGGGCGCTCCAGTTGCCGGCTGGGCACACATGGGTGACTGAGGCGTCAGTCGAAGAACGTCACGGTCGGAGAACTACCTGCTCAGTTTTGGGCGGAGCGGCGTATCAGCATCCGACCGAAACAAGAGCGTCGGACCCGGTTTATGTACTTCGCAGCCAATGAAGGACTGCCTCGTCCAGGGAGAGAGACTTTGACGAGCAGCGCTGGTTAGGTAGAAGCGAGTACTCTCTCGCGTCGGGGAGTTACCAGGAAGGTTTTATCGTGGGGAATTCAATTGGCTTGAAATTAGTGCTGGGAACTTGCGTCATGTTGGCGAGCTGTCTGCTGGCACAAGGAATCGCAGCGAGCTCAGTGCCTCCCGACCACATCGATGCGGCGGCACAGGGGGTGCCCCGACTCTTCTTCTCCAACGGGGGGCGAATCGTCTCGGTCATGACCGACGGGTCCGACCGCCAGGTTTTGACTCGGAATGATGCGCGTCCATCCCTAAATGGGCTAGGGGATTTCGATCCAAAGGTTTCGCCATCAGGGAAGTTGGTGGTATTCACGCGCTGGAGCATCGGCCCATACGGCCTCAGGTCTGACCTGCTTGAAGCCGATGCCGAAACTGGGCTGGTGATCCGCCGGCTCGCTCGCTCCGATGTCGGAGGTATCACCGGTGCCAACTGGGTCCCCGATCAAGACTCGGTACTTGTCTCCGAAGTCGATTTCGGCTCCGGCAGACTTGCCTACAACAATGTCTACAAAGTGGGGCTCTCGACTGGCGTCCGTACTGAAATATTCAGAGAAGCAGTCTCCTTCGACAAGCCTCGATATGTGTCGTCTCCTGGCATCTCGCCCGACGGCTCCAAGGTTATTTTCACGCTCCTGGATACGACCGATTTGGACTTGTCGAGCGTCTTCGTTCGAGACCTGGCAGGGAAGCAGCTAGCTCAGATCGAGAACTCTTCAGGTGGAGTCTGGTCTCCTGACGGTGACCAAATTGCGACTAGCTCGAGTGATCTAGAGAGCAAAGCAATTTGCTCCGTGAGTGGAATTTGCCGCCAGCCGTCGGAGCTGGTAGTGACCAGTGCGGATGGAGAAGATGCTCGCACTTTGACCCATTTCGGGTCGAATCTGACCGATCCGAGCTGGTCTTCTGACGGATCTCAGATTGCCTTTCAGAGCGATCGAAACGTCCCAGGAGAATTCGCAGCCAACGAGATCTACAAGATGAACGCGGATGGGTCATGCCTGGATTGGCTCACCAACGGGTCTCCCGAAAGCGTTGAACCATCATGGGGCCCAGGGAATATCCAGGCAGTGGAGCGCAACGGTTGCGGCACGACGGCCAGAAAACCATTGGTCGAAATTGAACCTCGCCGGGATATTGCGGCGCCGGGCAAGCAGATGCTCTGGGCTGGCAAGCAGCTTGGTAATCATCTCCTCTCGGACATCTACCAATCCAGATGGACCCTCGACGTCCTCTACTCAGACTGCCCTAACTTCTCTGCCGGCCGATGTGACGAACCAGTCGCCATAGCGGGGGCAAGTAGTTGCTCGGCAATTCAGAATGAAAACACCCACCTCCAGGTGGGACGACTGGACGCTTTCAGAAGAGTTAGGGGTGGCGGGCGATTGATACTCACCCACGGGGCACATCGCCTCCGCTCAGGTCTAGTTGTAACTGGCGGGATCGGTGCCTTCGTTGGAGCATCTGACATTGGTTCCCGTCCAGGGGACAACAGTATTGCTCTCCAGCTCAAGCTCGCTCGAGCGTTGCGACCGCTCGGTTCATCTTCGGCGAGGCAACCGCTGCCCAGGGTGCTGTTGAAGCCGATCTACAGGAAGCAACTAACAGAAGTTGCGCGTATGAAACGAAAAGGCCTTTCCAACCGGGCAATCTCAAAGCGGACGGGTCTAAGCAAGAGCGAGGTGAGGACCAACATCTTCGAGAGCCGGGCCCTCGCCCCAATCTCGGACATCGGAACACAACGGTGCGGCAATCATCCGAAGGCAGTTCGACGTGCGATATTTGGATCCGGACAAATGTCTAGTTCAGGCCAGGCGAGCGAATCCCTGGTGGCGATCCACACGCAGTTGACCGGGGGCTGAATTGGGCACACATCCAACTGGCTTGCCAGTCAATCGTTCGGGCTTTGAAGAGTGAAGTCCACGGTCGCCCTGGTCGGACCATGGTTGACGAATTGTCGGATGTAGAGGAAGGCCGGCTTTCCCCGGTACTCGACGGTTTGTTGCTGACCCGGAAAGTTCCTGGCGCCTGACCACAGGAGGACCGGCTTTTCGAATGACTCCCCGGAGGGACTGATTCGCGCCGCCCATTGCTTGGTCGGGTAAAGAGATCCACTCTCCTGCCATTCCTGCTCGCCCCACGTTGCCCAGACATCTCTGCCGGAAGGATCGATACCGCCCTGAGTCGCACCCACTTGGCTCAGCGGTGCATCTCCGACTTCCTTCCACTCGTCGGCGTGCTGGCGAAAGATCGAGAGCGGCCAGGCATCGGTGTGGTATCCGGTGGTCGTAGGCACGTAAAGGGAGTTCCTGGTTCGAACAGATCCGGTCAGTAGTCCGAAGATTCCCTTCTTGGGGACAGTCTCGGAGCGGGACCACTTCGAGTCTTTGAGAGTTGCTACCCATTCGATTCCGTCTCCTCTGAAGGAGGGCGAGATGACCAGGTCGATTCTGCGATCCGAGGAATGGTCGGTCGTCTTAAGGCCAAATTGGGCGAGTACGAAGTCCTTGAATTTCAGCGGAGGCCCGAATGGAACGAACCTGTCGTTCTTCTTCATCCGGGCAACCCGAACTTCGGTGGCGCCGTCCTTGGCGATCTTGCGAAAGAAGGCCGTGATGGTTTTGCCGTCAGCAACCAGCCCTTCTAGGCCGAAGGAGCGAAGGGACTTATCGATCAATTTCTCGTGCCATGTCCCGCCGGCGAAACACCGAATCCGGCTGAAGGAACTCTGGTCTGTGAACCCAACGCAAGGTTCAGTCGCCCTGCGCCCGTGAAAGTCCCGAGCGACGATCTGAAGCGCTGTGTCGGTTGAGCTGAAGGGGTTGCCTGGCAACTTCGTCCACTTACCGTTCTTCAGTGCGACCACTTGTGTGTGGAGGCTGCTTCCCTCGGCGTCGGTAAAGCCAGTCGTCGCCAGCCACAGGGCCTTGCCGTCCGAGGCCAATCTGGCGTCGAAATCGTTGCTCATTTTGCTCGGGCTTGAAACCGAGCTCGTCGCCGAGGCAGAAGTCGGGAATTCGCCAGCGGCGACTCCGAATGAAGCCGAAGCAAGGAAGGCGATTACGAGAATCCGCGACCATGCAAAAGTAGCCGGGAGGACCCGATCGAGTTTTAGCCTCATGCCTATTGAACTTGCCCTCTCCATGTTTGTTGCGTTTGCCCAATGAGTAAACGCTCTCCCTCCACCAGCAAATTAGCACCCTCTGAACCGGTCACGGCAATGTGTGGGTGCAGGAGGCGCAGCCCAGTAGGAGAACCTTCCGGTCAAGCCCGGTACTTCCTAAACACCATCGCAACTTTACGGGCTAGAACGCCGGGAAGTTGCCCCTTGCGCCACGCGCGATCATTTGAATCCAACCTGACCGTGTGCGAAGGTACATCATGGAGATCGAGGCACGATGCCCTCACTCAGTGCGAAGGCTCGCATGGATGATCGCTCTCGCCAGTGTCGTTCTCTTGTTGTCCCCTTTCGGGGACCCATCTGCTCGGGGCTCCGAATCAGGGGCGGCTTGCTCAAAGCAAGTAACGCGAGTGGCCGTTACGAACTTCCTGTCCGCGTTCAACCGCGGGGATCTGAAGGCGTTGGATTCGCTCTTCGCCACGAAGCCGAAGTTTCAGTGGTATTCATCACCCTCGCCCGGACGCCGCCTTGGTCCACCCTCGCGCCGGCGCGACACGCTCGTTGGCTACTTTCGTTCGCGTCACCTTGCGGGAGAACGAATGAGCCTGCGCTCCTTTGACTTCAATGGGCCTTCTCCTCGCTGGAGCAATTTCAGCTACTCCCTGAATCGCAGATCAGAAAAGTTCCAGGAGGGAAAGTGGTTCAGAACTTTGGGTAAAGGTTCCGTCGAGTGTTCGCTGGGAACACCTCAGATCATTGTCATGAGCATTGGGGGACCCATGACATTGACTCCGGCAAAAGCGGCTGCCTTGCCAAGCCACGACGATGGAAGCTCAGATGCTCCCGTTTGGTTTGGCGCAGGACTGTGCCTAGCCCTTCTCACAACGTTGGGAGTAGTTCATAGTCGAAGGTGGGGCAATAGAAGAGTTGAAACCGTCGGGCCTGAGAAGTCGCCGGCATGGCGCGCAGATAGAGGCTGACGCGGTGTGCATTCAATTACTGAGATGCGATTCACGATTCGCCGGCAAACGAGTGGATTCTGGCAGGCTGATCGTTGGGCACTCGCGTGGATAGTGCCACTCAGCCGACAGGAGTGTTCTTTGGACTTAGAACGGCTGTAGAGCTTTTCAGGGACCCATCATCCGCACACGCTGTCACCAGGGCCAAGGAGGCGGCCCTGCTTTACGACAGAGTCATCTTCGAAGTCGGGATGCTGGATGTCACCGTTGGCGAAGGGGGCGGTTCCTCAATTTGGATCCCGCCTTCAAAGATCACAGATGAGCGCCGAGCTCTGGCAAGAATCCCAACCGAAGAAGGCGCTCCCTTCAGCGTCTCGTTCGGAAAGCAGGAAGCGTTCGGGGTTCCAGCCCGGGCCGAGGACATGGTCCCTATGGTCGCCACCACCGTCACTCACGCCTATGTGGCTGAGTTTCACACCGGGATTCTCGATGAGACAGAACCGCTTGAGCTTGACTGGATTGAGGTTGCGGAGACACCAGTGAGCTTTCCTGCGGAGAGTGAGATCGGCAAGCAAATCAAGAGGGCAGATCTTCACGACTGGACAGACAGACAACTTCTCCCAGATCACCATCACTTCGAGCGCGACCTCATCTACAAGTCTTTCAACCGGGACGCCGCGGTTGCCGGAGCGATCGGTGCAACTATGACCGTCAGCCCCTTGTTTGAACCCATGATTCGTCAACGCGGAATGACATTCGATCGACCGGGAGATAAGGCCCTCAGCATTCTGATCCCGAACGTGGGCAGCTTGTCGTGGGAGGCAATTGCTGAGTTTCGTGAGCATCCAGGTTGTGTGGAGGCACGCGAAATGTTGCGTTTGTTCGAATTGAAGGCGGCTGAACTGGAGCCAGAAGGAGATACCGTCGATCTCCAAATTTTGGCTTCTGAGGTGGCGGATGCTTACGCGGGAGCCTTGGAAGACAGCCGGACTCGGTTGGGAGCCGAGCTCTCGAAAGAAGCCATCAAGACGTCTGTGTCGCTAGTCCCTGGAATAGGACCGATCGCTGAGAAAGTTGCAACTACGGTTCAAGTAGCGCGGGAATGGGGTCGTCAAAGACGTTCGTGGACATCCGCAATCTTCAAGCTCAAGGACAGTTTGTGAGCTTTGCGAGACGCGCAGGCCCAACAAGCTAAATCAGGGCCGCCGCAAGCTCTGTGAAACTCACGGTTGATGTCTTTTCTGCTGACCGAATATGACGAGGCGTATCGGGAATTCCTATACGTCACCGTTAACGAACTGGCTCGTTGCCAGCACCCAATCTTGGAGGAGATCGCGACCGAACGAACCGAAGGCACGGTCTCAAGCGTTGTTGACTCGCGAGAAAATGAGCAACTTGAGATCTCATCGAACCCGATCGGATTTGAGATCCGTTGGGACCGAGAAGAGATCCTCAAAGGAAACCCCGACTCACTGTTGCTTCAGCTGGATTCCGAAGGTAAGAAGCTGGGCGAGAAGGCAGTTGGACGCCTCATCGAAACCCTGAGCGCAGTCACGGCCTCCACTGGAAACGTGATTGACGCCGGAGGGGAAAAGCTCTCCTTTGAGTTGATTATCGAGCTGCTCGGAAAGATGGAGTTTTCTTTGGACGAGGATGACGAAATCGTCATGCCCGGAATATTGATTCATCCCGACACCGCTAAGGGGCTGCCGTCCGAAATGAGCCTCCAGCAGGAGGAAGTACTGGCTGAACTGAAGAGCAGAAAGAGGGAGGAGATTCTTGCTAAGCGACGCAGCCGGCGCCTTTCTTGACTCGGTTTCCGAGAGGGCTTTTGATCAGCCGCTCATTGCGATCCTACGAACCCAAGGTTTCGAACGAATCCACTTCACTCATGGTCAAAGGGAATTCGGGAAGGACGTAGTCGGCCAAAAGGCAAACGAACAATGGGCTTGGCAGTCCAAGGCCGGCGATGTCAACCAGTCTCAGTGGCGGGACTTGCAGGGCCAGCTAGACGAACTCCGCCTGACGAACCTAGGACATGGCGCGTTCGACGTTGCGTTGAATCGACGACCGGTGCTCGTAATAACTGGTCGGTTGACAGGGAATGCCCCCGACCTCTTTCGCGACTACAACGACCGAAACCGGGAGAAGCAAGAGCCCATTCTCGAACTTTGGGACCGCGAAACTCTAATTGGCCTAGTGGCCGAAAATGCTGATGCTCTCCTTCGAGGATCCACCGACGGACAGCTTCATACGGCGTTGGGTTCCGTAGATGCTGGTAGTGCCACGATGGATTCGATCGAACTGTTTTCACGCCGATGGATGAGTTGGGAACCGAGCCGCGTGTTGAGTGTCGGCGTGGTTGAGACATCGTTGCTCTGCGAATCGCTTGCCGCCAAAGATCGGCTCGACCTTTCCTGCCACCTAGCCCTTTGCTTACTCCGCGGAGTTCTCAGCTCTAAGGCCGATATCGAAGCTTGTGAAGTAGCGGGCGACCTGTTCGAGGCATATGCCGCCAGGCTGATTGATGACTATGGAGACCAGATGGTCGATGAGAATTTCGTCTCTCAAAGCGACCGATCCGCCTGGGTTACCTATCCAGTTCGATGCTCGCGGATCGCTGAAATTGCAGGCTTGCTGGCCCTTCGACTCCGTTTTCAAGACGATGAAAGGGCGCTTGAGGTTGAGAGATTTCTGACAGATTTTCTGGAGTCTCAACCAGGCACAGCCCACATTGTGAGTGACAACTACGCGGTCGGGTTGGCACCGGCGGCCATCGCTAACAGGAGTGACGTCGACGTCACCTCGGGCTTGCTGCGTGCTTCAGCCATTTGGCTTTGCGACAACTATGAGCGCGATCGCATAGGCCTGGCCGGCGTCGGGGCATCTCCGGAAGAAGAAGTTCAGAGGCTCTTGGGTGCGAAACTAGAGTGGGTTGAGTTCGAAAGAAGGACTGATTCGTATGCCGCGACGGTGGTTCTGGACCTGGCGGCCGCGCTAAGACTAGAAGATCTTTACGCTGATATTTGGAACGATTTTGAAGCGGTAGGCATCCTCCCACGCGTACTGCGACTCGAGGACGGGCCCGACCAATTTGATCGCACAGGTCTTCGAAACAAGATCGATCCCAATGTCGATTTTGCCGAGGACCTCACTCGGGATCCGCCGATCGCGCCCCATCACCTCGACTCGGCCGGCAGAGAGCTCTGCGACGCGACGACGTGGTGGAATCTTCTTGCAGTATCGAGCGCGCTTCGGGATCGTCACTACTTTTGTGCGCTGGAGTTCGCCATCGCTCACCAGCGAAATTGAGATAGCGCGATTATGTGCTGGACCCTGAGGCTGGCTCTTCCTTGCTTGGGTCACGAAAGTCAGTGATCAGTTCTTGAATCATGTTCTCGAACGATGCCTCTACTGATGGCAGTCGTTCCCCTGTGTATGTGACGGGCGCTTCGTCTTTCAGCCAAGCGGCCAGGTCTCGATGGCGGTACTTCCCCGAAGCTCGTCGCGCGAGTAGATCCCCTAGTTGCTCTGTTCCGGAGCAAATGGCAAGAAGGGCCTCGAATTCGGTTATTCGCAAAAGCTGCGGAGGCAACACGTTCGCTTCCTTGAAGGCGTTGCACTTTTCTTCGTCGCGAGATTGGTCGAGATGATTCCAGAGAGTCTGGGTTTGCCAGAACCGCCCAGTAGTTACGGCGACCGGAATGACCCGTCTCAAGCTGCTGACATTGATTCCAGGAATCGTGGCATAACCCTCGAGGATCGCTTCGACCGTTACTCCAAGCTGGTCGATCTTCTTGATTAGCTGTTTCTTCAGCTCGTCTATTGCTGCTTCTTGGCTTCCCGATACCAGGGGCTCGGCCGCAGTCATCCTGCCATTGACCTCAAAGAGAACGAGGTCAGATCCACAAAGAACAGCGATGTCCGACGTCTTCTTGCCGCCCCCGCGTCCATACTCCTGTTCCCCTTCGACCAGGCAGCTATCAGCTAGGGCTTCCTTCGCTAAGTCCAGGCAGTGCGCTTCGTATCCCTTCCCCCAGTAAGAAGTGAGTCGCTGGACATGGTCGCGCCGACCTTCCGCCCGGACCTGATCATCAGATTGAGCTGAAGAATGGCTACGAAAATAGAATCCATCCGAGAGCCAATTCACCAGGCATGGGCGCGAAAGCAGCAACAACCCGTTGTCATTCTCGAGCCGCAGGAATGGCCATTTGTAGAACGGACGCATCTCCCAGATGAATCGCGAACCATCAGCGCCCAAGTCAACAAACGCTTGCTGAAACTGCTCCCTAGTAGCTGAAATGACTTCAAGTGTCTGGTCCTTTCGATCCTGCAGCCCGGTCCGATCGAGCAAATCATTGAGTGCCGCTGGTGCCACGTAAGGAAGATCCTTCTCGTCCCAGGCATTCGCGATCGCACCAAGACCGAACCCAAGCTTCCATTGGTCATCGACCGAAATCCCACCTCGAGCCGCGAGCTCGGCAAATGGCATCGCATCGGGCGACTCCAGTAGATCGGGATCAGACGTCAACCGCTCCGAAAGTCTTCGCGCCCTTGAGAGTTCTTCCATCCACGGTGGTCTGGCGTAATAGTTTCCAATCTGGATTTCGTACGCAAGAAGGTCTAACTGCTCAGGACCGACTCCCATATCGATCCCCCTACCCGTTATTGAGTTCGATGCCACGATCGCTTCCATCAGATGGAGGCGTTGCGTCTTATCAAGTTCTTCAACAATGGAGCCGTCCTCAGAATTCTCGATCAGGATTCGCATCAGGCTATGGAGAGACTGGGCCCCAAAAATGTGTGACCTGGAGTCGGACTCAATTAGTCTCGCGTACCGGTCAGTGAGCTCGTTCTCGCCGAAAAATTCACGAGCAAGTTTCAGCTGTTCGATGGGATTTCCGGCTGCCCCTTCGGCATGTCCGGCCAAGCGAGATACCACCGAAACGCTTGGTTCGAACGGGAGCGAGCTTGCCAGGCCATTCAAACCGTTCATGTCAGTCTCGGATAGCTGCAGTTGCTCTTCGGTGATTAACACACCGATCTGATCGAATTCGTTGCGATACGACGCCTGCGCCGGAGGGCGCAGCCCTGGCCCTTTCGGGTCAACATGCGAAGGACGATTTCCCTTCTTTTTCTTCCGGCGCTTGGACCAAGCCTTGGGATTCTCCCGCCGCTTCTTACTCATCGATTCCGCTAACTATCTCTTCTAACGAGAAGTCGGTGGAGAGCTCTGAACTTATTGAGATGCTTGCCCGATAAGTCTTCAGTTGGTCATTGGACCTTTCAAGAATTTTCAAGTCAAACTCGATTACTTTCACTCCTCCGGGCCCGAACTTGAACTGATGTCCAGGTCTTTCATCACCGAGCTCGCTTGTCCAGAAGAAAAACTGGGCGGCTGTTGTTACTGAGGCCACCTGGATACGGCGGGACATTCCGCGAGGAACCTCTGTTGTGGCGGCTGACTTGCCCCACCACAATGGTTCCACTGTGTAGTTGGAACCCCATGACGTTGGAACGCCAGAAACCGAGTCGATCTGGGCAGTGAAATTTGACGTGGGCCCACTGTTTTGGACCCGTACAAAAAGCACAACGTCAACCGTTCCTCCGCCACCATCGTTCAAGTCCTGATTGAACCAACCCACATTTTCGACTTGAGTGTCTACGCTGAAGCCGATGGCGTTGTATCGATCGAGACGAGCTTTCAGCTGTTCGTTTTCGTGACGCCCATCAGCGATCATTTCAATCGGAACCCGAATCAGATTGACGATAAAGACGGTGAACCCCAAGAGCGCCATGGCTGCGATTGGGAATAGGACAAGTCCAGCAATTTGGTCCCCTTCGAACTTCTGCGCCCACGCAACACCAATTGCCGCGGCGATGATCAACACCCCTGCGTCAACCACGATCGCTTCCTTGATGAAGTCTGACGTTCGGCGGATCGCGCCCGCCACCCATTCGAGGAGGATCACGAGGGCATCGACTACCCGTTTGGATCTATCACTGTGTCGGTTCCGGGGACCTTGAGTCGGTCGCAGAATCCGCCGTATCGATGAGTCCAGGCCGTGATGAAAGTGAAAGCGATATCCCTCAAGAGCTCCCCGAGTTCTTGTCCGAATTCTTCCTCGGCATCAATCGCGGCGTCGAAATACAAGTTGTGATGGTGTGGATTGACGATGCCGGCGACCGTGTCCTCGATGCACTTCTTCTCTCTGGGTTGGATTGGCTCGCCGGTAATCCCCTGGATGGTCGCGCTAACTTCATCGCGTCGAAAAAATGCGAGGCCTTGATTTAGCAACTCGAACCTTTCCCCTCCACCCTCAAGGTCGCCGAGAAATTTGACAGCGTCCAGGTACACGGGTGTAATTACCTTCATGGTTCTCCTTTCACCGTAGAGCTACGAGAATAGGAGTTGGTCCGGTCGAGCTACGGGCCTTAGGCGGGTTCGATTTGTGGTGAGCTAGGTTCGATGGAGTTGTCGTTCATCCACGGTATGAGTCGTGCATTCCTCTCTTCCAATCGTTCGTCACCGCAATGAGGGAAGGGGGCAGCTCTTGGGCCATTTGCCTCCCGATCGTCGCGCCTCCCGGGCAAATTGTGTATCGCTGAGACAGACGATTACGCGCCATCCCAAGATGTCGGTGCGACCGGATCAATAGGTAGACGTTCCCGAGATGCTGCAAGGCTCAGGGGGTCCGGGCCTGGGGCCGGTTCATCGGGAGTCGGTGGTGTCAGGAGGTCAAAGCGGGACGCTTCATCCTGAACATCCCCGTAGAGGCCCGTTTCGTGAACCAGTCTCTTTGCCGTGAGGCCAAGCAGCGGAAGCATGTAGGCCCAGCACGCTTCTTTGAAGGTCTTTGCCCATTTGACTCGCATCCCCCCGGGTCCGAAGTAGCCACCCATCTTCATTTGGGCGAATATCGATTCAATCGAGTTTCTCCGGCAAAAGAGGACACCTCCCATGTAACGGAGGGAGTGGTCGCCGGCTAAAGGAACGTATCGGTATCTCCGTGGATCGATGTGCGGTTTCGTATACCTATGGGCGCATTGGTTGGCTAGACAGGTCCACTGGATTCGCGCCTGGCGATGACCGATATCGACCCCTCGTGGAAATCCCTTCGCAACACGTTTCAGTCCGACTTCAAACTTGTCGTCCTTGTGACGCTTCATGAATCCGTGCGGGCATGTGGGAACCCCGTCGATCTCATCGTCCTCTTTCGAGCTGCGGGGACGACTTCCGTGGGGTACGAAGACCGGGTGAATGCCCCATACGTTTTCGAGGTCTCTCGCAAGCTGCTCGGAGTGGTCGTAAAGGGAGTCACCAACGATGAATCTGGCCGGACATTCTGGCCATATGCGAAACAGGATTTCGAGCAACTGACTTGCGGCCTTGCGCTCGTCCATCTGCGCTGGGTAGGGGGCGTAGACGATGGGAAGTGTCGTCGCCAAGTCGGCGATGACCACGATGTTGTAGCCATGATTTCTCTTGAGTTCGGATCCGTCACTTCGTACGTGCCGCACAAACCCAAGTTCCTCGTATGGACCATGGAGAAAATCAGCGTGCTCTTGGTTGACGGGAAACACTTGTCGAACGTTCGCCTGCTGCTGCGTGCCGTCAACGACCAGGTATTCGCCGACCAGCGGCGCCTTTCTGATGTCGGGCCGGTCAACGATTTCGGCCAGCTGCTTCATGAGGGCAATTTGAACGTGCAGGATTGCGTCAGGGCTACGTCGATTCAAGGCATTGTGGAGCGTCGAAAAGGTCGCGCTTCGTTTCGCACAAGTTGGAAAGTCGTAGGCCCACCCTCGAGTCGCGTCGCTATGACGAAAGCGGTCAGAAGCTCGAAGTACTTCAGCCATGCCACCTTCGAGGGCCATTGAGAACAGAGTGGCAACAGGCAGGGTCGCGGCCTTTCGCCCGGAGCCGTCATGGGTTTCTAGGTGCTTCCGCAGCCACGCCATCTCAGGGAGTCGGAGTACCGCGGCAGCTTCAATCAGCCGATCGACATCTCGGGCAGGAGAAGTTTTCGATCTTGGTTCGAACCTGTCCCACCACTTGAGGAACTCACGGTTAGATACCAGCTCTTCCGAAAAGTCTTCCGCCACCCGCTTTGCAGCGTGTTCGTGGCTGTAGCCAGACCGGAGGTAGCGGTTTCTGGTCAGGATCTTGAACTCTTCGATCCGATGCTTCCGGGCCGAAACTCCAATCGGACGACTCGATCGGTCTGGGTGGGCCTGGTCCACATCGACCGTGTCTGGGGTCGAGAGAGTCTGACCACCAACTTTCGATCCAGAGGTCTTAATCCGCTGTGCCAATCGTCTACCGATTCAGATCGGCAATCTCAAAATGTCCACTCCATTTTGGAATATCCAAACTCTATTTGGCCAAAAGGACGGAATCCGAAGCACAACGAAGGTGCTACGGCGCGAGTCTGTCGGCGACCCTTTCGGCCAGCTTTGTGAAATTAGCAAGCGTCGCAATCGAGGCGAAGGCATTTTGGAGTTACTGTTTAGATGAGAGGCAAGCCTCAGAAAGCATCGTTTAGGGGATATGGCCGGAAAGTCAAAAATGCAGGAACGACGCCTTGAAGAGCCCGTCACGTGGCGGGTCTTTCAGCGTAGGGGGACAATCCAAGTCCTCATCCTGCTTAGCCGCGGACGCCCAATGCGGGTCAGTGAGCTCGACAGAGCGCTGCCCTTCGTCGCTCGACAGATCATCGGAAATCGGCTGTCCGAATTGGGCGAAATTGGGATGGTAGATCGAGAAGTCTTCCCAGGTCCACCGATGATGAGCAAATACTCTCTGACCAAATTGGGGGTTCGTCTCGCGGAAGCGGCACTGATACTCATCGCCGTCGATCCCCCAGACATAAGACCAGGGGACGAGCGGTTCCCAGAGTTAATGGCGGCTCTCAAAGAACGGCAGGAACGTGGCGACCTCGCAGTATTTTCTCCGGACCTCGAATGGTCTCTCAGCAACTTTCGGGCCGCTGGTCGGGACGAGGCGCCCCTGGAACTCGAGGACATCGACTCCGACGAGCGTGTTCCTTAGGGAATTCCGAAGTTGCGTAGCAACAAAAGCGTATTCTCATGTGAATGGGTTCTTCTCCCAGACAGGCACGAAGATTTGATGAACCTCTCGTTTGGAGAGTGTTTCAGCGCCGGGGCACGGTTCAGATCCTTCTCTTGCTCGAAAGCGCCGGGGTAGCCCGATTCCGGGACATAAACGAGGCCTTCCCCACTATTGCTCGCCAGGTACTAGGAAACCGACTGGCCGAGTTGAGGGAAATTGGCATTGTTGAGCGTCGTGTGCAGGAAGGCCCCCCACTTGGTTCCAACTACCGATTGACTGACGTCGGCGTTCAGCTTGCCCAGGCGGCGAACGTGCTTGATGAGGTTGCCCGTAGCGATCAAATACCTTCGCTCGCCGCCTAGCGTCCTTTCAAATGGACGTCTCAACCCTTCACCAATCAATCGTCAATCAAGTTGATCGCTTACGACCCCCTTCCGTCGGTAGGGCAGCTGGCCCAAGGAGGGAAGGTTGACCGCCACACTGCCGCCTGGGTACGTGGCGAGATTTGTTCGATCGGTGGTGTCCACAGTCGACGAAGTCGTGACCTCGGAAGAACCGAGCGTGTCACCCGAACTTCTCGGTCTTGACATTGCATTGACCTCTCTCAGAGATTTGGGCAGTGACTCTGAGGCGCCTGAAGACATGGCACGGCAGATTACCCTGGACGTGTTAAGCAGACGGGGTTTGGGAAACGACTAGCTCCGCCCAGCGAAAGTCTCAGGATTCGGGTTTGGTGCGATCGATCAAGGCCTCCCAGGCGGCCGTGTAACTGGATCGAGTGATTTCGACATAGGACTTCTGCATGATCGTTTCGGGTGAGATGTCCATGACACCCCAATCGGGGGCAAGCGGGAGCTGCGGGATTGCAAGAAAGACTTGGATCGGAATCACGTAGGGCCACCTTGATTCTTCAGCTGTCGCCCGAAGTTCAGCGTCAGCTCCGTTGATCTTGCACTTCGCGATCGCAAAGACCTTTTGCTTGCCGGTTGCGTAGAAGACGAAAAAGTCTCCTCGGTTGATGCCGGAAGGCTTTCGGGGCGTGCGAACCTCCTTCAATAGTTCCGGCCTTGCGTTGATCCAGTCGTCATCGAGAAGCCAATTCGATGCGCCGATGGTCTTCAGGAAGAATCTGCGATCACTGCTCATGCCAGTCCTCTCAGTCGGGCTTGAAGGGCAGTGTGGTCAAGGACGGCCGCTAGCCCGTCTGCGTCGTTCGGATTGGCGGTGATTCCCAGCACGTTCCATTTACCTTCTTTCCTTTCGCGGAGAGATTCAAGGTCGAACTTCTTATAGGCCGCCGGCGGTGGGCCATCCGGTGGGAACCCGGACCTGCCGCGCTCACCGCCTCCGCGGATCATCGAAATCAGCTCTCCACTCGTTTCGAAGGTATCGGTGCGTTGGAAGTACGCGATGCCCCGCTTCGAGGAACCGTCGTTGGACATCACAAAGCCCACGACTTCGCCGTTCTCGAGAAACCCGATCCCCAGGTTCATTTCTCTTGAATGAACACCTTCCTTGAGGGGCGGTCCGCCTTCGAACGTCATGAATCTGACGTATTCGTCAACGTTGCCGTCGGGCCACCGGTAGGTCTCACCCTCCGGTTCCCCAGTCTGCATCCATCTGAATGCGGTGGGCTCGCGGTCGAGGTGCCATTTGTCCTTCGGCTCGAGGAGACCCTTGGACCCGCCCGGCTGGATCGTGCCAGCATCGGGTGCTTCCCGCACCTCGCTGGCGAACTCCGCGACGAGCTCATCGAAGAATTCGTTGGCCTTCCCCCTGGCTCTCTCAATGATTTGGAGAAACGTCGCTTCGGTAGTCACAGCTTACTCATGTAGATAAACATAGACTGATTGTAAGTCATGTTTATCTACACGTCAAACAATAGCTCCATATATATTCCTATGTATTTCGGGTCCTGCTTCACTCAAATCCTCCCGTTGTCACTTCGGGCTGACTTCCTCTTAGCCACCGTTGGGCCAAACGAACTGCGGTCTCGAAATCACCGAAGAGGCGCGAGAGTGTCTCGGCACTTGGCACTCGGGCCGGTTGGCTGCCCCAGCGGTTCTCAATCGCTCGTGCGACATTTGCCCAACGGGCGTACTCACTCCTGGTTGCGGGCCACGCCCCAATTTGCTCCCTGGATTTCGCGAGCGCTAAGAAGGCCTCATGCTGCGAGTAGAAGCCCCCGACAGGATGATGATTGCGAGCCGGTGGGGAGTCGCCCGCCGCCAACATGCCCGCTGCCCGGACAGCCCTGACCCAACCGCCGTATTCACGAGCCAGTTGTGACCCAGGAGGCCAATTCTCTGAATCTCTACGTCGATCTTCGTCGTAGGCGATGACGCTGGGAACTTCACCGCCCCATTGAACGAGCAGAACAGCTAAGAGACCTAGCCGAGAGGCCGGGCGGTCTGCAGAAAGGTGCTCATGTGCCAAGTCGTAGCGGAAGAGATCGAGAAGGTCTCGAACGGTGGCCTCGGGTAACGCCGGTACAAGCTCGATCATGATTTCGATGGTTTGGCTAGGCACGTGTCTCGAGATCCAGGATTTCCTGAACGAGTCGCCCCAACGGATCCTCATCTTGCTCGGCAATCGCGAGGAGTCGCCCGACTTGCACCCAGGACTTCAGATGTCGACGGACTACGTTCACAGACGCTGCTCGAGATTCGAAAGGCTCGTCTCCCAGACGTGATCTCCAGACGCGGTACTGCTCAATACTGAAACGTGGACCGAGGATTCGAGAAGCTCGGAGCAGGCCGTCGGCGGTTTGCTCGACACCCATCTTTCTGCCGCGTCCGCGAGCGAAGTTCTTGGCTTTGCGATGAGACAGGAGCCCCGCCTCCTCTAGTGCAGCCGGCCAACTCCCGAAGCGATTTCGTATGGATGGGGCGCTGGGCAGCGCCCTCCATTCGCCACTGAGATCCGCCTCTTCATGCTTCAGTCGACGCCAGAGGCTGTACGCACCCAAAGTGATCGGTTCCCCATTCGAACATTCGGATGCCGCCACCAAGAGAGCGTCGATCATCGCCTCGTCTGATGACGTTTCGCGACTGCCTCGCGGGCCGCGCTGATTTGGAAGGGGAACCCCGGCCAGAGCGCAAGCGCGGCCGAAAGAACCGAAACGCTGAATGAACGAACCTGGGCTGAGCAGGAGAAGTTTGTTCTCGGGCAGGCTTCGTTGCTTGGCGATCGCCCAGTTCCGATAGTCGTGAAACCTGAATGGTTCAGCGCCAGTCTCGGCTGCGCTTTGGGCAATGGCCGCCAGGGCTTCCTCGTCACTCGGGGCTTTTCCTAACGCCCGCAAGCGGTAAGCCGAATGTTCCAACGCGGGCTCTCGGCCAAGCCCCGACATTGCCTTCGACCAAGTGCCGCCGAAGCTTGTTGCAACGAAGGTTGCCGAAGGAATAGAAGAGTCGCCCGCTGCGATCCGCCACCGTTCGTATTGTCGTTTCGACAGAGGCCGGCATGCCTCGGCCTCGTACCGCTCGATGGCTGACCGAACGATAGCCATACGTTCGGTTGAGGCACCTTTACTGCGTGCTTCTAGGGTCCGTAGAAACAACTTTCTATCTTCGGCCGTCTCGACTTTCAGCACATCGAAGATCTGTCGGGCTAACGGATCGGTCTGCCTACTTGAGGTTCGTACTTTTCGCTGAGGTGTGGCCACGTTCCAAAAGTAGCCGCGAGGTGAGTACGAGATGGGCATTCAATTGAAGCGCCGCTCGCAGGCGATTGGGAACAAATTGTGCCGGGAAACCCTGCTGACGAGCCGACACTTATTGAGGCATTGGGAGGACCCAGTGCGACAGATGGGAAGACTCACCAGATAAAAGGAAAAAAAGGCAGGCCTGATGCGGTGTTCGCCAAACCCGGAACGACCCCATCCATCCTTAAGCAGCAGCTTTGCGCAGCTACCTCAGCAGGCCGGTTTACATAACGGCTCTCTGGTGTTAGTTTGACTTTCATGGGAGCGGTGCGATCCGTATACGCCATGATGGCGGTCGTAGCAGCAGCCGTAGCGGGGTTGTTTGCGATCGCGGCTCCTGCGAGCGCTGACTGGGGTGCCACGACCAAGGTGTCCGGCTCTTCATTCGTGGGCACTGCCGTACCGATCGCCGCCGGCATGGCAGACGATGGGGCGGCCGCGGTCGCATACCTGGACTCCAGCGATCTTTATGTCGCCAGCCGGGAAAGCGCCGGTGGCGCCTGGACCCGGACCCTGATCTGGCCGGACGCCAATAACAGTCACGACCTCGTCCTCGACATGAATCCCGCCGGGGATGCAGTCATCGCTTATCGGCTGGGCGATGGCAACGGATTCGTTGGCGTGGCCTACAAACCCGCCGAGGGCAGTTGGGGTGCCAACGCCTTTCTTGACAACGCGACCCGTGGCAGCACCGCGTCTGGTCGACTGGATGCGGCGATCAACTCGTCGGGCACCGCGATCGTGGCCTGGAGTGCGACCGCCCTCGGATCGCCACCCCAGGGTCAGATCCGGACCGTGATCCGTTCGAAGGCCGGACCATGGCCGGCGCTGAATGGCTACCAGACTGCCTTCACGGAAGACCTGAATACCGGCGGCAGTGGCACAAGCCTCGCCTGCGCCAGTGGTCCCGCCACAGCCATCGACGACACCGGCCGGGCGATCATCGCCTGGGCGGATGCCTACGGATCCTTTGATGCGCAGTTCACCCAGCCATACGTCTGCGGGATCCGCACCAAGGGTTGGAACGGGAGTGCCTGGTCAGCAACCAACGCCGTCACGCCACGGCCGGCCGTCGGATATCAGTCCTCCTCGACCATCGATGCTCCAAGCGTGGGCAAGCTGGCCATGAGCTCGGATCCGGCCAGCGGCAAGCTGACCCTCGGCTTCGTCTACAACCCGGACTCATACGACGACACGAACGACAGGTACTTCACCACGGGCTGGGGCACCCAGATCTACGGCGGCACGGTCTCCGCTTCACCAATCGGTTCCATCCAGACCGCGGCCCTGAGTTCAATCCAGTCGATCGCCGTCGACGCATCCGGTGACCATGCGGTCGCGATGACCACCGAGACTGACGGTGTACCGATCACTCCGGCTTACGCGACCCGGACCGGCTCCGGTGCGAGCGGCTCACCATTCGCCCTGACTCCCCTTGGTACCACCAACCTTCTCGACCCGGCAGTCGCCGCATCCTCTAGCGGTCGCCGCTTCTTCATCTACCGGGAAGACGTCAACCCGTCGTTCCAGAGCGTTGCCTCCACCGCTCCTTCCGGAGGTGCCATCTGCGCCCCCGTCACTGTGCTCTCCCCGAGTACGGCAAAGCCGGCAATCGCCACAAGCGCTTCAGGAAACGCGATCGCTGCGGCGGGCAACTCGACCGGCCTGTTCACAGCTGAATATGCCGCCACGTCATCCGGATGCACGGGGGTCGACCCTGATCCGGTCTGCCCGGCACCCAAGATCGGAACCTACCCCGACTGCGTCGATCCGCCGGTCGAGCAATGCGTGGCACCGAAGGTCGGCACCTTCCCGGATTGCGTCGACCCTGCGCCGAGCAACTTGGTGAAGGTCAAGTCATCGAAGAGCCTGCCGAATGGGAAGGTGAAAGTGACCTTGAGCGTTCCCGGAGCCGGAAAGGTCAAGTTGACGGGCACCGCCAGGCTGGCGATCAAGAAGGGCGTGAAGCCAGGGGCCAAGAAAGTCACCAGCAGGAGTGGCACGGTCAGGGCGGCAGGAACCGTCAGTTACGAACTCACACCGAACTCCCTGGCGAAGAAGGCCATAAAGAAGTCAGGCAAGCTGAAGGCCAACCTCAAGGTGATCTTCACCCCCACCGGTGGCACCCCCGGCACTGCTTCGAGCACGATCAGCTTCAAGAAGCCCCGAAAGTAACCCATCGTGGCGTGAGACAGCACGGTCGGCAAGCTGTTCGACGCGCGGTAATGGCGAGGGCCGGGATCGAACCGGCGACACCACGATTTTCAGTCGTGTGCTCTACCAACTGAGCTACCTCGCCGTGGCGTACCGAACGGCAACGGCACGGGACCGTACAGGCTATCTGGAATCGGCCAGAGTCTGCATCAGATCGATCGCTCCCTGCTTGAACAGGGGCTCGTTCAGATTGCCGCACTTGGGGCTCTGGACGCATGAGGGGCAGCCGCTGTCGCAGGGGCACTCGCTGACCAGGCCCAGGGCATCGCCGAGCAGCTGGCCGAACATCTCGTATCCGCGCCTGGTGATGCCGATGCCGCCGGGGTGGCCGTCGTAGATGAAGATCGTCGCCTCGCCGGTCTGGGAGTGGATGTTGGTCGAAAGCCCGCCGATGTCCCAGCGGTCGCACATGGCGATCAGCGGCAGCACCGCGATCTGGGAGTGCTCGGTGGCGTGCAAGGCCCCCAGAAGGGCGTTGAGGGGCAGAGAGGCGGTCATTTCCTGCGGCACTGTGTACCAGAGCCCCTGGGTCCTGAACTCCTGCTCCGGCAGCTCCAGGTCGATCAGGTCGATCGCCTCCTGGTCCTCGGTCGAGATCCGCTGAAAGCCGATCACCTGGTCGGAGACCGACACCTCGCCGAAGCTGAGCTGGATGCCGTGGGTGAACTTCGACTCGATCACGCGCTCGATGTGGATGTCGGTCTCCATCTTCGGCCGGGTGTACCACTCGTCATCGAAGGTACGGACCAATGCCTGGCCGTTGTCCATGTCGAGCTGCTCGACTTCGTAGGACGCACCCAGGTGCATGTAGACGGCGCCGGGGTGGAGGGTGGTGAAGGCGCGTCCGGTCTCGACCGTGCCGATGATCTCCCCCGAGTCGCGGTCGACCACGGCGACGCTCTTCGCCGACGACGATCGGAGCGAGATGTCGGCGGCCACGAAGCCGGGGCGGTGCGGCACCAGCCCCGAGCCGGCCTTGCGCAGTTTGCCCTGGGCGAGCAGTGACTCGGTCAGCCCGGCGAGTCCGGGGCCGAAAAAGGCCTCATCCTCGCCGGTCACCGGCAGCTCGAAGGCCGCGGCGACCACGTGCTGGGCGGCGATCTCCGGGGAGTTGTGGTCGAGGATGGCCGCCTCGACCGGGCGGTCCAGGAATTCGTCGGGGTGGCGGCAGAAGTACTGGTCGAGTGCGTCCTGGCCGGCGATGTAGACGGCCAGGCCCGGACGGGTGCGGCCGGCCCTGCCCCACATCTGCCTGAGGCCGGCGACAGTGCCCGGGAAGGTCACGCAGACGGCCGCGTCGAGCTCGCCGATGTCAATGCCGAGCTCGAGCGCGTCGGTTGAGATCACCGCAAGCAGGCGGCCCTCGACCAGGTCCGACTCGATCTTCCGGCGCTGTTGCGGTGTATAGCCGGCCCGGTAGGGGGAGACCTTGCCCGCCAGGTCTTTGCGGCCCCGCCGCTCGAGGCTCTCGATCGTGAACTTGCGGATCAGCTCGATGCCGCGGCGGCTGCGAAGGAAACAGATCGTGCGGATGTCCTGGCTGACCAGCTCGGCCACCAGGTCGGCGGCCTCGGCGAGTGCCGAGCGGCGGCTGCCGATCGCCGGGTTGACCAGCGGCGGGTTCCAGACGTCGGTCTCGCGGCTCGCCTGCGGGGCGCCGTCGGCCTCGATCAGCTTCAGCCGGGAACCGGTCAGCCTCTCGCCGAGTTCCTCCGGGTTGGCGATCGTGGCCGAGGCGAGCAGAAAACGCGGATCGGCGCCGTAGGCGGAAGCCAGGCGCCTCAGTCTGCGGATCACGTTGGCGACGTTCGATCCGAAGACGCCACGGTAGGTGTGGGCCTCGTCGATCACCACCCACCTGAGGTTGCTGAGGAAGTCGCCCCAGTTCTTGTGGTGGGGCAGGATGCCGATGTGGAGCATGTCCGGGTTGGTCAGGACGAGGTTGCTCTTGCGGCGGATCGCCGGCCGCTCCTCCTTCGGCGTGTCCCCGTCATAGATCGCGTGGCGGAGGTTCGGTGCCCGCAGACGGCCGAGCGCCCGGGCCTGGTCCTGGGCCAGTGCCTTGGTCGGATAGAGGTAGATCGCCCGGTCCTTGGGGTCGGCCGCGATCGAGTCGAGCACCGGCAGGTTGAAGGCCAGCGACTTGCCCGAAGCGGTGCCGGTGGTCAGGATCAGGCCCTCCTCGCGGGAGGCGTCCCAGGCCTCGGCCTGATGGCTGTAGAGCTGCGAGATGCCGGAGTCGACCAGGGCGTTCAGCAGGCCGGGGTCGATGGCTTCGGGGAAGGGCGCGTACGAAGCCTCCTGCGGCTCGCGGTCCCGGCTGGAGAGGATGCGTCCGTCACGGCGGGCCGGGTCGAGGGCGATCGACCACGGCCTCTTCAGCAGTGAGCTCGAACCGGCCAAGGTTCAGGCACCGTCCGAGGGTGCTTCGCGGCGGATCTCTTCGGCGATGCGCAGTCCCGGCGGGACCTCTTCCTCGCCGGCCAGCGCCGCGCGCACCTCCAGGAAGTCGACGGTGCCACGGACGTCGTGGACCCTGAGCACCCGGGCACCCATGTCGAGGCCGGCGGCAAGTGCGGCGAAGGTGCCGGCGGCGCGCTGGCTGGGCGGCCGGTGGGTGATCGCGCCGATGAAGTCCTTGCGCGACACCGCCAGCATCACCGGGCAGCCCAGCGAGCAGATCTCCGGCAGGCCGCGAAGCGAGTCGACCGTCTGGCGCGGCGTCTTGCCGAAGTCGGGCCCGGGGTCGAGCACCACCTTGTCCGGGCCGATGCCGGCGGCCGCGAGCGAGGCCATGCGTTCGGCGAAGAACTCGATCTGGCGGGCCAGGACTCCGTCCGGGTAGAGGTCCTCGTCCCAGCGCTGGGACTTCGGCGCGACCTCGGTGTGCATCACGACCATCGCCGCACCGTGGCTCGCGCAGACCGCCAGCATCTCCCGCCGGTCGCTGCCACTGATGTCGTTGACGATCGCCGCCCCGGCCGAGAGGGCCGCTTCGGCCACCTCGGGCTTGTAGGTGTCGATCGAGACGGTGGCCCCGGCGGCGACGGCCGCCTCGACCACGGGAGTGACCCGCGAGATCTCCTCTGCGGCGCTCACGGCGGGCCGGTTGGTGACGTTGGACTCGCCGCCGACCTCGATGATCAGGGCGCCGTCCTCGAGGTGGGAATGGACCGTGCGGATCGCCCCGGCAGTCGAGCGGTCACCGGTGTCGGAGAAAGAATCCGGGGTCGCGTTGACGACACCGACTACGATCGGGGAGCTGACGTCGACGACGCCCGCGGCAGTACTCAGGAGGGTCCTCGTATCCTTCATCCCTGACGATGCTAGACACCCTCGAGCACACAGACTTCGAAGCAACTTCCCTGGCGGCCGCAAAGTCCGCCACCGTGTCGGTGGTCGTGCCCACCCGGAACACCGCAGGCACCATCGCGGCGACGATCGAGCAGATCCGCTCACTCGCCGAGATCGGCCTGGTTGACCAGATCCTGGTCATCGACGCCAACTCCAAGGACGGCACCGCCCAGCTGGCCCGCACCGCCGGCGCCGAGGTGGTCGACGAGAACGACCTCTTCCCCGAACTCGGCCCGGTGCGTGGCAAGGGTGACGCGATGTGGCGCTCGCTCTCGGTCGCCCACGGCGACATCGTCGTCTTCGTCGACGGCGACATCGCCGACTTCGGCCCACATTTCGTGACCGGCCTGCTCGGGCCGCTGATCACCGACCCGGCCAAGTCCTTCGTCAAGGGCACCTACCGGCGGCCCTTCCGCCAGCTCGACGTCGAGCAGCCGTCCGGCGGCGGCCGGGTCACCGAACTCGCCGCCAAGCCGCTGCTGGCGATGACGGTGCCGGAGCTCAAGGGATTCGACCAGCCACTCGCCGGTGAAGTCGCCGGCCGGCGCGATCTGCTCGAGTCGATCCCGTTCTTCACCGGGTACGGGGTCGAGATCGCGATGCTGGTCGAGGTGTGGGGCCGGGTCGGCCTCGGCGCGATGGCCCAGGTCCAGCTCGGCACCAAGCGGAACTCGCACCAGTCCCTGGCGGCGCTCAACCTGATGGCGGCCGAGGTCATCGACGCCCTGGCCAGCACGCTCCAGCGGCTCGCCATTCCCGGCGCGGGCGTCATCCAGGCGGCCGAAGGAGTCGAATCGAAGCTCCTGGTCCGGGACCCGCACCGCGCCGTGGCGCCGGTGCCGCTCAGCGACAAGTAGCCTGAACCGATGCCACTCCGCTGCGTCTACACCGATCTCGACGGCACCCTGCTCGGCCACGGGGCTTCGCTCTTCGCCGACTACGAGGGCAACTTCTCGATGATGCAGGCGCGAGCGCTGGAAGCCTGCTCCCGGGCGGGCGTGGAGGTCGTGATCATGTCCGGCCGCCGCCGCGTCCAGGTCCACGAGGACGCACGTCTGATCGGCCAGACCTCCTTCATTTATGAAGCCGGCTCCGCCTTCAGCATGGATCGCGAAACGACGCTCATGACCGGCGACTTCGAGCACCATCCGGACAAGAACGTGGTCGAACAGATGAGCGAGCGCGGCGTGCCCGAGCTGCTCTTCGAGAAATACGACGGCACCCTCGAGTTCCACGAGCCCTGGCACGAGGGCCGCGAGATGTCACACCTCTTCCGCGGCAAGGTCGACGTCGAGGAGGTAAACGTGATGCTTTCCGAGGAGGGCCACGGTGACCTGCGCCTTCTGGACAACGGAGCGATCGGTCGCCCGATGCCCGGAATCGAGATCACCCACTGCTACCACCTGGTCCCCAAGGGGGTCTCCAAGTCCCGCGCGGTTGCCGCCCACGCCGCCGCCCGCGGCTACGCGAAAGAAGAGACGATCGCGGTCGGTGATTCGGCCGAGGACCTCGAAGTGGCACGTTCGGTCGGCACCTTCTACGTGGTCGCCAACGGCCCCGAGCGCGACGCGGGCCTGAAGGCGACGCTCTCGCAGCATGCGAACGCTGTCGTGACCGAGGGCCGGGCCGGCGATGGCTTCTATGAAGCGATCGTCACCTCACTAGTATCGGGTCAGTAGAAGTCACCTTTCCAGGAGGATCTGTGTCCCACGATGCGACCGTAGCCGAAGAGGAATACCTGCAGACCATTTTCTGGCTGATGGAAGCCGGCCTGCCGATAACCGGGGCCAACATCGCCCGCGCGATGCAGCTCTCACCGCCCACGGTCCACGAGATGATCAAGCGCCTGGAGCGTGACGGCTACGTCACCCGCAGCGACGACAAGATTCTCCACCTGACCGAAGACGGCCGCGCCGAGGCCGAGCAGATCACCCGCCGCCACCGCATGATCGAGCGCTTCCTGACCGACGTCCTGAAGATCCCCTGGGACGAGGTTCACGAGGAGGCCGAACGCCTCGAGCACGCGATGTCACCGGTGCTCGAAGAACGCATGCGTGCCGCGATCGGCGAGGCCACCACCTGCCCCCACGGCCATCCGATCTCGGGTGTGCGTGAGCAGGGCGCCCCCCTCGCCGACGTCGACGTCGGCGCCGAGGTGCGGATCCTCCGCTTCGAGAACGAGGCCGAGAGCCTGCTCCACTACCTGAAGGACATCGGCCTCGAGCCGGGCCTCAAGGGCAAGGTCACCTCATCGGAGACCGACGCGGTCATCGTCACCGCCGACGACGACGGCAAGGCGATCGAGGTCCAGCGGACCGTCGCCGAGACGGTCACAGTGCGCGCCGATCCGGCCCCGCCCCCGAGGGCGGCGCTGCCGGAGCAGCTGGTCATCTCGGCTGACCGCTACGGCCGCTAGAGAACCGAGGCGATGCGGCTTACGCCTTCGTCGATCAGCTCCGGCGGTACCGAGGCGAACGAAAAGCGCATGCTGCTGCCCCCGCCTTCGAGCATGAAGTCGGGACCGGCGATGAACGGCGCCCCGGCGGCCTTGGCCTTCTTGGCGAGCTCCACAGTGTCGAAGCCCTCGCCGAGGTCGGCCCAGAGGAAGTAACCGCCCCCGGGCACCACGAACTCGGCGCTCGGCAGGTGGGTCGCGAGTGCTGAGATCAGGGCGTCGCGCCTTTCGGCCAGGTGGACCTTGACCTCTTCGATGTTGCGGTCCAGCGCGCCCGACTGGCAGAGCTCCAGCACCAGTGATCCGGCCAGCATGTTGGGCGAGATGTAGGTGTTGTTGGCGACGGTGGCCAGGTCGGCGATCAATCCGGTGGGTCCGGCCAGGTAGCCGACGCGCACACCGGGGCTGACCGTCTTCGAGAACGAAGAGGCGTGGATCACCTTGTCGGCGCGATCCATCGAGAGCATGGTCGGCGGGGGCGGCACCTCGCCGAAGGGCAGCTCCCGGTAGGGGTCGTCCTCGAAGATCACGAAGTCGTGCTCGCCGGCAAGGGCGACCAGGCGGTGGCGCTTGGCCTCCGAGAGGGTGCAGCCGGCGGGGTTGTGGAAGTTGGGGATGATGTGGGCGAGCTTGATCGGACCTTCGGCCAGCGCCGCCTCGAGCGCGTCGACGTCGATG
>WBZU01000478.1_pt1 | contig 34255 bp, 32 predicted proteins | sample 5204311 | NCBI WGS metagenome assembly WBZU01 (sample SAMN12344359, study PRJNA552823) | activated sludge metagenome | biome: Activated sludge suspended growth; feature: Nitrification reactor; material: Wastewater; isolation source: activated sludge from nitrification reactor of wastewater...
GGCCACGTGGTTTCGCTCGCCGGTCGCGAACTGCTGTGCATCGATACCCCGGGACATGCCCGGCACCATATCTGCATTGTCGACCGCCGGACCGGCGGGATCTTCAGTGGCGACATGTTCGGGCTTTCGTATCGCGAGCATGACGTTGCCGGGCATCCTTTCATTTTTCCCACCACCACGCCGACCCAGTTCGAGCCGGCGGCCATGCATGCCTCGATCGACCGCCTGCTGTCGTTCGCGCCCGAGGCCATTTACCTGACCCACTACAGCCGGGTGGGCGATGTGGCGGCGTTGGGTGCCGACCTGCACCGGCGGCTCGACACCATCGTCGCCATCGCCGAGGGCGTGGCGGGATCGGGTGCGCTGCGCCACGGCGCGCTGAAGGACGAATTGACCCGCTTCCTGCTGGCCGAACTGCGCGCGCATGGCTGCTCGCTACCCGAAGGGCGCGCGCTGGAGATCTGGGAAGCCGATCTCGAACTCGACGCCCAGGGACTCGAGGTCTGGCTGGATAGCCGGGAGGCGGCCTAACGGCGGCGCCAGAACAGGACGAGCATGATGGCGGCAATGACCAGCATCAGGCCTGTCGCGTAGTAGAAGCCGGCGGGGCGCTCGAGCCACGGCATGAAATGGAAGTTCATCCCGAAGATTCCAGCCAGCAACGTGGCCGGCATGAAGATGGTGGCGACGACGGTCAGCGCCCGGACTTCGAGATTCACCCGGTTGCTGACCGTCGACAGATGGATATCGAGCAACCCGGTCGCGAGTTCGCGCAGGTCGTCCAGGGATTCGACGATATGCACGGTGTGGTCATAGACGTCGCGCAGATAGATCTGGATTTCCGGCCCGAAGAAATGCGCGTGCTCGCGATGCAGGCTGCCGAGAAGCTCGCGCAACGGATAGACGTTGCGCCGCAACTGGGAAACGCAGCGCTTGAACTGGTGGATCTTTTCGGGAACCTGCGGACCGGCGCGTTCGAGAATGTCGGCCTCCAAGTTCTCCGAGTACTCGTCGAGTTGCTCGATCACGGCGAAGTAGCTGTCCACCAGCGCATCGATCAGCGAATAGGCCAGCATGTCGGAAGCCGCGGCGCGCAGGTTTCCCCGGTCGGAGCGCAGGCGCTGGCGTACCGGCTCGAAGGTCTGCGACGGGCGTTCCTGGAAACTGAGGAGGTAGTCCGGTCCGATGACCAGGCTGATCTGGTCCTGCACGACGTCGAGCGGCTCGCTGGTGACTTCGTAACGGTGCAGGACGACGTATAGGTAGTTATCGTAGGCATCGATCTTCTGCCGCTGGTTGTTGTTGAGAATGTCCTCGAGAACCAGCGGGTGCCACCGGAAAGCGGCGCCGATGGCGGCGAGGTCCGCCGCATCCTGCAGGCCATAGACGTTGCCCCACAGGGTCGAGTTCTCGCGCCGGTAGGCAACCAGGGCGGCGGCGTCCGGCATCCCGGCCTCGCTCAGCGCCGCCGGGCCGAAGTCGAGGACCGAGATTCCGGGTGTTGCAGTCTTGATTTCGCCGATGTGAACCAGTGATCCCGGCGGCAGGCCGGCCTTGCGCGACCGCGGTTTCTTCGGTTTCCGCATTTGCTTACCTCGTCAGCAGTTGAATGGCGTGCGCGGCGGCGGCCATGCCGAAGACCGATGTCACGCAGACCGAGGAGCCGAATCCGGCGCAACTGAGTCCCGCCGGTGCCGGCGCTGCATCGCAGCTTGTCGGCGCGGCGGGGTAGCGCAGGGCTTCGGTCGAGAAGACCGCGGCAACCCCGAATTTCCTGCGGGTGTCGCGCGGGAAACCGTATTCGCGGCGCAGCAGCGAGCGAACCTTGGCGAGCAGGGGGTCCTGCACGGTCAGCGCAAGGTCGCCGAGCCGCACCTGGGTCGGGTCGCTCTGCCCGCCGGCGGCGCCGGCCACGATGATGGGGATGTCCTGGCGCCGGCAATGGGCGATCATCGCCGCCTTGGCGCGGGCCTGGTCGATGGCGTCGATCACGACATCGAAGTGCGGCTGCAGCAGATCGGCCACATTCCCGGGCGTCACGAAATCCTCGACGCAGATGACTTGGCAGTCCGGATTGATCGCGCGAATGCGCTCGGCCATCGCGTCGACCTTGGCCTTGCCGTAGATGTCGCCGAGGGCATGAACCTGGCGGTTGGTATTGGATTCCGCCACCATATCGAGGTCGACCGCGGCAAGCTGGCCGATTCCGGTTCGCGCCAGCGCTTCCAGCGCCCACGAACCGACACCGCCGACACCGACGACGCAGACGCTGGCATTTTTCAGTTTCTCTGCCGCCGCCGTTCCGTAAAGGCGGGCGACGCCGCCGAAGCGGCGTTCGTAATCAGCCTCCACGGGTCTTCGCAGTCGGCGGACGGCGCCCGCCTTGTGCCGGTGAACAGGGGATCATCGTGAATTCTTGCGGTCTGGTCATTTCCGGGCGAGTTTAGCCGAAAGTGCCGGTTGTACAGAAGGCGGAATGCCGAATTGCCGGCTTGACGACCCGTCAGCCCGCGCCTAACATTCCGCGCTTACCCAAAAACAGGCCCAATGTGACCCTGGAACACCTTTACGCCCTGATCGGGTCCGACATGAAGGCCGTCGATGCCGTCATCCGCGGCCGTCTGCATTCCGAAGTCGTGCTCGTCCGCCAAGTGGCGGAGTACATCATCGGCAGCGGCGGCAAGCGCATGCGGCCGGCGCTCGTCCTGCTGGCGGCTGGCGCCATGGGTTATCGGGGCCGGCACCATCATGATCTGGCGGCGGTCGTCGAGTTCATCCATACGGCGACCCTGCTGCACGATGACGTGGTGGACGAGTCCGACCTGCGGCGCGGGCGCAATACCGCCAATGCCATGTTCGGCAATGCCGCCAGCGTTCTGGTCGGCGATTTCCTGTATTCGCGCGCCTTCCAGATGATGGTCGAGGTCGATGACATGCGCGTCATGCGCGTCCTCTCCGATGCCACCAACGTGATCGCCGAAGGGGAAGTGCTGCAGCTCATGAATTGCCACGACGCCGACGTCGACGAGCGGCGCTACCTGCAGGTCATTCGTTACAAGACGGCCAAGCTGTTCGAGGCCGCCGCGCAACTCGGCGCCATCTTGGGTGGCGCCGCACCCGAAGTGGAAAGGGCGCTGGCAGACTATGGCATGCATCTGGGAACAGCTTTTCAACTTGTCGATGACGTACTCGACTACTCCGGGCTGGAGGGCGATACCGGGAAGCATCTCGGCGACGACCTGGCCGAAGGCAAGCCGACCTTGCCGCTGATCTATGTGCTGCAGAATGGAACGCCGGAACAGTCGGCTTGCGTGCGGCGGGCGATCGAGGAAGGCGGCCGCGACGATTTTCCCGCGGTGCTGGCTGCCATCCAGACGAGCGGCGCACTTGCCCATGCGCGCCGCCAGGCGGCGCACGAGGCCGAACTTGCGCGAGCGGCAATCAGCAATCTGAACAATACAAATTATCGGGAAGCTCTGCTACAATTGACATTCTTTGCAGTCGAGAGGGATCACTAGGAACTTCTCGCACGGCATCGGAGTGTAGCTCAGCCTGGTAGAGCACTGCGTTCGGGACGCAGGGGCCGGAGGTTCGAATCCTCTCACTCCGACCAATTGAACCCCTCTAACTCATTGAGTTACAGGGTTTTTTCAATTGGGTTGCGGGTGATTGGCGCATATGTTTCTGGCTTATGCTCCATTCGTGCTCCAATCCTGCTCCAAAATTTCTTCAGGAGCGTGCGGCGGAAATTCGGCTTTGCCGAACGCCTGGTGCCTATACGGTACTCCACAGTCCTGGAGACCGAGCATGGCCAAACGTTCCGTTGTTCCCGGCAACATCACCAACCGTTCCCCCTGGTCCGTCTGCGTTCGTGCGCGGCCGGACCTCAACCGCAGCTTCTCCGCCGGCCGCCGGCCTGACGCGGCCCGCTACTGTGCCGACCTCTGTGCCGCGGGACACCGGGCCCAGTTGACTCAGCTTGAAACTGCTTTCCAGTTGCGTGTCCGGCGCAAAGGCATGGCGCCACAATTCATCACCTTCGATACGCTGGAACAAGCCGAGCAGGCGCGGCTGCACATCGAGGCGAGCCTGTCGGTCAGCATCGTTCGTGATTATGCCAGTGCTGCCCGGTGGACGCTGCGCGAGTTGATGCAGCGTTACCTTGTCGAGGTGGTCCCCGGCCATAAAGGGGCCGACGTTGAAACGAATCGCCTGCAGCGCCTGATGCGCGACGAGTCCTTCGTTGACAAGAAGCTGGCGGCGCTAGCCACCGTGGACCTGCAGGATTTCATCGCCGACCGCCTGGCCGACGTCGCGCCGGCTACGGTCGACCGCGACCTCGACGTGATTTCGCAGGTCCTGCGCTACGCCGACGATGTCTGGAAAATCGCGCCCGTCGAGAGCCCGTTCAAGGGATTGCGCCGTCCGCGCTATTTCAACGAGCGCGACCGGCGTCTTTCCGCCGACGAAGAAAGGCGGCTGCTGGCGGCGGCCCGCGCCGACGAGAATCCCTATGTCGAGCCAGCCATCGTGCTGGCTCTCGAGACCGCGATGCGGCGCAGCGACTTGCTCTCCCTGACGGTGGCGGATATCGACGTCGAACGGCGCGCGGCTCGTCTGACGGTTACCAAGAACGGGCGGCCGCGCCGCGTTCCGCTGACCACACGTGCCCTGCAGGTCTTCGCCGCCCTGGCCGCCGAGGCCGGCACCGCCGACAGCCGCCTGCTGCCGCTGACCGCCAATGCCCTGAAAATCGCTTACTTCCGTCGGGTGCTACCGGCGTCAGGCGTCGAGGATTTTCATTTCCACGACCTGCGCCATGAGGCCATCAGCCGGCTTGCCGAGTCGGGGCGTTTCCAGCTCCTGCAGCTCCAGGCTATTTCCGGTCACCGCGATCCGCGGATGGTGCAGCGCTATGCGCACCTATGTACCGGCAGCCTGGCCGAGCAGATGGACCGCATCCAGGTCGGCACCGTCACAAAATACGTCCATCGCGGCCGCAGGCGGACCGTCGTCAAGACCGAGCCGCTCGGCCTGCCGGTGCTGCCGGCGTGCAGCGCGTCCGGTGGGTTCCCCGCCAACGTTATCCGGGTGAACTTCGGAGGGCAGGTAGCATGAGCCAGAAAAGCGGAAGAGTGCGCCGGCTGCCCTCGGTGGAAGCGCAAACCCTGGCCTATTTCGAGGAAGCGCGGGCATCAGAGAGGCTGCCGATGCCGCGCTGGCTCGCTTTCGGCGGGTTCAAGGTCTATTTGCGCTACTGGCGAAAGCGGACCTTGGTCGACGGCACGGTGCTTGGCGAGCTCCTGGTCATCGCCAGCGTCACCATCCCCGAGCGCTGCCAGCGGCGCGGCTGGTTCTTGCGTTACTGCCAGCTCTGCGCAGCACTGGCGGCGGACGGCGTGGTGCTCGAGTGCGTCCATAACCTGGAACTGCTCGAGGCTGTGCGCCGGCATCCGGCATTCCGGGAAGTGGGGGAGCGTGATTTCCTGCTGCAGAAGGCGCAGCCCCGGGATTGGCCGTTAGCGATCAAGTAATACGATGAGCGATTCACCATGGCGGCCCTGGTGAAGGCCGCCATGGCGTCTGCCAACTGGCTGCCTGCGGCGGATATCGCCGCCACCGGCTCGCTCACCACGGTTGCGCGTCGGCCGGGCGTGCCTCATCGTCGGCCTCGCGCCCGGGCCCCTCGGGCGCAGGCCCCGCCGGCGCTCCCCCGGCATCCGCCGCCAGACATTCGGCGGCGGCCAGCATTCCGGCGAGCGCTGCCTGAGCATTCGGCGTCAGAATCACTTCCGCATAGTTCGCCATCGTCGGAAGCTCGCGCAGCGCCTGCGTCGCCCAGTCCAGCGCCTGCCCAATTGCCGCCCGCTGCCGTTCCGCCTCCGCCCGCTCGCGCCGCGCCCGCGCCGGCTCCAGTACCGCGTCGGTGATTCGCCGCATCAGTACCTGATAGCGCTCCGGCCGCCCCAGCGTCGCTTCGCGCAGCAGCGCCGCGAACTTCGGTGGCACCTCCGTGGCGCTCACCGGGAACGAGCCGAGGTAAGTCTGTACCGTCGCGCCCACCCCTTCCGGCAGGCGGACGTAATGGCAGGCGTAAAGCATCACGCTCGTCCGGTTGATTTTGAGGGTGACGGCGGTCGAAGCAAGCTCGGGCATCGGGAAATCCTCCAGGGTGAGATACCCCTGTATAGCGAACTGGCCACCATCGCCGATCGCAGCGGTGAGAAATTCCTCTCCCGGGTTGCTGAGCCAGGGAGAGAAACCCGTTGCCCGGCGCCCTCACCTGGCTGGAACCCCGGGTGAGGCCATCACCACCCCGTGACTCAACAAGGTGAGGGATACCCGCCGGGTTCAACTCACCGGGTCGAGCACCAGCCGCTCCCCGTGACTCACCTTGTGCACATAGAAGAGAAAGGGCAGCTCCTCCCGGAAGCCGTGCTGCCGGGCAAACTGGCACAGCGCCCAGCTCTGCTCCCTGACCCCATGAAACCCCGGCTGCCGGGCTATGGCCGCCAGGATGTCCGCCACGGCGCCGATATCGTGCCGCTTCAGGGGCTCGCCGAGCAATGCATGCCAGTCGGCCATCGCCGCCTTCGGGCGCCGCCACGTCCACCGCGTCACCCCGCGCGCCCCGTAGCGCACCAGCTCATACCCCAGCCAGGCCAGCCGCGGCTTCCCGGTCACCTCGAGCAGTCTCTCCCGCGTCTCAATCAACCCGGTGCCGGGTGTCGCCAGCAGCAGCCAGTCCACTTGCGCCGCACCCGCCGGCCAGTAAAGGACGAGCAGGGCATTTGCCTGCCCCTTCCCTTTGCGCGTGATGCGCTGCGCCGGCGTACAGCCGATGCCATACAGTTTGTGAAACTTGTTGGCGACGGCAACCGCTTTGTCCGGGGCTGTGGTACCGCTGATGTAGCCCGTATAGCCGCGCGAGACACCGTCAAGGGCGCGCGACAGCGCGGCCGTCTTGCTCGTCGAAACAGGGGTTGCAGCAGGCATTTGGGACATCCTCCAGAAAGGGTTATTCCCAATGTAGGTACCGGACCGAAACTTCCCAAAATCCCCGCCGTTGCAATGTGATTGGTTCGAGCGAAGCGAGACATATTGATGTTCCAAGTTCTTGTGCCTATACCTTCCAGGACATACGCAATTCGGCGCCCTTCACTTGAGAAAGTGAGGACCGCCGGAGCAATCGCAAGCTGCGGCGGTCTGCCCGGAGCGCCTCCTCCCGAGAACGCTCAGGGCAGACCGCCAACTGCAAACACACACTGGCCGAAAGGCCGCGCCGGGTTGCCAACCCGGCAGGTTGAGGATCGCCAGTCCTCAACCAAGCAAACGCTGAAGCCGCATGCCTCTAATCGGGCTGGTGCGGCTGCGCTGGGCGCTGGGGGGTGCAACTCCCCCCTTCGACCCAATCACACGTCCCCGCTCGCTGCAACAAGCGACCAGCGAGAGCCGGGGCAACAGGGAAACTGACGTTGGGCGACCATGAAACGGCACCAAGCAGGAAATGGCTTGGTGACCTGGTTGCACGTGAAAGTGGGTAGAAAGTCCCACCGGCGGGGCGTATCGAAAGAGCGCAACGCCTGCCACACAGGAAGGCTTTTGAGCGTACGGCGACGTACGAGGGTATCAAGGCGAAAGCTGGCGATACCGGCACCTGGAGAAATCCGGGGTCAATGGATAGCTCAACCCTGTAACCGCCTCCAGAAGGAGGCGTTGTGGAGTTCCGTAGAGCCATAGGCACTGAGCCATGGTTCGTCGTCGATGAAGCATGACCTGAGTACCCCAGCCGCTATGGAACATCGGGCGGGGGAAATCCAAGGAAAGCCGAAAGGCTAGGGAAATGTGGAGACAGTGGCGCTACGGAGCGCAGTAGCTGCAATCTAAATGGGGAACCTCTCCCGGGACCGCAACGGTTGGCACCGTGCGGGCTGAACAGGAGAGGGGGAGACCCGGTGAGTAGGGTTTGACCGATAGGACGATACGACCGAAGTCCATCGGGAGCTGCGCAAGCAGCGGCGAGGCTGGCACCTCGTCCCGAAAGCCGGGAGCGTTTGCGAAAGTGTGTTTCTCCGTGAGGAGAAGAAATTGGGCCTGGCAGCCCGTTGCAGTAAGGCCTGCTGAGACGCCTGGCGGCGTTTCAGCAGAAAGCTTCGTCTGGCGACGGAGTGAGCGTAATAGGCGATTCGCTGTCCGGGGTAATTTTCCCGGAATGCGATGACATTTCGTAACCTTTCAGCCCTGCCGCAAGGCGGGGCGTTTTCCGTATCAGAACAGATCGAGCCGACCGGTTCCCCTGGGCGGGTCTCGCCGTCCATCCGGCCATGGCCGTCGACCAGGATGGCGGGCCAAGGGAACGACGCCGCTTGCGGATGGCCTCCACCGCGCCCAGCGGTCGGCTGGTGCCGGACTCGACGGCGGGGCTTGACATTGGCGTAGTATGTGGTAAGATACAATACATACACACTACTACATTTCAGGAGGCAGCATGGCCATTACCAAGAAGGCAATCTTCGACGCTGCGGACGCGCTTGACGCCGCCGGTCAGCGGCCGACCCACGCGGCTCTCCGCAAGGCGGTCGGCGGCGGCAGTTACACGACCTTTTCCGAAGTCATGAAGGAGTGGCGGGCAGTCAGGGCGGTCAGAGAGGCGCCGGCGCGCGAACCGGCACCGGCGGTGGTCGGTGAGCGTCTGGATGTGGTGGCCGATGAGATTTGGGGACTGGCGCTACAGGTGGCGAATGAACGTCTGGCGGGTGAGCGCGAGGCGTTCGATGCGGCACGGGCCCAGACGGAGCAAGAGAAGGTGGAGGCGGTCGAACTGGCGGACGCTGTCACTGCGGAGCTGGAGACGCTACAGGGGAAGCTCTCTGCCCTTGAAGAGGCCGAGCGCACGGCGCGACAGGAGGCGGTAGCGTTGCGCGAGCAACTGGCGGCGAGTCGCGAGCGGGCGGCGACGGCTGAGGCGCGTGCTGAGGAAATCGGGAAGCGCGCTGATGACTTGAATGCTGAACTCGCGCGCGTCAGTGGCCAGAATGCCGACCTCGTCAGTGCGCTGGCGGGGGCCGCCAAGGCGAGGGGCTAACCCCCATAACAGTGTGGCGTCATTTGGGAGTCACTGGCTGCTATCCGTCTTGCTTCGGCTCTTCTTGCGTGTCGAATGCCTTGCCAGAACGGAGCGCAATCGAGCCTCCTGGAAATTCTCTCAAAATGACCGGGGCGGTTCATCGATCATGGCTAAAGCAGCGGGTGGCAGAGCGAATAAGATACGATGTGAACCCCGTGACCCCCCTTAACCTGCGTTTTCTTCTCGGCTTCGCGGCACCTTACCGTGCAAAGCTGGCGCTGGCTGGCTTTCTGATGTTGGCCGAAGCCGGCGTGACGCTGGCGATTCCCTGGCTGGGCGGGCGTTTCGCGGGGAGCCTGCTGGCCGGTCTCCAGGCCAACCTGGGGTCGATATTGCTCGCGCTGTTGGCGCTCTTTGCCTGTCAGGCACTCCTCCGATTCGGCAATGCCTACCTGGTGAGCGTCAGCGGCGAACGGATTCTGGCTGATCTGCGCATCCGCATCTACGATCATCTGCAGTCCTTGCCCCTGAGTTTTTATCACCAGCGCCGCCGCGGGGATGTCCTGGCGCTCCTGAGCTACGAGGCGGCCCAGCTTTCTGCCTACATTACAGGGACATTGCTGAGTCTGATTCCGCTCCTGCTGACGGTGGCGGGCGCGGTCCTGGTCATGCTGCGCACTGATGCGTTGCTGGGGTTGGCGGTTGCCGCAGCGATTCCGCTCTTCTATCTGCTGCTCAAGATCGTCGGTCGCAGGCTTCGCCCGCTGGCCAGCCGGTTGCAGGAAGAACATGCCGCAGCCTTCGGCATGGCGGAAGAAAACCTCGGCATGCTGCCGGCCATCAAGGCGTTCACTCGGGAGAAGCGGGAATCGGAGCGCTACCGTCAGCAAATCCGGCGCATCGTCCGCCTCGGTATCCGCCAGCACCGGATCGAAGCCGCGCTCGAACCTGCGGTCCAATTCATCTCGGCGATGGCCGTCCTTGTTCTGCTCTGGCTGGCGAGTGAAAGCATCAACGGCGGCAACATGACGCCGGGCGAGCTGGTCAGCTTCTTTCTCTACGCCGCCGTGCTGACGCGACCGGTCAGTGCGTTGGCCAGTGTCTACGGGCAGACCCAGCAGGCGCGCGGCGCCCTCGAGCGCCTGCAAAGCGTGCTGACCGAACCGCCGGAACCGATCCTGCATGCCGGCCGGACCCTGCCGGCGGTCCGGGGGGAAATCACCTTCGACGGCATCCGTTTCGGCTATCCCGGCCGCCCCCATGCGCTGCTGGGCCTGAACCTGCATATCCCGGCCGGAGAAACGGTCGCCATCACCGGCGAAAACGGCGCCGGCAAGAGCACGCTGGTGCATCTGCTGATGCGCCTGCACGATCCTGATGCCGGAACCATCTCCATCGACGGCATCGACATCGCCGACGTCAGCCTGCACAGCCTGCGTAGCCAGATCGGCATCGTTCCCCAGCATGTCCTGCTGTTCAACGGCAGCGTGCGCGACAACATCGGTTACGGCCGGCTCGATGCCGAAGAAGCGGCGATCGAAAACGCCGCAAGAACCGCCCAGGCCCACGATTTCATCACCCGGCTGCCGCAGGGCTACGACACGATCATCGGCGACCAGGGAATCCGCCTCTCCGGCGGCCAGCGCCAGCGCCTCGCCCTTGCCCGGGCGCTACTCAAGGACCCGCCGATTCTTGTGCTCGACGAAGCAACCGCGATGTTCGATCCGCAGGGGGAACGCTCATTCATCGAAGACTGCCACGAGACCCTTCATAGCCGGACCGTAATCCTCGTCACCCATCGACCGGCCAGTCTCAAGTTGGCGGATCGGGTCGTCCATGTGGCTGGTGGGCGGATCGATGTCGGCGAGCATGGTGAACCGACTCTCCAGATCCACGGTGATAACATTGGCCCAGGATCAGCAACGCCATGACTGCAATGCCAGCAATTTCCCGCTACGTTTCGATTTATCGCGGACTTTCCGCGCGCGAACAAAAAACGCTGATGGTATCGTTCGTCTTGCTGCCGCTCTTCTGGCTGGGCCTGCGGCTGGCTGGCCTGCAGCGTTTCCAGGCATGGCTTGACCGTTCCCCCATTGCCCCACGCGCGCCGCTCAGCCAGCCAGAAGCCGCTGCGTTGGGTGTTGCGGTCAACCGCGCCGCGAACCACGTTTTCGGGCCGGCCACCTGCCTGACGCGTTCGCTGCTGCTGCGCTGGCTGCTGCGCCGTTACGGCACGACCAGCGATCTGCGTATCGGCGTGCACTTTGAAGAGGGCGTGCTCGCAGCGCACGCCTGGGTCGAGAAAAACGGTATCCCGATCAACGATAGTCCCGAGGTGGTGGCGCGCTACGCCGCCTTCGATCAACCCGTTGCGCCGGAGATGTTCTCGTGAATGGGGTCGCCGGCCTCGTCCGTTTTGACGGACGGCCTGTGGAGCCTCGTCTGGTCGAGAAAATGAAATCGGCCATGGCCCAACGCGGTCTGGATGGAATCATCCCGGATCGAGCTTCTTCAACGGCTCGTCGCGGAGATGTGGCAAAATGTCCCGGAAATCTGATCGGAGGCAAGTTTGAATCCAGAATCCAAAATCCAGAGTCCAGAATCGAGAGGCCGGAAAAACTATACCGCGCCGAGCCTCATTAAATACGGGTCTGTGCGGGTTTTGACTCAGTCCGGGACGGGGGCTAGCTTGGAAAGCGCAATCGGTAGTTCGGGAATGTGTCGCACTAATGATTTGGCTAAACCTTGCTCCGAGCGCCACGTCAAAGAAAATATCGTCCGTATCGGTAACCATCCGTTCGGCTTCGGTCTCTACATATTCGACTACCGTCCGGAACATTGCGGAGAATGGGGGCATGGCCGGCAGTTCGGCGTGATGATTGATGAGGTCGAGATCGTGATGCCGGAAGCAGTGTGCAAGTATCCCGACGGCTACAAGAGGGTCGATTACGGGATGCTCGGGATCAGCCGGTATATCAACTGATCCGGGCGAGTCGACAGTATTGCGTGACTCGTCCGAGCTTTTCCCATTCTTTGATGGAATTGCTGACTTCTTTGCGCACGCTCTAAACAGGGATACGGTGTCGTGATTGATTTTTCCCTGGTTTCGGCTAGTGAGCGGCCGCGCATTGATTGTTTGCCGTTCCACGAATGGATATTTCCGGATGGCACGAAGTGGGCGCAGTTCTACCGTGTCGATCAGAATTACCGTGTGAGCTTTCCGGATCTGGGCGATTTCGATGTTTCGGCCGATGGCTGTGCCGTCCGTGCCTGGCCCGCGCCGGGAATTTCCGAAGACACCATGCAGCACCTGTATCTGAACCAGGTGCTGCCGCTTGCGCTGAGCAAGCAGGGGCGTATCGTCTTTCATGCCAGCGCCGTCGAAACGGGGAATGGCGCCATCGCGTTTCTCGGCGAGTCGGGGCGCGGCAAATCCACGCTGGCCGCAAGTTTCGCCGCAGGCGGCCAGCGCTTTCTCACCGATGATGCGCTGCTGCTCGATCCGACGGAGGGTGGCTATCTCGTCCAGCCCAGCCACCCTTCGATCCGGCTGTGGGACGATAGCCAGGAGGCGCTGCTTGCTGCCGATGCCGAACTGGCGCCGCCGGTGCAATACACGCCCAAGGCCCGCATTCTGTCCGGCGACAGCCTGCAGTTCTGCAATGCCGCACGCCGCTTGCGACACGTCTATTTTCTCGGCGACGGCAGTGCGGAGGAATTGACGATTCAGCGCATGCGTCCGAGCGAGGCAATGATCAGGCTGGTCAGGAATTCATTCTTGCTGGATATCGAAGCTCAGGAAATGCTTTCGTCGCATTTCGACCTGTTGGCGGAAATGGTGGCACTACCCATTTACTACCACCTTGATTACCCGCGCGCTTTCGCCGACTTGCCGTCCGTTCGCCAGGGCATCCTCGATCATGCCACCGAAGAAGACGAAATTGACTAAGGGGGTCCGAAGCACCGCCGCCTGGGATCAGCCCATTCCGCCGGAAATGTTTCCATGAGCGGTATCGCCGGCATCGTTCATTTCGACGGGGCGCCTATCGCGCCCGGTCTGATCGAGAAAATGACCTCGGCCATGGCCCAGCGCGGTCCGGATGGCATCGACCACCGGGTTCATGGGTCGGTCGCGCTGGGCCAGTGCATGCTGCGCACCACGCCGGAATCCCTCGAGGAACACCAGCCGCTCGACAACGAGGACGGGCGTCTCGTGCTCGTCATGGACGGACGGGTGGACAACTATGAAGAATTGCGGTGCGAGTTGCTGGCGCGCGGCGCGCTGCTGCGGGATCGTTCGGATGCCGAACTGGTACTAAGAGCCTATGAAGCATGGGGTGAAGATTGCCCGGACCGGATCATCGGCGAGTTCGTCTTTTTCATCTGGGATACCCGGCAGCAGCGCTTGTTCGGGGCAAGGGACGCTGCGGGAACCCGGCATTTCTACTACCACGCGGGCAAGGGCTGGTTTGCCTTTGCCTCCGAGATCAAGGGGCTGTTGGCGCTCGGGCGCATCGAGCCGCGGTTGAATGAATCCCGGTTGCTGGACTATCTCGTCGACGAATTCGACCGGGACGACGAGATCGGCACCTTCTATCAAGGCATAGATAGAATGCCTGCCGGTCATGCGATGAGCGTCACCGACCAGGGAGTCAAAACCTGGCGCTACTGGAATCCGCAAAATCTGCCGGCGCTGAACTTCTCGTCCCCGGAAGAATGTGCCGAGGCATTCCTGGAGCAACTACGCATCGCGGTGAAGTGCCGTTTGCGGAGCATCGGCCCGGTGGGGGCGATGCTGAGCGGCGGCATGGATTCTTCGTCCATCGTCGCGTTGATCAGCAAGGAGTTCCGGGCTGACCTGACCCAACCCTTGAAGACGTTTTCGCTGATTCGCGAAGACCGGGAAAACTGCCCCGACTGGCGCGGTATCCGGGAAATGCTCAAGGATGAGTGGCTCGACCCCGTCATCATCACGTCGGCGCTCTCGTCCGAGGTGTGCCGGACCTATTTCGACAACATTAAAAACCTTAACGAACCGTTCGCGCTTTCGCAGGGCTTCACCGATTCCCTGGTGTTCAACGCGGCGCGCGAAGATGGCTGCCGGGTGGTACTCGATGGCATGGCCGGCGATCTTCTTTTTTACAGTTTCGACCGCAGCATCGACTGCATCCTGCGCGAGAAGATGCTGACGCAAATCCCGGCATTTCGCGCTTCCTGTCGCCGTCACGGTATCGACAAAGGTTTTTCGCGAGCGTTGGCCTGGAAGTCTTTGCGCTTGGTGACGCCCGAAAGGCTACGTGTTGTTTATCGAAAACTACGTGACAGGAAAAGACTATCGGGCAGCAAGCCGACCGGGGCGCCGGGAGATATCCTGAACCTCCTGCATCGGGAAACAGCCCGGCAATTTCTGGCAACAAGATATGCGCACCGCCAGCAGGCGGCGAATGTGAAGCCGGGAAATGACCAAGGCACCCATGCGCAAAACTTCACCAGCGGCCTGCTTTCTTTTGCGCATGAGGTCAATGGGCAGATTGCGTTGTCGATGGGCGTGGAGCCGCGCAGTCCATTTTCAGACCGCCGAGTGATCGAGTTCGCGATCCGCATGCCGCTGGCAGCCAAACTCTGCGTGCCGTGGTACAAGCATTTGCTGCGCAACTGCATGGCCGGCATTCTTCCGGATGAGGTGCGCTGGCGGAGCGATATCGGGAATCATCCCGGATGGAAGTTCTTTGATCGGCTCATTGCGGAGATGGCGCACAACGCGCCGGAAATCTGGAATCGCCCAAGCAGGGATGGTAGACTGAAAATATGGATAGATGCCTCGATGTTAAATCGGGCGTCAGAAAAGTATCTTCGTGACCGCGACAGAAGTATTGGTAGCAATCTTTTTGAGCTCGCCATACTGGCGGAATGGCTGGGTGCCCAGCCGCACAGCATTCGGCCTGCCGAGTGAATTCTAAACTTGCTTGCAATCAGGAACGCGCATGAATCCGGAATCAGAAAGCCAGAATCAAGAATTAAAGCCCCGGAAAAGCTATACCGCGCCGAGTCTGCTTATCTACGGTGCGGTAGGTAGCTTGACGCAAAGTGGAACGAAGGGGACCCGTGAGAGTTTTAACTTCCAAACCTTCATGTGTACTGTGAATTCTGCCCAAAGGCCTTGCTCCGAGCGCCGTGTCAAAGAAAACGTCGTCCGCATCGGCGACCACCCGCTCGGTTTTGGCCTCTACCTGTTCGACTACCGCCCGGAACACCGTGCGCAATGGGGCTTGGGCCGGCAGTTCGGCGTGATGATCGACGAGGTCGAGCGCGTGATGTCGGACGCGGTGAGCATGCATCCCGACGGCTACAAGCGGGTCGATTATTCGCTGCTCGGCGTCTATCAACACAGGCACTGAGCCAGCCGGCGGTTTCAGGTCGTACCCGTGTTGCTGGACGAACATCTCGGCTATGTCAGCGATTCCATCAGGCTTGCTCGTTATCAGGCAGCCATCGCCAATGCCGTCGCGAACGGTAGTTCCGTTGCCGATCTCGGGTCAGGCTCAGGCGTATTGGGGCTGCTGTGCCTGCAGGCGGGTGCCGGTCGCCTTGTTGCCGTCGATGACAGCGATATGCTCGAAGTGGCGCGCGAAACCCTGACGCGGAGCGGGTACGGAGACTGTTCAACCTTTATCCGCGGCAAGTCCAGCCAGATTGAATTGCCCGAACGGGTGGACGTGGTCATCTGTGACCATGTCGGCTACTTCGGCTTCGATTACGGGGTCGTCGAATTTTTTGCCGATGCCAGGAAACGCTTCCTCAAGCCGGGCGGCACCCTCATCCCGGCAAGCATCCGGCTGAACGTCGCCGCCGTCGGCGCGCAGCGCTGTGACGAGCTGGCCAATGGCTGGTGTGCGGACGGAATTCCCGAGGACTTTCATTGGCTGCGCAAGCATGCGGTCAACACCAAGCATGCGGTCAATCTAGAGCGTGGCGACGTGCTTGCTGCGCCAGCCGTGCTGGGCGACATCGATCTCCATGCGGACAACCCGGAATTCTTTTCCTGGAATGCCGAACTCCGCATCGACCGCGATGGGCTGATGCACGGGCTTGCCGGTTGGTTCGAGTGCGAATTGACCGGGGGGGTCTGGATGACCAATTCGCCCCTGACGGAAGCGGCCATCCGCCGCCCGCAGGCCTTCCTGCCCATCGATGAAGCCGTCGAGGTCAAGGCGCGCGATACGGTCAGGGCAACGGTCATGGCCAGGCCGGCCGATCACCTGATCGCGTGGGTCGTCGAGTTTCCGGCGAGCGGGAAGCGTTTCGCGCATTCCACCTGGCAGGGTCAGTTGTTGACGCCGGCGCAGTTGATGCAGCGCAATCCGGCGCATGTGCCGCATCTGGGGCGCAGAGGGCAAGCCACAGCGACGGTCCTTGGCTACTGCGATGGGCGGAGGACGGTTGCGGAGATCGAACAAGCGATTCTGCGCGACCATTCCGACCTGTTTCCTTCCGCGGGAGAAATCTCCGGTTTTGTGGCAAGGATTCTGGGACGTGAAGCCGAGTAGCTCGCCTTGCCCGGCCATGCCAATTTTGAAATGGTCACGGATTCAGCTACTGCCGGTCCGGTGATGAACGAGGAACAAAGATCATGAAGCTGTCCGACGCGGTAACGATTCCGCCGCAAGTCATGGCCCGCACGGTCGGCGACGAAACCGTGATCCTTGACCTCGCCAGCGGCACCTATTTCGGCCTCGACCCGGTCGGGGCGCGGATCTGGGTGTTGATGGGCGAACGCAAGACACTGGCAGAGATCTGCACGACGATGCTGGAAGAGTACGAGGTCGAGCGAGAGCAACTGGAGGCAGATGTGCTCAGGCTCGCTGCGGAGTTGTCAGAGCGCGGGTTGGTTGTGCCGGCTCAGTGATCGGCCTTGTGATACAGCCCGACAATCAGCGGCCGGTCGTTGCGCTGGACGACTTCGATCGTGACGGCGCCGCTATAGATTCGCGGTGAGCGGTCGCCCTTGCGCAGCACGCGGGCCTGAAAGCTGCCTTCGCCGCGCGTGAACTTGTCGTCGCCTGACCAGACCATGTCCCAGATGTAGAGAATGCGGCTTTCGGAGTTGCGGAACAGTTCGCCGTACTCGGCGCGGATTTGCTTCTTGTCCCCGCGCTCCATGCGGGCCGAAGCGTCGAAAAGCGCCAGCAGGTTTTCCAGATCGCCGCGCTGATATTGCTCGGAAAGGCTGGCGACCAGGCCGTTCAGTTGTTCCCGCCGCAGCCGTTCCGGTTTGATTTCCGGTGCTGTGGGCAGGTTGACCGCAACAGGTGTTCCGATGGCCCCCGGTAGTACCACGGCGGGTTGCGGCGGTGGGGGCAAGCGTTCCGGGACACGCGCCGGCGCGGCTGCGGGAGCCGGAACCGGCCTCGCGCTGGTGGTTTTCACGGTAGCCGGCATGACCGCGGGTTCATGCTCGCGGACACTTTCCGCCACCCGCGCCGGAGGCTCCTCCGGCCTCGCGACGACGGCTGGCAGCGCGCCGGGTGGCGATGGTGCGAGCGGGCCGGATTCGGCCAGGACGCGGGCGATGGCGGGTGGCAGTTCGGGCGTGGCAAGACGCTGCGCCCCGTCTTCCACGTCGCGCGCGGAATGGCTGTCACTTGCGCCGATGGCGCCGGTCGGCACCCGGTTGATGTAGACCAGCATGACGCCCAGCGCCGCCGCCAGGGCGACGCCGCCCAGAGCGAACAGGGTGCGGTGGCGCGTGACGAGCGACGGCGGATCCATCGGCAAATCCGGCGCATGCTCGAAGTGCGGTCGCTTCGGATAATGCCTGACCAGCGATTTCGCAGCCTGCATCTCCGTCAGCGTCAGATCGTAGGCGGCGCGCGCATCCGGCGAGCGCAGGACGTTGTAGGCCTGGTTGATGCGCGTCGCGATGGCGTCGCTGCGCTCATCCGGCGTCGTCTGGCGATCGGGATGGAACAGGCGCATCAACAGGCGGTGATGCTCCTTGATCTCGTCGATGCCAGCCCCCGGCTCGAGACCGAGAATGCGATAGTGGTTGGCGTTGTGTGCAAGCAGCACCTGCCCGATAAAGAACAGCGCGGCCTGCTCCAGTTTGTCGGCAGCGATGCCCAGCGCTACCCCCGCGTGATCCGCGAAGGAATTGCCGGCCGCCGCCTGCAGCAGTGCCGTCACGCCCGGCGGCAGGGGTCGGCGCCCATGCAGCAGGTCGGGAAAGCGGCTGGGCTCCCGCAAGAATTCAACAGCGAGCGCGATGCAGGCGGTGCCGGCCGCAGCCGGATCGGGAATCATGCCGGCAGACGTTTCGCGTCCGTATCCTCGTACTGATAATAGTAGCCGTGGTAACCGTAGGAACGGTTCCTCGTATCCACCTTGGTCAGTACGCCCCCGACCAGTCGCGTGCGCGTGCTGCGCAGGCGCTTGACGGCGCCCTGCGCGAACTGCCGGCTGGTCACGCCGCATTCCGCCACCAGAATCGCCGCCTCCACCAGGCTCCCGAGCAGCGGCGCGTCAGCCAGGCCCAGAACCGGCGGCCCGTCGATGATCACCTGGTCGAACCTCTCGGCAGCCAGGTTGAGCAGGGCCACCATCTTGGCGCTGCCCAGCAACTCGGCCGGATTCGGCGGCAACGGGCCGGATGGGATCAGGAACAAGTGCGGGATTGAGCAGCCGCGCGTGATTTTGACCGGTTGCGCATCGCCCGCCAGATAATTGGTCAGGCCCGAATCGTTGCCGATGCCCAGCTTCTTGTGCAGCGAAGACTTGCGCAGGTCGCAGTCGATCAGCAGAACTTTCTTGCCCGTCTGCGTGATATGGGTGGCCAGGCTCAGGGCCGTCGTGCTCTTGCCCTCGCCAACCGAGGTGCTGGTCACCAGCAGCACCTTCGGCATGCCCTCCGGCGTCGAGAACTGCAGGGTCGTCCGCAACGAGCGGTGCGCCTCGGCAAAAGGCGAGCGCAGGTCCGCATTCTCGGCCAGGGCCAGTTCCGCGCCGTCGGCGACCCTGGTCAACGGGATGATGCCAAGCACCGGCAGGCCGAGAAGCTTCTCCATCTCTTCCGGCAGCTTAATCGTGTCGTCCAGGTGCTCGAGCAGGAGCGCGAGGCCGATGCCGGCGCCCAGCCCGAGCGCGATGGCGATCATCAGGTTGAGCATCAGATTCGGCTTGATCGGAAATTTTGGCACCTTGGCCTTGTCGACCACGGTAATGTTGTTGATGCCCACCCCGCCGGCGACGCCGATTTCCTTGTAGCGCTGCAGCAGGCTGTCGTAGAGCTGACGGTTGGTATCCACCTCCCGCTTGAACAGGTTGTACTGGAAGTTGCTGTCCTGGCCGCCGAGGACGGTCTGCTTGCTTTCCTTCAGCTTGGCCGCAATCTGGCGTTCCTGGGCCAGCGCGGCCTCATAATTGGCTTTCAACCCGCCGAGCGCGCCCTTGGATTCCTGGTTGATCCTGGCCTGCAGCTCCTTGATCTGGCTTTCCATCTGCTGCATCTTGGGATAACCGGGTTTGTAGGTCTTGAGACCTTCCTGATAGTCACCTTCCAGCTTGGACAGACGAGTCTTGTATTCCGGAATCAAGCTATTTTCGACCATCGCATGCAGGGTCGCGGTATCACCGGCCTTGGCCTGCTGGTACAGGGCCTCGGCACGAATCCTCTCGCCCTGCGCCTTGGCCAGCGCTGTCGTGAATTCCCCCAGCACCTGCGAATCGGGACCCTGCTGCTTGTCGTCGGGCTTGACGATGCCCTCCTTGCGCATGAAGGCGTTCAGTTCCTTTTCCGAATCCTCGAGCTTGACCTTGATCTGTGCCAGGCGTTCCTGCAGGAAGGTTCTGGCATATGAAGTCGCCTCCATGCGGCGCTCCAGGTTCAGCTTGATGAAAGCCACCGAGATCTCGTTCGCGATACGCGCTGCCATCTGCGGATCAGGGCTGTCGAAATGCACGCGCACCAATTGCGAATTGCGCACCGGCGCCACGGTCAGGGCGCCCGGCAGGCCGGCCATCAGTCCGGTCTCGGCTTCCTCGAGCGTTGCGTCGTCTTCCTTGTCGTCGTCCTTCTTGAAGATGTCCAGCCAGCTCTTGCTCTTTTTGGCCGTCTGCGACGGCGCCACCAGATTGAGCTGTTCGATCACGCGCTGGGCCAGTGCATCGCTTTTCAGTAGTTCATATTGCGTCTGATAGAAGTTCTGGCTGTCGAAAAAGGCCATTTCATTCGGTGCAGCTGCAGCCCCGAGCACCGCGGTTTTGGACTCCTGCTGTTCGATCTGCAGCGTCAGCGTCGCACGGTAGATCCTGGTCATCAGGAAGGTGGCCGTCATCACCGCCACCAGAACGATGGCAAAGCAGGTCAGCACCGTCCACCGGCGCCGGAGAATGATTTGCCAATACTCACGCAGGCGGTTCCGCCGCTCCACCGGCATGCCAAACGGATCCTGGTGTCCGAGCGCCGTGCTGGGCAACTGGTTGGGGCGCTCGATCAGCGCGCCACCGTGGCCCAACTTAACGTTGCCGGCATCAGGGCGGTTGGAGGAATCGTCTGAAGGTTCGGTCACAGGCTGAATCAATAAGTGTCACAAAAGGCCAGCCGACGGAAACGCCGTGGCTGGCTAAACGATTCAGTGGGGAATCGTGTAGGAGCCGAAATTGATGAAACCGCGCAAGGTATCGGTCACGCCTTTGAAAAAAGCCGCGCTGGCCGATTTTTCAACCGTTACGGTGTCGTTTCCCTTGATCAGCGGATCGGCCACCTGGCCGCTGCGGATGGCCAGCAGATCGAAGGTGAGAACCTCACGCTGGCCGCTTGGCTTGTCGCGGAAGATATGCACCGTGGTCGGATCGGCGAGCGGATCCAGGCCGCCAGCCATGGCGACCACCTGCAACAAAGTCGTTTTGCCAGTCAGCGGATAGGCGCCTATCTTCACCACGCTACCATCGACCACCACACGCTGGCTGACGAATTCCTTGACGAAGACATTTACCTGCGGATCCTGCAGTAGGTTCTCCGAAAGCTTCGCGGCGAGCAGCGTCTCCAATTCATTGGCCGTCAGCCCGCCGGCGCGCACTTGGCCGAGCAAGGGCAGCGTAATCATCCCCTGCGCATTCACGCGCACGGAACGCGTCAGTTCCTGGACCTGAAACACGGAAATTTCGATGAGATCCTGGGCGCCGATACGGTATTCGTCCTGTTCGGCGGTAGCTGGAATCGGCTTCGGCGGGGCAGTGGGAGGCGCAGCCAGGGGGGCGACAGGAGCTACGGCTTGCTGCGCATACAGCGGGCTGCCCCCGGCAAACGCGACCAGGCCGATCGCGGTGAACCAAGCCTTGAAACCCTTCAGCAGTGCGTGACGCATGGTGAAACTCCTTCCTGCATGACCATCAACGGCGTTTGCCTCCCCCGAAAAGCTGGTCCAGAAATCCCCCTTTTTTGCCGGTCGACCGCAACTCAGCGTTGGAGTGAGATTGACAAGGGATGGCTGGCGTCGCGGAAGGAGCCAAGTCTGCGAGTATACCGGCTGGCCGCGTGCGAACCAAATGCCATGATTCTTCCACCCCGACAATGCGCTCCGCCGCCGCACGTCCTTCCGCCAACAAAGGTGGGCGGCGATTCACTCCGTGCGCATCGGTGGCCAGCACATGCACCCGGCCCTCGCCCAGCAGGCGCTCGCCCCAGTAGCGCGGGCGCGATCCGAAACGCCCGGTCAGGCTGCCCGCCGTCACCTGCAGCCAGGCACCCTGATCGACCAGCGAACAGAAGGTCGCGTAATGATCCCCGATCCACGACAACCGTTCCGGGTGGGTAATCAGCGCCACGAACCCGCCGGCCAGCAGGTTGAACACGAAATCCGCAAAGCGCGGCGGCGCCACGTGATGCGGTGGCTCCAGCAGAAAATACCGGCTCCCTGCCAGGCTGGGCGCATCGCCGCTGCGCAGCCTGGCCAGCAACTCGGGCGCCACGTGCGCATCCGCCCCGGCCACCAGTTTCAGCGGAATGAGCCAGGTATCGAGTGCCATCTGGAGCTTCTCAATGCCATGGCGGATGCCGTCCCCGGTGTTGTCATAGACGCCCGGGTAGATGTGCGGCGTGCAGGCCACCGTCACGATGCCATCGGCCACGGCGATGCGTGCCATCTCGAGCGACGTCTCGAGATCGGACGAGCCGTCGTCGATGCCGGGGAGGAGGTGGCAATGCAGATCGATCATCCGTGGTCCATGGGTAATTTGCAGTTCGGTATTCTGTTGCATGCCGCGCTCCTGACAAGCGCAAATGTTGATGATATACTTTTCACAGTGTAGATCCAAAAAGGTGTGATCATGCAAGTTTCAAAATGGGGTAACTCACTGGCAATCAGATTTCCTGCCGCCTTGGTGCGGGCGCTTGATCTGAAAGAGGGCGAAGAAATCGATCTTCACCTTGTTGCTCCCAGAACCTTCGAGGTCGCCAAAAAGCAGGGCACAAGAGAGTTGCTTGCGCGCTTGCGCCAGTTCCGCGGGCGTTTGCCGGCTGACTTCCATTTTGATCGCCTGGAAGCCAACGAACAGGATGACAAGTCTTGAGCCAACCCTTTATCGACAGCAACATCGCGTTGTACCTCCTGTCTGGCGATGCCATCAAAGCTGACAGGGCGGAAGCCCTGCTGGAAGCAGGGGGCGTAATCAGCGTCCAGGTGCTGAATGAAGTTGCGTCGGTTTGTCAGCGCAAGCTCAAGATGCCGTGGGAAGAGATCGAAATGCTGCTTAAGGTCGTCAAGTCTGCATGCAATATCGTGCCCCTGACTATTGCGTCTCATGAAAAGGCGGTCGAGGTCGCCAATTGTCTTCAATTGTCAATATACGACGCCAATATTGTCGCCTCCGCGATCCTGTCTGGTGCTGGGGTGCTTCTTTCCGAAGATATGCAGAACGGCATGAATATCGAAGGTCTCACAATTCAAAACCCGTTTCTTCCACACCAAACGTCACCATAACCCAACAAGTCAAAGAACTGCTTCAAGTTCGAAGTGCAACAAGCTGCTGACGAAACGCCAAAGGGCTAACGCTCAGCCCCGCCGGAGGAATATGGCGTTCCCGGCCCCAGTTCGGAACCACCGCCTTTGCCGGAAAGCCCCTTCACGAAGCGCCGGCCGATTTCCCAGGCGTTGGCAAAAGGGCTGAGCAGAAAATAAGCTGGAAACAACGCATCGGGCAGCGGCAGTGCTTCCCAGTCGCGGCGGCGTGTGGCAACCATCGCCAGGTGATACATCCAGCAATCCAGCCCATCGTTGAAGCGCGCCATGTAGCGGTTTCGCTTCAAAATTCCCGCCGGCGTGTTCATCCAGCGGTCGGGCCGGGTAATCGCCTGGGCGATGAAGCCGAAGTACTTCCCCGGGGCGTCGAATTCATCCAGCCAGGGGCGCACGGCCGGCGGGACTGCCCAGTTCGACAACTGCTCCGCAATCGCCAGCCCCAGCAACAACTCGCGTTCGCAACGATAGCGCCGCGCCTTCGCGCGCAGCGCAGGCCAGTCCCAATCCCGGCTTTCCAGCACGTTGGGCAGGTCGAAGATCCACTTCATCCGGTACCAGGCATGCTTGGCGCCATGGGCGCAGAGATGCAGCAACATTTCCTCGTCATCGAGAAACGGAATGCGGCAGTCGGCAACATCCCAGCGGTTCGTCTGCGCGGCCAGATCGAGGCCGGCCAGCGTGCTCGGCAACTGCAGCGGTCGCCAGTGCAGTTCGATGACACTCCCGGAGTCGGGCGCTTCGAGCTCGAGCTGGTTGTCCGTAAACAGAAAATAGCGGCGCTGGCGCGGCTTGAAATGGTCGATCGGGTGGCTGATGCGATAGCCGGCCGCCGACAGCAGCCGGCATGCCTCGTCCAGCATCGCTGGCGGAACCAGCAGGTCGATATCCCCCGCCTGCCGCAAACCGGCGTCGCCGCAATAGCGCTGCCCGACCGGCAAGCCCTTCAGAACGCAGTGGGGAATGTCCGACTCACTCAGCAGGCGATGCAGCTTGACGGTTTCGCCCGTCACCGCCAGTTCGCTGAACGCATTATCCCGATAGCCGGCGGCCAGCGCCGCCATCAACGCCGGGTCCAACGTGCCTTCCCGGTGTTGCCGGAGATTGTGCCAGACCAGCGGGCCAACAAGATGGCGCTTGACCAGCGCCAGAAAACGCGCGCCATCCAGCCCCACCGCAAGGCGGCGCTGGGCGTCCGCGTCGGCGGCAAGGGGCCGGGCGCGGCAACAGGATAGAAGCAGGGAATACTCCTGGTCACTGCGAAGATCATCCAACTTGAAGTTCATGCAGTCATGTGCAATCAGTCGTCCCGCAGTCTCGGCAACGGCATTGGCAAACCGTCATGATAATAGCGGTCCTCGCCAGTAAGCCGATCTGTGCCTGCGGCTGTCCTGGGCGGGCCCGGCGAACAGGCAACGCCACTGCCCGAGCAATGAGGCGGCTAATGAGCTGGCTGGCTCATGTCCAAGGTCCGCTGCAGCGTTGCCGCATTCTCGGCGCAGATTGCCTGAAAGCTGCTGCTGATTCGAGCATCGGCAGCGCAGCGAGTCCAGAAGACGATGGTAGCCATCGCGGCGCGGTGCCATTCGAGCGCGTCCGTGGGCAGCGGCAGGGCTGGCGCATAGGTTTGCGGGGGCACTTCGCCGCCGCGTTGCGGGGCATAGCGCATCGGCAGCATGTCGTACACCGGCGCCAACGACAGGCCGGGGTGGAAAGACAAGTTTCCCTCGTGCATGTCCGTGTTCGCGATCAACCGACCAAACCACCAGATCAAGGCGACTTGTCCAACCGCCTCGGCGGGCAGCCAGCCATTTTGATGAAGGGCAACGGCCAAGGCAGGCCACGAAGCACCCGCCTTGCCCAGCAATGCGCCATTCAGGCTTGACAACGCGCACACCGGCAGTCGTCCGTGCGGCCCGCAGCGGTCAAAGCGCACCACCTCCAGGAAGGTGCGGCCAACGTAGCGATGAACCGTGCTCCGGGCGGTCGCTATCCCCAACTGTGCCGATAGTGTTTCCAGTGCAAGGTGTTCACAGACCAGCAAATCCGCCCAGCGGCGCACCGCGGTAGAATCATCCGCGCCTGAGAACTTTACGATCACCGACACTGGCTCGCCGTTCAATTCCCTCATGGCCGTGAACTTGGGGAATTCGCCGGCCGCCGACGACCCCGCTACGCCTTGGGCCAAAGCCAGCTCGGCTTGATTCGGATACGCTGCAGCGATCTGACTCGTGGCAATCACTCGGGATTCCCAGTTGTGCCGCGCATCTAGGTGCCGCTGATAGGCGCGGTCACCCAGAATCAGATCACCGCTCTGGTCATGCCCCAGCGTGGCCAACACATAAGCCACGTCATCGTCGGTCCAGTCGTTCAGGTTCTCCGTTACTTCCAGGGACTGCCCGTACAGGTGCGCAAAATTTCGCCCGAGAAACCCCTGCGGTCGCATATCCAGCAGGGGATAAGGCAAGCCTTCGAACCAGCCGTCGCGCATTTCGCCTTCGCGGTCCAGAGGCCAGGCAAACGGTTGATTGAATGCCAAGGCGCTGCCATCCGGATAGGTGAGATCCAGAGCCCCCACGACATGGCCGGTTCCGCTGGCATCGATACGATAGAGCGGCAAACTTTCGCTCCGCCCACGCAGCGAACGGCGCAATGCATAGCGCGTGCGGCGCGATCCACCGCGACGGATCACCTCTGTGCCAAACTGCTCGAGCAGTCGCATCAACGTCGAGCGATTAATGTCCTTAAGCAGGCGGCACAGTGCCGCTCCGCTGGCACGCGGGTTATTTTTCAGGGCCTGGCGGAGGTCGTTGGACGTGACTTTCATGGAATCAGTCTAACAAACGCAACGAATTGTGCAACGAAAATTCAAGCCTGATCCCGCTTTTGCCAATGTTATCAGCTGTGCTGTCTGATCAGAGCGCAACAAACTTTTCCAATATCCGCAGGGCGGAGTCGTATGCCGAGAACCTTTTCGATGCCGGCACGCCTTTTTCAGGTGTTTTCAACCCATTGAAACAGACCACCGAAGCGAATCAGAAAGTCGCACTCATATTGCGTTCGTTGGGCTGACGGCTATTTCCCCGTCATTATGTGCGAAAATTCCGGTCTTACAAGACAAGCCAAACAGGCCATCACCCGCCTCAGTTTCGTTGGCTTCCCGCGACCAACTCAGACCTATACCTGGAGCCCACCATGAACACTCCCCGCGGAGCCTGCATGCGTCACGGCCGGCAAAGCGAGTACGCAACTGGAAAGATGAAATGCGCCTGACAGAATCTCAACGAACAGCCATCAAAGCGACCGTCTCCAACGTCATTGACACAGGTAGCCGCGTCTGGCTCTTCGGCTCGCGCGCTGATGACGTAAAGCGGGGTGGAGACATCGATCTGATGATCGAGACCGAAAAGACGCTGCCCAATCGCGTGGCGGCGCTTTGTCGTCTCGAAGGCAGTCTCGTCATGAAACTGGGGGATCGTAAATTCGACATCATCCTCAAGGACGCACGCACCCCGGAGGCGCCGATACATCGTGCCGCGCGGGAACACGGGGTACTGCTGTGAGCCTGACGTATGTCGGCGGGATTAGCTATGAGCTTCGCAAACTGCTCGGCATTCCAGTTCAGCAGAATATCCAACCTAATCCGAGAGGAATAGACAATGCAGAGCAAACATTTTGATCTGAACGACATCCAGCATGAGCCTACGGATGCGCAACTGAAGGCCTTGATGAACTCGGTGGCGCTTGAGGCCAGGCGGCGCGCTGAACTGGCGAGCGCGGCGCTCATGCAACGCCTGCGCGACGACATCGCTGCTGCCAATCGTTCACAAACCGCAGCATGAATGCGCAGTCCCTCAAGCCACGCCTGATTGTCGTGGCCGGCCCCAACGGAGCCGGCAAGACCTCTATCACTGAGCAGTTGCGGCGGCATGAGTGGATGGGCGGCTGCGAATATGTCAACCCCGACTATATTGCCCGAGACGAGTTTGGTGACTGGAATGCGCCTGATGCTGGTGGTAAGGCCGCCGTTCGAGCTGAAGAAGTAAGGGAGCGGTGCTTACGGGAGGGGCGCAGCCCGGCGTTTGAGACGGTGCTATCAATGCCCGACAAGATTGACTTCATTCAACGTGCAAGGCACGCAGGGTTTGTTCTTCGTCGGCACAGACAATCCCGCCGTCAACGCCAAGCGCGTTGCCCTACGCGTCATGGAAGGTGGGCACGATGTGCCCATCAGAAAAATTATCGCCCGCTACACCCGCTCGTTAGCCAACTGCTCGTTGGCAATACGCATCGTCGACCGTGCCTACATCTACGACAACTCGGTGGACAATGTGCCGGCAAGGCTTTTGTTCCGCACCAGCGAAGGAAAATTCATCAAACATTACGCTGACATCAATCCGTGGGCGTTGGAAATCTTGCGTGAGATCGACCCAAGACTTCCATCCAGCGGCAGCATCCAATGACTGTGTGCATGACACCTTCCTCTGTTTCAAGTGATTCAGTCGGTAACGCAGCGAACCATCGAACGCTGGCTCAAACAACTTAAGGACACCCGACAAATTTAGTTTCGTGGTGCGCTAAAAAACGGGTGGCTATTACCGCAAGGAAAACACATGACTCGCCAAGCCCCGTCCAGCCTCCCCGAAAACCTCATCCCCGCTGCCGAATCCGATCCGCATCGCTAACCCACCATGACCACCCCCTACGCAGCCTGCTGCGGTCAACTCGCAAAAACACCCAAAAAATGGCTGATCACCGGTGTTGCCGCTTCATCGGCAGCAACCTGCTCGAAACCCTGCTCAAACTGGACCAGGAAGTGATGGGGCTGGACAACTTTGCCACCGGCCACCAGCGCAACCTGGACGAAGTGCAGCGCCTCGTATCGCCTGCGCAGTGGGCGTGCTTTGCCTTCATCCGGGGCGACATCTGCAATCCGGACGATTGCCGGCAGGCCTGCCAGGGTGTCGACTACGTGCTGCACCAGGCGGCGCTCGGCAGCGTGTCGCGCAGCCTCGCAGACCCGATCACCACCAACGCCACCAACATCACCGGCTTCCTCAACATGCTGGTCGCCGCGCGCGATGCCGGCGTGCACAGCTTCACCTGCGCCGCCAGCAGCAGCACCTATGGCGACCACCCCGGCCTGCCCAAGGTCGAAGACACCATCGGCAAGCCGCTCAGCCCCTACGCCGTCACCAAGTACGTCAACGAACTCTATGCCGAGGTGTTTGACCGCAGCTACGGGTTCGCCACCATCGGCCTGCGCTACTTCAACGTCTTCGGCCCGCGGCAGGACCCCAACGGCGCCTACGCCGCCGTGATCCCCAAGTGGGCTGCCGCGCTGCTCAACGGCGATGCGGTCTACATCAACGGCGACGGCGAAACCAGCCGCGACTTCTGCTACATCGCCAACGCCGTGCAGGCCAACCTGCTGGCCGCCACCACGGCCGACGCCGCCGCGCGCAACCAGGTCTACAACGTCGCCGTCGGCGACCGCACCACGCTCAACACCCTGTTCGGCCTGCTGCGCGACAACCTGGCCGCCCACGGCGTCAGCCCCGAAGTACAACCCGTGCACCGCGACTTCCGCGCCGGCGACGTGCGCCACAGCCAGGCCGACCTCGGCAAGGCGCAGCGCCTGCTGGGCTATGCGCCGACGCACCAGTTGGCCGAGGGCGTGGCGGAGGCGATGGCTTGGTATGTGGGGCAAGGGAAATAAGTCGAATGGGCCTCGAAGTGCTTCGTATTGTTGTCTCTGATGAATTGCCAACTGAACGGGGAATTGCGTTGGTATTTGTCTGCAACCATACCGACTCATGATCAAGCGCACCCGCAGGTACCTCGCGGGCTCAGGACTCGGCCCGCTGCTCGTCAAGGCCGTTGTCGGAAGTGCCGGTTTGCGCATTGGTGGTATGTTTTTTGGATTCTTGGTGGGTATACAACTTGCGCGCGGTCTTGGTGTGGAGGGGTATGGCCTTTACGGCTTGGCAATGTCGATTATTGCTTTGCTTACTGTACCTACTGAGTTCGGCTTGCCACAGCTTTTGACCCGTGAAGTTGCCGCCGCCCAAGCGGTGAAAGACTGGAGCATGTTGCGCGGAATCTTGAAGTGGTCAAGCAATACGGTCTTGGTGATTTCAGTCGTAATCACAATCGCCATGACGTTCTGGCTTATAGCCACTGGTCGGGATTTAGATTCTCCACTGGCTATGACATTACTCGCGGGTTTGATCATGGTGCCCTTTGTCGCGCTGGGTAATCTTTTCAGCGCTGCGTTGCGTGGCTTGCAGCATATTGTTAAGGGCCAACTTCCGGACACACTGATCCGCCCTGCGTCGTATTCCTTGCTGCTTTTCATTTTGCCCATGGTCACTATCCCATTGAACCCTGCTTTTGCCATGGGCTTAGGGGCGGTGTCGGCAGCAATCGGTCTCGGTGTTGCAGGTGCCTTGATGCGGAAAAATCTGCCCTCTGAAATTAACGGTGTGGCTCCAAAAATGCAGTCGGCCGCTTGGTGGGCCAGCGCACTACCGATGGCGCTCACGGAAGGAATGAGGGTACTACAAGGCCATATGGCAATTCTGTTGCTGGGTTTCTTGGCCACAGTGTCCATGGTTGGAACCTTTCGGGTCGCCAGTTCGGTCGCGCTCGTTATCGCTGTTCCCACGACGCTTCTCAATGTGGTCGGTGCACCAATCATCGCCCGCCTGCATGCACAAGGTGACAACGCTAGGTCGCAGCACCTCCTGAGTTGGATCGCATTGGGTATGACAAGCTGCACATTGATCTTGACCATTCCATTCATCGTAGCTGGCGCGCCTCTACTTTCCTTTGTATTCGGTGAAGAGTTTGGTGATGCCAATACACCTTTGCTTGTGTTGTGCGGGGGTGCAGTGCTTAGCGGTTTCTATGGGGCCAATGCCGCACTCTTGAACATGACCAGACACCAGTCACGCGTGACGCGCGCTTCAGCGGTGTCCCTTGTTCTGCTTGCCCTGATTGCCCCGCCCTTGATTCTGATGCAAGGAGCAGTCGGCGCCGCCATTGCCACCGCCTTTTCCATGCTGATCTGGAACTTCTTGATGTGGCGTGACGCACACCGCCTGCTTGCACTGGACACATCCCTTCTGCCACTCTTCAATAGTGCTAAACACCATGTCTGAAATCGCCGTACGCAATATCGCTAAAGCTGTATTACCGATACCCGTAAGACGTTTTCTGCGCGGTTGCCTGCACTATTTCCAGCGGATCGGCAGGTGGCCGATTATTTTGTGGCAAGTGCGCGGAACAACACCGCGGGACCGATGGATCTTGTTCCGCTCTGCCTTGGCATCCCCCTTCCTGTCAATCAATAAGCCGCTCGAATGGCAGGATCCGATACTGCTTGCCGATGCGCAGGTGGATGTAAGAGGGGTCGGCAGATTCATGGTTCGGGCACGCTGCGACGATCTGTATCATGTGCTGCCGTGGCGCGAACCCGCCATATTTGCCGTGTTGCGCGACCAATTGCGACCCGGAGACACGTTTATCGATGCCGGCGCGAACATCGGTGTCTATTCGGTTCTTGCAGCGCGACTAGTTGGCCCGGATGGCAAGGTGATTGCGGTCGAAATGATGCCGGACACCGCTGATCGGCTGGAACACAATCTTCAATTGAACGGTATTCTCAATGTTGCTGTTTGCCGCGCGGCGCTGAGCAACACGGTTGGGCAGTTTGTTACTGCCAAAGTCACCTTAGGCAAGTATGGCCAAGCATCGATCGCCAAACGGATAGCTGACGATACGGCGCTCAGTATCCAAGTCAAAACTACTACCTTGGACGAGCTTTCCAATAATTTAAGAGAGGTACGCCTTATCAAAATGGATCTGGAAGGCGCGGAAGCATTGGCATTGCTAGGCGCAAGGGCATTGCTGGATAAGGCTGATTTTCTGATTTGCGAAATCTTGGGTCAGACCCGAAGCGGCGATAATCGAGTAGAGGCGTGTCTAGGCGAGGCTGGATTCACAGTGCGTTTCATTGACGGCAACAACTTGCTGGCCGTAAAAAAGCGGCAAACGCGACAGGGTCAACAAGGCATACCACAATGAGGATCGCAGTCATTTTGCCGGACCTTCGCGGCGGCGGAGCCGAACGTCTGCATGTTCACCTCGCGAACGACTGGGTTGAGCGCGGGCACTCAGTCGAGTTTGTGCTCATGCGGGGGTGCGGCGAATTGTTGCCCCTGCTTTCGCCCAAAGTTACCATCGTTGAGTTAGGCGTTGATCGAGGCCGGCAGGTGATCCGACCCCTGCGTCATTACCTAAAGCAATCGGGGCCGGACATCGCCCTGTCTGCCATGTGGCCGCTGACTTCGATATCTGTTGTCGCGTGGATGTTGTCAGGGAGGCACGGACGGCTGTTCCTCAGCGACCACAGCCACCTGAGCGTATCCTGTGCCAGGGAACTCAAAACTCCGCTTGTCGTCATCAAGACACTTATACGAAACACCTATCCATTTGCCTCTGGCATCATTGGCGTATCGCAGGGCGTCAAGGATGACTTATGCCATTTGGGTGGGTTTGCCGAAGCGCGAGTAGAGGTGATTTACAACCCCACGGCAACAGGTGTATCTCCGCATCGAGAATCGCAAGAAGTGCGCGATCAGCTTTGGGGCGTCGGATTTGATCACCACATTCTCTCGGTGGGAACGCTGAAGGAACAAAAGGATCACAGAACCCTGATCAGGGCTTTTGCGCGTCTTTCCCGCGAATGCAATGCAAAGCTGACCATCCTGGGCGAGGGGCAACTGCGCGCCAGTCTCGAAAGTCTGATCGCCGAGCTTGGAATTCAATCGCGCGTATCCATGCCGGGATTTGTCGTCGACCCGTATCCCTGGTTTCGCAGCGCCGACCTGTTTGTTTTGTCCTCGCAATATGAAGGTTTCGGCAACGTCATCGTCGAGGCCTTGGAATGCGGAGTGCCGGTGGTGAGCACAGACTGCCCGAGCGGCCCGGCTGAGATTCTTGAAAATGGCCGACATGGAAGACTGGTGCCGGTAAACAATGTGGCAGCATTAGTAACTGCTATGGCTGCAACCCTTGCCGAGCCGCATGATCGGGAACAATTAATGAAAAGGGCCAGTGCGTTTTCGGTACGGAATATATCTGACCAGTACCTGAATTACTTCTTTTCTGCAAAATAATAGCATTTTAGTAATAACGGTATTGCCCACTTTCTGGCAACTAAGCGAGTCTCTCGCTGCTACCAGGATGAAAGATAAAGGCGTATGAGTATTGGACTTATAAATCCATCAAATGGTGAGAAACTGGAGCGGTCAGGTAATTATTTTGTTAGCCGATCAGGAAGCAGCTTTCCAATCATCCGGGGCGTACTTCGCATAGCGCAAGCAAAAAATTACACCGAAAATTTTGGAATGCAGTGGAACAAGTTTTCTAAGACGCAAATTGATCGCGATCTATTGGATATAAGCGAGAAGCGTTTCTTTGCAGAAACGCGTTGGGATCGTAACAGTCTTGATGGTCAAAATATACTCGAAGTTGGTTCTGGTGCAGGTAGGTTCAGCAAGGTTGTACTTGATCACACTCAAGCTGTTTTATGGAGTGTCGACTACTCTGATGCCGTTACGGCAAACTATATAAATAATTCTGCAATCGCGCCTGAACGCTTCCATCTTTTTCAAGCAAGCATCTATGAACTGCCCTTCTCGAACGATAGCTTTGACAAGGTTTTTTGCATGGGCGTACTGCAGCACACGCCAGATTTTGAAGCTTCAGTAAAAGCGCTGATTGACAAAGCAAGACCTGGCGGAGAAATTGTTGTTGATTTTTATCCAATTAACGGTTGGTGGACCAAGTTGAATGCAAAATATTTGCTTCGCCCTTTCACCAAGCGGTTGAGCCACGAACGCCTTATGAAATTTATTGAAGATAATATTGATTGGCTTATGAAATTGGAGCAGGGCTTACACCGAGTGGGGTTAGGTGTACTTGCACGGTTTTTGCCAATTGTGGACATTCATGGAACGCTACCTAAGGACCTGTCGGCAGCGGAAAAAAGAGAATGGGCGATTCTAGATACCTTCGATATGTTTTCACCCGAATACGACAACCCGCAACGAATAGATGATGTTGCTGCAATGTTCGCGCGGCATGGGGCACGTGTCACATTTGCAGGATTCGAGTATATTGAAGGTGCGTCGGCTGCCGTAGTTCGTGGAATAAAAGTTGCGTGAAAGTTCTTTATTTAAGCTACGATGGCATGCTCGAACCTTTGGGTCAATCGCAGGTGCTGGCTTATCAGGAGCGGCTTGCTGAAAATTCGTCATTGCACTTGTTGAGTTTTGAAAAGCCCGAAGATTGGGGCAATGAAAGTACGCGGTCCGGTGTCGCGCAGCGGATAAAAGCGGCGGGCATCCATTGGCATCCGCGCCGCTACCACAAGCGGCCATCGGCGCTGGCGACGGCTTATGACATTCTGGTCGGGATCGTCACCGGGTTGTGGCTCATCCTCCGCCACGGCATCCGCATTGTGCATGCGCGCAGTTATGTGTCTGCGGTCATCGCATTGGTACTCAAACGTCTTACCGGTGTGCGGTTCATTTTCGACATGCGTGGCTTCTGGGCTGACGAGCGCGTGGATGGCGGGCTATGGCCGCGTGATGGCCGGATGTTCCGGGTGGCCAAATGGTTCGAGCGCCGATTTTTGCTGGCCGCCGACCATGTTGTCTCGTTGACCCATGCAGCAGTGCGGGAGATGGAGAAATTCCCGTATCTCAAAGACGCCATGCCGCCGGTAACCGTCATTCCAACCTGCGCGGACCTTAGTCGCTTTCGTATTCAGGCAAAGCCGGAATCCGATCATGGATTCGTGCTCGGCTATGTGGGTTCGGCCGGTACCTGGTACCAGTTCGATGCGGTGGTGGCCTGTTTCAATGCCTTGTTGAAGCAGCGCCCGCAAGCCCGTTTCCTGATCATCAACCGAAACGAGCACGATTACATCAAAGAGCTATTGGCCGCCGGCGGGGTGCCCCTCGACAAGGTGGAAATTCGCGCCGCCAGTCATGCCGAAGTGCCGATGCAGATGGCGCGTATGGATGCCGGGGTATTTTTCATCAAGCCGCTGTTCTCGAAGCAAGCGTCGGCGCCAACCAAGCTCGGCGAATTTCTTGGCTGCGGC
>WBZU01000479.1_pt1 | contig 34229 bp, 33 predicted proteins | sample 5204311 | NCBI WGS metagenome assembly WBZU01 (sample SAMN12344359, study PRJNA552823) | activated sludge metagenome | biome: Activated sludge suspended growth; feature: Nitrification reactor; material: Wastewater; isolation source: activated sludge from nitrification reactor of wastewater...
GGCGACGAGCAAAGAAATGAAGAACGGAGCAACGCGCGAAATTCGATTCACCATGGCGGCTTCCTTCGAGGCTGAGGGGTTTTATTGAACTTCATATCCGAATCGACAGTCGATGTCACTTTTTTTTGGCGCGCGACAAAGGACGCCCTCGTCATGCGTACGAAAGCGGGCGATATCGCCTTTGAACGTCCATTCCACGGTGATGTCGCCCGTGCACCTTGCGGGCGGGCAGCCCCGCTTGCGGCGGCGTACACCCCAATGTACGCCGCTGGATGAATGAACGACCCGGTGCCGGTGAGGCTCACTCAATGGTCGAGTGCGTACCAAGTAAAACCTACGACGCTTCGGTATCCCATTCGTTCATAGACTGGAAGACCCGCGGCCGTCGCGTGCAAAACCGTTCGCGACAACCCCGTGGCTTCTCGTGCGCTCGCCAATGCCGCGCGCATGGCCGCGTCCGCATAACCTTTTCGTCGATGCTCCGGATGCGTCGCCACCCATGAAACATAGAGGCGTCCATCAAGGGGCGTGGCGACGGTGCACGCAACGGGTTGATTGTCCAAATAGGCGACATAACCGTGAAACGAATCGTCCCAAAAACATGGTTGGGCGGGACCTTCGCGGCCGATTTCCGGCGGAATGGCATACGCCAACGAATTGAGGTCCACGAGGTCAGACCGGGTGGCCTGATCCTGAGCGCGGCGTATTTCGATCCCCTGCGGAACGGGTTTGGCCGGGGTGAGCTCATCGGCGACCATACCGGTCGTCGGAAGCGCGGTTTTCAATTGAAATTCGGCCAGAACCTCGTGAGCTTCCTCCGGATTTCCCATCCATGCATCGCAGCTGGACAACAACCATGGCACGCCGCTTTCTTTGCCTGCTTCGACGGCCGTTCGACAACGACGAACCAGATCGTCGCGATCGCGTACGGGCGACGAAAAAGCAATCACATTGATGAACGCCATCGATGTCCCGGAAATCGCTATGGCGACACCCGGCAATTGTTCCACCCGATGGCCTGGAAAACGGCGCGCAAATTCATTCCACATTCCCAGGAATTGCTCATTGGACTCGACAATTTCATTCTCGACGTGCACCTTGACCGACCTTTCCGGCTTTGCTCGATATCGTCGGGGAAGAATCCCTCGCGCCGAGAATCAACAACGGCTGCTCGAAAAAGTCAAGCATTCCCATGATCGTGGCGCAATCGCGGCCGCCGACGCGTGTTTTTTTCAGCTTGTGATGTCTTCGACGCGGGGGATGGGTTACGCCGGTCGCGAATTCCGCTATGATATGCGCGGAAGGTGAAACGATGAAGGACATTTGCATTGGATTTGCAGCGCTCGCGCTATTGTTTCCCATCGCCGGATGCTTGAGTCTCGGGATCGGATCCCCACCCGACGCGACCGGGGGTGCAGGTGGAGCCGGCGGGGCAGGGGGCTCGGGGGGCGGCGCCGGCAGTTGCGAAGCATGTAACTTCGGTTTTCGATTTGGCGACGATGCCGAGCAAACGGTATACGCGCTCGGCCTGGACAGAGATGGCAGCGTATTCATTACGGGCAGATACAATGGGGCCATGTTCTTGGGCCCGAATGTGGGTTTGTCCGATTCCAATCCCAATACGGAAGAAGCTTTTCTCGCCAAACTCGATCCTCAGGGAGTACCGCAATGGATTGTGAATCCAACCGGCGTCGGGACGACCGCCGGCGTCGGCGCGGCCATTGCGCTCGGTAATGGCCTCGTCGCTTGGGGCGGAGGTTTCGGCGATGTCGCCGATTCGCACGATATCTTTATCGAGCTTCGGTCCATGTCGGACGGCGCGTCTCCGATGGTTCGAGGTCAATTCGGTTCGGGGTTTCACGATGAGATGGGAGCACTGGCCTTGTCGGCCGACGGCCAGTCCCTGTATGTGGCGGGAATTCTGCGTGGCAATGGGACGCAGTATTCGGGTTGTCCTGCATTGGGGGCGTTTGATGCGGGCAATGATCCCAACCTCGTCGTGTTGGCGCTCGATACGGTAAAGTTGGGTTGCAAATGGGGTAAAACATGGACGGGCGGTAATCACAATCCGGGAACGATTCGTATTGCCGTGGCGGGGGATGGTCATCCCGTGGTGACGGGCGCATACACGAGCGGAACGTTGGACGGAACGGGTTTGCCCTCGGGGGATGCAGGGTTTGTCATGAAACTCGATTCGGGCTCCGGCGCAATGCTCGGCGCGCGAAGTTTCGCCAATGTGTTGCCTTTGGGTATTGCTGCGGATCCATCGACCAATCGAGTGGCGGTCTCGGGCGCACTCACCGGACCGCTCACGTTTGCGGGGAAATCGGCGCCGGGCCCGGGGCAATCGCAGACGGCGAATGCTGCGCTCATGGGATACGACGGCAGCCTCGCAGAAAAGTGGTTTCAACCGCTGGCCGGGAGCGTGGGGCAATTCTGTCAGGGCATTTCATCGAATGAATCCGGACGGTTTTATGCCGGTTGCCTCCATCAGGGCTCATTGACGCTCCCGAATGGCCGGATATTGACCTGTCCCGATACGGACTTCATGTGCGGCATGCTGATTCCGCTGAACAGCCTCGATGGAACGCTCTTCAGCGACAAGGCGGCCACGTTCGGACCGGACCAACCTGCCAAACCCGGGGCGACGTTTCTCACGGCCGCCAATGCAAATGCTTTGGTCATGGGTGGAAGTTGGATCGCTCCCATTACGTTTCCCGATGGAACGTTGCTCTCCACGAACGGAGCGAATACGGATTACGATGTCGTCGTTGGGAAAGTCGCCCCTGCGCCTTGATGCCGGGGCCTCATGACGACTGCACGCCTTCGCGCGAGCGTCGATTGGTGAAGGAAATGAAATGGTGGGGTCGTATCGAGCTTATGACGTAAAGCCCGCGCTTACTGACCGGCTTTCCACGTTCCGGCGGGAATGCCTTCTTTGCATGCCTTTTCCGCGGCATCCGCGGCCATCGGGAACGGCCCTTCGCTGTAATAAACCTTCGTTCCTTCTTGCGTCGCGCAGGATCCCACGCGCTTGGCGGCCGGACACGGTTCCGTCTTGAATGTGCCGGTGGAGCACAGGTTCTTGAGGAAATCAACGCCTGCGGCCGAGATATTCGCCTCCGCATATTGGCGGCAGATGCTCTCCGTCTTGATCACGTCGCAAGACGCGACGGTCGGGCCTGCAGGTTCAGCCTTCTTTTCGGCCTTGGGTTCACCCTTCGCAGCCGGGCTGGTCGCCTCTCCGGGTTTGGCCGAGTCCGCCGCGGGTTTGTTGTCGCAACCGGCGACAAACAATGCGCAGACCACGATGCAGCACGAGATGAGCGACGAGCGTGTAACGAGCATGAAATACCTTCTTTCCGGTAACGTTCGGGCGCGACATACCATCAAAGCAGCGGCTCGTCCATCCGAAAAGTGTTTGGCACATCGTTGCGGTTTTGGTTCGAGCGCGGTGCAAGACCCGGTGGCGATTGCATAACGTGTTTTGAGTTCTTCCGGATAAATCTGCTCGTCTCGGTGCAATTCGTCGCTTGGCGTGAAAAGAACGTGCTACAGCCTCGCCGATGGAACGCACTACAGAATCTCCGGCAACATCGAACACGCCGGCCGCGGATGAAACATTCGCCAAACTTGGCCTCTCGCCCGCAACCTTGACCGTCATCGAACAGCTTGGTTTCGAACGGCCCACGCCCATACAAGCCCAAACCATTCCTCTGCTCCTCGAAGGCCGCGACCTCGTCGCGCAAGCCCAGACCGGTACTGGAAAAACCGCCGCTTATGGTTTGCCCCTCGTCGAACTGGTCGATCCCGAGCATCTGACCGTTCAAGCGCTCGTTCTTTGCCCCACGCGCGAACTTGCCGTCCAAGTATCCGAAGCCGTGTATTCATTTGGAAAAGCGCAACGTATTCGAGTCCTCCCCATTTACGGCGGACAACCGATCGATCGCCAATTGCGAGTTTTATCTGCGGGTACCCACATCGTCGCGGGTACGCCGGGGCGCCTTCTGGATCATATTCGCCGTGAAACGCTCGATTTGACCCATGTTCGCACCGTCATTCTCGATGAAGCCGACGAAATGCTCGCCATGGGCTTCATCGAAGACATCGAGACCATTTTGGCGAAATTGCCTCCCGAGCGGCAAACGGCGCTCTTTTCCGCCACGATGCCCGCTCCCATTGCGCGATTGTCGAAAAAGTACCTGCGCGATCCGGAGCGCATCAAGATCTCCTCCGAAGCGCGAAATGTCCCCGTCATTCGCCAATCGTTTTACCAAGTGGGCTCGGCGCAAAAAATGGAAGCGCTCTTTCGCGTGCTCGATATGGAAACACCGGGCTCGTCCATCATTTTTTGCTCCACCAAACGCGCCACGGAAGAGGTCGCCGAATACTTGCGAGGTCGCGGGTGTCTCGCCGATGGATTGCATGGCGACATGAATCAGCGCGATCGCGATCGCGTCATGCGCCGCTTCAAAGAAGGCCGAATCGAATTGCTCGTCGCGACCGATGTCGCCGCTCGAGGGCTCGATATCGAGACCGTGACGCATGTCATCAATTACGACATTCCCACGGATGTCGAATCGTATACGCATCGCATTGGTCGTACCGGACGCGCGGGCCGCGAAGGCGACGCCATTACGTTGGTCACGCCGCGCGAACTTGGGCAATTGCGCTTCATCGAGCGATCCACGAAGGTTCAAATTCAGGCGATGCGTTTGCCCACCGACGCCGATTTGGCCATGCGCAGGCGCGAAGTGCTCAAGCAATCGCTCACGCAAGCCATTGAAGCCGGAGGCCTCGAAGCATATCTCACCGTCGCGACGGACTTACTCAAGACACACGATCCCGCGCTCATCGTCGCGGCCTCTTTGAAATTGCTCGGAGCTTCCGAACCGGCAGCAGCCAATACGGTAGCGGCGGCGATTCCTCCGCCTGCGCCTTCACGTCCCGAAGGAGGAATGGCGCGATTGATGCTGAGTATGGGGCGTCGCGAGGGATTACGTCCCAGCGATTTGGTCGGAGCCATTGCGAATGAAACGGGAATGCCCGGTCGAGACATCGGCGCGATCGATATCTTCGATTACGAATCGTTCGTGGAAATTCCGCAATCGAGGGCCGACGAAGTCATGCAGGTGCTCATGGGCACCACGTTGCGGGGACAAAGAGTGCGTGTCGAGCGGGTGCGAGCCGGGTTTGTCGAAGAAAAACGTCGCGCCTCGGATGTCCCGCCGCCTCGAGCGCCCGAGCCTGTACGTGCAGCCAAGGCGCCGCCGCCCATTGTGGAATTACCGGCGCCTCGGCCGGCCAAAGCTCCATCGCCCATTGTAGAATTACCGGCGTCCGCTCCACCTCCACCGCGCGAGGCCCGCGAACGCAAGCCCAAAAAAGGCCGCGATCGCTCCGCGGAGAAACCTCGCCATGTTGCGGCCCGACCGCATGGCTCAAAACGTGCGCCCGAAGGTAGGGGAGGCGACAGACCTCCGCGTCGCCGACGTCGAGGGTAGGCTGCATTGCGTAAGCTTCGAAGCCGAATGGCCTTCGAAACGCTTTTCACTTCGTTTTGGGAGGCCGATCGGCCTTGCGGAACATGGTGAAGAGCGTTTTGGGAGGCCGATCGGCCTTGCGGAACATCGTGAAGAGCGTTTTGGCAGACCGATCGGCCTTGTGGAACATGGTGAAGAGCGTTTTGGGAGGTCGATCGGTCTTGTTGAACGGTATGAACCTTCGTGATGCATACCGATCGGTCTGGTTGCGCATTGTGAACGACGTTGGCCGATGCCGGGGGGCACACGCATCCTGCGGCGAATCCTTTTGCATGATGAATCGCTCTTCGGCGAAAGCGCCGGGATGAGTACGAGCGCGGCGGACGAATTTTGTTATGATGGGCATGAGCGTCTGCATTGCGCAGGCGTTGATGCTTGGAGGAATCACGTGCAAAAACGTTCGAATTCGCTTGGACTTGCGTCCCTGGTCATTCTTTCGGGGCTCGCTGTTGGAGGATTCATGGCGGGATGCGGGGGCGACGGCTCCATCACGTCCACATCGACCGGAGGCACGCAAGGACCAAAATGTGGCAATGCGACGGTGGAGGGGGATGAAGTATGCGACGACGGCAATGATGTGAGCGGTGACGGGTGCGAGGCGGATTGCACGTTTTCGTGCGACAATGCAAAGCCGGAGACGGGCGATGCGAAATGCGATGATGGAAATCTCTGCAATGGCTCCGAGACGTGCAGCGACAAACATGCCTGCGTTCCGGGGATGAACCCACCGGATGGTTTTGGATGCGCCACGGGCAAGATCTGCCTCGCCGGAATGTGCGCCGACGATATTTGCGGCGACGGTTATGTCAATACGATGGAGGAATGCGACGACGCGAATATGGTCGACGGCGACGGGTGCGATGCGTGCAAATACAGCTGCAAATCGGATGATCCCGCTCGGGATTGTTCGGCCTTGGATCCTTGCGTCGGCACGGTTTGCGACGATATGACGCATACGTGTGGCAGTCCCATTGCCGAGGGCGATGCCTGCGCTTTCTCGTCGATTTGTATCATGGGCGATTGCTCGCTGCTTGTTTGCGGTGATGGCACGGTGCAAATGGGTGAAGCTTGCGACGATGGCAATACGGTCGACGGCGATGGTTGCCAAGCCGATTGCACGTTACCCACCGGAGCGGTGTGTGGCAATGGCATGCGGGAAGCGGGCGAGCATTGCGATGATAGCAATACGAAAAACCTCGACGGTTGCGATGCTTCGTGCAAGTTCGAGCAAGTTCAGCGGGCGACATGGTTGAAATTGCAGTTCCTCACGGGAGATCCGGCATGTCCCAACAATCGATTGGGGAGCGCCATTTCCGCGGCGGCGCAGGGACAGATTCAAATGTCGCTCGATACCGGAGTCAAAGACGGATCCATTTCGATCATGTACAAGACGCTGGGCCTCACGGATTTGTCCGGGGTTTCGGATCCTTCGGTCGAGATTGGCTTTCTTGCGGCGACGCCGGTGGCTGGTGCCGGATACGACGGAACGAAGGACTTGGATTGGTGGCATACGATTGGCGCGGCTTCCGTGGATGCGAATCGTAATCCATTGGAAAAATTGGCCGGGTATATTTCACAAAATACGTTGCACGCCGGGCCGGGTCGAGTTTCGCTCGGAATCAGTTTCGCGGGAACTCCGGCCACGTTGCGGATGAGCCAAGCAAAAATGACGGTATCGATTGGCGCGGTGGATACGCCGTTGAAATCGATGGGGACGACACCGGGTCATTTGGCGTCGGAGAACCTCGATCCGGCGTTGATGACGTATGCTTCCAATGGGACGCCCGACAATATCGGGGCGGGGGATCTTTGCGGCAATGTCGGAGCGATGTCGCTTGATCAAGTGCCCATTCCGGCGGCATTGACGATGGGCATGCTGTCTTGCGATCAAAAATATACGGTGAACAATTCGTTGCTCGACGTATTCGTCGGAGGTTGTACGGTCCTCGGATTCCTCGGGGTCATTACGCCGAGTCAGCCGGATCAGGTTGATCCGGACGCACCCGTGGCGGGAGCCGGCGGGCCTTATACGTTTACGACGAATAACATGACGAAAGAGGTCACGGGCTGTAAGGACAAGAATAACATGACGGTGGACTTGGCGACGTGTCGTAATGCCGCGTCGTATTCGTCGTTCTTCAAGTTTGCGACGGGCCGCGTGATTCCGAAGTGAATCGGGGTGTCCGAGTCGGCGCGACGAACAACGAATGGCAATCGTTCGTCGCGCCGGACTTCCTTTCACTTCCCGCTGTCCAACGACAAATTCGGCGCGTTGGCCAGCACCGCCTGAATCAGCGACAATTCTCCGGCGCCCACCGTTTGCCTTTTTACCGATCCATCACGCCCGCTATTGCCCGATGCTCCCGATGCGCCTCGCGGACCATCTTTCGCCCCTTTGCATCCGGAATATTCCGAGCCGTGGGAACCTCCCGAGCCTCCGGAGCCGCCCGATCCGCCATTTCCTCCGGGCGCACCCGCGGGAATTTGATCGAATAGCGCCTTATCGGTGGCGCGAATGGTGATTTTACCGCCCGAACCTCCTCGACCGCCGCGTCCACCGGCCCCGCCTGCACCGCCATCGCCTGCGCAATATTTCGGGTATTGGCCGCTATCCGCGGAATTGCCCGTTCCGCCGCTTCCGCCCCAGCCGCCGCTGCCTCCGGAACCTCCGGCCGATACGACGCTGAATTCCGCGCCTTTCTCCATCAGCACCACAACGGGTTTTCCTTGGGGCGATTTCGATACGATCAAGGCATAACGATGGCCCGCTTTGTCTTTGACCCACGCGGCTTCGACATCCACGTCGATTCCATCGTCGCCATCTTGGCCATCTCCGCCATCTTGCCCGTCTCCGCCATTGCCACCTTGCGAAGCTCCATAACTGCCGCTGCTCCCGCTGCTCCCGGACGAACCTCCCGAGCCTGAATAAAAGGCGTCCTCGGGGCAGCTCAAATCCTGCGATAAGAGCAAACTTGCCGTCGTCGGCGTCCCTTTGATGGTCACGGTGATTTTGACCGATTGACCCAATGCGGCCAGGGAGTTGCGCATGGGGGAAAGCACGCCGCGTGCGCTTTGCGACGTATCGCTATGCGACTTGGCTTCGACCATCAAATCGGCCGGTTCCGTGACCCATTCGAGCCAATCTTCGTGACGGGCGAGCTTGACTTCCCGACCTTTTTCGTCTTTTCCGATGAGGGGTTGCAGGTCGACTCCGGAATTGCCGCAATAACTCGAGCGACCTTTGGCCGCCGCCAAGAGCAGCGATTTGATATTTTCCGGCTTGAGACCGCCGCCGCCATATTGGGCTTTTTCGAGCGACTCTTGCGCGTGCTTGAGCGGAAACATGAGCGTCTTGCCGCTGGTCGCTTCTTTGCCATTGCGCAAGAGCCAAAGGCCGCCACCGGTGCTGCCCAGACCGACGAGGAACCCGGCGTAATTCAAATAAGGTGATGGCGGCTCGAACAACCCTTTGTCGCCCAGAAGACCCCCTTTGGGCAAGATATAGAGCGCAAGCGTTCCGGCGAGGATCGACGCGCCGACCCCGACCAAGATCCCGCCCACCGTCTGCTTGGTTTCTCCCGACGAACGAGCCGCCTTGATCTCTTTCGCCGATTCGGTATCGCCGACGATGTCATAAAAGTCTTGCTCATCCAGTTTGTCATCGCCGCGGTACAACCCTTGTGGACGATTCTTGTACGTCTCCTCGACGACCGGATCGACATCATTCGCCGTCAATCCGAGCGCGGGGTTTTTGATGCAGCCCGAGCAAAGGGCCGCGATCAGCGAGAAATGTAGAGTTGCTTTGGCAAACGACTGAGTACGCATGCTCGCGACCCTACTGCAATCGTGGACCTGTTCCAATGGAAAAAACGTTTTTCGTTTGGAAATGAATCGATGAAATGGTCTCGTTTCGTTATGTTCGCCGGCCGTCGAGCAATCCGTGCGCCGTTGTTTCAATGCCGTGGCAAACCATGGTCCATCAGACCGGGGACGCGGGCCTCGGCAAACGGTTTTTCCCGGCCGCTGAATTTCTCTTTCCGCGTCCCGACCTCGTCGGCTCGTCGCGTCTGGCCTCAAATCGTGCACATCCAGACCGACGTGCCGCATTTGGCCATGCATTGACAGACGTCTCCGCACGGCGTGCCTATCGGGAAATCCGTGCATTTGGCTTTGGGCGGCGTATCGAGCAAACTGCAAAAAGTAGGCAATGCGCAATCCCACGTCATCGTCGTCGCATTGCACGTACAAGGTGTCGTGCCGCCATCCGTCGTGCATGCGCAATAAAGTCTCGTCGTTGGATCGCACGCGTCGCCGCACGCGGGATGAACCTCGGGACACGAAGGATAATCCGAATAGAGTGCGCAAACGTAATGGCCGGTCGCGTCGCATGAGCATGATTCGACGCAATCGTTGGGATCGAAAAAGCTCCCCGTGCAGAAACTCCCCGGCGTGCAAGAGCCTCCAGGTACGCATGCAGGTGGGCATTCCGAGGCCATGTAACAACCAAAAAGGCCGCAGCACGTGGTCATTCCTTCGGACGGCGTTGGACAGCTATTTTGGCAATCCGTATGCGTCGAACAGCTTGGTGGGCATTGCATTGCGCCGCTCGAAGTCGACGATGTACTGGAGCTCGAAGCACTGGAACTCGAAGAGGACGATGACGACGAGGAAGCGCCTCCGCTGCCGGGATTTTCGGTATTCGGAGTCGATGAACAAGCGCTGAGGAGCGCCACGAACGAGAAGGTCGCCGATGTCGAGAGCCGATTTGTGGATTTCATTGGTTTTTCCCGGACGATGAGCCATGGATGGCTCGTTTTGGGGTCGTGCGCTCGAGGACCGAGCGACACGCTTCGTGCATACGCGCAGGCGCTTCGCGAAGGGCGTGTCGACGACGCGTATCGGCTTCTCTCCGACGACGCCAAACGCTCGATGTCGCTACAGGGGAAACCGTGAATACGACGGCGCCATTGCCAATGCAAGACTTCGAGTCTCGACCGAATGGGGAAGTCGCGTGGGCGTCGATACAAGGGACGACGTTGACGGTTGTTCGCGTGCATGCGTGCCCGTAGGTGGTGATCACGGCGGCGGTACGTTGCCGCTGCCGTGGTTGAGCGTTGCCGCTAAATTGGACACCGCAGGACGCGTTGCTGGTCGTCATTTCCGGCGAAACGTGCATGAGGCCTGCCAGTGATGTAATGTAGACTGTACACGCTCGGCATGATCGTTGCCGCTATTTGGTGCGAACGTTGCCGCTATTTGGCGCGAACGTTGCCGCTATGCGCTTGGGTTCGTTCGTATGTCCAAGCCCAGGTAACCCGGCGGTGGCGCGGGCAATTGCGAGCGCTAGCTGCGGTGCACTTTTGCCGCGTAAATCATCTAAGCCGACCGCTTGACCGGTGTTCCGGGTTTTACACGTTCCAATGCAGTTTGTGTGGAAATTCGTCATTGAATTTACCCGCCAAACCAAAAGCTCCGGCGCCAATTCGGGCTCGTCGGCGTCTCGAACGAGTCATTATCGACGCCACGGACTCCGAAGGACTGCCGGATCGAATGTCGACGCCAAACTGCGAGGGCCAAGAAATGCCAACCCAATCGCTCGGGGGCTCTCTTCGCGGCGAGACTGTGCTACACCCGCGCACGTGAAGCTCTTCGCTCGTTTGTCGCCGCTCTTCTTCGTCGTGATCCTCGGTTGTGGATCGGGTGTGATGGGTCAACAAGGGCCGAGTGACACGCTTCGTGCATACGCGCAGGCGCTTCGCGAAGGGCGTGTCGACGACGCGTATCGGCTTCTCTCCGACGACGCCAAACGCTCGATGTCGCTCGATGCATTTCGCCGTGCGGCCAAGGAAAACCCCGACGAAATCAAGGAAATCGCCGCGGCTGTTTCACGTCCCGCCACCGATCCCGTCGTCAGCGCGACTGTCAATTTGCCCAACGGGGACGAACTGCTGCTCGTGTTCGAGAATGGCAAGTGGCGCATCGATGCGACTGCGGTCGACCTGTACAGCCAAGCCACGCCCCGTCAAGCGCTCGTCGGATTTCTCCGCGCCTTTGAGCGCAAGCGTTACGACGTGATTTTGCGTTTCGTTCCCGACGCCGAAAAAACCGGAGTTCTTCCCGGGGACGAACCTCCCGCCGTGCTCGAAGCTCCGCAATCAGGCTCGGCAACACCCAATTCTCCAGCGGCTCGAGCCGATGCGGCGACGACCGACATCACCGCCGAGAAACTTCGCAAGGATTGGGAAGGTCCGCAGAAAGAGCAAATGCAGCGCATCGTTCAGGCCATTCGGGCTGCTCTGCCCACCGCCGTCATCGAGGAAACGGGCGATAACGCGGCGATGTCGTACGGCGCTGGAGGCACCGTCGCGCTCGTGCGTGAACATGGCGTCTGGAAGATCCGAGATTTTTGATCGCGCCTCGAGCCAGCACACGAAGCAAAAATGTACTAGGTTGGCGCGCATGGCATCCAGTGGTGCTCCGCCATCTCGTCCTCCGCCGCCTCCTCCTTCCGAGGACACGGTACCTATTCTTCCGCTTCGAAATTCCGTTCTCTTTCCGATGTCCGTCGTACCGATAAACGTTGGACGTCCAAGGAGTGTTCGGCTTGTCGAAGACCTTCTCGGGCGTGAACGCGCGCTCGTCGGCGTGCTCAGCCAACGGTCTTCCGAAGTGGACGAACCGACGTTCAAAGATCTCTACAGCGTCGGAACGATCGCCCGCGTCGTCAAAGTCATTCGCCTCGGCCCGAGCAACTATTCCGTGGTTCTGCATGGACTCGGCCGTTTCAGAATGAAAAACACCGCGTCGCTCGAGCCTTACATGCGGGCGAAGATCGAACGCATCCCCGAGTCGCTGGTTCGGGATGTCGAACTCGATGCGCTCGGCACCGGCCTTCGCGAAGCCACGCGTGAAGTCCTCGGCCTCATGCCGAACTTGCCGAAAGACACGGCGGGAATCCTCGACAACGTGCGCGAGCCTGGAGCTTTGGCGGATCTCATCGCTTCGAACTTCCCGCAAGCTCAAGCGTCCGTCGCCAACAAGCAAGAGATCCTCGAAGCTTTCGACGTCAAGGCTCGAGTTCGTCTCGTCCTCGCCATGGTCGGACGACAACTCGAAGTGCTGCGGGTGAAGAAAGAAATCTCGTCGATGGTGCAGGAAGAGACCGGCAAGAGCCATCGTGAAGACATCTTGCGCCAGCAGATGAAGACAATCCGCGAAGAGCTGGGCGAGTCCTCCGAAGACGACGAGATCGAGGAGCTTCGCGAGAAGGTTCGGAAGGCCAAACCTCCCGCGGATGTCGAGAAAGTCGCCAAGAAACAGCTGTCGCGTATGCGCTCGATGGCCCAGCAGTCCGCCGAGTACAACCTCACGCGAACGTACGTCGAGTGGATCGCGGATCTGCCGTGGACCAAGACGACGGTCGATCGTTTGAGCACCAAAGAAGTTCGTCGGTGCTTGGATGAAGACCACATGGGCCTCGAGAAAGTGAAGAAGCGCATTGTCGAGTATTCGGCGATTCGGCAGCTTCGTACCGACAAGAAGGGGCCGATTCTTTTGTTCATCGGGCCTCCGGGCGTAGGAAAAACTTCGCTGGGCAAGTCGATTGCTCGAGCGATGGGTCGTCATTACGAACGCATTGCGCTCGGTGGGGTGCGGGATGAAGCGGAGGTGCGCGGGCATCGGCGTACGTATGTCGGCGCGTTGCCCGGACGCATCATTCAGGCGTTGAAGAAAGCGGGCACGAAAAACCCGGTGTTGGTCCTCGACGAAGTGGACAAACTCGGCGCGGATATGCGTGGAGATCCCGCGGCGGCGTTGCTCGAAGTGCTCGATCCGGAGCAGAACGGCACGTTCCAAGATCACTACCTCGACTTGCCTTTCGACTTGTCGCAGGTGACGTTTTTGGCGACGGCGAACAACCGCGACACGATCCCGGCGGCCTTGATGGACCGCATGGAAGTGATCGAAGTGCCGGGGTACACGCGCACGGACAAACTCGGCATTGCCAAGGAGTTTCTCGTGCCGAAGCAGCTCAGCGCGCACGGCCTCACGGACGAACGTCTCGAGTTCACCGAGGAGGGCATCGCGACGCTGATTGATCACTACACGCGGGAAGCGGGTGTGCGTGGGCTCGAGCGGGAGATTGCAGCGGTTTGTCGCGCCACGGCGGTGCGTTTGGCCGAAGGCATCGACGTGCATGAAGTGGTCAACGCCGAGCATGTGGAGAAGGTGCTCGGGCCGCACAAGGTTCGTCCGGAGATCGCGGAAAAGTCGCTCGAACCCGGCGTCGCGACAGGTTTGTCGTGGACGCCCGGCGGGGGCGAGATCATGTTCATCGAAGCGTCGAAGATGCCGGGCAAGGGCAATGTCGTCCTTACGGGCAACATGAAGAACGTGATGCAGGAATCGGCGACGACGGCGGTATCGTTTGTCCGAAGCAAAGCCGATCGCTTGCACTTGAATCCGGAATGGCTGAAGAACATCGACTTGCACTTGCACGTGCCTCGACACGGGGTTTCGCGTGATGGGCCTGCTGCGGGCGTGACGATGTTCACGGCGGTGTGTTCGTTGCTTCTCGATTGTCCGGTACGATCCGACATTGCGATGACGGGCGAGATTTCGCTGCGTGGGCGCGTCATGCCGGTGACGGGCGTCAAGGAAAAACTCTTGGCGGCGCATCGAGCGGGGATCAAGCAGGTGATCATTCCTGCGAAAAATCGCCGGGATTTGGACGATGTTCCGCGAGATATCCTCGATGAAGTGCAAGTAACGCTCGTGGAATCGATGGACGAGATTCTTCCTCTCGCCCTGGCGCAGGTCGCGCCGCCGGCGCCGTAAAATAGAAATTCGTTTGGCCGTGTCGACTTGGGAGCGGGATCCGGTGTACAAGATGACACCGACTTGCTCCCGAGTGCTTTTTACGGGGAGGGTGCGTGATGATCGAACTAGGTGACGTCGTCGATGGTCAATACCGCATTGCTCGTCTCATTGGAGAAGGCGGGCAGGGGGCCGTATACGAAGCGGAGGATTTGGACATCGGCGCGCCGGTGGCGATCAAGATATTGAAGCCGGAGGTGGCGAATTCGGCGGAATTCACGACGAGAATGCGTCGCGAAGCTCGGTCGATGGGCGTGTTGTCCGGCACGGCGGCGGTGCAGATTTTTGCGCTCAATCGGTCGAAAGACGGATTGATGTACATCGTGATGGAGCTGCTTCGAGGGCAGGACTTGGAGCGATATTTGTGGAAACACGAAAATGAATTCGGTCCGCTGCCCATCTTGAAATTGATCGAATTGCTCGCGCCCATCGTCGACACACTCGAAGCAGCGCATGCGCGAGGTATCGTGCATCGCGACTTGAAGCCGGCGAATATTTTCGTGTTGGATTCGACGGCGCGCGGTCGAGTGCGGCTGTTGGATTTCGGAATGGTGAAAGATCTTTCGGCGTCGACTCCATTGACACAAGACGGGTTTGTCGTCGGATCGCCTTCGTACATTGCCCCCGAGAGCTGGCAAGGCCCGTCGATTACCATTTCCGCGGCAGCGGATATGTACGCAATGGGGGCGATCATTTATCGTATTTTAGCCGGGCATGTGCCATTTCGCGGTGATTCGCTCGTCGATGTCGTGCGTCTCGTCATTCGTGCGGCGCGCCCGACCTTGACGGACAAACGTCCCGACCTTCCAAAAACGATTGATCGGTGGGTCGCACGCGTGCTGGCGATCGAGCCGCATCATCGTTTCTCCAATATCCGCGAGATGTGGTCGACATTGCTCGATATTCTGCGCTCGGGAAGCGGTGGCTCGGGAGAATGGCGTTCCAGCTCCTTGCCGCCGGCTCCGCGCGGGAGCGTGCCTCCCGGGGGACGGTGATTGACTCGAGATTCGGAGGTTTGTCATGCATGTCGGTATCTCCGTCCCCGAAGCGGACGCGCAACATGGTTTGGCGGTTCGGCCCGACGTACTCATGATTGGCATTTCGGCGCGAGTGGACGAGCTTTCCGCCACTCAGGCGATTGCGGTGTTGAAAATCGCGGCCGCGAAACTGCAATCAAAGGCCGTAGAATTGCATCGAGGCGCGGAATTGCTGCCGCGAAAGCTGGACTTGGGGCGAACGAGCACTGAAAAAGCATCGAAAGCGATCCTCGCCGACGCCCAGATCGACGGCGTACTTTGTTTGCCGCTCGAAGACGCGTGGGATTATTGGCAACGCGCCGAGTTCGTCGCAAAGGTCACGGAATTTTTGCGTTCGTTCGGCGCTGATGTGTACCGAGCCAAACCCAGCATTCAATTTGGATTTCGCGCGCCGGTGCCCCGTGTGCGGGATGTGTCGAAGCTAAAAGCGGAATTGACGACGCGGTATGCCGCGCAATGGCGGGCGCTCACGGGAAACGGCGAGAAAATTCCCGGTCAGGGGTCGTGGGAAATCCCGGATGAAGTTTCGCAATACGCCGTGTCGCTGGAAGAAGTCCGGGTGGCGTTGGTCCCGACGCGTAAGTTTGCGTCGTTGCGCGAGGGCTGAGGTCGCTTCAGGGTTTTTCCGCGTCGCCGTACCGACCTTCGCGTTGCTTGCGGTGTTCGTCGATCCAAACTCGCGCTTCGCTCTCCGTATCGAAAAAAACCGATACACCCGTTTCTTCGTGCAGGCGCCTCATGGCTTTGTTGAGCATCGTGGCGATGGTGCGTGCTTGGAATGACGAACCATAGGTCACGAGCGCGATGATCCGCGACACGTCCACGTTTTTCGCGATGTAACTCCGGGTTTCCGACGACGGATTGCCGCCTTCGCGGGCATCGCGCAGGATGTAAATAGGTACCGATTGGGATAGGCGCAGGACGGTTGCGTCGAAAATCTTGAAATGTTCCAGCTCGACATCTCCGTGGTAACGGATGTGCAAGATGTCGGGCAGTTCAATTTCAATTTCGTGAGGCCCGACTTTTTGGCGGTGCAGGCCATGAAGGGGCGAAGGGTCCAACATGGGTCCTCTTTGCGGGCTCGAGTGGTTCTCGACGTTACTGTCAACCGAATGGCGAAGTCCGTATTTGGCACCACGCGGCCGTGTTGTCGAGGTCGGTCAGGTTTTTTTCCAAGTAATTCCTTGTTCCCGACATGTTTGGCGATGCTTGACGATCCAGGCCCGCGCTTCCATTTCCGAGTCGAAGTAGACGTACTCGACGTTTGTATCCTTGAGTCGGCGCATTGCGGTCTCGAGCATTGTCGAGACGATGCGTGCGTGAAAGGACGAGCCATAGGTGACCATCCCGGCGATTTTGGTCATGTCCACACTGCGGGCGATATGCGCGCGTGTTTCCGGACGAACCGTGCCGCCGCGCCGCGCGTCACGTAAGACGTAGGCGCGCGACGTCGACGCAATCGCCTCGACAATTGCGTCGAAGACCTTGAGGTGTTCGAGTTCCACGTCGCCTTCGTAATGCACATGCAAAAGATCGGGAGGCTCGTATTCCACCTCGTGTGGACCGACCTTTTTCACGAAGGAGGCGAGTGGATCGGGGAAGAGCATGGCAGTTGCGTCGTTTGGTTCACGATCCAGCGTGATTCGTCATGGACTTTGTTTCCTGCGAAATGGCGCGTGAACGTCTTTTGCGTTGAGCTTCAATCCAAGCGCGTGCGTCCTGCTCGGTTTCTACGAAAGCCACATCCGGTGTGGCGTTTTTGAAAGCTCGAACGGCTTTGAGCAACATTGTCACGACGACGCGGGTATGAAATGACGCGCCGTAATTCACGACGCCGCCCACGCGGCTTGGTTGCGCCAGTTCAATGATCCGGGCCCGGGTTTTCGGCCCGAGCACGCCTTCTCGGGCATCTCGCAGCATAAAAATGGGTCGATCCGGACTCAATTGCGTTGCCAATTGAAAAAATTGTTCGAAGTCCTCGGGTTCAATGACGCCGCTGGTGAACATCTGGACGATGTCCGGGGGCTCGAAGCGCATACGATGCCGGCCGATATGATAGAAGCCGTCGAGGTCGGGTTCGGCGATGGTCATGGTCATCTCCATAGGTGGCAAGGGTACATCTCAATCCTTTGTTTTTTGCGCGGATATCGCTCGCTGACGATGGGCTTGGATCCAAGCTCGAGCTTCGGCTTCGGTGTCGACGAACGTCGCATCGGGGAACGAGCGTTTGAGTGTGCGCACGGTCTTGTGCAACATGGTTACGAGCACCCTGAGGCGGAACGATGCGCCGAAAATGGCGATTCCGGCGAAGCGCGCCGGGTCGCTCAATTCGAGGATGCGGGAGCGCGTTTCGGAACCATGGACACCGCCATTTTGAGCATCTCGCAAAATGTAAAATGGACGATCGGGGCACAGACCATAGACGAGATTGAAAAATACGTCGCATTGATCCGGATGAATGGTGCCGTTTGTCTGGACAAGCAGAATGTCCGGCGGTTCGAACCGAACACGGTGCGCGTCGATGTGGTGAAATCCGTCGTCATCGGGAGGTGCGTTATTCATTTCGCGGTCGACAGCGTAGCCGTCTTTCCGCGCGTCACGCAAGTCCATCAAATGCTTTGGGGCGTGAAAATGGTGCTTCCCGCCCGACGGCCGGCGAAATCACGAGGTCTCGTCATTGACGCAAGCTACTGCGTCTACAACGGATTCGCCTGCTACGTTCGCCAACAGCTTACTTGACAGTAAATACACTCGTACGGTAGAACAACGACAACTGACCATGAACTCCAGGACTGGCGAGCAAGTGTCGCAAGCGTTGGAAGTGGGTCCTTCTGCTGTGGGGACTCGTGACTGCCGGAGTCTGGGCGAGACTTCCAAAGAAGTGCCGGTCGAAGCGCAACCAAAAATTGAGGATATGCAAACCAAGCTCGAACAACAGGGCCGGGAGCTTGAAGCCCTGCGCCTCGAGCTGGAGAACACTCGTTTGCAATTGAAGACGATGCGGGAGCAGGTGGTTGCGCAGGAAAAACTGGCGACGCTGGGGGCCATTGCGGCGGGGATCGCTCACGAGATCAAGAATCCGCTCAATTTCGTGGTCAATTTTGCGGCATTGTCGGTCGACTTGATTGCCGAGGTTCGAGCGGATATCGCCGATTGGGACGGCAACGTCACCAAGGTCTGGCGGGACAACCTGGATGAATCATTGCGCATGCTCGCCGATAATTGCGCGAAGGTGAATCAACACGGCTTACGTGCCGACGGCATCGTTCGCGCGATGCAGATGCACGCTCGGGGGCAGGCGGGACAAACCGAGTTTACGGACATCAACCGGTTGCTGGAAGAAACGCTCGCTCTGGCGTATCACGGCGCTCGATCGTCGGATCGGGAGTTCAACGTCACGATCGAAAAGCACCTGGCGCCCAATTTGCCCCAGCTGGAAGTCATTCCGCAAGAAATGGGGCGCGTGTTCTTGAACCTCATCGGCAATGCGCTGCATGCGGTTCGGGTGACATTGAAAGGTCGAACGCCGACGATTCGCGTGGCGACGATCGACAAGGCACAAGCCATTGAAATTCGCGTCGGGGACAACGGCCCGGGTATTCCGGACGAAATTCGTTCGCGGATCTTCGAGCAGTTTTTTACGACAAAGCCGGTGGGGCAAGGCACGGGGCTGGGTTTGGCCATTGCGCGTGAGATCGTCGAACAGATGCATCGCGGATCGATTCGGTTCGAATCCGTGACTGGTGAAGGCACCGAATTCATCGTCGAATTGCCAAAAAAGAAGCCTGCCGGTTGATTGCTTGTTTGTACGCGGCGTCGCGATGATGGTAGTCTCTCGCAATGCGCTACGACAAGTCGTTTCCTGGTTTGTTGACGGTGTGTCTGCTCGTGGGTTGTGGAAGTGACGGGGGACCCACGTCTTCCGGCAATCCGCTCCCCACGCCCAAAGATTACGGCCAATCTTCGCTCGGAACCACCCAGGACCTTTGCGAAGGCGTCATGGGATTGTCCGGAGATACCATTTTGGCCCAAAAGGTCGAGCATATCGAGACGATGCTGGATTACATCACAGCGCAAGGCGAACGGGTCAATCCAACGACGGTCACGATTGATTTGACCTGGCCTGCTTCCATCGATGTGGTTTGTTATCCGCCGTATTCGGAGCCGGGACTCAATCCCGCAGCTGCGCGTGTGGCCATTGCCGGCTTGACGATGAAACTCGTGACGGGCGATGGGCAATTCGATGAAGTCATCGACGCCAAAGCCTGGCTCATTCCGCTCAACGGTTTGCTTGGTCAACCGACCGTCATCGGCACCGGTAATGTCGAATCATTGAATGGGACGTTCAAACCTCCTCCGGAAATCGTTCCGAATCCGAACCTCATGTTTTCCACGCGTCTCGATGCGGCGATGCCCAATACGTCGGCGGGGGGAGTGGCCATGACAACCCAGAATCCCGAAGACATCAATGCGGGCGTTTTGATTGGATCCATTGCCGCGGCATTGTGGCCGCATCTTTGAGCACGGAGGGTGAAGAAATCATTCGCTATTTCCGGTCACGCTTGATAACGTCGAGTTTCAAGCCCTATCGAGGAGGAGCTTTATGACGAAATGGTCGTTCTTGTTGCTCGTGGTGACCAGTTGCTTCGTTTCCGCATGTGCGGGTTCGACGAAATTCACCGGATGCGAGCCTACGGTTTGCGGAGCCGACTGTACCCCGGGCCAACCGTGCCTCAATGGCTTGAGTTTGTCCGCGGGCGGGATGGGCACGGTCAAGGCGACTCTCAGCGTCGAGGGATCGCACGCGGGGAAATTCACGGTCACGGCGGAGGGGAATGATACTGTCACCGCATCGGTATCGCCTGCATCACTGGACATGGCGGATGGCGCCACGGCCGAAATTACGGTTACGTTATCCGTTGCGGCAACGGCCACGAAAGGCTCGTACAGCGTCTACTTGTCGGCGGAAAACGAAGATGGAATCGGCGCCGGGACGAGCATCAACGTGGATGTGCCCTAATTGCGTTCACTTCGGCGGAGGCGGCAAAACCGGCGCCAACGTCGTCACACCGGCGCCCGAAAAATTGAGCATTGGGTAATCCTGGACCAAGCACGCGCCGCCTTTGACCGTATTGATTCCGACCAGCAGACCCGTACGGGAAAAACCATACACTTGATCATTCCACGCCGCGATGCCGTACATGCTGCCGTACGCGGTGACGGAATCGGCACATCCGGCGGATTTGACGATCGCTCCGCGAACCGCCTTGGCGACGACGTTCATTCCTTCCGCCGCCAATTTCGTCATGTCAATTTCGAGCAACGTGTCGGTCTTGTTGCATCCCGTCGTCGATGGAGGATTGGGACAATCACGAACCGTAGCAAATCCCACGGGTTTGCCATTATTCGCCAAAAACACCAAGTCGCCGGAAATCTCCCAAACTTTGCCGACATTGCCCGCGGCGTATGAATACCCATTGCCGTCATTCGCGGGCACGTTGCCGAAATTGCCGTGCTGCGTGGTTTTTCCGGCCGCATCGATGGCCCAAAGATTTCCGAGGCTATCGGCGGCCATCAAGACTTCCAGGTTTGGATCGATGACGCCCGCAGGTGCCATCGTGAGCGCGTAAAATGTGGGCAACGTTTGGCCGGGCGTACCATTGACGAGATTCGTCTTGGCCCCGCATTTGATGACGCCCCCCGCTTCAATCGTCAACGGCATGACGACGTGGCCCGTGATTCCCCACAGGTTCTCATCGCGATCCACGGCGATGTCCGTCATGGCTTTGTATTGATTCGCCGCTGCACCAATGCAATCGAGAAGTCCCACTTCCGTTACGGCAAGATTGGGGGAGGTGGGGTCGAGTCGATACAAAGTCGTGTCGGTACTGGCGTAAATGACCGTCGGACCTACGCCCGCGCCGCCGCTGCCTCCCGATGGTCCGCCGTCGCCAAACCAGAGCCCGCCATCACCGCCCATGCCGCCGGACGACATTCCCGCCGTACCCGAAGATTGTCCAGCCGAACCTCCTGTCCCGGACGAACTGGCCCCGGACGTATTGGTTCCCGTATCGGAACACGCCGCGACAAACGAAGCGGTGAGAGTGCCTAGAAGAAAAGCGTGGGTTTTGGTCAAGTGTTTCATCTGACCAGCTTATCGGAAAGCAGGCTCGGCGGATAGCACGCACGTCTCTTTTTACGCGCATCGTCCTCCTCGTCCTCGTCGATGTTCACGGCCTTGCGGGTGTAAATCTACGTTCCATTGAAACTGAGAATAACGCTTGGAGGCTTCCGCGAGTCAATAGGCACCGGGCCGATACCGGCGGCGCGTGCTCAACACCGATCGGCGAGGCCCACCTGGAGTTCAAAGGTTCGCTCGTATTTTTCCGGCGGGTGAAACTTCCATTTGGGGAGGTTTTTCTTGAGGCACCTCGAGACCAGAGCTTTGTCGTTGGAGACCGCGTTGGCGATTTCCGAAAATTGCAGGACGGCGCCGTTTTCATCAATGGTCACGCGAAATGTCACAATGCCCGTTCGGGTCTGGCTGCAACCGTTTTTGTAAACGAGTTCCGTACACGACAAACCGATGTTCTCGCCTCGAGCGCGCATGATCCAGGTATCCGGATAAGGTGGCGGCGGTCCCGGGACGCTCGCGGAAGGTGCGTTTGTCGCAATGGGTTCGGCGGTTGAAACCGCGGGCGCAGGAGCCGTCGTGCTTGCAGCAGACGCGGAAGGCGCGGGGCTGGGTGGGGCAGACGAGGCAGATGCGGCGGATGGGGGCGCGCTTGGGGCTTCGAGCGAAACAACGGGCGTTTGATGCGAGGGTTCACGTGTCCCGCTGCATGAAGTCGGTAAAACAAGGACGAAGCAAATGAGCCATGGGCGACGCATAGGACGACAGTACGCGCAGGACGACGAATTGCCAATGGTCATGCGTTGGGGAGACACGAAATGCGGCGGACGGTGTTGACATGGCGAACGAATTTCGCGGATGACCATGCACCGCAGGGCTTTCACGATAAAAAGATCGATTCATTGACGACCGGCACCGCGAACTTTGCTAAGCTCGGCGCGAAACGTTCGCCGAGTTCTTCCAGGAAAAACGATATGAGCGCAACAAAGGTGGTCGTCACGGGAGCGACGGGTCATGTCGGCAATGTCTTGGTTCGAGCATTGTTGCATGAGGGGTACTCCGTCAAGGGGGCGAGTTTGGGCAATGCATCGAGCATCGAGGGGCTCGATGTGGAGCATATCGAGGCGGACGTGCGGGATCGGGCGCAAATGGATCGGCTCATTTGCGGCGCCGACGTCGTGTTTCATCTTGCAGCCATCGTGGGGACGCGGCACCCCAAGCCGCATTTGTTATGGGAAACGAATACCACCGGAGCGGCGAATGTGTTTGCGGCGTGTTTGGACGCCGGCGTAAAGCGCCTCGTGCATTTCAGTTCCATTCACGCCTTCGAATCGAGCTGGACGGATGCGCCGATCACCGAAGAAACGCCGTTGACGCATTCGTCGAAAGCGCCGTTGTACAGCCATTCAAAGGCCGAAGGAACACGTTTGGCGCGACAATATCACGCTCGTGGGCTCGATGTGGTGGTGATTCATCCGACGGGTATCGTTGGGCCAAACGATTTTCCCGTCTCCGAATTGACCCAAGCCATCATCGACATTCATGCGCGGCCGCCCGCCATGAGCATGGGTGGAGGATTCAATTTCGTCGATGTGCGGGATGTCGTCAAAACTGCGCTCGCCGCATTGCGAATTGGAAGGTCGGGGGAAAGTTACCTCGTCGGAGGGCGTTGGGCTTCGACAACGGAGGTGGTTTCTTTGACCCGGCCTCCGGGTTCATCGAGTCGCGTGAGGACCATTCCGTTGAGTGTCGCCCGGCGTGCGTTGCCGGTGGTGCGTCTTTTGAGTACGCTGACGAAAAAACCGGCGTTGTACACGGAAAGCGCTTTGGAGGCGCTGAGCACCAATCGATTCGTCGACGATGTGAAAGCGCGCCGAGAATTGGGGCATGCGTCGCGACCATTGGAAGAGACATGCAGGGATTTAAGCGCGTGGATCACCGAACGAGGGCTCTGGAGAAACACTTCACGGTAAAACGTTTGTCCCAGATCGCGACTTGCCGTTTGCGCGCTCATTGATTTTCGTAGCGTTGAATGTTGACGATTTCGTTTGTCGCGGGCTGCGTCTTGTGCCACGTTGCCAAACATGTTGACGATTTACGGGTACAAAGGTTGCGGATCGGTCGTGGTTGAAGCGGCGTGTGAAATGCTGGGCGAACCTTTTGAATTTCGCTCCGGCGCACCTTGGAACGACGGTCCGCACATCGAAGAGCTTCGGGCGGTCAATCCGCTGCTGCAAATTCCCACGGTACGTTTGGCCGATGGAACGATCCTCACGGAAAGCGTCGCGATTGTGTTGTGGCTGCTCGAACGGCATACCGAATCGCAATGGGCTCCGCGGGTGGGGGATCCAAAGCGCGGAGCATTTTTGCGGTGGCTCGTGTATTTCGCCGCCACGATTTATCCGATGTATACCGTCGGAGATTTTCCCGCTCGTTGGGTGCAAGCCGAAGAAGCGCAAAAGCAATTGAAACAAGCTTCGATTCAGCGGACGCTCGATGCGTGGAGAATCATGGAACAGGCGCTCGAACCAAAAGAGTTTTTGCTCGGTTCGGAATTGTCGATGCTCGACGTGTATGCCGCGATGATTTCGCATTGGCGTCCGGGGCGGGAACGTATTCGCGAAGTCGCGCCGGGATGCGTACGCGCCGCCGAGCGCGCCGAGAAACACGCAGCGGTGGCGGAAGTCTTCACGCGAAACTTTTCGGGGCTCGACTGAGCGGTTGACAATATCCGCCAATGGTTGGTATCGTCGAGGTACCATGAAAACCACCACGGTTCGAGGGCGATGGGAAAAGGTTTGTCGCGTCGTGCTGTGTGCCGCCGGGCCGTGGATGCTCTCCGCTTGTGCACCCGCGCCGGAAGCGACCGAATTATCCGGTGGCATTTGGATGTTCGAGCAAACCACGCGCACGCGTGACGGAGTCTTGATTCCCTGTCGTCCGATGTTGATGCAGGTCGAGATCGCGGAGGAATCGGTTTTTCTTGGTACGCGACTTTATCCATGCGAAAGCGAAAAAATAAACGCCCGCGCGCTCACTATGCGACGTGATGGTTCGTCGCTTTTTCTCGACGATGTCGAAGTGGGAACCTTGGCCGCCCGGCGAATGGACATCGTCCTTCCGACCGGCGGTCAAACCATTTCGTGGAATTTGGATCGTCCGGACGCACCTTGGCAAGAGCTGCTCGAGGCCGATTCGAAATCGACATTGTATCAGGCGCGGCTTACTTTACGTCCCGATTCGAGGCCCGTGCCCATCGCTGCGGAATACACGGGGGTCGAGGAAAACGAGGTGTCGGGGCGAATGCATGCCGCAACGCTCGCTATCGATGATGCAGGGCTCGAATACGTCGTCCAAAATGAACCGGGAAATGGGCACTTCTGGGCGCTGAACGCGGATACGGGGACATTTATTTACGCTCCGTACCCTGATTTTGCCGCGCGAGATCAATTCACGTTTCTCGTCCAATATGGGGAGGTGTTCTCCGACGCCGCGCCCGTTGGTATTACATTAACCAATACCCAGGATCCTCCCATTGCGAAAGAAACGACCTTCTTCACCGACGAAGACACGTGGATCGCGTTCCCCACCATCGCCAGGGATCCCGATGGCGATCCATTGACAGCCGAAATCGTCACCCAACCGGCTCACGGCAACGTCACGCTGGATGGGCAAGTGTTTACCTATACGCCCGAGCCGAATTTTCAGGGTATCGATAGTTTCACCTACCGTGTCTACGATGGTTTGCAGTATTCGAACATCGCCACGCTGCAAATCATTGTGAATTCAATCAACGATTCGCCGACCGTGAAAGATGTGGACTTGGCCGTGACGGCGGGCAGTGCAACGCCGCTGAATTTGGAAGTGCACGACATCGATTCGGGCTCGATTTTCGTCCAATCAAATACTTCTCCCGCCTGGGGCGTGCTGAGCGGGGCATTCCCGTATTTCGTGTACCAGCCGAGCGCGTTCCTCAGCCAAGGAAAGGATTCATTCGAAATCACGATTTCCGATGAGCTCGGCGCATTGGCGACCGCCAAAGTCAACGTCACGATTTCCCCGGGCACTCACGAATGCACAATGCTGAGCGAGAGCGCCGAATTCAATGAAATCTACCCGGCCGCGCTGATGGGGTCACGGATCTATTATCGAACCATGACGCCGTTCGTTCAAAAATTTCTCGGGGTTACCGATGGCACTCCCACATTGACGTATTCGCAATGGATCGACGTCAACGGGACGTTCGGCTTCGACAACAGTGTTGGTGGCGCCCATCGAACGACGTTCTTCCGACTGCCATCCACGACATATTTTACGACATCGAAGACTTCGTGGGACATGCGCCTGTATATTGTATCGGACAGTAAACCGGGGCTGAATGCGTTTGACATTCCGAAACCCGGCAATGACGTTTCCGGAGAACCGGCCATCGGGGATGCTTACGTCAACGGCGACAGCGCCTATTTTTCGCTGCAATGGCCCACGGCGACGAGCAGCACCTGCCAAGTCTGGAAAACCAATTCCACCACGCAGGTGACCGAATTGGTTCGGGACATCCCTTCGGTGCAAGGTTCGTGTTTCGGTATTTGGGCGCTGGCCGGCGAACAATACATGTTTGTCGGATCGAAACTCATGCGGCTGCCCGCGGATGCGTCGCCACCCGAGGTGATCAAGGACTTGGGAACTTCGGCGCCCTTGCGCTGGATGGTCGAAGCGGGCGGGAAATTGTTTTTCCAGACGCGCACGCCGATCGGCAATGCCACCCGCATCGATTTGTGGGCGACGGATGGAACGGCGGCGGGGACCGAGAACATCCTGACGCTCGAAACGGCCATTTTGGAGTTCGATATCTTCAGCCCCGTGGCGTTCGGAAACAAACTCTATTTTGCGCACCGAAGATCCCTTTGGTCCAGCGACGGAACGGCGGCCGGAACTTCGATCGTCGCGACCATGGACGTGAGCAGTGTCATCGGCGACGGCGCGATCGGCACAGTCACTCCGGTGCTGGACAAACTGTTTTTCCTGGCCTCGACGGACGCCGCTGGGCGTGAACCGTGGGTATCCGATGGAACGGCGGCGGGAACGAAAATGCTTCGCGACATTCGAGGCGGACCGCTGGGCAGCGCGACTGCGTCCACCAATTCCACCTATTTTCATGTCTGGAATGGCCAGGTATTCTTCACTGCCGATGATGGCGGCGCTCAATCCGGCTTGTGGAGAACCGACGGTACGTCGGCCGGAACTGATGTGGTGGCCGTTCGTCCGATGAGAACGATTTTGGGGATTCTCGGGAATAACCTCGTCTTTTTCGACGGGCACTACATGTATTCGATGGATTTGTTGTGAAGCCTTACGGAGACAAACCATGAATCGATGGGCGGCATCGGCGCTATTTGTGGTCGGGTTTGTCGTCAGTGGATGCGGACAAACGCCGCCGGATACCGGCCCGAACGGCTCCGGAGGATCGGCGGGCCAGGGCGCCGCGTCGTGGCGCAGCAGTTTGTATCCGCAAGATTGGACGCCGGGGTTTGTCGACGGTGAAGGGCGCGGATTGCAGGATTTTTCTTATGCCGGGTTTCGTTATGGTGAAGCTCCCGCGCCGGACGTTACCACCGTGATCGAAGTCGTCGGGGCGGATCCTCTGGGGACAATCGATTCCACGGCGGCGATTCAGGCGGCCATCGATACGGCGGCCATGCAGGGAGGCGCTATCGTTCACATACCCGCGGGACTTTATCGAATCGATGGATTGTTGCTGGTATCGGCGTCGCACGTCATTTTGCGTGGTGATGGTCCGGGCCAAACGCGTTTGTATTTTACGAAATCAACGAACATGACGGGTCAGGCACATCTTTCTTTTTCTGCGCCGGTCATGGTGGATACGGAGTCTCCGCTGGCGATGGACGCCGAAGTTGGAGCGACATCGATTGCGGTGAAAGACGTCTCCGGGTATTCGCCCGGCGATGATGTCACCATCGGCTTCGTGATCACGCCGGAATTCATCGCCGAACACAACATGACCGGAACGTGGATGGCATTCAACGATTCATGGCAGACGTTTTTTCGGCGCACAATCGTGTCGATCGACAAGTCGGCATCGCCTCCGAAAATCGAGTTGGACATTGCTCTCCGTTATCCGATCAAGCTTCGCGACCAAGCCTCGGTTCGTCGGGAAAAAGGAGCGTTGACCGGTGTCGGTGTGGAATCGATCGGATTGGCGAATGCTGTTGCGTGGGATGACGCGTGGACGGTCGATCGCGCTCATGTGCTCGCGTTTACGCACGTAATGGACGCGTTTGTGCGCGATGTGCAATCGTTCGAGTCGCCGAATGCGCCGACATCAGGGGCGGGGGCCGGTGCGCATCTCTTGTCCGGAGGCATCCTGATCGCCGAATCGAAACGCGTCACCGTCGAACATACGGAAATGGCTCTGGCGCAAAATCGCGGCGGTGGTGGCAACGGGTATCTTTTCGAGATCTTGCAAAGTAATGAAGTGTTGATTGCGGATTCCAAAGGAACGGCGGGTCGGCATAACTTCATTCAGAACTGGGGGTTTGGCACGACCGGTTGCGTGTGGTTGCGCGTCGAAAGCCGTGAAGGCCGGGCATTCGTGTCCAAAGATTCGAGTCTTGCCACGACGGGCCACAGTGAATTGCATCATTCGTTGGCGACTGCGAATCTCATCGACACGTCATTGTTCGACGATGGATTTTCGACCATCAATCGTCAAGGTGAAAGCACGGGTGCGGGAATCACCGGCACGATGAATGTGATTTGGAATGTGCGGGGCACCGGCACGGTGCGATCGATGCAATATGGCTGGGGGTACGTCATCGGCACGTCGGGGCCGTTCGTCGTTACGGAATCGCCTTTGCCGCTTGGGCAGGGGACCGAGCCGGTGGATTTCGTGGAGGGTCTCGAGCTTGGATCGCAATTGGATCCGCCGTCATTGTATGAAGACCAGCGACGTCGGCGGGGCAATGCGCTTCGGGGCGTCGCCGGAGGTGGCTTATGAGCCTCGCCCTCATCACAGCCGGCATTCTTGCTTCCGTCGTCATTGCGTCGATTTTTTTCACGTACGCGATGATTCTCTTCGGCATTCCGCAGCATCTACGATTGCAAAACGCAACCTATACCATCTCGTCGTTTCATCGGGATTTGCCGTTGATTCTATTCAATTTGCTGATCCTCGCGGGTGGAGCCGGATTCGCGTTTTACCTTCTCGCCGATCGATTCACGATGTCATGGACGTCGAGCTGGGTGATCGCGCTGGATGTGGCGGTCATCCTCTTGATGGAGGATCTGTGGGGGTATTTCGTTCATCGGTATTTGCACGAGAATCGTACGTTGTACAAACGGATTCATTTGTTGCATCATAAGATTTACGCACCATTGCCGGCTTATTTTCTCTATATTCACCCGGTCGAATGGATGGTGCAATCCATGGGCGCGGCGTTTGGCGTGACGATTCTGCTCTTCGTGCACGCTCCGATGAGCGCCTACGCGGTATGGATTGCAGCGTTTTTGAGGCAAGCATACGCGGCGGATCAGCATTCGGGACTTCGATCGCGGTTATGGCGTCGAACGCCGGTGTTTTCGTCGACGGATATTCACGACGATCACCACTTGCACCCGAACAACGGCAATTACGGCGGGGTGCTGGTGATTTGGGACAGGCTGTTTGGTACAGCGAACGCGGTGAAATCGTGTTGAAAAGGCTGCAAGTGCGTTTTGCGGACGAACCGCTCAGGTCGATTCGGCGTCGAGCAACCAGGTTTCGAGCGCGGCCGAATCAGCGTTGACCAGGAGTCGTTTGAGCTGCTTTATGTGCGTATCGCTGATGCGACTTGCGAGAACCGCGCGTTCCTTGGACGTCAGCGAGCGCTCAAGGCTTTCGGCGATGAGCTCTTCATACGCACGCAAGCGGCCTTGACTGATGCCTTGACTGATGCCTTGACTGATGCCTTGGCTGATGCCTTGACTGATGCCGAGATCGATGCCTTGGCTCATGCCTTTGGCGAAACCGCGATCTTCGCCATACTTGACGAGGTCTTCGATGAAAACGGGTTCAAGATGCGCCTGTTCCATAGCGGTCACCATAGCAGGATACCTGTTCTGAGCGAGAGCTGCAACCACGGCGACATGCCTTTCGGGCCACGTTGCGTCGTGTTCGCGCAGCAGCCGAGCTGTTCGTTGGCAAAGTTCTTCATCGGTCATCTTTCCTCGGTTTGCCCCCGGCGCGAGACAAACCGTTTTCGGATTCGCAAGCAGTTTGGTTGCCGGAACGTTTGGCAGGACGATGGTCTTGACCCGCACGCTGATGTCGTCGCAACGCATGTTGTTGCGCGGTTGCCCCTTCGGCGGAATCATGAGCCAAAAGGCGAAGCTGCGCACACGTCGTTTGCCCCGGAACCGCAGCGCTGTTCCGACGTGGTACCACACGCACCGCTCGGAAAAACTCGTGTCCCGATAACCTTGAAACTCGACGTGGCGGATCTCGTCCTCGCCAACCCGCGCAATGCAATCCGCATCCAATGCTTGCGGCAACGCATCGACTTGGGTCGGCGCCATGTCGTCGAGCGTGAGCGTCGCTCCCGGAGGCAACGACCCCGGCGCCAAAACGCGGAGCATCTCGGCAACGACATCCGGTTGAGTTCTCGAAAGACCTCGAAAAGCGCGATCGGTGGTGGCCATGCGCCGACGTTGACGCACAAAGAATGGTTGCGCCAGGGCTGAACGGTGTTTTTCCGAGCCGACGTGCGTTTTTCCGGAAGGTGGTTTGTCGAAGTGGTGCAATGCCGTGAACAAGATGCCCGCGCCGTGGCTCCGAAAAATTAGCCGATGCGTGTTTGATGCATTTGCCAAGCACCTCGCCCCCGCACATACGCGAGCTCTTCCAGCACCGCCGCCGCATTCGCTTTTGCTTGCTCAATCGATCCGGCAAAGTCCCGCAGCGACTCAATGCCCTGAAAATGCTCCCGCAGCTCTGCCATTACATCATCGTCCACAGTCCCGCCAATCGCCACACAAGGAACGTTTTTCCGGGCCGCGCGGCGCGCCACGCCCAGCGGCGCTTTTCCCTGCAACGTTTGTCCGTCGATACGCCCTTCACCCGTAATGACAAGCGCTGCATCGTCGAGCAAATCATCGAATCGCAGCGTATCGAGCACCACGTCGATGCCGGAAACGAGTTTGGCGTTGCAAAACGCCACAAGTCCCGCGCCGAGTCCTCCCGCCGCTCCGGCGCCCACAGCGTCGCGAACGTGCGCCCCGAGATCCCGCTCCAGCACATCCGCATAATGCCCGAGCGCATCATCCAAAAGTCGCACGTCTTCCGCCGTTGCGCCCTTTTGCGGTCCATAAACAAAACTTGCCCCGTTCGGCCCACACAATGGATTCGTCACATCACACGCCACGGTCCATTCGACGGCCCCGAGGCGTTTGTCCAGACCCGACACGTCCACGCGCTCCAAATGCGCGAGCGCCGCCCCGCCGTATGGTAATTCACGGCCGTGTTTGTCCAGGAACCGCGCACCCAAGGCTCGAGCCATTCCCGCGCCGCCATCGTTCGTCGCGCTGCCCCCAATGCCTACGAGTATTCGTTTTACACGAATATGGGGCAATTCGAGCGCCGCTCGAATTTGATCGCCCACGCCCAACGTCGTCGTTCGTTTTGGATCTCGCCTCGATGCTTCGACCAATGACAAGCCGCTGCCGGCCGCCATCTCCAAAATGACCGCGGCCGCATCCAACGGTGGTGCCACGCCAAACCGCGCCACGACCGGATCCAAAAGGGGTCCGCGTACGGCCGTTTCAACGAAATACGCGCCGGGAATTTGCGGCACGAGCGCCTCGACGAGGCCCTCGCCACCATCGGCGAGGGCCACGACGCGACTCGGAATCCCGGCTTGCTCGAGCCCTCGGGCGATGGATTGTCCTGCCGAACGCGACGAAAGCGTTCCTTTGAAGGACGCGCACGCAACCAGCACCCATTGATGATTCAATGCCGGCTCCGTTTGGCTTAGCGTAACATGGGGAAAACGTCAGTTTTTCTTGGGACCGGTCACGGGGACGAACGTGCCGTGCTTGATTCGGTCCATGCCGGCTTTCGGCAATGCACCCGGTAAAACCGTCACTTTGGCTTCACCGACAATTTGCCCTCGAGATTCGACCCATTCAGTTCGTTCGGCGACCCAAGCCATCACCGCGGCTCGCACTTCTTCCGAAATCTCGCGCGGGTCGTCGCGATCCACGATGGACAACCCCGAGTCATATCGATAACGGATTTCCATCGGCCGATTCGGATCCAAGTTCTTCTGCGCTTCGCGATGCGCCGCTTGCGCCGCTGCATCTTCCTTCGCTCGCGCTTCTCGCTGCGCTTCGGCTTCGGCATGGCGTTTGTCCACGAGCGCTTTTTCCGCCGCCTTTTCTTCGTCGTCGTACGGACGCATCGCTGCCTTCAGCCGCGCATTTTGCTCTTTGGTCAGCCCTTCGAAGACCACTCCGAGCACATCCGTAAAACGCGGACGCTCCTGCAACCACGCGATCGTCGCTTCTTCATCGGGGAACTCTTGCATCGAAGGTTCACCCGTTTGCATCTGTTCGAGCTTCAACATGATCTTCATGGCCCCGCATCATCGCCGACTTGCCGCCTCTTGACAATCACTTCGATGCGCGCGACGAACGCATGACGATGTCGGCACTTGAGCGCAACAAGACTTGGCGAAGGGGCTTGTTCTTTGTTCTCGCAGGATCTCTCGCTTCGTGTACCATCCCGTCCCAACCTGTGAAACAAGCCTCGCCGCCGACGTCCCCCATGACCGTGCACGTGCTGCGCCTTCGGCCGGGCGAAGATCTGAAAGCCGCCCTGGAGACGTACGTTGCGACAAACCACCTCGAAGCGGTCGTGATTCTTTCGTGTGTCGGCAGCCTCGATGTCGCCGCCATTCGTTTTGCCAATCGCCCCGAACCAACCCTCGTTCCGGGGAAATTGGAAATTACGTCGCTCGTGGGAACATTGGCTCAATCGAGCGGCTCGCATATTCACATCACGGTGGCGGACGGGGAGGGGCTCGCGCGTGGAGGTCATTTGATGCCTGGATCGCTCGTGTACACGACGGCCGAAATTGCCCTGGGTGAATTGCCCGGGGTCATATTTTCTCGCGAAAAAGATGAAACCTACGGTTATCACGAATTGGTCGTTCATCCTCGCCCATGAATGTTCTAGGTTTTTCCCGGTCGATACGTGAATGGTGGGCGGCGCGTTCCGCCGTTTCCATCGGGACCCTGTTGATTTTGCTCCTTTCGGGGTCGATTGGTTTTTTACCGCTCTTCGATGGACCGGGTTATGAAAGTGCACTCGCAGCGGGACTTTACGTTCCAGCCGTCACGATCCTCGCGACCGCATTCGAATGCTCGAAAAATCGTTTGTCCCCGATCGACGCTTTGAGTCTCGGGGCGGCGAACGGAGCGCGATTCGTTGGTTTGGCCTGGTTGATTACCATGCTGCACGGGTTGCGCCACGGCTATTGTGATGCCTGGGGCGGATCGGTACATTATTTTTTCGGACCCGGCGTCGGCGCCATTCTTGCCGGAATGTGGGGCGCGGTGGCCGGGGAATTCGCGGGCCGCGCCAAACGTCGCCGATTGTCGGCTTTTTTTATCGGACTCGCCGCACCTCTCTTGTCCGTTCTCATTTCGGTCGCTCGATTCTACACGAGCCCGATGGTGTACGCGTATGATCCATTCGTAGGATTTTTCAGCGGCAGCTTTTACGACACCATCATCGATTTTTCCGGCCTTTATTCGTACCGCGTCGGTTCCGCCGCCACCATGCTCGCCGCGGTGAGCCTCGCCCTGCACCTCGAGCGCCAATCCGACGGGAAACTCGTTGTTCGTTCGCTTGGACGAACCGGCCTCGTGCTGCTAGGGGGATCGGCGCTTTTGACGAGTGTTTTGCTCAATCTCAACGGATATCGTTTTCATCATTGGCACACGGCGGGCACCATTCAGGAGCAGCTGGCAAATCGAGCTGCCGTTGGGCGTTGTCATGTATTTGCAGCGCGAGGGATACCGAAGGCGGATGTCGAACGGTTTGCCCGGGAATGCAATGCGCACATCATCGAGCAGGAGGCGTATTTCGAAACCCGCGGTCCGGCGCGTTTGACCGCGTATTTGTTCGCCGATTCCGCCCAAAAGGGCTCGCTGATGGGGGCGGCCGATACGTACATCGCCAAACCCTGGCGTCACGAAGTGTATTTGCAGCAAAGCGGTTTTCCTCATCCCGTGTTGGGACACGAAATCGCCCACGTCATGGCCGGATCATTTGCTCCGGGCCCGTTCTCCGTCGCCGGACGTTTGTCCGGGCTTTGGCCGAATCCCGGGCTCATTGAAGGAATCGCGGTCGCCGCGAGTCCTCATGAAGGGGCTTTGACCCCGCGCGAATGGGCTCGCGCCATGAAGGATTTGAATCTCTTGCCCAGCCTCGAACGGCTCTTTGCATTGGGGTTTTACGGGGAAAACTCGAGCGTCGCGTATACGGTGAGCGGGGCTTTCGTGGCGTTCGTGCGTGAACGTCATGGCGCCGCGACGGTACGATCTTGGTATGGCGGAGCATCGTTGCCCCAAATCACGGGTTCG
>WBZU01000480.1_pt1 | contig 34199 bp, 27 predicted proteins | sample 5204311 | NCBI WGS metagenome assembly WBZU01 (sample SAMN12344359, study PRJNA552823) | activated sludge metagenome | biome: Activated sludge suspended growth; feature: Nitrification reactor; material: Wastewater; isolation source: activated sludge from nitrification reactor of wastewater...
GGCAGGACAGGTGTTTTTGCGTGCCGTTTCAGGCAAAGCCGTCACGCAAGCCGGTGCATCGATTGTGTTGATTCCTACCTCATCCTATACTCGCGCGTGGTTCGACAAGCAAGTAAGGGAAAGCGCATGTCCCTCAAAGGGTGGATCGTCGTCCACTGAGGCCCCTACGGCTCAGAGCTCGTTGGTCGAGTGCCTTCGGACCGTCATGGACCACGTGCTGACAGACAAACGCCTGCTTCCCTATCTACGTGTGACACGAGCCAACCCGACCGGTCACTTTTGGTTCACGAAAGTTCCCGCAGGCCGCTATTATGTGGTCAGCCTGCTCGAAGGCAGTGGTGGAGCTCACCAAGATGAGCGAGCGGTGGGGATCGCCTGGTTGACTCTTGAGCTTGATGCCGATGAAAAGGCGACAAACCTGGTGGTCACCGATTGCAAAAGCAGCCTCTGCTAAGCGACCGCCTCCGTCATTGCTGGTCTGTCCGGTTCACCTATAGAGGTAGGCGATGAGAATCCTACTAGTCGAAGATGATGCGGATTTGGCTCAGTTTATCCGAAAAGGATTGAAAGAAGAGCGGCATGCGGTCGATGTGGCCAATGACGGTGAAGCGGGCTTAGCACTGGCGTTGGACAACCCCTACGATCTCGTGATTCTCGACATCATGCTGCCCAAACTGGACGGTCTGACTGTCTGCCGCCGGATCCGTGACAAGGGCCTCTCCACCCCCGTGCTCCTGTTGACGGCACGCAACACGGTTGAAACGAAAGTTTCTGCGTATGATACGGGTGCGGATCAGTTTTTGGAGAAGCCGTTCGCATTCGTGGAATTGCTCGCCCGGGTTCGGGCCCTCTTGCGACGGGGCAGCTCTCAACAGCTGGCGCACCTTCAAGCGGCCGATCTTCGATTAGATCCGGCTTCGCACCGCGTCTGGCGTGCCGATCACGAAATTGCCCTCACCAATAAGGAGTATGCACTTCTCGAGTTTCTGCTGCGGAACAAGAATCGTGTGCTCACTCGAACGGCCATCATCGAGCATGTGTGGGATATCAGTTATGACCCGATGACGAATATTGTCGACGCCCATATCCGCGCTCTTCGCGCCAAGATCGATCGAGATTATTCCCCTCCCTTGATTGCCACGGTTCGCGGCGCCGGGTACATGCTCGAAGAGCCGGACGCCTCCGCATGAAATCTCTGCGCAGTCTGATCAGTTGGTCCGCCTTCGTCCTGATGGCCGGGCTTCTCCTGTTTTCCGGGCTCGTATATGCCGCCAGTGAAACCCTGTTGCAACGGTTCGTCGACGGACGTCTGCTGGTCCTGGCGGAGAGTCTGGCCGAGTTTGTTGAGCAATATCCGGATATCCTCGAGCGACATGACCGTACCATTGCCCCCACGAATGAATTGACCCAAAGTCCGACGGAACAGCATGTGCTGCCCGATGTCACGCACGCCCTTCGAATCTTTTCGACTGACGGCCGACTCCTGTGGAGCAGTCCCCATGCTTCCCCGCAAGACTCGCTGTCTCCCCGCGTACTGGAGCGAGTTCGGATTTCAACCCTCGTCTTCGACACACTGACCGCGCCGGACGGCACCCCTGCTCGACATCTCTTCCTCCCTCTTGTCGTACAGGGTGGTCGCCTCCGGTACGTGCTGCAGGCGGAAACATCCTTGCTGCACCATCATGAAACGCTCCGTGGGCTCGTGTTTTTACTCAGCCTTGGATCCGGCGCCACGTTGTTTATGGCTTGGGTAGGAAGCCTCTGGCTGGCCAAAAAAGTGCTGGCTCCGATCGAAACGCTGTGCAAAGGAGCCGAGACCATGTCGGAAGCCGATCTGGGGAAACGCTTGGCGCTCGATTCACCCTATCGAGAATTTCGACGACTCACCCAGGCGGTGAATTCTGTCTTGGATCAATTCCAGCGTGGAAGTGAAGTTCAGCGAAATTTTTGCGAAATCGCCGCCCACGAAATGAAAACACCCTTGACCATCCTCCAGGGAAATCTGGAAGTGGCCCTCATGAAAGCCAGGACTACCGAAGAATATCATGAGGTCCTGCTCAACAACCTCCAGCAGGTCGACCGGCTCATCGCCTTAACCCGCCCCTTGTTGACACTGGCGAAATTCACCAGTAGCAAGCCGCCCGTCAATCTCCTGCCGCTTGCGTTGGAGCCGTTGATTCAGGAGCTCATCGACGAATTGATGCTCTTGGCGGATGACCGTCAGATCACGTTGACGTTCGAGCCTCAGCCAGTACCGTCCGTGCTCGGCGATGCACAGTGGCTCAAGCAAGCCCTGATCAACCTGCTGGACAACGCGCTACGGTACACACCCTCAGGCGGATCCGTGACCGTTCGTCTGCAGACAGTTGGACGTGAGGTCTCCATCGCCGTCGAAGATACCGGCCATGGCATCGAACCGGAGAATATCCCGCATCTCTTCGAGCGCTTCTACCGAACTGATTGGGCGCGGGCAAAAGATGCCGCCGGGACTGGTCTTGGGCTCCCCATTGTGAAGGAAATCATGGAAACCCACGGCGGAAGTATCTCCGTCACCAGTGAAGTCAACAAGGGCTCCGTTTTCACTCTGCGACTGCCGGCGCTTGGTCAGCAAACACCTTCGGCTTAACTGACCATCAACACACGACTCTCATCCACAAGCCACGTTCTCGCGTCTTTGTTTTCTATTCGGCAAAGTGATTTGGTTAATGTGACGGTTTGACTAATACCTTCCTCGCCACCGTGTTCCCACCGCTGCAGGTTGGAGGTTTCAAGGAGACTCAGGATTGAGCACTCGCAAACTATTTAGGGTTAGACCACAGAACGAACTCTGGACGGGTTTATCGGTACCGCAAATCCGAACAGGCATCGGGTCGGCGAGCGACTTTTCTTTACTGGTTGCGGAGATAACGAAACCCATTCAGTACATGATGGAGGTTATGGCGTACTCTGGGCAGGGTCCGCCGTTAGATGAGACAGCTCACCACATATTGAGCGAGTATTGACCCAATCAATGTCTGGCAAGAAAGTGGCTGATTTCGTAGAGGCTCTAGCAGGCTGCTAGAGCTCAACAAGGCTAACCGCTGAATGCGGGCCTCTGTGGACGGGTGAGTCGAGAGGTAGGCCCAGACACCTGATGGATTGAAGGTCGTCTCATTCATGATCTGGTAAAAAGCGATCATGTCTTGCGGATCGATGCCAGCGGCCTGCAGCATGTGGATGCCCAGTGCATCAGCCGCCTCTTCAAATTGTCGACCGTACTGCAACCGACCTAAGGTACGCGCCCCCTCCAAACCATAGGCCATCGCTCCAGAAAAGTCTGTTGTCGACGCTACTTGCAGAGCCTGAGTGAGTGTATCGAGATTGGCGGGCCTCGTGAAGGTCAAGTGGTCCAGGATAAAGTGTGCATTTCGAATGGTGGTCCACGGCCATGCAAACCCCAAGATGAACACGAGCAAACACACATTCGCCAATTTCAGGCGGCACAACTCCCCCTCGGTTCCCGTGAAGGCAAATCGGCTCTCGGCGAAGAAGGTGTGTTCCCAGTAATACCGCTGTCGCTTTGCGCTGTGCCAAAACCAGTTCAACCCGAATGCGAACGGGGTGAGCAGAACAGCCAGGCAGAAGTCCTTCGCCAGATCCAGGCCCTGTCCGTCAAAGTGAAACGACTGATTGCCGACATGGGAATGGGAAATGAGAAAGGTCTGGCCGCGGGCATCATAAAATGGGTAGTAAGTCCCCACCGTGATCACATTCAAGAGTGCACCGGTGAGATAGAGTTTGATGTATTGCCAGGCAGATCCCACAAACAAGCAACGAATGCCCCGCCAGGACGTTCGCGTGAAACGATACCGGCGCGCACCCACGGTGGCGATAGGAATAAAGGTCACAAACTAGGCCCCGCCCAGAAACCGCGCGGAGGCCTGTATCCAGGCCTCCATAGCGCATCTATGGGCGGATCGTGCAGCTGCGCAAGAATCTCTGACTAAGAGAACATCGAGATCCTCAACTTCCTGAACCCGGAGTCTGGTCGCATGGTCAAGAAGGTCAGGGAACTCACCAGCGGATTGAATTTGCTGAAAGCCGTCTGGTATGTATTTTTGAGGAGCTGCGAACCGCCACGGGCAGGAATTCGCGCATTGTCCGCAGGTACACAGCGGATCAGCGAAGGGAACCTGTTCCATGCATCCCATTGATCTCAACTACCGAGCTCTGCTTGAAGTGACGAATGTCCTCAATTCGCAGCGGGACACGGACAGCCTCTGGCGGGCCATAGCCGGACAGATCAAACAAGTGGTGCCGTGGGAGCGCGCGGGTATTACCCTCTATTGTCCGGAGTCCGACTCCTTCCACTTCTACGCTGTCGAGACCAGTCTGCCCGCCCGTGTATTGCAGCGCGACGCCGTGATTCCTCGGGTCGGCAGCGCTGTAGGCTGGGTCTACAAGAATCACCGCGTGCACATCCGGCCAGACCTGAAGGTGGAACGGCCCTTCAGCGAGGATGATTCGTATTGGAAAGAAGGGCTGGGACGGATGATCAATCTTCCATTGCTGACAGGTGAGCGGTGTCTGGGCACTTTGAACATCGGAAGCATTCAATCAGGGGAGCCAGACCACGACGATGTGGAATTTCTCTGCCAGGTCGCGACGCAGATCGCCTATGCGATCGCGCACGTGCAGGCCTATGAGGAGATTGACCTGTTGCGTCGGCAACTGACACACCAGAATGCCTATCTGGTCGAGGAGATCAAGCTCACGCACAACTTCGGGCCAATAGTGGGAGAAAGTCACGCGCTACGCAAGACTCTGAGCCAGGCGAAGGCCGTCGGCCCGACCTCGACGACGGTGTTGATCACGGGAGAGACGGGAACCGGGAAGGAACTACTCGCCCGGGCGATCCATGAGTTGAGTCCGCGCCGAAACAAACCCTTCATCCGCGTGAACTGTGCGGCTATTCCGACGGGTCTCGTGGAGAGTGAATTGTTTGGCCATGAACGGGGGGCGTTTACGGGAGCCGACCAGCGGCGGATCGGCCGCTTCGAGCTGGCCGACGGCGGAACGCTGTTCCTCGACGAGATCGGCGAGCTGCCTGTTGAAGTCCAAGTCAAACTGCTGCACGTGTTGGAAAACGAAGAGATCGATCGGGTCGGGGGAACCCACTCCGTGCCGGTGGATTTACGCATCGTCGCAGCCACGAATGTCGATCTGCTGTCGGCGATCGAAGAAGGGCGGTTCCGATCGGATCTGTACCACAGATTGCGCGTGTTTCCGCTGGTTTTACCTCCGCTGCGGGAACGCCCCGACGATATCCCTCTCATAGCCCGACATTTTCTCGAACGTTGCCGGGTCAAACTGAAACGGCCTCTGCTCGAATTGAGCGAGAGCACAATCAAACGGTTGTTGCGCTACTCGTGGCCCGGTAACGTGCGTGAGCTTCAGAACGTCATTGAGCGAGGAGTGATCCTATCAAGCTCGGCAGTCGTCGATATCGACGACCAGTTCCTCATCCCTTCTGCATTCATGACGCACGTGCCTCCGCCGAGTAACCTTCAAGACGTCGAGCGCGAGCATATCAAATGTGTGCTGGAGCAGACTCAAGGGCGGATCTACGGTCCGTATGGCGCTGCAACTCGACTTGGTCTCAACCCCAGTACGCTCAGGAGTCGCATGAAGAAACTGGGAATCAGCCGAACGGCCGGCTTCAATCTTCAACCACCCATGCATTCCTCAGGCAACGCCTAACCGCTTTATATCGCGACTTTCTCGCTCGATCGACCACGACTATTCGCGATCACGATCTCTTACGCCTCAGTATTGACCGCTCGGGACAACAAAACACGCTGAAATTTCATTCGATTCGCTCAACAGCGAGTGTGAGATGAAGGGGCATGGCAGTTGCTCTGGGTACTAAGAGGTCCCATAAGACTTTTACGAGATGAGGCCGGTGATTCTATATCCACGTGAAGGAGGATGGCCGATGCACAGGAAAAGATACTGGTGTGAGGAGCGACAAGCAGGGGTACGGAAGCTCGTGAGCTGGTCTCTCTGTGGTCTGATATTGACGGCGATGCTCGACGTAGGAAGTATAAAAGCAGAGACATCCCATTCTCATCATGAAACCGGCGCAGGACAGAACAGGGCACCAGCTGTTCACGCCATGACCCATCAGCCCGCACCCTGGGCCGAGCAGCTCAAGGGTCAAACGATCGTCGAAGATACGTTGGAAGGGCGGCCGGAACGGACCGCCATGGTCGAACGCCAGCACCGGCGCATCATGGAACAAATGGAGAAAGATACGCAGGTCCAACGGACCGACGGCTACTTCAACAACGTGAACATGATGCATCAGTACGGCGCAGGCGGGCAAGATGTACTGCTCATGTCGAATTCCGGCGTGGAGCCGGTCTCGACTCTGGGCGGGCGCTGTCCCGCCTCGGCACCGGTACGGCAGTACGATATCTCTGCGATCAACGTTGAAATCTCGCTTAACATGTGGCTCGACTTCTATCCCGGCTACATGTACGTGCTCACCGAAAATCTCGGTAAGGTGCGCGATGAGGAAGCGAAGAACCGCGAGTCCCGCGAAAAGGACGGCTATGATCCCGGCGCGGTGAAGAACGGGTTGCAGAACCAGTGGATTCAGCCGTTGGTCATCCGAGGCAATCAGGGCGATTGCGTCAAGATGACACTTCGCAATCAGTTGGAGGGCGGCGAAGAGGTCAGTCTCAACGTTCACGGTTCCAGCATGGTAATCGCATCAACCGGCCAGCCGGCGACCACGGCGAATCCGGACAGCATCGCGACCAAAGAAAAAGCCGTGGAACTGGAGTGGTACATCCCGCCGACCCAGCAGGAAGGCGGACGGCAGTTTCACTCGTACAGCAATGACCGGGAATTGACGGTCATGGGCCTCTTCGGCACATTCGTGATCGAGCCGAAAGGATCCGAGTACCTCGATCCGTTGGGCACTGGGGAACCGACGACCATGAAGAGCGGGTGGCAGGCGATCATCAAGAACGGTACGGGTCCGGATTTTCGGGAGTTTGTCATCATCTATCATGAAGTCGGCGATGAGGCGTTCCGTCCGCTCAACAAGAAAGGCGATTTCCTTCCGCAGCGGGATCCCCTGACCGACGTCTATCGGCCGGTGGCCCGCGCGCTGAATTACCGGAGCGAGCCCTTCGGCGTCGACAATATGCAGGCGCAACACGAGTATTTCGGATTTGAAGATGAGTCGATGGCCTACAGCGCGTATACGTTCGGTGACCCAGCCACAACCATCCCGCGCAGCTATTTAGGCGATCCGGCGAAGTTTCGACTCGTACATGGAGGGTCGGAAGTGTTTCATTCCCACCATCCCCACGGCGGATCCATCCGTTGGCCGCGCAGTCCCCGTGCCATCGACGAAATGCCGCTCTGGCACACCGCTAAGAACGGACCAGTCAAATACCCGGTCATTCGGACGAAGTCCGACCGAGTGGATGTCGAAGTCATTGGGCCCTCAGAGACCATGGATCTGGAAACGGAATGCGGGTCGGGCCTTTGCCAGCAATTGGCCGGCGATTTTCTATTTCACTGCCATGTTGCCCATCACTATATCGCCGGCATGTGGGGCTACTGGCGTGTGTACAACACGCTGCAACAAGGAGAGCACCACAACGACGTAATGCCTGATCTTCGCGAGCTTCCTGATCGGGCAGGCCGGCTGAAGAACGGACTGGGTTCGGATGAGCTGATCGGTAAGACGGTTGACTGGTTCGGCAAGCAGTTCAGGATCGTCGAGAAAGGCAAGACCGATTGGAAGGCCGATCCGGCTGTCGTCACGATCAAAGATTGGGTGACCATGCAGTTGCCGCCTCAGGGTAAGCCCGGTCATAAAGATGATGAAAAGGGGCAAACGCTTTCGTATGACGCGAGCGTCCTCGATTGGGCCTGGCAGGGCAATCGCGCGATGACCGAACGGGAAAATGCGATTCCAAATCCCCGCTACCAATCAGCGACTCCGGGCCAGCGACTACCCATCGTCTTCGAGCCAGCCACAGGGAAGATCGCGTGGCCTCATCTGAAGCCACACTTCGGGCGGCGTGTCCCGTTCTCACAGAATCATAATCCTTCTCCATGGCTGGACATGATTCATCTCGATAAGGATGGGCTGCCCAGTTCCTACCCGGCAAAACCGGGGGAGAACGGCCGCTGGAGTATGTGCCCTGAAAACGCCGGATCGAAAACATACAACGTGCACTTCATCAAGACGCCGATGAAGCTGGCTGATAAGCAAGGTGATACACCGGCGATCGTAGACGCAGACGGGCTGATTTACGTGCTGCACGAGGAAGAAGCTCAAGTCCGAAAAAGCGACGTCAAATATCCGCTGGTCGTGCGCGCCAATATTTATGACTGCATCGACTGGATGTTGACCAGCGAATGGGAGGACGACGACCACATCAACTTCCATGCGTCGAAGATCAATACGCACTGGCATTTCTTGCAGTTCGATAACCAGTCTTCGGACGGGGTCATTACGGGATTCTCGTATGAGCAATCCGTGCGTCCGTTCACGATGCTGGAAAAAAAGGTAAGCAAAGGTCTTCCCTTGCCGATGAATACCACTTTCACCAGGCCGGCTAAGAAAGGCGACCGGGTCATTATGGTCAAGAACGCCGCGCAATACCAGCCCAATGTCGAAATCTTGATCGGGGCGGATAACGTCGAAGGCAATGAGATCGGCCGCGTAAAATCCGTTACCGGCAATCAAATTACCCTCTTCCGGCCACTGAAACACGGTCATCCGGTGAAGGATATCGTGACGGTGGAGTTCGTCCGGCAGAGGTTCTGGGTCGATTCCGACGTCGGAACGGTTTTCTGGCATGACCATGCACTCGGTCGGGTCACCTGGCCGCATGGGGGGTTCGGCACGATCATCATCGAGCCCGTCGGATCGACCTATCATGAGCCCAAGACCGGGAAGCAGATCCGGAGCGGACCGATTGCCGATATCCGTACGACCGAGCCTGTTGGGCATGGCGTGAACGGCAGCTTCCGGGAGTTGATGGTGCAGCTCAATGACACGGTGCCGCATACGGTCAACATCGTCACGGCAGGCAATCCTCCGGGGCAGCCTATCGAAGTGGCCCTGGAAGCTGGCAAAACGGTTTCGTTTCCAATGCCCGAAATTATACCGATGACGCCGATGGCCTTCCTCAATGGCGGGACCCATACAACCGGAGGTGGCTTGAACTTCAAAGCCGAGCCAATCTCCAGCCGTCTAACGGCCAATCCGAATGCCTCGAGGCTCTTCAGCAGCGTCGTCCACGGCGATCCCTATACGCCGATGGTGCGGGCCTACCTAGGAGACACGGTGGTGTTCCGTCTGCTGCAAACCATGGCGAACGAGACGATGGTCTGGACGCTCTCCGGTCACACGTATCTCACCGAGCGGTATGCAGGAGATGCGAACCGGAAGAACTCCATTCATATCGGCATTGCCGAACGCTACGACCTGGTAGTGCCGCAAGCGGGCGGTCCGCGGCTCCAACCGGGCGACTATATCCATTTCAACGGCCGCACGTCCAAATTCTCCGAGGGAGCGTGGGGCATTATGAGGGTGCTGGACAAGGAGGCCCCAGACCTACAGAAGCTGCCCGCCGGCTATAGCCGGAGAAATGAAATCCCGAATCCGCTGGCAGTGTGCCCATCGGAGGCTCCGGTGAGGAGCTTCAACGTCGTAGCGATGGATTATCCCTCGATGAAGCTGAACCCCAAAGCGCCCGATACCATCGAGATCGACTTTGAGCGGACGATTCAGCTGACGAATCCAAACGCGAAGATTTATGTCTTGGAGGACGAAATCTCGACGGTCGCTACAGGCCTCCAGCCGATGCCGCTCACCTTGCGGGCTAATGTGGGGGACTGCATCAAGGTGAAACTCACGAACCGGATGAAAGAAGGGCGCGCTTCTTTCTCGGCCATCGGGTTGGCGTTTGATCCCAAGGATTCACTGGGAGCGAACGTCGGCAACAATCCCGGCGAGCAGACGGTCGCACCGGGAGAGAACCGGATCTATACCTATTATGCAGATCCTTTCCTTGGTGAAACGGCCTCACTGGTGTGGGATTGGGGCAATGTGATGACCCATCCGCGCAACGGTCTCTATGGGGCGGTGGTGATCGGCCCCAAGGGCGCGAAGTACCGGGATCCAAAGACCGGTGCGGACCTTTCGAACAAGAACAGTTGGACGGCCGACGTCATCGTGGACCGGACGATAGCGGGATATGAGCATCGGGTGAACTACCGCGATGTGGCCCTGTTCTTCCAGGATGAAGACAACATCATCGGAACGAGTTTCATGCCCTATGTGCAGAATACCGCCGGTCTCACAGCGGTGAACTACCGATCGGAGCCGTACAAATTACGGGAAGGAAACGGCTGCACGCTTGGCAAGATGTTCCAGCCCTGTGTCGCCGACAAACCGGAGGATCCGGCGACCCCCCTGATCGAAGCACATGCGGGAGATCCGGTGCGTATCCATGTGTTCGGCGCAAGCAACGAGCAGAACGGCATGTTCAGCGTCGAGCGGCACGAATGGCCGATCGAGCCGTTCATGCAGGGGGCGGACATGATCAGTGTCGTGGAATTCGCCGGATCTGAAACGATCGATGCCTTTATTCCGAGCGCCGGTGGTCCGTTCCGCATGCAGGGAGACTATGTCTGGAGTAATCAACGCTTGCCCTATTCCCAGTCTGGACAATGGGGCTACCTACGGGTATTGCCATCCGGTGACCAGCGCATCCTGCCTCTCGCCGGGGTTACCCCTTCAATGAAACGGACTGATGCGGCACCGCCAACCTCAAGCCTAAGCTTGAGCCGTGTGTCGGCGATTCAGTAGGACAAGCACATCTGTCGTACGGGCTTCGTGCTGCGAAGGAAGTTGATCTACACTTCCTTCGCAGCAGGCTGAGATTCATTGTTACTTCGTTTCCAATTCTCCATCGCGAGCCTTCGCTGTTTTTCACGATACTTCGCGGTCGACGACACACGACGTGCGGGTGTGATGACCGACGCAATGTCGTTTCTCCTCGATAACTCAAGCGCTTGTCGTTATGAACACTGATTGAGTCGAGAGGTACGGGGGTTGCTTGCTCCTCCAGTAAGACTGCTGTCGCGGTAATTCATGTGCCCCGAGACAACAACGAGGAGGGTCAGGCTATGACACGCTTGTCGAAGCGATCGTTTTGGAGCAAGCACTGGATCATGATCCCCTGCCTCTTGGTCCTATCGATTTTGCTGGTTCAGTCCGTAGTCGGAGAGACGCAGATTTGGGCGGCGGAGTCCGCAGCAACCGTCGATGCAGAATCGAAGACTAAAACGGGGAGGGATGTCTATTACAAAACCGAGGGGATCGTGAGCGGGCAGCCGGCGCCGAAAACGTCAGACGACAGCCACCATTATCCTCGGTACAACTTCGAAAGTCGTGTGCTGATCTGGTTTGCGAACCAGCAACACTTGTACTACGGGAGCTTCGTGTTGGCGGTCCCGATTTTTTGCATGATCATCGAGTTCCTCGGAGTGGTCACCAAGGATCGGACTCTCGGCAAACGTTACGACCGGCTGGCCTACGATTTCATCAAGATCAGCCTCACGGCCTATTCGCTGACCGCGATCCTCGGGGGCATTCTCTTATTCACATTTATCACGTTATATCCCTCTTTCTTCGGCTACCTCTCCGGTATCTTTCGGCCCGTCATGCATCTCTATGCGCTGCTGTTCGTCGCGGAGAGCGGCATTTTGTACATCTATTATTACGGTTGGGACAAGATGAGCGAAGGGTTTCTGAAATGGATTCACCTGAGCATGGCGGTCGTGCTGAACATCGTCGGCACCGTCCTGATGTTCCTCGCCAACAGCTGGATCGGATTCATGATGTCCCCGGCCGGTGTGAACGAGGAAGGTCGCTACCTCGGCAACATCTGGCATGTAATCCACACGGCACTCTGGAATCCGCTGAACCTCCACCGAATGCTGGGCAACATGGCGTTCGGTGGAAGCGTCGTCGCCGCCTACGCCGCCTACCGGTTTTTGGCGGCAAAGACCAACGACGAGCGGGCGCACTATGACTGGATGGGCTACGTCGCCATGTTCATCGCAGTCTTGTTTCTCATTCCGCTCCCGTTTGCCGGCTACTGGCTGATGCGGGAAGTCTATGCGTACCGACAACAGATGGGAATCACATTGATGGGAGGCCTGCTGGCCTGGCTGTTCATCATCCAGGCGACGATGATCGGAGCCCTCTTTCTCACAGCCAGTTATTACCTCTGGCAGTGCATGTTGCGCATGCGCGGGGCCGAAAAGTATCTGCGCTACGTGAAATACCTGCTGTTCCTGATGGCGGCGGGTTTCTTGGTGTTCATCACGCCGCACACGATGGTCATGACGCCGGCTGAGCTCAAAGCGATGGGTGGTCAGCAACATCCGGTACTCGGCAACTTCGGGGTCATGTCGGCGAAAAACGGCGGGATCAACGTCATGATCGTCACGACGGTCTTGAGCTTCATCTGGTACCAACGCGGCAACAGCATTCCAATCGTGTCGTGGGCTAAATTCGGCAACATCTTTATGGGAACGTTTTTCACGATGGCCTATATCAACATCATTTGGCTGTCCGTGTACGGGTATTACATTCCCGCCAACGTGCGGGTCGGGCTCTCTGTGCCACAAGTCGCATCTACGCTCTCGTGCCTCTTCTTCATGACGGCTATCAACCTCGTTATGCTCCGCGGCGCTAAGCGGGAGGGGCCCGTCGAATGGGGGCGGATGACCGTGCGCTCTCAATATGCGCTCATTATGCTCGCGACGGAGTTTACGTGGATGATGGCTCTGATGGGCTACATCCGCTCGTCGGTGCGTCTGTTCTGGCACATCAACGAGATTATGCGCGACAACTCTCCGTGGGCGTACACCCATACCGTGGGCTTTGCCGCCAACATGATTTCGTTCAACGTCCTGTTCTTTTGGATGACCATTCTGTTCGTGTTCTGGCTGGCGTCGCTGGGCACAAAGACCGCTCCGCAGGACACGATGGTCGTGGTGCCTCCGGCATGGTCCCCGCCATACGCCGTCAAGCAATGAGTAGCGAGAGCGATCAGGTGATGAGAGGTGAGTTAGCGAAGCCCCCCATCCTTAGAGGCGGGGGGCTCCTGACAATTCCGGAGGGTGGTCTTACGGCACCTGAAAGGGATTGGGAGAGCGACTCATTTTTCATGCGATGATTCGTTGGAATGAAGGCCTCTCCCTGCTAGTTAAGACCATGTCTTTCCACGGGTCGTACGATTGAGAATAGGCGACCAGGAAGTACCAAGGGTATGGATACGGTGGCTGACCTCACAGGAGGAAATCATGAACGTCGTGGGCATACCAATTGGAGGATTGAAGACCGTGTGGCCGAATGTTTTCGCCATTGCCATAGACAATACCCATTTCCCCAGGCAGTTTCCCCCGGTTCCCGGACATATGTCGCGCTCTGCCCTCCGCCAGCTAACTCCACAGTTTTTTGAACAGATACGCGTTCCATAGATGAAGAACTCTTCATGATCTTCTCATGGCGGCTTCATCTTGAGAGGGTATCTTTGTAGAAACGGAAAGGGGGTGAGGAACAATCATGGTGTCATTTATAGAAGTATTCATATTGGTCAGCATTGTTGGAGTGTTGTACGCGATGTTGCAGCTTTCGCGCGGGTAATCGCAGTCGCCAAGTTGTTGGGTAGTGACCCTACCTGGACGGCAGACCACGCGGTATTGGAGTTGGGAAGGTCTACCTCCCCGGAGATCCCAGTAGAAACCTATCAAGGTTTCACTGGGGAGAGGACGGGCAACATCGGAAACGGATCCCTTCTGACCTTCCCAGAGGATTAAACTTGGCATGCAGAGGGCATGCGATGAAGTGGGGTAGTGCCGGCGGAGGGGGGTGTGACTCGATCACATCCGTCGTCTTTTTCTAGACTCGGTCCGAGAGGGAGTTGGAGGGGGGTGTGACTTCACAATGACCGGAACGAGCGCGATACTCTGACCACGAACCCGTCTCCCGCTTAAACGACTATCGGCCTCCCTATTACTTTCTCTCCTTGATTGCCCGTTCAACTTCTCGCCCTGCTTCACGAGCCTTGATGGAATCACGGCGATCATGCTGCTTCTTTCCCTTCGCCAATCCGAGTTCAACCTTCGCCTGGCCTCGCTCTGAGAAGTAGATCCGGAGAGGAATCAGCGTGAGCCCTTTCTGCTGCGTCTTTCCGAGGAGCTTGTTGATCTCCTTGCGGTGAAGCAGCAATTTTCGGGTTCTGACCGGGTCATGGTTCATAATATTGCCGTGAGTGTAGGGACTGATGTGGCAATGGTAGAGAAAGACCTCGCCGTCTTTGACACCCGCATAACTGTCTTGTAGGTTCACGCGTCTGTCTCGAAGCGATTTCACCTCAGTGCCTTTGAGCACAATCCCGGCCTCGAATTTTTCCTCGATAAAATAGTCGTGATAGGCCTTCCGATTGGTAGCCACCACCTTCTGCTGATCCTCTTTGTCTTTCGCCATACCCAAACACCAATACCTTGATCTCGATCACCGCTCGCGCCTATGATGCGAGATGGCTCGCCCCGGCACCCTCGATTCCTTCGGCACGATTCTGTCCGGTCTATCCAAACGGCTTGGCCTTGAATCGAGGCTGGTGGAACTACGCTTGCAACATCAGTGGAGCGATATCGTCGGCGAGCCTATGGCGTCCCACACCTGGCCGGCCAACATTCGCTTCAAAAAGCTGTATCTGATCGTCAGGAACTCCGTCTGGCTTCAACAATTGACCTTTCTCAAACCGGCTCTCCTGACAAAACTACAGGCCGATGCTGGCCCGGAACTTGTGACGGACATCATCGGTCGCGTCGGAGAGCTTCCGCGCGATCTGGAGGCACCCTCCGTTGATCTCGATCCTGATATCCGACCGGTGCAGTCTGAGAGCGCATGGGCTGAGGTTGTTACACATACCACGACCATCCAAGATTCCTCTCTTCGTGACCGTTTTAGAGAGGTGATATCGCGATACCCCGTTCAGGCTCTGCCTCGATCGGCAAAGGGTCCGTCACGCGCCCCTTGAATAAGACCCGGGTGTCGCTCGAAACTCGTCCGTCCTGTGGCATTGGACCTAGACCGCCGTCTTCCTCTTGATCCAGTAATCGATAATATCCGCGCATGGACTTTTCATAGTCTTTTACCACCGACGCGTTTCCAGAGAGATACTTGGCGAGCACATCGGGGTCGGTCCAGCCATGATCATCAAAGACGTAAATCATGATCTGCTTGTACGGTCCGCCAGAATCGCCCGGCGTGGTCGGATAAATCTTCATTCGAGCAAAATCATGCGTGTGATGACCGACCTTTCGAAAACGCTTCACGAGCGCCTCCACTTCTTCATCGGATGTCCCTCGCGGAACATCCGTCACGACAAGAATGCCTGATTGTGCTCCAACAGTATAGGGAGGAATCGACCGATCCGGGCGGCTCAAATACATGCCCCCCCAGATTAAGGCGAACGACCCGACAAAGACACTGAGCGCGAATTTGACGACAATGTCGAGGGGCTTCTTCGTTTTTGGGTCACTCGGAGGCATAGCAGGGCACGACTTGGGCATGGAACGATCGGTGGGCGTGATCCGATCAGTTCTCGGAGGTGTCCTCCGCCGTTGCATCCTCTCGCTCGGCGGCGTCCGCCAATCTGGCCACTGCGACGACTCGATCTCCCTCCCCATCGAGATCGAGAATGCGAACACCCTGGGTGTTCCGTCCGATTTCGCGGATATCATCAACCTTGCAGCGTAGTACTTTCCCCTGCGCAGCCATCAACATGATCTGATCGTCATCTCGTACTTGAAGGAAGCCCACGGCCAACCCGTTGCGCTCGGTGGTCTTGACGCTGATAATGCCCTTTCCGCCACGACCTTGCACCCGATATTCGCCTACCGGTGTCCGCTTGCCGTAGCCGCCTTCCGTCACGGTCAAAATCGAGGCAGTCGAGTCTGGAGTCATGGTTTCCATCCCGATGACTTCGTTGCCCTCTTCGAGCGTGATCCCCTTCACACCATGCGCCATCCGACCCATCGGCCGGACTTCCTCTTCTTTGAATCGAATCGTAATGCCTTGTCGCGTCCCCATTAAAATTTCTCGCTGTCCGTCGGTCAGCTGCACTCCGATCAACTTGTCACCACCTTCGAGTCCTAACGCAATGATCCCGCCCTGCCTGGGGTTGCTGAATGCGGACAATTCCGTCTTCTTGATAATTCCTTTTTTCGTCGCCATCACGATATACCGGTCATCACGAAACTCTTTGACCGGCAAGGTTGCGGTCACTTTTTCACTCCCGGCCAACGCAAGGAGATTGACGAGTGCTTTTCCTTTCGCGGACCGACTGGCCTCAGGAATCTCATGGACTTTCAGCCAAAAGACTTTCCCCGCATCAGTAAAAAAAAGCAATGAATCATGGGTGGAGGCGGAAAAAAGCGTCTCGACGAAATCCTCATCCTTGATACCCATCCCGATCTTGCCTTTCCCTCCACGTCGCTGAGCCCGGTAGAGGGACACGGCATTCCGCTTGATGTATCCGGAATGAGAAATGGTGACGATCACTTCTTCCGCTGCAATCAGATCTTCGAGACTGATTTCGGCTTCTTCCTTGACGATCTGGGTCCGGCGGTCATCTTTGTACGTTTCACGAATCTCAGTGAGCTCGTTCTTGATGATGGTGCGCACCAACGACTCGCTGGCCAGCACGGATCTCAGATATTCAATCTGCTTCAGAACCTCCTGGTACTCTTCGACGAGTTTGGCCCGCTCCAGCTGCGTCAAGCGCTGCAGCCGCATGTCAAGAATCGCCGTGGCTTGGATCTCGGTCAAGCCAAACTCCCGCATCAACCCTGCACGGGCTTCATCCGGCGATTGCGATCGTCTGATGAGCGCGATGACGGCATCCAAATGATCCAGTGCGATCTTGAGTCCTTCGAGTATATGCGCGCGTTCCTCCGCCTTTCTGAGCTCGAAGGCGGTCCGTCGCACGACGACTTCGCGTCGATGCTCAAGGAAATGACGAAGGATCTGCTTGAGAGTGAGAATCTCAGGGCGATTGTTCACCAGCGCCAACATGATGACGCCGAAGGTCGTTTCGAGTTGGGTATGCTTATACAGATTATTCAAGACCACCAGGGGGATTTCGTTCCGTTTGAGCTCGATCACCACCCGCACCCCTTCGCGATCAGACGATTCGTCTCGGAGATCGGAGATGCCCTTGATGCGATCGTCCTGGATCAAGTCCGCAATTTTTTCGATCAATTTGGCTTTGTTGACTTGATAGGGGATTTCCGTGACGATGAGCCGTTCTCGCTCCGTCCGTTCATCGGTCTCGACCACGACTTTTGCCCGCAGTGTCAGAAGTCCGCGTCCTGTCTCATAGGCTTCCTTAATTCCGCCCATGCCATAGATGAAACCAGCCGTAGGAAAATCCGGCCCAGGGATCTTCTGCATCAACTGGGCGATCGTCACATCGGGATTCTCCAACAGGAGGAGCAAGCCATCGATGATTTCACGGATATTGTGTGTGGGAATGTTGGTCGCATAACCGACCGCAATGCCTCCCGCTCCATTGATCAAGAGGTTCGGAACTCTCGTGGGAAGCACCAGTGGTTCTTGCCGTGACTCGTCATAGTTCGGCCCGAAATCAACGGTTTCTTTGTCGATATCGGCCAACATCTCCTCAGCCAGTTTCGTCATACGGGCCTCGGTGTACCGCATGGCCGCCGCTGAGTCTCCGTCCATTGACCCATAGTTGCCCTGGCCGTCCACGAGGGGATAGCGCATATTGAAGCCCTGCGCCATCCGCACAAGGGTGTCGTAGATCGCCGAATCCCCATGGGGGTGATAGTTCCCCATGATTTCACCGACGATCTTGGCTGATTTGCGGTAGGCTCGATTAGAGGCCAAGCCCATTTCGCTCATGCCGAAGAGGATCCGCCGATGCACCGGCTTCAACCCGTCACGGACATCGGGCAATGCCCTCCCCACGATGACGCTCATGGCGTAATCGAGGTAGGAGGACTTCATCTCGTCTTCGATCGCGATATGACCTAACCGTTCATCAGGGGGCATCAAGTTCTCCACGAATGCTGAAAATGGTCACCGGCTTCGTTCTCGGCTCGAAAAATTCCTCAACGTACCACAGAGGGTACGCCTCCGGTCTTTTCTTGCCTACGGCCTTGCCGGATGATCATTTTGGGCATCCTCATAGTCAAAGGACATCCGCAGCTACGTCTTACACGTCCAAATTCCGCACTTCCAGAGCATGGGTTTGGATGAAGTTGCGTCGGGGCTCGACCTCATCGCCCATCAAGATGGTGAAGATTTCATCCACGCCGGTGAGGTCCTCAAGGGTGACCCTCAGGAGCGTTCGTATTTCAGGATTCATCGTCGTTTCCCAGAGCTGTCCCGGGTTCATTTCTCCGAGACCTTTATAGCGCTGAATGCTGAGGCCTTGTTTTCCCATATCCAGAATGGCCTTGACTAACTCATCGGTAGACTGAATCGGCTTTTCCTCGCCCTTGGCCTTCAGCTTGTACGGCGCTCGTCCGAGTCCGATCGCAGAGGGTGTCAACTTCTGGAGTTCCCGGAAGTCGGCGGACCCGACCAGGTCATGCGTCACTTCCAACTCGTGAGTGACCCCACTCATGTGCAGCCGGCAGGCGACCTTGTTGGACTGGTGCTCCTCGTCCACGAGGATATCAAACGTCGGGGTCACATTCGGAAACACCACGGCCAGCGATTGCGTGACGTTCTCGACTGATCGTTGCAGTGCCGCACGATCTTTGAGCCGTTCGCGGTCGAGCCCCGGTTCATCGACGAAGGCACGAAGTATGGCCGCCGCGTGTGATTTCTTATTGAGTCGACCGAGCAAGGTTTCGAAGGCAATCATTTTCTTCAGAATAGGCAGGAGTCGACGCCCGGTTACGTACGCCTGAGCTCCCTCCATGTACAGTTCAACATCCTCGACTGCCAAGTCGGCGAGGTATTCGTTCAACAACCCTTCGTCTTTGAGATACCGTTCCGCCTTGCCTTTCTTGACTTTGAACAGCGGAGGTTGCGCGATATAGATATACCCTCGTTCGATCAGCTCGGGCATCTGCCGGAAGAAGAACGTCAACAGCAACGTGCGGATATGGCTGCCGTCCACGTCAGCGTCGGTCATGAGAATGATCTTGTGGTACCGTGCCTTGGCAATATCGAAGGCGTCTTTCTCCGCCTTGTCCCCTTCTTCCCGTTTGCGACCGATCCCGGTGCCGAGCGCCATGATGAGCGTTCGGATCTCATCGCTGGACAGCATCTTGTCGAACCGCGCCTTCTCCACGTTCAGGATCTTGCCCTTGAGCGGCAAGATTGCCTGAAACTTGCGGTCACGTCCCTGCTTCGCAGATCCACCGGCTGAATCTCCCTCCACGATGTAGAGTTCGCTTAAGGCGGGATCTTTCTCGGAGCAATCCGCCAATTTTCCGGGCAGCGAGCCACCATCCAGGGCACTCTTGCGCCGGATCAAATCCTTGGCTTTCCTCGCGGCTTCGCGTGCGCGCGCTGCGTCCACCGCCTTGCCAATGATCTTTTTGGCGACGGGAGGATTTTCCTCGAAATAATTACCCAAAGCCTCGTTGACCGCGGCCTCGACAACACCTTTGACTTCGCTATTCCCAAGCTTGGCCTTGGTCTGGCCTTCGAACTGTGGATTGCGAACCTTGACGCTGACCACCGACGTCAATCCCTCCCGCACATCGTCTCCGGTCAGCGATTCCGTTTCTTTCTTGAGCAGGTCGTTGGCATTGGCGTAATTGTTGATCGTCCTGGTGAGGGCGGCTTTGAACCCGACCAAGTGCGTACCGCCTTCCTTGGTATTGATGTTGTTTGCAAACGAAAAGAGATTTTCCGCATAGCTGTCGTTGTACTGGAGCGCTACTTCCAGGATCATTTCCGGCTTCTCGACTTTGACGTAGATCGGCTTGTGCAGGGGTGTTTTGGCTTCATTGAGGTGCTCGACAAAGGACACGATTCCGCCCTTGTACAAGAAGACTTGTTCTTTGGCCGGTTCTTTTCGTTCATCTCGGAGCGTAATCGCGAGACCCTTGTTCAAGAAAGCCAGTTCCCGCAACCGCTGAGCCAATACGTCGAAACTGAACTCCAGCGTTTCAAAGACTTGGCCGTCCGGCTTGAACCGAACCTTGGTTCCTCTGCGTTTGGTCTTGCCTGTCGCCGTGAGGGGTGCGCTGGCTTTCCCTCGTTCGTATCGCTGTTCGAATACTTGGGCGTCCTGCCAGATCTCCAGCTCAAGCCACTCGGACAGGGCATTCACGACGGAGATCCCAACTCCATGTAAACCGCCGGAGACGGTATACGCACCCTGTTCGAATTTGCCTCCCGCGTGGAGCACGGTGAGCGCGACTTCTGCCGCAGACTTCTTCTGTGTTGGGTGCATCCCGGTGGGGATTCCGCGCCCGTTGTCGGTCACCGTCACGCTTCCGTCGATGTGGATGGTCACCTCGATGGCTTCCCCGAACCCCGCCATATGTTCATCGACACTGTTGTCGACGACTTCATAGACGAGATGGTGCAATCCATCGACTCCGGTGCTCCCGATGTACATCGCCGGCCGTTTTCGGACAGCATCGAGTCCTTCAAGGACTTTAATTTGATCGGCACTATAGCTATCAGACTTCGTTGGAGATTGTTCTTCCGTGGCCATCCGCTACCTATTCCATCCTCGTGAGCAGAGGACTTAAGTCAGTTTGGGACAAAGCTTTCGTCCATGGGGTAACACCTAGGATTCGATCTGTGGAGCCGTCCAGAAATAGAGGAACTATGATCGTGAGTGCGTGCAGCATTCCGCTAAATCTTCACCGGCATGACCACGCACTTGAAACCGGGGCTTTCCGGTTCTTGCACCAGACAGGGACTCAGCGGCGTCTCCATCTGGAGGGAAATCGTTTCACCCTCCATCACACTAAAGACATCCAAGAGGTAGCGAGCGTTGAAGCCGGTCGTCAGGATTTCTCCCTCATAGCGAGCGGGCAATTCTTCCGTCGCTTCGCCGAAATCAGGGCTGGCAGAAAATAGCGTCATCTTGCCGGGTCCAAAGGAAAGCTTTACCGCGCTGGCCTTGTCTTTCGACAGGACCGACACACGACGCAGGGCACTCTCCAAATCCGTTCGAGTGACACTGATGGTCTTGCCTCCATCTTTTGGGATGACCTGTTGGTAGTTCGGATAATTGCCCTCCATCAGCCGTGACGTCAGGAGTAGGCCGCTCTTTCGAAAGATCATGAGATTTTTCGAAAACCCGATGAGCGGTTCACCATCTCCGCCTTCTTCCAAGAGATGGCGAATCTCGTGCGCAGCTTTCTTGGGAATAATCGCTTTCATTTCCTGGGGAGCGCCCGTCGCCTTGGCCCCCGCCTTGCCGACCTCCTGTTCTGCGACAGCCAGACGGTGGCCGTCTGTGCCGACTAATCGGAGGGTGGTCTTCTTTTCAGTGACAATCAAGTTGACGAGGAGTCCGTTGAGAATGTACCGGGCATCATTGTCTCCGGCGGCAAACAGCGTCTTTCGAATCAATTCGAGCAACCCGTCTCCAGCCAACGGCATTAAGCCCTCTCGCTCGATCGCCGGTAACGCTGGATAATCGGAGCTGGGGAGCCCCACGATTTTGAACTGGCTTCTCCCAGCCTGAATCGTCGTCCAGTTATTATCCGTCGCCGTCAGCTCGATGTCACCAGCCGGCAACTCCTTCACGATTTCAAAGAGTTTTCTAGCGGAGATGGTCACCCCTCCTGTCGACAATACCGTCGCCTTGTACAGACCTCTCATGCCGAGCTCAAGGTCTGTCGCCACGATCTCTACTCCGTCCTGCTTGGCTTCCAACAGGATATTCGACAGAATCGGCATGGTGTTGCGTTTTTCCACGACGCCCTGTACACGCTGAAGGCCCGTCAATAACTCATCTCGCCCGATCCGTACTTTCATGGAATGCTCCCCCATCGACGTCGCTAACTGCGAAGGATCTGCTCTTTTAATGATTCGATCGTCGTCTGCAATCCTGTATCGGTCTCCTTGGCTTTCGTCACCTGGCGGCAGGCGTGAATAATGGTCGTATGGTCTTTCCCACCGAATTGCCGCCCAATTTCAGGGTATGAAGCGTCCGTCAGTTCCCGACAGAGATACATCGCGATCTGTCGAGGATGCACGAGTGTCTTGCTTCGGCGTCGAGATTTTAGTTCCGCGATCTTGACGTGAAATTGAGCGCAGACGGCCTCCTGGATGTCATCCATCGCCACAACTTTTTTCTTATCTCCAATGAGGTCCCGCAGAACAGTTTTTGCCAGGTCGAGACTAATGACTTGCCCGGTGAGCGAAGCATAGGCCCCTAGCCGGACGAGGCTTCCCTCTAATTCCCGGATGTTGCTCTTCATGGTGGTTGAAAGAAACTGGATCACATCCTCGGGAAGTTTGACTCCTTCATCCTCTGATTTTTTCCTCAAAATCGCGATTCGTGTCTCGACATCCGGAGGCTGTAAGTCTGCGATCAGGCCCCACTCAAATCGGGAGCGTAACCGTTCCTCGATATCGGGCATGTCCTTCGGAAACCGATCACTCGACAACACAATTTGTTTATGGCCTTCATAGAGCGCGTTGAACGTATGAAAAAACTCTTCCTGTGTCCGTTCCTTCCCGACGAGAAATTGAATATCATCGATCATCAGCATGTCGATGTGTCGGTAGCGCTTTCGGAGATCCATCATTTTATCGTAACGGATCGAGTTAATGACCTCGTTTGTGAACTGCTCGGTCGTTAAGTAGGCAATTCGGAGGTCTCTCTGTTCCGCCACATGATTCCCTATAGCGTTGAGGAGATGAGTTTTTCCGAGTCCCACACCGCCATAGATAAACAAAGGGTTGTAGGTTTGGCCTGGTTGCTCCGCCACCGCCATACAAGCCGCGTGGGCAAACTGATTTCCGGCCCCGACCACAAAATTCCGGAACGTATATTTCGGGTTCAGGAGAATACCACGCCGTGGTTTTAGTGGGGCCTGACTCTTCCCCACCTGTGCCGAGGATGGTGGCTCGGTCGGAGATGCTGTTGCCCTCTCACGCACAATAAACACGACAGTCAGAGATTCACCCCCACTTGCGATCGCCACAGCTTCAGTAAGGAGAGCTCCATAGTGTGTCTCCAACCACTCTCCAAAGAACTTATTAGGCACCCCGAGGTAAACCGTTGAATTTTCAGCTCGATCGAATTGTACCGGCAGAAACCAGGTATCGAAAACCTGTTTAGGGACCTTCTGTTGAACGTACTCAAGGGCCTCATCCCAGTCAATTTCTATACTCATAAGCCGGATTCACTCTCTATGCACAGGATTATAAACACTTGTGGATAAGTGCTCATTTTCTTCGTTTCTCTACTATAAAGACGGTCCGCTGAATAGCATCACTAGCCACATTCTATTGAGGTGATGCTCCTTCTTAAAAATCTATTAACCGGATACTCACATATTCTTCCGGCTCCCCACAGAGGATTTCCCCAAGGTTATCTAGAAGTGATTGGAGAAAATTTTTAAATACTATCAAACACTTTTCCACTATCCACTCTATCCACTTCATTACTCCTAATCCGACGACGACGAATTTTCTTTATTAAGGAACATCGGAGTTACAGAGTAATAACCTGCTGATTTTCTATAATGACGTCGAGTAGTTCGCTGTATGACAATGCTGTTCCCTTCTCCTTTGAACAACCAGGCATACTCTCTACTACCCTTCCCGCTACAGAATTACTTCCAACTGCAATAACAGTAACGTCCTTTGTCTTTGGATACAAAAATGGCGAGATCCTCTCTTGTGATGATCGAACTAAATACACAACTGAATCCATGAGAACTCTTCCAGTTAAAAAACGAGTGTGCAATCCATAGACTGAATAACAGTAGCCACTACATCCTCTGACTCACAATGAACTGAGAATTTTCCACTTAACGCTGAAATATCAAATACTTTTGGGACTATAAAAGGGATACCAAGTTGCTCAATAGAGGGAAGATACTTCTCAAGAATATCAAGATCAATAATGTCATCGATATCGTTAGTTAGTAAGCGGACAGCCTCGCCGAGCAAGATAACGGTCGTAACATGAGATCCAGCGACAAGGCCGAGGGCAATCCGTAATGCCTCAACCGGCCTATGCGTCATACGAGGATCTTCTTGAATGACAACGGCGACGTTTTTAGCCACGGGAGATTCAAATCAGCTTACGTAAAGGAAATAAATGGCTTACAGGCATCAATGAGACCGGAGAGAACGACTAATCCACATAACGTGAATTCTTTTTCAACATTCACAGTTGAAACGTGATGTTGTTGGCAACCATATGCACAGACAAACATTCGGACTCCTGCCTGAGCAAGATCTTGATAAGGTTGAGACATCATATTTTTGACCCCCTCATCGATGAGATAGAGATACACCTCATGACCGGCATCTAATGCCGCGTGGGCGAGTCCAGTGACCGTCTCAGAGCTTTGATCTTCCGGAGGGAGGGCTAGAAGGAACCCAACTTTTCTCTTCACAAGTTAATTCACAGGAATTTATGTGAATATTCAGTGCATTCGATAAGTTATCAACTGATATGAGACTAAGTGGTTTTGAGGGGAAAGTCAATGCCTAAAAACAGCACTCAAGAAGGCAAAAGAAGAGGTTGTATCTGGTTGGAAAGAGATGCCAGGAGAACGTCATACTGACTCTTGGATTCCATATTCCGGAGCAGAGCTACTCCTTTTGTCACCTCATCGTCGCCGAGTATCAGAGTGAAGTGGCAGCTGAGTCGGTCGGCTTGGCGAAGGTGGGCTTTTAAGGTTGTTGAACGAAAGTCAGAGACCGCTGATATTCCAGAGAGGCGAAGTTCTTCGAGAGCGGTGACCCCGGCGGCAGATCCTTGAGTACCAAAGCCCGCCACATAGATAGTCTTATCATGAGGCGATAGGGATTTCTGAGAGTTTGGTAACAACATGGAGATACGTTCGAGCCCAACAGCAAAACCGACCGCGGGAGTCGAAGTACCTCCAAGTGTTTCCACGAGCCCGTCGTACCGCCCCCCTGCTCCAACGGCATTCTGGGCTCCAAGGTTGGTCGCGGTGACCTCGAAGGTTGTGAGGTTGTAATAATCGAGGCCTCGAACCAGCCGGTGGTTCAGGGAATACGGTATCTTGATAAGATCGAGCCCGGCAAGAACTTGAGCAAAGTAGGAACGTGCGGTCTCTGAAAGGGATTCAGAGAGACGAGGGGCCGGTTCCGTGATGCTACGACATTCAGGAACTTTGCAATCGAGGACGCGCAGCGGGTTCGCCATGATGCGGTGTTTACAATTCCCGCACAAACCAGCATTGTGTTCTTTTAAATACTCGACGAGGATCGGACGATAGGCTTCTCGATCAGCGGCCTGGCCTAGGTTATTGATTTCGAGGGTAAGACTAGGAAGGCCAAGGTCGTGGAGGATCCGCCATAAAAGCGCAATAACTTCAACATCAGCTCGAGGATCCGCCATTCCATACGATTCCACACCGAATTGGTGAAACTGCCTCAGCCGGCCGGCCTGGGGGCGTTCGTGGCGGAACATTGGCCCAGTATAGAAATATTTTTGAGGCACCGGGATCGCGGCGCGATTGTGCTCGACATAAGCCCGAACAGTACCGGCAGTTCCCTCCGGTCGAAGAGTCAACGAGGTACCGTCCCTGTCTTGAAATGTATACATCTCTTTCTCAACGATGTCTGTGGATGCACCGATACTCCGTGCAAATAATGTTGTAACCTCAAAGATAGGAATACGAATTTCATGAAATCCGTATCTGGTCGCCCATCGCCTCGCAGACTCTTCAATGAATCGCCAACGAGGGGTTTCTTCCGGCAATAGATCTTTGACGCCTTTAATCCCTTTAATTACGGACACGGAGTCATCTCCTTAACGTATGTGCCTGTCATGCTGCGGAGTTCGCGCGGACTATAGCGGCGGCCTCGGCGGCAAGTCAACGGCGTGAAGCTTGCACCGTTCCACATCGAGAGGTATAGTGCCCACCTCTATGAACCAAGATCAATCAGGGCGTCGGGTCTTGGCCTTGGCCCCCATGCCTCCTGAGAAGTCCGCCTATGCGTTGGCACGGTACAGCCGCTCTCCCGACTCCATCGAGCAGAGTATTCGATGGGTGCATGGACACTCGTCGGAAAAATTCTGGGAGCAGTTTTATTTTGATTACGGACATGCGTCGATCGCCGACCTTGGACACGTCATTGTCTGCTTCGAGGAGATTTCGGAACTCGCCGCGATTCGCCTGGAAGATGAACCGCTGTGGGACGGTCAGGCAAAATCCAGCCGCTATCAAAACTTTGCTTCGAGCCGATGGTTCATCCCAGGCCAAATTCGTGGAAGTGAAACCGAGGCTCTGTATGAAGGGATTCTTCGAAGCCTTGGTGATGTATACCGGCTCCTGCACGAGCCTTTGACACAATTCCTTGGCAACCGCGAGCCACGGCCTGAGTCGATGAAACAGGCCGACTATGATCGAACGATTGCGGCCAGAGCCTTTGATGTTACGAGATATTTACTTCCCCTTGCGGCCAAGACCAATGTCGGCCAGGTCGTCAGTATCCGGACGTTGGAGAAACAGATCACGCGGCTCCTGTCGTCGCAGCTCCCGGAGTTACGGGCGATCGGGGAAGATTTAAAGGATGCCTGTCAACGTCCACCGGTAAATGTATGGAGTGACCTCTGTGGACAGACGGGAGGAGGGCTGAGCGACCCTCTGGCGCCGACCCTGGCCCGGCATGCCAAGGCAAATGTCTACCAAGAAACCGTGTATGCTGATCTTGCTCGCCATGCGAAAGAAGCCCTACGCGGCACGGGGTTGGATCAGCCTGGGACGTGGGGAGCGGTGGAGTCGGTCGAGCTGGTAGACCCTCATCATCCGGTCGACGAAATTGTCGCGACGCTGCTCTACCGTGTCTCACAGGCGCCGTACCGAAAAATCCTCGAGGTGGTGAGAGAGTGGACTGAGAAGGAAAAACAGGCGACCATCGAAGTGGCCATGAGACAACGTGGTCCATACGATGAACTGATCAAAGAGTTCCGCAGCGGCTATGCCTTTACCTTCGACATCCTGATGGATATCGGTGCGTGGCGGGACATGCATCGCCATCGACGGTGCCAGCAAGTGCAACAGAATTTCACGACCGTACATGGTTACGATGTCCCACAGGCGTTGATCGACGCCGGGTTGGATCAGGAGTATCGGCAGGCAATGGATGCCGTGCGCCAGGATATCGAATCGCTGAGGAAGAAGGACCAGGAAGCCTCGCTCTACGCCATTCCCTTTGGCTTCAAAGTCCGGTGCTTGTTTAAAATGGATTATGCGGAAGCGGAATATATCAGCAAGCTCCGGTCCGGCGTGAAAGGCCATTGGTCGTACAGAACGGTGGCCTGGCAGATGAAACAACAACTGGCCATGAAGTTTCCCTTCCTCGGCGAACAAATCCAGGCGACCCCGCCTGATGTCCAAGACGCGCTGACTCGATAAGATCCTCGTACCGCTCATGCACACCCATCAGGAACAATCCGAAGCCGCCATTGTGGCTGGATCTTGGGACGCTCTCTTTACCGAGGCTCTGGCTTGGAGTCGAGAACCGGACGGAGCGAAGGACCCGCGCCCTCTCTTTGCCCGGAATGTGGTGTACCTCGTACAGGGTCGTTTTGCCGAGGCGTGGAAGACCCATGCGCTCTGTCTTGAAGCCCAGGAACACATCGCGACCGTGGGGAGTTGGGTAAATAACTTGCTCGAGCGGTATGGGGACAGCGGCTATGCCTATCTCGTCAAAGGCTTGTTTCTCGCCCAGTCTGGGCAATCCCAACAATCGATGGGATCATACGCGGAAGCCGCAAGATTGCTTCCACAATCTGCCTATCCGCACTACTTCCTTGCGCAGATTCACGAACGGGCCGGCCATCTCGAGATGGCGATCAAAGAGTATCGTGAAGCCGTTCGACTGGCTCCGCACTATGCGCCGGCCCGGATGAATCTGGGCGTGGCCTATCAAGACCAGGGGCGGCTGGAGATGGCGATCAAAGAGTATCGTGAGGTGATCAAGCTCACCCCGAACGATTCCGCCGCGCATTCCAATCTCGGCTGTGCTCTGGCTGAGCAGGGGAAGATGGAACCGGCGGTGCACGCCTACAAGACGGCATTGAAGCTGAACCCCCAGGATGCCGAAGTATATTTTGCGTTGGGCGGCCTCTACGAAACACGCGGTCGTCTGGACCTGGCGCAACGAAGCTATCAAGATGCGCTCAATGCCGATCCTGATTTTGGCGCCGCTCACTCCGCCCTCGGGTGGCTCGCGTTAGGCAAACATCGACTTCAAGAAGCGGCGGACATCTTCAGCCGGGCCATCAAGTGCAATGAGGAAGATGCGCGAGCCTATCATGGCATCGCGGAGATCTATGCGATCCGCGGCAAACGCCAGAGCGCGATGGAGAACTACACGAAGGCGCTGAAGTACTATCGCGATCCCGAAAAGCGAAATCAAATTATGAATCAACTGTTCTTAGAAGGGCAGGTAGGGGATTGAGAATGATGGGTAGGTTGGTTTTTAGAGCCTAGGGATGCAATGTCATGGCGGAATATTGGGAGACAAAAGCTGGGAAATACCGTAGTGAGGATGAAGGAGACTTAGGGTAGGACTATACTACAGCTCCCGGATCGCGCCTTGCAGCACCGTAATCTGCGTGGTGGGATCGCCCGTCGCTTGCAGCTCGTTGCGGATCTGATCCTTGAGATAAGATGAATAGCCGACGCGGTCGATGAGGAAGTCGAGAAAGCGTTCGGCCGGCAATAGGCTCTGTTCCTTCAGTTCGTCGATGGTCTCGTCGCTCACAGGGACGTATGTGCTACCGATATGGAAGACCACGTTGTAGTGGCGTCCTGTCGCAATTCTCTCAAATCGCAAGCCCTTCACGGATCCTCCTCTGCAGGATGCTGAAAAACTCCCTGCCAGCTTCATTCTCGCATCGCTCAATGCCTCACCATACCCCGAAGTATGCCTCAGCATCTCACTCACTGCGGCCTTGCTGGACGGTCTTTATGAACCTCCTGCAAGTGCTCAGAGAAAGGGTGCATTCTAGACAAGGTCGAGTCGTGAAGACAAGGGCAACCTTCAGCCTACCGTTGTGGACAGTGATAGCGATGGGCATTTATCATGACTCCCCTGTTGATTGGACGTATCGGTGAGATGAAACTGTGATGACCGCGGCGGAGCTGATCGAATCGTGGATCGTAAACCTCGAAGGTGAGCGTGCGCGTCTGCTTGAAAGCGGACAGGATGCTCCGATCACTGCCTCACAGGGACGACTCGTCAGGACGACCGGTGGGCTGCATCAGTACGAATTTGTCGTGCCCAATGGGGTCAGGATGCCGATCGACCTTCCGATCTCGCTCGTCCCTGCCGATGACACGGATACGACCGAGGGAATTGTACTATGTCAAACGGGGCAATCGATTCTGGTTCAACTAGTCGATCACCTCGGAAGTGAAGGCCCTTCTGTCACACTAGTTCCAGACCAAGCTGGACTGGTTGGTACGGCGGTGGCTCGTCTGAAAGAGATTCTGGCGAAGCCTGATCTGTACCACCTTGGGCCGGCCGAGCGGTTGGCGGCGCTCCTCCAGATGCCGGCCGTGGAGGTGGGAACATCCTCCGCTAGCTCCTCCGTCTTCACGACGGTGTGGTCAGATGACCAAGCGGTCCGTCGGCAGAAGCTTGGGGCTCTGGTAATGGACCTGGTTCGAGCCAACAAGCGTATCCTGTTGCTCAGCCCCAGCCATAAAGCCAGTGATGAGCTTGTCGGGATGGTAGGGCGCACCATGAAGGCGGGCGGATTGAACCCCAGAACATGGGTGACGCGCTATGAACTGCCGATTGTCCTGCAAGCCGCTGGCCTTGACCTTCAAGAGCTGGGCTTTGAAGCACAGATGCATCAATTCTATGCCAAGTCACAGGGCGATAAGGCTTCGTTGAGGCAAAAATACGACCGGTTTCGAGAGTTGGCTCCGTTTCTGTCCCAGAAGGAAGCAAAACAAAGGGATTTGGATGAAGTCCGGCTCTTGGAATGGCGACTGGTGACGCAGTTCCGAGAGTTTCAAGTCAAGCTGGCTGGGGTCGACACCACGCTCAAAGAATTTGAAACGCTCCCACTGTTTCAGCGTCTCGCGATGCAGGCCGTTGGGAAAAACGTGGACTCGCTCAAACAGTACCGTGCCCTGTATCAGAGTCAGCTGGATCGCCTGAACAGCGAGATTGATGTTGCAAAAGGGCGGATTCAGCAGTTGGTTCCGGAAGCCGCAGTACCTCGAGGACAGCGTGCTGAGTGTGAGGACCTTAAGGAGCAGATTATGAAACTCGGTGGGACCAAGAAAGTTCGTGAGCTCCTCGCGGCTGAGGAAAATCCGAATCGCCAGGCCTTTGTCCAGAATCGACGGCTGGTTGCCGCAACGCCTACGCGAGTCGCGACCGATCCGTTGTTCGGCTGCGTGCGGTTCGATGTGCTCATGGTCGATGAGGCTCCGCAGATTGCGGTACCGTCACTGCTGGCCGCGGCCGGACTCGTCCGTGAACGCATCATTGTCAGCGGCGACCCTCAGGACATCAGTACAGCCGGGCAATGGGCGATGCCTCAAGAGGGGGCCCGGACTGCTTCGGAAACCGCTCCCGTACCTCTTGCTTGACGTGGGTGAGGAGAATTCAGGATAATCGCCCGTCTCGCGGCATGGCATACAAGGGGAGTTTATGCATGGCCGTCAGTAGGCCGCAAAGGCCACATGGTTCAGGTGGCAATCGAACTCCGCACAGGCTGCTCAAAATGGGTTCCACCAAGGCCCCAACGAGTGAGGGTCCGAGACGTACGGGAGGGTAGTACGTCGATGATCCGAGCGATGTGAGAACGACGGTGGAAGCCATTTTCAGCAGCCTCTAGAGCCGAAGTGGTGGAATGGCAGACACGCCAGCCTCAGGAGCTGGTGCTCGCAAGGGCGTCCGGGTTCAACTCCCGGCTTCGGCACCACAATACGTTTCCCTTTCCTGACCAAGAAGTGCATCGTTAAACCCCTTCAGGTGTCTGGCTGGGCTGAATGGGGAAGTAACTCTTGAGTGAACAGGCCATTATCTACCCAATGAGGAACCGGTGATCATGGTCTCACCAGGAGTGTACCGTCACCATAAGGGTCAGCAGTATGAAGTCTTGGGGGTTGCCAGACATTCAGAAACGGAAGAGGAGTTTGTCGTGTACCGGGCTTTGTATGGCGATCGGGGGCTCTGGATAAGACCCCTCGCCATGTTTACCGAGAGCGTCGAGAAGGGAGGCGTCTCTGTTCCGCGCTTTTCACGAATAAATGAGAACACAGGAGAAGACGAGACGGGAGGGAGGGTGAGATCGTCTCAGACTCCTACTTCTTAACCCAGCGACACCCGTACAAGACCTTCCTTGCCTGACAATAATGAAATCTATCTCGTGTGACGCTTGTGTCGACTCATGGCCAGTCAATCACTATTTCTTACAACGTTCCACGTATCATCCTAAAACCCAGAAATGGTATTTTGATGACAGCTCGGTCAGGTTCGACAACAATGAACTGTGTCCTGAGGGATTCACTTGCGACGAATGTGAAGGTGCAAGAAGCCGCTATCAGGTTAGCTCTGGCGAGTCGGTCGGCGTCACGAGAAATGATTAGGATGAAAGGTAGGGATGTCATGAGGCGACTTGTGCTCGCAGGAGTCTTACTTCTGATCCATGCGACAATTGCCACGGCGGTGGAACCGCTGACTAATGCTCCGAAGCCAGTCATCCCTCAGAGATCGATCCCCCTCGCTGGGGAGGAACCCTACGAAGCGTTAAAGCGAGGAGACTACCGAGTCGCGGCTGGACTCTTCCGTCCGCAGGCGGAAAAGGGGGATGTGCGGGCGCAGTACAATCTTGGGCTTCTCTATGCCAGCGGGTTGGGGGTGATGCAAGACAACCAGGCAGCCTTGAAATGGCATCGGATGGCGGCGGGCCAGGGCCACGCCGGGGCGCAAAATGAGCTCGCGCAGATGTACGCCAAAGGGCAGGGGGTTCAACCAGATTCAGTTCGAGCCTATGTGTGGTACAGCGTCGCCGGGGAATCGTCGACCGGCGGATCGAAGACGGAAATCATGAAAGATCGAGACCATATGGCGAAGCGTATGACGCCTGCTCAGATCCAGAAAGCCGAAGACCTGACCAAACAGTGTCTCGAATCGCAACTGAAGAAGTGTGGTGAGAAATAAGGCAATTTCCACAAACTGAAGCCACGCCTCATCCACCTGACATGCCATAGAAGTGACAGTTATTACCACCGCGGCTTTGCGACTGCTGCGAGCTTGACGCCAGATGCCCTGATAAGGCATATCGAAGAACATGCGAACCACGCTCAACATTGATGATAAACTTCTCGGACAAGCACTGGGATTGACCGGTATTCGAGAAGAAAGCCAGCTAGTGCGCCTGGGGCTTGAGGCCCTGATTTCACGCGAAACCGCTAAGCGACTCGCTCGTCTTGGAGGCAGCGAGCCTCGTCTCAAAACTGTCCGCCGACGCAGGTTGATGTAGTCCTACTCGCACTGATCGATACTGTTGCTCATCCTGACAGTTGCCTATGGGCAGGTCATAAGCGTCGGCTTTCATCTTGCGTTCATCGGGAAAATCCGTAGAATCAGGCGCGAAGCCATCAGAATCCGTTCGTGGTGAGCTAGCCGAACCACGAACAGATTTCCTAGCCACAGCACTACGCCGCGCGAAGATTTCTGATCTCGCCCAATGTTTTCTCGATTTCAGCTGTTGAATTGATGAGACTCGGCGCAAGTCGCGCATATTTTGTCGTGTAGGGCGTCACGCTACCGACGATGCCGCGCTGCCGAAGCTTCTCCACGACCTGGCGAGGTGACATTCCCACTACCTCGAAACAGACAATCCCCGCCGACAGATCCTGTGACATCGGCGTGTGTAACGTGACATGGGGCATGCCGGCTAAGCCTTGCTTTAGTTGCTGGTTCAACTCGTAGATGCGCTGGGTCACTCGGGATTTGCCGATCGCCTGATGAAACTTAAAGGCTTCATCCAGCGCCCAGCGATGTTCGAAAGAATGGAACCCGCCCGGTGTCATGTGGACTGATGGTGGGAGATCCTTTGACGATTTGTTCTCCATCCAGAGGTCATAGGCCTGACTGCTGAAGGTCGGGATCGTGGCTCTGGTGAGCGGCCAGGCTTTTGGGTGGCCCCAGACAAGCCCAGTCCCGCGTGGGCCGAACATCCATTTGTGGGTCCCAGCAACCAGGAAGTCGCAGCCGAGGTCTCTGACGCTGAAATCTTCAACCCCTAGCGCATGGACTCCATCCACACAGAAGATGATCCGGTCCCGCTCGTCTCTCGAACGATTGATGGATTGGATGGCTGATGCCATCTCGTGAACCGGAAGTTTGAGCCCCGTGCTGGAATGGACCCAGGTGACCGCTATAACACGGGTTGCAGAATAGATACCCTTTACTATGGAATTGACGATTTCGTCGCGGGAGATGGTCTTGAGCGATCGGTAGAGGGGTATCTGGCGCACGTTCGCGCCTGTCCGTTCAGCACGAAGCCGCAGGGCGGTTTCAGTCGAATAGTGGTCATGGGTCGTCGTGAGAATTTCCTGCCCAGCCTGAAGCTGCAAGCCGCCATAAAGGAGCCCCAGTCCCATCGTTGTGCTGTCGGTCAAGGCGATGTCGGTGGGATTGGCCTCCAGATACTCGGCAGCGGCTTGGAGCACCATCGCTTCCTGTTTCTCTTCATGGTCGAACCAATAGCCGATCGGATCCGCATCCAGGCCCGCACGATGTCGTTCGATCGCCTCACGCACCGGGGTGGGATGGGATACAAGGAAGAACGCAGCCAAGTGGATAAGCTGTGGAGAGAGGGGAAACTGTGCCCGTATGTCCTCCCAGTTCTCAAGCTTGCCCTGTGGTGACGATGGATTGGCTAGCGCACGAGGACGCGCCTCGG
>WBZU01000481.1_pt1 | contig 34083 bp, 29 predicted proteins | sample 5204311 | NCBI WGS metagenome assembly WBZU01 (sample SAMN12344359, study PRJNA552823) | activated sludge metagenome | biome: Activated sludge suspended growth; feature: Nitrification reactor; material: Wastewater; isolation source: activated sludge from nitrification reactor of wastewater...
AGCGACGCCATTATCAAACACAGCCGTCGTGGGAATCGTCGCCATATTGCCGTTGGGGAACGTGATGTTCGGGTCGTTGGACGTCACCGAAACCGTCGCCCCCATGAGATCGGCCCAACCGATATTCTGCACGGTAATGGCCACGCGCCCCGTTTCACCGGCATCGAGCACTCCGTCATAATCGCATGCCGGAACCGTGTCCTCGAACAATGCCGAGACAAACACCGGCTCGGGATTCGCGGTGAAGCTCTCGACAACACCGTCGAGCGTCGTCGAATTACGCGCCGGCGATTGCGCACACCGACCTGCGCCGCGCGTTGCAAAACCCGCCGCCAAGTCTTGGAAGTCGCTGAAATCACCGGACATTCGTCCCGCTGCAACGGCCGCGGTCAGAATGCCGTCCCGTTGTTCGGTAAATGTCATATTGGCCGGAGCGAGCTTCATACCGGCCACCACGTAATCGGCCATTTTTCGTTTGGCTTGGTCGAACGTATGTCGAGCGCCCGCGCCGAGCGTATCGTCGAGCATATTCGAATATCCTTCCCAAAGCATTTGGCACCAGACTTCGCCCGCATTGTGCACTTCGGCGTTGTTGCCGAAATCGAGCACGCCCGCGGGAAGCATCACGGAATCGCCGATATGCTTGAAGGTCAGCGGGTTTTTGGTCATGTCCTTCGAATACGGCACGCGACGAATACCGTAATAGGCACTGTCACCGAAGGTGGCCGACGCGTAAATGCCCGTGGCGAATACCCCGCCGAATGAAGCGCCCGTATTGTCGTTCGGATGCACGATCTGCATGAGCGCCTGGAAATCACCCCAGCCTTCGCTCATCGCATCACCTTGCTGCGTCCCCGGACTGGTCAAACGATGGTGAAGGTAATGGCCCCATTCATGACCGATGATGCCGCCGTCAATCGTTCCGTCGCGTTGAAGCGTCGTACCTCGAACCATGGTGCCCGTCGTGATGCCCGCCATGATTTGCTGCCGAATTGCCGTTCCGGCATCCTGGGAAATGCCGACCGATCCGATATTGATCGTATTGTCCATACCGGCCATGGGGTTCGGGGGCAAACCCGGCGACACGTTGTTCACGATGATCGCTCCCACACCGCCCGCATTTTGGATATTCTTGACCTTGACGGTAAAGCCGCAAGCCCCACGATCGGCCAAAACAATCTTCCCCGAATACGTATTGCCGCCGCCCGTGAGCGCCTGACACGCGTCCGTGAAGGTGCCCGTATTGCCGCCATTCGAATCGGCCATCGAATTATCGGTTGCCCCGACCAATTGTGCCGGACCGATATTGAACGTCGCCGGACCGAAGTCCGCAATGGATACGGGATAGGTCTTGTTGCCCGGAGCGACCGTCAACGACGCATTCGCCACGCCGCTGAATATGTACATTTGCATGATCGGAGAACTGCCGTCCGCAGGCGTTTGCATATTGGCATTGTCCGTGCCGCTGAAGTCCTGACCTTCCGCGAGAATCGGATCATTGCCCGCACCACCACGCCCGAAGTTGTCGCTTTGCGCATTACCCGCAGCTTCGTCGAACCCCGAATCGTACCAGTAATCATGGTAATAGTTGTTGTTGTAGAACAGCTGCGTAATCGCCGCTCGCTGCTGATTCTGGTTCACCGTCGGAATTTGCGCCGTATCGTACGTCCGGTCGAACGTTCCCGCGGACGTCGTCGTCGCGCGAAAATCCTGTCCCCCGAATCCATCCGGCGAATTGCGGTCGGCATAAGCATCGACATTGTTGCCCAACGTTTGCGTCGCTCCCGCCGCCAACCACGGATCGAAGGTATTCATGGGATTCTTGTTGAATCCATCCACCGTCACGAGCGTGGGCGCGACAAACGCCGGCGACGATCCATCCGGCGTCCCCGCCGGATGCGGCGTATAATCCGCCAGCGGCCCGTCCATCGGCGTGAAATTCGGCGCGCCGTCCGACCAAACGCGATACGTGAAAGCCGCATCTTGCGTGAGGCTCATGCGCTTGAGCATTCGCCCGTCATCGGCGGCAATGACGTAGGAATAAAGAACCGACGTCGTACTCGACTTTTTGGCGCCGGCGATTTCCACGTAATATGCCGGGACCAACGTCTCCGGCAGCGGATAATACACTTTCTTGATGCGCGCGGGCCGAGCAAGACCGATGTCCTTCGCCAAGGTCTCCGCCGTATCGTTCATCGCGTAAAACGAATACCCATGCTCCGGGTTTTTCGTGTCCACGAAAGCGCTCGCAGAAACCTTGGTCCCGTAAAAGTCATTAAACGAGCGGGCGATTGCTTCGCGAGGCGTCTGGACGAATTTCGCAAATCGAGTCGTCGACGAACCGGCCAGAGGATGCAAATTGCCGGAAATGGCCACGAGCCGCAGATCACGCGTCATCAAGACCTTGGCCGCAATGAGATGCACGTCGATTCCCGCTGCTTTTTGGCGGAATACCACGATGATCCCACCGCGACCGGTATCGTGCACCATGTCGACATGCGCCGACGCCAAAGCCCCGGAGCCCAATCCGTACAATGCGGCATAGTGTTCCAAGTAAAACTGCGCCGCGGCTCGAGGTTGCTGCAAGAGGGCGGCGGGAACCATGACCCCGTTCGCCGGAGCCCAGAACATCGTGGGAACGCCGCGCATTTCATCGACGTTCGCCACGCCCGCCAAAACATCCGGCGCAAGCGCGGCATTCGAAAGAGGGCGCGCCGCGGTTCGAGGTGCATCGAAATATGCCTCATAACCGGGCAAGCGATGCCCGCCCGCAAAAGCGATGGATCCCGTCAGCATCGTCGCGAGCACCGAAGCAAGGTTTAGTGTACGTTTCATCAGTCCTCCATATCGCCTTCCGTCGCATACCGACTTGGCAGTCGATCATAACAAGGGATTTTCACCGCCATCTTCGACCGCGCGACTCGGCGACCTTTCACGGGTCGTTCTAGCTGATATCGTTACGCAAACCAAGCCCTTCTTACGCGGAAAATCGTGCATCTCACGGATTGAATCTCACTACGATGCGAGAATTGCAGCCCTATTGACGTCCCCCGCCGCGTCTTCGCAATGACGCAATCGACGTCGAGTCCCCGAGCGTTCAAGAGCCGACCGCGCACACTTCTGCAAGGTCGTCAAAAATCCCGCAAAAAGAAGTGTCAATTCTATGGTAGGACATTATTCGTCCTTATGCATGGTCGGACATTGTTCGTCCCTGTGTATCCGAAAAAAACGTGCGTTCGGCAAGTTTTGCGTTAGAATTACGTCCAACAGCCGACACGAAAAAGAACTCGAGCCACCCATTCCGAGGAGGAACCTGATGGACCGCATTTCTCTGACCTATTTCGTCGATTTCATTCTCGCCAACGGCACTCCCAAATTGCGCGGCGTTCGTGATTACAAAGAACGCAAGGAAGACACCGTTTCGGATTTTTATCGGCCCCTGCGTGAAGCCATCGTCGCTATGCATCGCGATGGTTTGTCGATATCGACGCTGGATGAAGTTTGTCGTAGCCAAACCGACGAGACCCACCGAAATCATTATGCCAAAGTGGTCGCGGGATATCGCGCATTCGTCGCCGGCGGACCGAAAAACTTCTTCGAACCTCCGCGAACGGGTTTGTCTCTCGGACCGCTGGAGGTCGATGTCAACCCGGAGCTCGGGCTGGTCATCGATGGGAAGAAGTACCTGGTCAAACTGTATTTCCGAAACGAACCTTTGGCCCCCAAACGTACGGCACTCGTGTTGGCCTTGCTTTCTCGTGGCTTGTGCGAATCGCATCCGGAATATGCGCCCGCGATTCTCGATGTTCGTTCTGCCAAACTCCATACGTCGGCCATGACCAGCCCGCGTATCGATGTCCTTTTGCGTGGTGAAGCCGCTTCTTTCGCGGCGATTTACGCCGCCGTTTGATCCACGAGTGAACATTCGGGGCTGCGCATGAACCCCGCTTGAATTTTCCCCCGCCTCGCGCCACAATCGGCGCCTCATGGAACGATTTTTAGGACAAACCGTCTTCATCACCGGCGCTTCCGCCGGCATCGGCGCCGCTTTGTGTCGTCGCTTCGCCCGCGAAGGCGCCGACATCGCGCTCCTCGCCAGGCGCAAAGAAGCCCTCGAATCCACCGCCGCCGCCGTTCGCGCATTGGGCCGTCGCGCCATCCCCATCGCGTGCGACGTCACGCGCGATGGAGACCTGGAACAAGCCGTCGATATCGTTCGCAATGACCTCGGCCGAATCGATGTCGTCATTGCCAATGCCGGCATCGGGGTCAACGGCGCCTTTTCCAAGCTCAGCCTGGATGACTTTCGCCGCCAATTCGAAACCAACGTTTTCGGAGTGATTCGCACAGTTCAAGCCACCCTGCCCGACCTCGAAGAATCCCGCGGGCGACTCGCCATCGTCGGCAGCGTGGCGCCTTTTGCCATCGCCCCCGGAACCGTGAATTATGCCATGAGCAAAGCGGCCGTCGGCGCGCTCGCTCAAGGTCTCGACATCGAATTGGCCCCCAAAGGTATCAGCGTAACCCTGATTCTCCCGGGCTTCGTCGAATCCGAGATTCGTCTCATCGACAATCATGGCCAAAAGCGCGAAAACGCCAAGGACCCCATTCCGCAATTCTTGGTCATGCCCACCGATGAAGCCGCTCACGATATCGTCGATGCCATTCATCGTCGCGTGCCGGAATCCGCCATCACGAATCACGGCAAGCTCGGCGTTTTTCTCGGCCGCCACACGCCCCGCGCCGTCGCCTCGATCCTGCGCACCGCACAGCGCTTCTCCCCCGTGAAATTCGACAAGTAACGCATCATTGGGGTTTCACCCCAAACCCGACCCGGGGCTCCGCGCCCCGGGACCCGCGCCAGGACCAGTCCTGGACCTTGCATTGATTTGTCCGCTGCGCGGCCAAATCAAAAAGGCTCGAGGTCTGCTATTGCCTTCTGATACGTGATTGGTTTGTCCGGAGGACAAACCAATACAAGGGTCAAGGGCCTGGGCCCTTGCCGGGTCGAGGGCGGGGAGCCCTCGTGGGTCCGGGCAAAGCCCGGCTCTTCACAAGCCCCATGCAGCGCGGGCTTTTTCGCCGGCGTTTTTCTCGACAATATCTCCGTGCGCCATGACGAGCGTATCGAAATCGAACGCCAAGACTTTGCGCACCGACGATTCAAACACCGCTTCGTCTTCCGTCATCATCGACCACACGCGACTTTTCGCCAGCTTTCCTCGAGCTCCCGTAAACGTCAGCAGCACTTTCGTGGCGAAATTTGCCGGGCGAACGATATTGAAAAACAAATCGCTGACGATCAGCGTCTTGGTGGGTTTGTGGTAAAAAACCACTTCGGACATCTTCGGAGCGCCATGCACCACCACCTGCTCGATTTCGAACGCCCATTCATCGGGCGGTTCGTCGCGTAACACCGAATCAATGCGTAATCCTGGCATTTTTTCGGCAAGCCCCGGAGGTCCAAACGTTCTTGCGTGACGATATCGCTCGGCGCACGGACCGAAATACAAATGATGCATGCGATTGGGCGCCACCACATACGCCACTTCACCCAGGGCATCCACGGCTTTGGCCAATTCGTCATTCAGGCCGATCGGCGAATGCACGAGCAGCTTGCCATTGACGAGCCGAACGACGGTCATACGCGTATTCATACGCACGCCGCCCGGCATTTTTATTTCGGACTCGACGCAATGGATGCCTTCGGCGATTTTCACCAACTTTGACATCGGACGGCTCCTCGTTCGAGTTATTCGTTCACGACGGCCATGAACATGTCGGTGATGTGGTCATGGCCGGCCGGATTGGGATGGATGCACGTCAAATCGAACCACTGAGGTGTCCCGGGACCTCGATAACAAGGCGCCTGGGGATTGTCTTTCTCGAACCCATGCCCACAGAACTCCTCCAGCAAGAAGATCATGTCGGCATTGAATTCTTTGGCGACCGCCATGTATTGTTCGTTGATCCAAACGATGATCTCCTTGAGCTGTGCGGGAGCGGGAACGGGTTTGTCAAACCCAGCCAATCCGGAGACGTCGCATGTTTGGACATTTGCGGTGCCGTCGGTAAATTCGTAGTTGTTGGCGAAGACGACGTTGATGCCATTTGGAAAACGTCCCGGCGTGTAAAGCCATCCCATGGCATCACGCAGGTATTGCACCATCGTCTGCGCATCGTTCCACAATTGCATTTGCGGCGCCCCGTTCGACGCATCCTTGGTCAGCGCGGCAATGTCATTTCCGCCCATCGTCATGATCACGAGCGTCTTTTTGCCCAGTTTGTCGGCGCCGAAGCAATTGGCGATTTGATTGCCGCCCATTTGCAGATCGTCCGTACGTGCGCCCCACTTCGAACAGCTCGCGAACGCTCCGGCTTCCTCGAGCAGCGACACGCCGTCGATGAAATTGACCGTTTTCCACAATTGGTTTGGCGCGGAAAGACCGAACTTTTGCGCGAGTTTGTCGGCGAGCTGCGACCGATAATAATCCACGGCCAACGTCGGCGGCGTTCCCACCGTCACGGAATCGCCCAAAAAGACGACTCGTTCAATACCCGTGATATCTTGATGATTCGTCCCCAAACAATGCGACCCGATGATCGGATTGAATTGATCGTAGTTCGGCCCGACGCCCGCGCCATTGACGAATACACCCTCATAACATTGCGCCGCCGTCACCGGTCCACCGCCGCCCGATCCTCCGGCCCCCGCAGATCCACCCGTACCGCCGGATCCACCGCTCGAACCGCTCGAACTGCTCGAACTGCTGCCGGAAGTGCTCGAGGTCGCAGAGGACGAACTGCTCGACGAACTCGACGCATTGCCGCCCGCGCCACCCGTTGCGCCTTCACCGCCCGCGCCGGCGGAACCGCCGCTGCCGACACCGGTCGTGACGCGCCCCCCGGCGCCCGAAGTCGCGGTTGTTTCAGCATCGCCCGAACAACCTGCCGTGACCATCGCCCCGATCAACAACAAAGAACCAGCGGAAAAAATGGTGTTCTTCATGGTACCCGAGACAATATCATCGTTGCGAAGAATTTCCGATAGTCTCATGCATGCGTCAGTGCGGATTTTTCTTTCCTGTCGAGCACACAATTTTGTCGTTGCAAAAATGGCTTGCCGATTCGCAATTCGTGGTAAGAAGCGCCTCATGCTCGTTTCCGCTGCCGATACGGCATCTCCCGCCGGGGGAATCATTCGTCACGCTCGTCGCCCAGCAGATTGGACGGCTCCCGGCCCTCGTCCGAAGACCCCGAATCGAACGGACATTTGGCCCGTCCCCGGCGAAGATTTATGCTATTTGTCCGGCGATTTTCGTATTTTGCAACGAGTCGACGGTCACCGTTGGTCCGCCGATGACCTCGTGACGGCTTGGATCGCCGCCGAAACGGTCGCTCAAAACCCGCCGGCGGCGATTGTCGATATGGGTTGCGGAATTGGAACCGTATTGCTTTTCATGGCGTGGCGATATCCGGCCGCTCGAGTATCCGGGATCGAAGCGCAAGACGTGAGCGCGCATTTGGCGCGTCGTTCGATTGCATGGAATGGCGTCGATGATCGTTGTGAAGTTTTTCATGGCGATTTACGTGACGCGGGTTTTGCCGAAAAGATAGGTCCGGCGGATCTCGTCACGGGAACGCCGCCGTATTTACCCATTGGAACAGGCGTGGAATCGTCGCGCGTGCAATGCGGTCCTTGTCGCTTTGAATTTCGCGGCGGAGTCGAAGATTATGCGCTTGCCGCGTCTAGGCTTCTCGCTCCGTCAGCCCCCTTCGTGGGTTGTTGTGCTTCACGGCAACGAAATCGAGTATTCGATGGGGCCGCACGCGCGGGTCTCGTGGTCGAACGCTGGCGGGACATCATTCCGCGAGAAGGCAAAGATGCGCTTTTTTCGGTTTACGTCATGCGTAAACCCGCCGCCGTCGAAAATGTACGAGACGAACCGCCGCTCATTTTGCGCGGAACCGACGGGCGCTTTACACCCGCATTCAATGACGTGCGTCGCGCGATGGGCATGCCCGTCGTTTGAGGTCCTCATTCGAGTCCGTGGGCGACTCGGCGCGAGCGTGTGCGCAAACGAAAAGCAGCGTTCGATGTGCAATTGATGATTGACGCCGACGCTCGGCTTCGCGTAACCTGGTTCAATCCATGCTCAACCGAATGCGCACTTATGCAATGCTTTCCGCCGGCGCCCTGATCGTCGGCTGTTCAGGTGAATCTCCCAATGGCAGCTCGTCTTCGAGCTCCGGAAGCGGCGGAGATACAAGCAGTTCATCGAGTGGCCAAGGTGGCGCCGGGGGTGTCGGCGGCGCGGGACAAGGCGGAAGCGGCGGGGCGTCTTGTATGCCGTGCGGCTCGGACGCGAGCTGCAATGCGCAGGGGCAATGCGTGTGTGATCCGGGTTTTACCGGGGACGGGCAATTGTGCCTCGATATCGACGAATGCTCGGAACAAACCGACAATTGTCACGATACGGCGGCGTGCACGAATACGCCGGGTTCATTTACGTGCGCTTGTCCTTCTGGAACCATTGGCGATCCATTCACGGGATGTGAAGAACGCTGGGTCGAAGTCACGGCGTCCACCTATCACACGTGTGTTCGACGTATCGACAACGCCGTTTTCTGTTTTGGTAACGGCGGCAGCGGCCGTTTGGGCAATGGCTCGAGTAATCACCAGGCCAAACCCGTTCGCGCGGGGGCGGCGGCCAATTGGCAAACGATCTCCGCAGGATCGGCGCATAGTTGCGGAATCAAGGATACGGGCAATCTTTGGTGCTGGGGGTCGAATGGATTCGGGCAACTGGGGCTCGGCAATACGACTTCGCAAACGCTCCCGATGTACACCAGCTTGGAGCGCAAATTCACGCGTGTAGCCACGGGCGACAGCCATTCTTGCGCCATTGAAAATGACGGTACGCTTTCGTGTTTCGGGCGCAACGCCGCCGGGCAACTTGGGCTCGGAACGACCGATTCGCAGTTGTCTCCGACCAAAGTCAGCGTCGATTCCGCAGCCATGACGCCGGATACCGATTGGGCTGATGTATTTGCCGGTCGCGATACGACGTGTGCCACGAAGAAAGACGGGCGGCTTTATTGTTGGGGGCAAAATAGCAGCTTGCAAGTATCCAAGGCCGGCGGCTCGTTTGTCATGACGCCCTATCTCGTGGAGACGACCGCCGGCGGCGCGGATATGGATTGGTCGACGGCAGCCGTTGGTTTTACCACGTGCGGGATCAAAAAAGACGGGCGAATGTTCTGCTGGGGTCGCGGCAATGAAGGGCAACTCGGAACGGGACCTCTCGGGGCTTCCAGTGCAGCTCCATTGGAGATCGGCGCGGGCAAGATGTGGAAACGCGTTCGAGTCAACGGCTTTCATATCTGCGCGCTCGACACCCTGGACGCTCTGTATTGCTGGGGCCGCAACAACAGCGCACAAATGGGCACGACGTCACCGGGATGGATGCTCGCTCCGCTCGAAGTTTTTCCCGGCATGACATTCAAAGATTTCGCCACGGGTTCGGTCCATACGTCGGCCATTACGATGGAGGGTAAAGTCGTCTCGCTCGGTTCGCGGGTATTTGGACTTTTGGGCGACGGCACGTCGAGTCTCCCGATGACGCCCGAGCAGATCGGCGCGGATACGACTTGGAAAAACGTGGTGGGTTATGGCGAATCCGCATGCGCCATCAATATGGCCGGTGAATTGCATTGCGCGGGCAACAACGAGAGCGGGCAATTGGGATTGGGCGACGATATCTCGCGCGCCACGTTTGCCAAGGTCACGTTACCTTCGGCCATTCAGCAGGCGGCGCTGGGTCGACAACATGCGTGCGTCTTGACAACCGCCGGAAAAATCCTCTGCTCGGGTCGGAATGCGACCGGCCAATTGGGTCTGGGCACGACGATGCCGCAAAAGACGTTCTCGGAAATCGTCACGACCGGAAAACCCTACGATGGTTTGGTTTGGAAAACCATTGCCGCAGGCGAAGAGCACAACTGCGCCATTTCGACGACGGGGCGTTTGTTTTGCTGGGGCCGCAATTCCGAGGGCCAAGTCGGTTTGACCAATCCGGCGACGGGCAATCTCATCGAAATCGTGCTCGTGGCCGGTCAACCCGCTCCGACCGATTGGGTGGACGTCGCTGCGGGGCAATTTCATACCTGCGCAACGCGTGCTGACAAGTCATTGCATTGCTGGGGACGCAACGTCGAAGGGCAACTGGGCAATGGAATGCCGGCGAGCGGAAAAATCGCCCCGCTTCAAGTGGGCACCAATTTCAAAGGGCCGCTTGCAGCAGGCGTGAACCACACGTGCGCACTTCAGCAGACCGGATCGCTGCAATGCTGGGGCCGAAATGCCAACGGCCAACTCGGCGACAATACGCTCACGGATCGACCTTCACCGGTGGCCGTCGATATGGCGACGGATTGGGCGGAAGTCACCGCGGGGAACGTGGCGACGTGCGGCCGGAAAAACGATGGAACGACGTATTGCTGGGGGCTCAACAGCTACGGAAACCTCGGCGTCGGCGATTTGGGTCAACGCAAAGTGCCCACGCTCGTCACGGGTACGTTTAACGCCGTCCGGCTCGGATTCGGACATGCTTGCGGCGTGTCGAATACGGGATCGCTCCTCTGTTGGGGTTCCGGCGAATTCGGTCAAAACGCACGTGGAGACGCCTTCGCCATGGTCCCCGCCCCTCTTGCCGCCTCGTATTGAGCAAAGGTAAATACAATGAAATTACGCGAGAGAACCCTCCTTCTCCTTTCGATGCTTGCCACGTTGATTCCTGCTGCGTGCGGCGGAGATCCTCCATCGAGCTCCGGAAGCGGTGGAAATGGCAATGCGGGAGGCCTGGGCGGCGCGGGAGGCGAAGCCGCGAGCTCCGGAGGCGGTCAAGGCGGAGATTCCTTCACGAAAGACGAATGCGCATTGGGCCTCGATGATTGCTCGGCCAATGCCGATTGCGTCGACACGCCCGGATACTTTGAATGCGTGTGCAAAGCGGGATTTGCCGGTGATGGGAAAACCTGCACCGATATCGACGAATGCGGCAAACTCACGAATGATTGCGATCCCAACGCCAATTGCACGAACACCGAGGGAAGTTATACGTGTGCGTGTGCCTCCGGGTTTGTCGGCGATGGGAAAACGTGCCATGCAACGTATCTGGCGGTGTCCGCGGGTACGTACCATGCGTGCGCGGTTCGTTCGGACAAAACTTTGTGGTGTTGGGGCCTGAATACCAGCGGCCAAGCGGGGACGGGAACCGGCGACGCCATTTTCCTCAAGCCCGCGCAAGCCGGCGGAGCCGCTGATTGGAAAGTCGTCAATGCCGGCGCCGCGTTCACGTGTGCTCTTTCCGAAACCGGACATATTTCGTGTTTCGGCAGCAATGCTTCGGGACAATTGGGAGACGGATCCACGACGACCCGCACGACGCCGACGCCGCTCACGGGCGATATCTTGGATTGGCAGAACCTCAGCGTAGGTTCGGCGCATGCCTGCGCGTTACGCAAAGACGGTTCGGCGTATTGCTGGGGATCCAACACGCGTGGTCAAATTGGTGATAACACGACAAACAACGCGATGGCGCCGACGCTGGTTTCCGCAGGACCTTGGCTGGCGATTTCGGCGGGGACCGATTTCACGTGTGGCTTGAAAGGCGATCACACGCTTTGGTGCTGGGGGCTCAATACAAGCCGGCAATTGGGCGACGGGACGACGACGCAACGCAACATACCCACGCAGGAATCGTCGATGGCCACGGATTGGGCGGCCATTGCGACGGGTAACGGATTTACTTGCGCAACGAAAATGGACGGAACTCGGCATTGCTGGGGAACGAATTCCGTGGGTCAAGGCGCAGACGGCACGACCACGGGCATTACGGCCCCCAAGGCCTGCGATATGGACACTGATTGGGGCACGTCCGTGGAGCTCGGCGAAACGTCGGGTTGTGCGCAGAAGAAAAGCGGCGCCTTGTATTGCTGGGGCGATGGTAGCTCGGGACAAACGGGTTTGCCCGGCGACGAATCACCCAAATTGACGCCGGCGCAAACGGGCACGGACACCGATTGGATCTCGTTTTCCAGTGGTTTTCGATTTACCTGCGGCGTACGGCAAGCCGGCGAATTGCTCTGCTGGGGAGCCAATACGCGAGCAGCCGCCGGTCACGGGTTTGTCTCGGATCGCCTCGATGCGACAAACGTCACGGCCGATGCCGATTGGGAGCGCGTCGACACGCAGCTCGACAATGGGTGTGCGATTCGCACGGGTGGCAATCTGTATTGCTGGGGTCGCAATGTCTACGGGCATCTGGGCGACGGCACGACCATCGCGCACGCCGCACCGGTCCAAATTGGAATGGGCACGGTCTGGTCCCGCGTGGCCCTGGGGCGCACGCACACGTGCGCGATCGGCAGCGTCGGCGGCGCAGCAGCAACGCCTCAGTGCTGGGGTTGGGATGCCAATCAGGAACTCGGCAATGGTTCTGCTACGACGAACCAACCCACACCCACGCCGGTGACGGCGACCATGGGCAACGATTCCCCGTGGGTTGAAATCGCAGCGGGATTCAATCATACGTGCGGCGTTCGTCAGGACAAGACGTTGTGGTGTTGGGGGCGAAATGCGAGCGGGCAATTGGGCGATGGCACGACGACGACGCGCCCGGATCCAAAACAAGTGGTTGCTCCGGACGCACTCGGTTGGGTCGATGTCGTCGCGAGCGGTGACTTCACCTGCGGGCTGCGCGATGGCGGCGCATTGTATTGCTGGGGCACGAATACCCTGGGCCAATTGGGACAAATGGACGTCGTTTCTCCCGTGAGCACACCAAAACAGGTTCCAGGAACGTTTGTCGCCGTCGACGCGGGGGCAAACCATACCTGTGGCGTACGTACGGACGGAACGCTTGCGTGCTGGGGGCGCAATTCGAGCGGTGAACTTGGCCTCAGCCATACGACGAGCCCCGTGCTCGGACCGACGCCAGTGGGTGTGGCGACGAATTGGAAACGAGTCTTCCTGGGTCAAGGCACATCGACGTGCGCGACGCAAATGGATGGCACGATGTATTGTTGGGGCACCGGTTCGTTTGGACAACTGGGCCTGGGCAATACGACCTCGTTCTCGTCACCGCAAAAAGTCTCGAGCCTCGAACCGTGGGCATCCGCATCGCTCGGCTTGGAGCATGCTTGCGGGATTTCGCAAAGCAACAAGCTGTCATGCTGGGGCGCGAGTTATTACGCGCAGCTCGGAAGCGGCGTTCCCTTCATTTCGACGCCCACGCGAATCGTCGAACCGTAAAATGCGGGATTGAATCCATGCGTCGAACCGACGTTGCACGGGCATTGGTGTATCGTTATCGTGGACAAACCAATGCCCGGTGCATCGAAGTCGGCTTCGAGACCCTATTTGAGCATGGCTTTGATGAGTTTCGGGCTTTGATTGGAAATGTGGTCGTAGGGTAAACCGGCCGCCGTCAAGAGCGTCGCGTGTACGTCGGACGGGCGAATCAGCGTCCCCATATCATCATCGGCGAAACCCGTATCGAGGTTCACGGGCCGCGAATCGTAATTCGTATCTTTCGTGCCGCCGATGGCTTGATTGCCGCGAATGCCTTTGCCGGCAACCAAACAAGCCGACGCCAAATGATGGTCGCGACCGCCTTGTTGATTGATTTTCGGGGTCCGGGCGAATTCCGAGAAACACAAAAGCGTCGTGCGATCCCAGAAAGACGCACCATTCTTGTCTTCGGTGTTTTTCAGATACGTAATGAGGTCGCTGACCGCATCGAATCCCGCCCGTTGTTGCGCGGGATGATTGCTCGGCCAATCATCATCGAAATGCGCGTCGGTGACACTCACGAGCCGCAACAAGACGACCTGTGAAATACGATTGACGAGCGCTTGGGCCGCAAGAGCCGCTTGACCTCGCGGTTTACCCGATAACGTGAGTGCGGGATTCGCCGGATTCGCCCCGAACGTCGCATACAATTTCGCCAATTGACTTCCGGGCGGCGGATTGGGTTTGAAGTCGAAATACTTCCACAAACCGCCGTTGGCCAACGATTGCGCGCTGGTCCATGCGGAAACATGGGTCGACACGTTTGCCCCGGCGCGATTGAATTGCTGGTGCAAACAATAATCGCCTTGGTGCAATTTCGCCGCCGCATGTTCCACATTTCCATCGAGCCCGACCGACGCATTGAGAGGCCGGAGAACCTGGAGCATTTCATTGTAGCTGGGTACGGACAAACCGCTGGCCAATGGCGACAAACCTTCGTTGTAGGTCTCGGCGCCGCCACCCACCAAATTGGGAATTTGATGCGCATCGAGGAGCCCCGATGCGGCGGCCCACCATGTCTCGAGGGAACTGCCGCTCGCCGCCAAACCTCGCGGGAACTTGCCCGTCAAGAAATAACGCCGCCCGACTTCATGCGTCAGCGTTCCCATATTGAGCCCACGCACGACGCAAAGGTCATTAAAATGCGCTTTGGCCAGGTTGCTCATCGTCGGACCGAAGGCGACCTCCGACCCGATGGGTTTGACCAATCCGGTCCCTCCGGTTTCGTCGATGGTCGCGGCGGTTGGTCCGTCCGTAACCATATCGAAGCCGGTGTAAATGCCGCCCGCGGGATCGCCAAAGTCTTGGTTGTTCCGCGGATCGAGGCAATACAGCGTATCCCACCCATTGGCGAATTCGCACATGACGAGCAGGGGGGCGGTGTCGGGATTGAAGACATCGGCGCTGGCGTGTCGCAATCCCAAGAATCCATCGAGGATCAGCGCGCCCCCGGCCGCTCCGGCAGCTCCGAGCAACGTACGACGAGAGATTTTATGGTTCCGGCTCATCGGTTTTTCCTCAATCGTTGTGGAACAGGGGCGATTCGAAGAGCGCCACACAAACGCCGCGGTAACCTTCCGCCGCAGCCGTCAATTCACTGCCATTCGCCACGGGCACGACCGCATTGCCGGCGTCATACACACCGCGAAGGTTCGTGATGAAATGGTCTGTCGCGTCCATACGGAATCCGAGGAAACGCAAAACCAAGTATTGGAGGTTCTCCGTGATTTGCGCATCGGTCGCGGTTCCATCCACGGGCGCCTTGGGAAAGAGCACGCGCGTGGACGCGTCGGTACGCTTCATGTCGTTTTTGGCCATCTGCGTACAGATGTCGCGCGCCGCGTCCCCGACAAACTTCAGGTAAAGCGCATTCGAAACGAAACTCTCTTCGGTGGACGTTTGAAAGTCCGGCCTTCCCAGCGCTTTGCCGAATGCCGCATCGGAGAAACCATCTTTGCCCCCGACGTTCCAGATGATCGGATTGCCATAAACGTCTTTCCCGGCAACTCGGGTCATCGCCGCCTGCAACGTGTCGATACGCAGACGCCGCACGCCGCGCGCAGGACCGGGCAAAGCACTGCCACCCAGATCATCCGGCGCACTCTGCGTCGATTGATCCGCGCCCACCGTGGGAACCTCCGTCGTCCCGGGAGGAGGCGTTTTGGCATTTTCAGATCCGCATCCAACGGCCCAAACCGCGAGGCCGGCCGATAACAACCATTGCGCCCTCATGGCGTCCTCCGATACAGCGGCAGCTCCACGAGCCGTCGGACGGCAAGACGGAAGTCGTCCGTCGATTGGAATTCTTTGGCAATCTCGGTAATCATGTCGCCTTCGTAATCAGGCGACGTCGGATCGAGATTGGGCGGTCGTTTCATCAGGAACTCGAACAGGTGCTCCGTCGCGACCTCGTGAAACAATCCGCTCGCGATATCCGATTGCGCCCATTCCGCAGGCCCGGCCTCGAAATGCGGTTCGATGTCCGGATGTTGGGCATCCCCATATTGCAATGCTTTCAGCCGATACCGACGAATATCCGGATCCTGCAAGTCCGGGACGATCGAGTAAAACCGATCGCAATACGCGGAGCTTTGTGGAGCAACCATTTTCGCACATTCGGCCGCCGTGGCATACGTGCGCGCGAAGTCCCGCACCGATTGCGATCCGGCTTCGGCGAATTGTCCGAAATACGCGGCGAGCGGTTCGAGCGTCACGTGGCAATTACGACATACGCAGCGTTTCGTCAGATCGTCCGCTTCTTTGTCGCAATTGATATCCTTGGTGCTCGGAGGTTGGAAGAATTCTCCGCGGAACGCAATGCGATAACGATTCGCTCGACCGCGATTCGTCTGAAACCGCAAAAGAAATGCCGGCATCGTCTCCAATCCCGCATGCGGAGCTTCGCGGTCCACCGCCATCCACGTGTCCGTATCGGTATACTTCAAATCGGGAAGCGTACCGTCCGACACCGTATGCGCGTTTTGCGTTCTCGCCGTCGACTGCCGTTGCGCGAGGTATTTGAAGTAATGCACCAACGGACCATTGTAATGAATGGTTTTGGACGTCAACAACTCCGAATACGGACGCGCCCCGGTCGCGAACAAATCGACGAACCGCAAAAGCTGCTCGCGGATATCCATTTGCACGCGCGTTTGCACGGAACCGAGCATGCAATAATCGAGATTCGGGCCGCATCCACAGAATTTCGATTTACCGATGGCCAGCAACGTATCGCACGAATGCGTACCCGCGTCGGGATCCGGTGAGGCCAGCGTGTACGTTTGATTCGCCAACGCGTCGAAGGCACACACCTTGATCGTCTTGGCCGGATCCGCCTCCCAATACGGATGAATCTCGACATACCCTTCGGCGTACCAATCACCCGTCGCGTCCGTGCCCATCAATTCCACATTGGGCAAACCGTTGGCGTCGTACCCCAAATCGCTCTGCGGTTTGTTTTGACAAGCGTGCGTCCCGTCGCCACCTCGCCACATGCGTCGCTTCGTCGTGCTCGTCACGAAGTGGAGCACGTTGCCTCCCACAGTCGATGTGCTCAGCGAAAACCCGACATCGCCCAGCACGAGCGATGGGTTTGTCCACAGCAACGACTCGTGGTAACGCCGCATCTGCAAACGAAAATCATCGGTCGCGAGATAGGCATCAATGATGTCCCCGGGCAAACTCGTTTTCCCATTGACCGCGTCATATTCGGCCATCTCGGGGACGGTGCCTTTGAGATCGATCGATAAGCGCCGAAGCTGCCGTTCGATCGGAAGATCGCGATACATCGAGCAAAGCTCGCCGTCCGCGAATGCATTGGATGACAACGCCGTCGTCACGGCGAAGCCAAGAACTTGCCAGCGTCTTGAACGATTCATGAGGGCTCGTGGTTCAGGGTCATTCGACTCATCGGTGAAGACTGCGGCGAACGTAACGTCACTGCATCAAACTCCACGATTTCTGTCAACGGAAATCATGAGCGTGACGTGACGCTTGGTACACGAACCTTTTCTTGGTATCGTGCGCAATCGTGGCTCGATTTTACAACTCCACCGCAATGGTTCGGTCTCTACTTACACTCCTCTTGACATCCGGCTTCGTCGCTGCATGCCAAGGTCCCGACGCATCGTCGACATCGTCCGGCGGCACGACGGCAAACGAGCGCCTCGAATTGCACATCATCGCCGGGGCTCCTGCGGCCGTTGGCGAAGAACCGAAAGCAAATCCGTACGAAGTCGAAGGGTACGTCACGACAATGGCCGGTCGTGGCAACATGGTTGCAATTGGAACAACCACGGGCGTGTACGAAGCGGGTTCGTCCGGGCCGGTGCTCTTGCCGATTGTCGGGGTCGAGCCGGATCTTCCGACGACGACGGGTATCGTTCGCGCGATGGCCGGTTACGACAACGGGCTTGTCGTGGTTGCCGATAACGATATTCTTTTCGCACAAAATGGCGCGTTGACGCGATCCGCTGGAAAAATGACCCTGGCCATGCTCGGGGTTTCAGCGATGTCTTCGCGATTCGCCGATGACGACGCAGACATGACGACCGAAACGCATTTGTCGATCATCGGCAAAGATGCGGGATACGAATTGGGCGGCGGGTCGCTCGTGACGTGGACCGTCGACGGCGAAATGGGGGCGCCGACGGCGATCCTTGCGCAAAAAGAAACGGTGTACGTGGCGTTCGGAAGCCGCGTGTACGAAATCGACAAAGCGGAGGGAAAAGCATTTGCGCCGCCCTTCAATATGGGAAATGTGCACGAAATCGCGTGCAGCAGCCTGGCGTGTGATGCCGGATCGCTCGTGTATTTTGCTTCGGACAAAGGGCTCGTCGAACGCTCGGCGAGCGGCATCTATTCGCTGTATACGCTGGCCGCCGAAGGTGATGCGGGTGTTCCGGTCGAGCATTTTGCCATCGATGGGACCAAACAACGTTTGTATGCCATTGCGGGTGATCAGCTTTTGCGTATTCGCTCGGGAACGACGCCGGCCGCAGTGGCGACGCTTTCCCCGTCGAGTGAACCGCGAAAATTGGCGGTCGATAAAATCGGCGATGTTTGGACGGGTTCGGAACGCGCGATCACCAAGTTCGGCTTGGGCACACCATTGAGCTTTTTGACGGACGTGCAGCCGATCATGCACGAGTATTGCGCGGAATGCCATACCAACGGAACCAAAGGCGCCCCCAAGATCAATTTCGAGGATTATTCGGTCGCCGTGGGTCTCGTCGATCGCATCATTGCCCGCGCCGCCGTCGAACGATCAATGCCGCCGGGAACCTACGATAAAAAACTCCCTGCGGATTTGATTACGATCCTGAAAGAATGGTCGGTGACCAAAGCGCCTTGAAGTGCAGCTTCAGCGCACGTGGAATTGCTCGTCGATCCATTCCTTCCACGTCTCGGGCATCGCGGTGCTTTGCGTATACCAATCGATATGCGGCAGATCGTCAAAGACCGACATGCCCCACAATCGAAATGCATCGACATACCCCATATCCATGTCGAAGGTATCGGCAAAGTCCGCCGGTGACAAACCGATTTGCCACGGCGCAATCACCGTTCCCGCCGCGAAACAACGTGTCAACGACAAAAGCCCTTCCTTCGCGACCACGGGCTGCGTTTTACCTGTCCGCACTATTTCGGCAATCTCGCGCCAAGCCTCCGGAGCGTCGAAAGCCGGCATTTTATTTTGCTCGCGTAACTCCGCTACCTGCCGCGACCAGAACGAAAGATCCCGCGTCCGATAACGAGCCGCTTCGATTGGCGTTTCGCAATCTTCCCAAGGCCAATGCACCGAATCCTGTTTGGCGCGCCAAGTGAAATAAGCGACGTCCGAAGCAATGAGACCCATTTCGGCGAGCTCCACCCGCCGCTGCTCCCGGCGTTGTCGAGCCTTCTCCCCGTCATCGTCATCTTCGTCGTCTTCGTCCTCGACTTCGGGATGAAGAATGTCGAAGACCCAATCGCTCCAGGAATAAGGAGCCTTGGCGTGACGCTTCAGATAAGCAAGACGCGTATCGAAGTCCGTCGGAAGGTGTTTGTCGAGAAACACGTTCATGAATCCGAGCCACGATTCGCCCGAACCCATCCGCCAACCGATCGTATACCGTTCGTAATCGGGAAATGCTTCCCACGGCGGAGCCAGATCGCCGTGACCATCGAGGTGTTCGGGCAAATGTTTTTCGTAGTAGTCGCTCATGGAAACACGAGCAGCCTACCATTGACGAGCGTCACGAGGGAAGGAAAATGTGGACAAGCGCGCCGAAATATCGAGAAGCGAACCTCGGCGCGCCGGTGGGTTTGTCAGGGGCAGTTTTGCGGAACGAGGCGCAAATCGTCGATGTTCCAGCTGCCGACGGTATAAGCGTCCATCCGGAGCACCGAATAACCGAAGCGAACACGGAAGGCGGCATTCTTATAAGCCGTCACGTCGTACGTGTATTTCGTCCACGCCGATTCGCTGATGTGCGGTGACAGGGAAGTGGCAAAGATGCTCACCCATGTCGTGCCATTGAATACGTCGATCGTCGAATTCGCGAATGGATCGTAATCGCTGTTGAGCACCCGCCAAAATTCGAGATAAACGCTGCCCGGAGCCACAGCCGTCGAAATGTTGATCAACGGGCTGGTCATGTACGTGAGCGGCTCGAGCAACGTGGGACCAATGGTTCCGCCGAGGGCCACGCCGGCAATGCCATTGTCCGCCGTCGGCGTGTGATCCACGGCCGGATCGAGACCAAAATCAGGCGTAGGCGTGGGCATGTTCGGGAAAGGCATCGACACCGTGGCCGAACCGATTTGCCATTTCCCGCTCAGCGTCCAACCCTTCATGTTGTTCGCGAAGTTTTCCTCGAAATACACCGTGATGTTTGGCGTGTACACACAACCCGTCGCCGGATTGCATGTATCCGTCGTGCAGGCGCTGTTGTCATTGCACACGATAGGCGTATGCGTCACGCCCATTTGCTGATTACACGCGTCCGCCGTACACGCATTGCCATCGTCGACCGGTACCGGGACATGCTGAATGCCGAGCATCGGATCGCATGAATCCGCCGTGCAAACATCGTTGTCGTTCGTATTGACCGGAACGTTGGATACGCCCGTCATCGGATTGCAGACATCAATCGTACACGCATTGTTGTCGTCGGGATTGATGGGCGTATTGATGACGCCGAACATCGGATCGCACGAATCGGAGGTGCATGCATTGCCATCGCTCGGATTGATGGGCACATGCTGCACGCCGGTCATCATGTTGCACGTATCGAAGGTGCATTTGTTGCCATCGTCGATCACGGCGGCTTTATGCGAAACACCGAGCATCGGATCGCAAAAATCATCGGTGCAAGCATTGCCGTCGCTCGGATCGACCGGCGTATTGACGACGCCCGTCATGGGATTACACGAATCAACCGTGCAAACATTGTTATCGTCCGGATTGATCGGCGCATGCTGCACACCGACCATTGGATTGCACGTATCGAACGTACACGCATTGCCATCATCGACCGGAATCGGCAAATGCGTCGGACCTTTTTGCGAATCACATGCATCGAGCGTACACGCGTCGTTATCGTCGACATCCACCGGAGTCGATTCGCAAAGACCTTTATTGCAAATGTCGACCGTACACACGTCATTGTCGTCGCATTCGCCATTGTCGATACATGGCGCGGCTCCGCCACTTCCACCCGCACCCGCAGATCCGCCGATACCGCCCGTACCCCCTTGACCACTCGAACTCATTCCGCTCGAGCCCATCCCACTGGAACTCATTGCGCCGCTCGAGCTCACCGAATTGCCCCCGGTATTGCCTTCACCCCCATTGCCGCCCGTGCCTCCGGAAGGGTTCGTCGAGCCATCCCCACCGCAACCTACGACGGCGACCCCCGCACTCACGGACAACGCCACCCAAAGCCTGCTCATTCGAGAAAATTGCCTACGCATGGATTCACCTATCACCAGCGCGCACCCGTAGACAGGTTTGTCCTCGCTGTCAAGCGCCCCGACGGAATTTTTTGGTTATGAACGACGCGAGTTCGTCCGCCAACAGCGGAATTGCCAAGCGCTTTGCGTCAAGCGAGACCCAGCCGACATTTGGCAAAGGGAAACGCCTCATTCAGTTTTCCCCGAGCGAGGAGAGCGGACGGCGTATGGTCAAGAAAAACGTTCGGAAAATGCCGTAATGGATTCGCGTGCCCGGAAAAACGGGTCTGTCGCGGAACGCTCACCCCTCTTCTTCTTCCTCAGCCTCGTCATCACCGTCATCGGACATCATGTGCGCCAGGAATTCTTCAAAATTGACCTGGCCGTCACCGTCGGTATCGACGTCGCGAATCATCTCGTCGACGTCTTCATCGGTGAGGCGATCGCCGAGCGCGGTCAACACTTCGCGAATTTCCTGTGCGGAAACGAGGCCGTTGCCGTCTTTGTCGAGGTTCCGGAACTGGGCGCGAATTTCTTGTTCGGACATCTTGGACTTGCTCATGGCGCGGCATTATCCCCAAGCGCGCTCGGAATTCAACACAAACTTCACGCTGCCGTTGCCATTGTCCAAAACGTGCACAAGTTCGGGGCAGCTCGAAACGTAAGGAGCGGTCATGAGTCAACACCTGAGTACGGACGATCGCGGCGTAATTCATCCCTGCCCCGCCTGTGGAACGTCCAATCGCATTGCATTTGGGCGGCTTGATCGGGAAGCCCATTGCGGTTCGTGCAAAAAAACGCTCCCCGCGTGCGCGCTGCCGGTCGAAGTGACGAGTCCGACGGCATTTTCGCACCTCATCGCCGAATCGCCCTTGCCCATCGTGGTCGATTTTTGGGCGCCGTGGTGCGGACCTTGTCGCATGATGGCCCCGGAATTCGCCAAAGCCGCCGCGCAAACGGCGGGAGAGATGCTGTTTGTCAAGGTCAATACCGACGAACAGCAACAAATCGCCGGTCAATTCCGAATTCAGGGTATTCCCGCGTTTGCCTTGTTGAAACAGGGAAAGCTCGTGGCCAAAACCGCCGGATTTCAACCGGCCGCTCAGCTGCTCGATTGGATTCGACGCGCATAAGTAGATTTTTGCGTGACGTCACACTGTACATGGGACGCACGTCGTGGTATTCATTCGATCCTTCACCACGAACCCCGCCCGAGTCCCATGACCAACCAGCAAAAACACTTCCGAACGTGCAACCTTTGCGAAGCGATGTGCGGCATTGTCATCGAGCATGAAGGCTCGACGATCGTCGGCGTTCACGGCGACAAGGAAGACAGCTTCAGTCGCGGCCACATTTGCCCCAAAGCCGTTGCGTTGGCCGATATTCACAATGATCCGGATCGTTTGCGCGTCCCCATGCGCCGAACATCCTCGGGCTGGGAAGCAATGACCTGGGACGCCGCCCTCGACGAGGTCGGCGCTCGCTTGAATGCCGTCCGAGAAAAACACGGCCGGCACGCGGTGGCGTTTTATCAAGGGAATCCGACGGTTCACAATTACGGTTCACTTCTTTTCGGACAGCTTTTTGCCCGCGCATTGCGAACGAAGAACAAATACTCGGCCACGAGCGTCGATCAATTGCCGCACATGCTCGCGGCATTTTTGATGTTCGGCAATCAGCTCATGATGCCGATCCCCGATATCGATCGGACGGATTACTTGTTGGTGCTCGGCGGCAATCCCATGATTTCCAACGGAAGCATCATGAGCGCGCCGGACATGAAAAATCGATTAAGAGCCATTCAGACGCGCGGCGGAAAAATGATCGTCATCGATCCGCGACGTACCGAAACAGCGGAAATGGCCGATGAACATCATTTCTTGCGCCCCGGTACCGATGCATTCTTGCTCGCGGCGATGGTCACCACACTCTTCGAAGAAAACCTCGTGCAACCGGGCCATTTGCAAACGTTTGTCGAAGGAATCTCCGAACTTCGCGCCGCGGTCGCTCGATTTTCTCCCGAGAATTGCGCGGAGATCACCGGCATCGGCGCCGATGTCATTCGACGTTTGACGCGTGAGTTTGCCCGGGCGAAACGAGCGATCTGTTATGGGCGCGTGGGCCTGTGTACGCAGGAATTCGGAGGCCTGGCCGCCTGGCTCGTCAATGTCATGAATGTTCTCACCGGGAACTTGGACCGCGAAGGCGGAGCCATGTTCACGAGCCCCGCATTCGATTTCGTGGAATTGGCGACCCGGATCAAGGCCCAAGGCAGTTTTGCTCGTTATCGAAGTCGCGTCCGCGGTTTGCCCGAATTCGGAGGTGAGCTTCCCGTAGCGACATTGGCGGAAGACATTTTGCAGCCCGGTGACGGACAAATTCGAGCGTTGATCACATCGGCGGGTAATCCCGTTTTATCGACTCCGAATGGCCGCAACCTCGACAAGGCTTTGGAATCGCTGGATTTCATGGTGGCGATCGATATCTACATCAATGAAACGACGCGGCATGCGCATATCATTCTCCCCCCGACGTTTTCACTCGAACATGACAATTACGATGCCGCGTTTCACGTCTTGGCGGTACGCAATACGGCGAAATATTCGCCCGCGTTATTCGAGAAATCGTCCGACATGCGCCACGATTGGGAGATTTTCGCGGCCCTGTCGGCACGCCTCGGCACGCCGAACGGCGCCGTCGAATCATGGATAAGCAAAGCCAAGATGATGCTCGGTGAACGAATCACTCCCGCCCACCTTTTGGACTTGGGCCTGCGGCTCGGCCCTTATGGCGGCGGCTGGAATCCACTCAAACAAAAATCCGGTTTGTCGCTGCAAAAGCTCAAGGAAAACCCGCACGGGCTCGACTTGGGACCGCTGCGATCCGTTTTACCGGAGCGACTTTTTACGAAGAACAAGACCATCTTGCTGGCGCCCGAAATTTTCCGAAAAGACCTCGCCCGACTCGATCCGGCGCGCAAAAATCAATCCAATGGCGAGCTGTTGTTGATCGGTCGGCGCGAATTGCGCACCAACAATTCCTGGATTCACAACAGCCACCGAATGATCAAGGGCAAACCCCGATGTACATTGCTCATGCATCCCCGAGACGCCGAAAAGCATTCCCTCGCGGACGGTCAATTCGTACGCGTGCAATCGCGCGTGGGCGCAGTCGACGTTCCGGTGCAACTTTCAGATGAAATCATGCCGGGCGTCGTGAGTTTGCCTCATGGCTGGGGGCATGATCGAAAAGGCGTACAATTGCGTAATGCACAGGGACTTCCGGGCGTGAGCATCAATGACCTGACCGACGAATCGCGCGTGGATGAATTGAGCGGTGTCGCGGTCCTCAATGGAACGCCGGTGACGGTGGCGAAAAGCGAACAACACGCGCCGTGACGATCGCTCATTCCTCGGGCACGTCGTCGGCCTTGCCGAAGACATGACGAAAAGCAAGGCCCGCTGAAAAATCGCAGGTGCACGCCAGCGTGCGCGCAATTTCGGCCACGAGCACGAAGGTGCCATGTTGCCATAACCACGCCGGCGCGACGCCGAAGCTATCGCGGATGAGCCAACAAATACGCGCTGCGGCGATCAACGTCCAGGGAAGTCCGAGCAATCCACCACGCAACGCGTAGGCGAGGCGCACGACGGGTACCGCCAAGACAAACACGCTCAAGTCCGCCAATGAGCCGAAAAGAACAACAAAACTATGCAATCGCCCTTCCCGCAAATCCGTCAGGGCAACGACGATGGCCGGACCCGTCAGCACAAGACCGATAAGCCACGCCAAACCCTGCCAAAGGATACCTCGATAAGGCGCGTCTTCGGCGTCGAAAAGAGCGAGCTTGGCCGCCCGAGCCAACATGAAGGCGGCCGATACTCCGGCCAGGTTCGCGACGACAAATAGAATACGCCAGACCATTTCGAATGCGTGTGCCGCTTCAAAAGCAGCCCGAAGCGGCGGCACCAGGGCGAAAATATCGCGTATGACAAGACAAACGAACGTGATTGCATACAATGAAAATGCGTGGCGCATGTAATCGCCACGGGCAAACGACCGCGCGGCCGTGATGACGCCCGCACACGCCATGCATTTCGCAATAAGTGATACGTAATCGAATCCGTGAGTCCAATCGGACTGGGCCAACTGAACCCCGCACGAACCAATCAGAATTGCCGTGCACACCACGGGTAGCAGCAAAAAATGGCGGCGGCTCATTGTCCGGCCTCCTTTTGAATGAGCCGCAAGACGACATCGCTGCGTTCACGTCCGAGAAACGTCTTCAGCATGGGTCGCAATGCTTCGACGACCGCCGGCACATCGGCGCACTGCAACGTCTCGGCGCCTCGTCCAAGCGCTTTTTGCGTATACGTTTTGACAGCCGCACGTCCGGTATGCGGCCCGAGGTACGTCGCGAGCCGTGACGCTATTTTTTCAGCGGTTTCGGAGAATTGTCGCGCCTCGGACATACCCGCGTCCCACCGTGGAGGTAGGTCGCGACGGTGCCGGTAAACATGACTGAGGGCAAGAGAAATAATCGGCGGTGGGGCGAAAAAAGTCGTCAATGCATCTGGGAAGACAGCAGCATCTTACGCTTTCGCCCGTCACGGCCTTGGCAGCGGATGCTCGCACGTGACCACGACTTTGTTTACTTCAAATGGAACCGAAGCGAATTCGACAAGGCCGATCGCATTGACCGGCAATTCAAAATAAACCGGCGGCAGCGGAGGACTCGGTTGCCCACAACCCGTACCGCATGAACCGGGACGCATCACGATTTGCTCATGAACGTTCGGATTGGGAACCAAAACGACGATATGGCCGTTGGCTGCTTTTCCAAAAGAATACGCCATTTCTCGCTCGCAACTGCAACCGCCTCCAAGCATACAGCGATTGCCGGCGAAAATGATGTTTTCCTTTTTTCCTTTGCTCTCCAACAATCCCCCAATGCCGTCGGCGGACTTCCACGTATACTTCGCCCCCGGCCCATCCCCGATCATCGCGGGCTCCGGGCCTTTGGCCATGGGTTGGATCGATATCGCTTCGAGCTGCATGGACTTCAGCGCGTGCGCAATCGATTCGTCAAGGTTATCGCTGCTCTGCGGAATCGGCGCTTCTTCTCGAGCGACCTCCGCATTGCTTTTGGGCCCGCCATTTTCTCGAGATTGTCCCGAACAACCCACGACGAGCAAAAACACGCCCGACAAAAATCGACCACTTCGTACGCGCATGATGACGCGCAGCGTGCCTTGCGCGCGGGCAAGAGTCAACGATGATCCACGCATTACGCCGAAATCTTACCGTCGCGCCGCCCCGTCGAGCACCAAATTGACGAGACGCACCGCGAAATCATCATCCAATTGGCGCCTCTCCACAAAAACACGATGCAAAATCGCTCCCGCCAACGTAAACAAAAGCAATTCGAAATCCGCATTTGCCGACAGTTCGCCCCGACGCACCGCCCGCTCGATGACCACCCGCGGCATATCCTCGCCCAATTCTTGCCAAATCGAAGGCGTCTCGAGCCGATCGCCATCCACGAATACCGTCCGCACAACCCCCATTCCCCGCGCCGACGTAATGAATTGACCGACAATTTGAATCAATGCCAAAAGATCCGTACGTAATGCCCCCGTATCCGGCACATCCCGCACATGCTCCATCGAATGCGCAAGCGCCGCTCGCACCAATTCCTCTTTCGTCGACCAACGCCGGTAAATACTCGTCCGATTTACCCCCGATAATTCGGCAATCTCCGGAATACTCAACCGCTCGAACCCCACGAGCGCCAATTGCTGCAATGTCTCGTCCAACACCCGACGCACAACCGCATCACCGCGTCGCCGAAGTCCACCCGTCCGAGAACTCGCTGCCACGCCGCCAGAATACACTTTCGAACACCCCAACGCAACTTTGAGTTGCACTCGGCTCCGAGACGATCTACAAAGCAACTTCTAGTTGCTTTGTGGACACGGAGGCATTGTATGCGAGTCACGATTATCGCTCTGGGAAGTCGCGGGGACATTCAGCCGTATTTGGCGCTGGGCCTTGGTTTGAAGGGAGCGGGGCATGAAGCGCGGATGGTGACGACGGTGGATCACAAGGAGCTCGTCACATCGTATGGGCTCGAGGTTTGGCCTGTCGAACTGGATGTCAAAGCGGCGCTCACTCGGGACAAGACGAGTGCTTCCATCGAAGGCGGAGGCTTGGTCTCTTCATTTCGTGAATTTGCGGATATCGCTAAAAAGGGCGCCGAACTGAGCGCTCGGGTGGGGCTCGAAGCGGCCCAAGGTACGGATGCGGTTTTGGCGGGGTTTGGCGGAGTATTCATTGGAGAAGCCATTGCGAACAAACTCGGCATTACGCTCGTGCAAGCGTACAACGTTCCACTTTCGACGACGGGCGCTTATGGTGGCGCCTTGTTTCCGGGTTTGTCGTGGGGGCCGTGGTCGCGCCGCTTGAGCCATCGCTTGACCCGCGAGGCCATTTGGATGCTGATGCGTTCGTCGGGAAATCCCGCGCGGATGAAGATTTTTGGAACGCCTGCGGCATCATTGTTTGCGCCCGCGAATATCCCGGGTCTCGTTCCGGGAAAAGTTTTGTATGGATACAGTCCCGCCATTTTGCCGGATATGCCGGAATGGAAAGATTCGGTGGAAGTCACGGGGTATTGGTTCGCGGACGAACCCACGAATTGGACGCCGCCGGCGGGCCTCGAAGCATTTTTGGCGGCGGGTCCGAAGCCGGTTTGCATTGGCTTTGGCAGCATGACGCAAACGGATCCGGAAAAAGTGGCGCGATTGGTCGTCGACGCGGTCGCGCGTTCGGGGCAACGAGCGATCTTGTTGTCGGGCTGGGGAAACCTCACGGCCAATCAACGACCGGACACGATTTTTCAATTGGATAACGTGCCGCATTCATGGCTGTACCCGCGTATGCGCGCCATTGTGCATCACGGAGGCGCGGGAACGACGGCCGCGGCATTTCGAGCCGGTGTGCCGGCGATCGTGGTGCCTTTTCACGGCGATCAGTTTTACTGGGCCAAACTCGTCGAAGATCTGGGGGTGGGTCCGAAAGGGATTCCGCGAACGAAATTGACGGTCGAACGATTGGCCAAGGCGCTCGATCGTGCCGCAAACGATTCCGCAATGGCCCAACGGGCCGCGGCGCTGGGCGTGCGTATTCGAAGCGAACATGGTGTTGCTCGCGCGATTGAAGCGATCGAGCGGCTTGTAAAAGCACGAACGAAATGACATCATGGTCCGGCCATGTCATTGTCCGATCCGATTGTCTTGGTACGCGTCGAAAAATACCACAAGCTTCTGACGGTCTTCGCCTGGGGTGCCAAAGTCACCTTTCGCGCAGGGGACGTGAGTTTTACCGCGAATTGCAGCAATCCCATTGGCGGGCTGAATTTGCTCGCGCCCGAAGCGGAAGAACGAGCGGCGGCGTATTTCACGCCCGGTCGGGAGCTGCTCCTCGAGCTGAGCTTATTCGATGCCGCATCGGGACACGTCGCCACGGTGCTCGAACAGCCCGTCGAATCACAAATACGTGAAATCGATGAACTCGATTGGGAAGTTCACGGCGTAACGACCTCGGAAGTCGACGAAGAGCAAGTGCTCATCGATTGCGGAGTTCCCATGTTGGCATTTTGGAATGGCGATCCCGTGCCCGCGGGCACGTACGCGCGTTGGACGGGTGAGATTCGAGCATACGTCGTAAAAAACCCCGAAGTCGAAACCTCGAAATGATGAGGCGCTAAAGCCCTTCTTTGCCGATTCGATTTTTAGGATTGGCGGCGTCTCGGGCCGCCTTTTCGTCGCGTTCGCGCCGTTCACTGTATCGATCGGTCAAGTAATCGACGTGATCGCGCATCAAGAGCGTGATTTTGTAAAGCTCCTCCATCACGTCGACGACGCGATCGCGGTACGAAGAATCCTTCATTCGGCCATCCTGCTCGAATTCGTCATAAGCTTTGGCGACCGACGATTGGTTGGGAATGGTGAACATGCGCATCCAGCGGCCGAGGATACGCAAGGCATTGACGGCATTAAACGATTGCGATCCGCCGCAAACCTGCATGACGGCCAGCGTTCGGCCTTGCGTGGGACGAATGGCGCCGATGCTGAGCGGAATCCAATCGATTTGGTTTTTCATGACGCCCGTGATCGTCCCATGCTGCTCGGGAGAGGACCAGACTTGGCCTTCGGACCATAACGACAATTCGCGTAACTCGACGACTTTGGGGTGCGTATCGGGCACGCTGCCATATACCGGCAATTCATGAGGGTCGAAGAACCTGACTTCGGCGCCGAGGCCTTCGATGATTCGCGCGGCTTCTTCGGCAAGCAGACGACTGTAGGATCGTTTGCGTAACGAGCCATAAAGAAAAAGCAAACGCGGCGGATGCGTCGATCGAACAGGCCAAGGTACGGGCGGAACAACAAGGTCGGGCGGAGCCATGAGGCGTTCTTATCAAGCGGAACAAGATTTCTCAATCGAAATCTGTGCGTGGGTATTGAAGAAAAAAGAATTGGGTACGCTCGCTGTGATTTGAGCGCAAGGGAATTGATTACGCTCGCCTTGATTTGAACGTTCGCTCCGCGCGCTAACAAGCGCGCTCCGCGAAGAGCCGGTTTACGATGGGGGGCTTCGCCGGCGGCTTCACAATCTCTTGGGCTTTCAGACCAAGAGACTACGCCGACGGCTACGCCCCCCAAACCCCCCTTTTGTCGTGAATTGAACGCTCGGGGATTTTTGCTCGCATTTGAATGGATGGACCATTCCTGGATAAACGCGAAATAACTCCTTGTTTGCATCGGAAGCTTCATTTACAATCGGCCCGATGCCGACGCTCGATGACCTTGTGGAACGCCTTCGTCAGGCCGCAGGCGCTGAATTCGCTTTCGCCCTGACCCGTGACGCCACGCTCGTAACGCGTGATGCCCCGCAACTCATGCCGGAGGCCGGACGAAAACTCATTGCCGCCGCCGCGGAAGTCCTCATTGGAAAACGTGATGTCGGCTTTTTGAGCATAACGCGCGGCGACTTGGTGCCTTATGGCGGACCCGGTCCCGTCGATGTCGGATTCGGCGTCGCTGCTTCCGAACGAGTCATCTGTGTTGTCATGACAAACAGCTCTCGACGCGATGCAGTTCGTGAAGCGCTGGAACAGCACCTCCCGGTGATTGAAGCATTTTTGGCGCCGCCGGATGCGCCTCACGCCGCGCCGCACATCGAAGTGCGTCCCCACGCATTGCTCGGACGCGAAACGCTCGCGGCAATCAGTCTGGATACGTTGATGGGCGATGCTCCCGTCATTACGGTGGGCGTTCCCGCCAAACTCGGACGCGAAACGCTCGCCGCCATTGAATTGGATGCGCTTCAACAGGACGCTCCGGTGATTACCGTCAACCCGGTCGCGAAACTCGGACGCGAAACGCTTGCGGCCATTTATGTCGACGAAGACAAACACGAAGCGCCGCGAATCTCCGTCGAACCTGCGCGAAAGCTCGGACGTGAATCCCTCGCCGCCATTGAGCAGGATATCGCCGTCGAAGGGCCGGCATTGGAACGACCGCCCATTCCGCCTGACGTTCGCCGACAAACCTTACCTTGGATCGATCCTACGCTGCTCGGCCTCCCGTCGCGGAAACGATGACGCCGCAACGAAGACAATCGCATGTTCCGGGAGGACGAACCTACGCAGCGGCATTCCGAATCGGACGCGTTTTGCCGCGTCAATCTCGAGTTTCTACGCCGACTGCTTCGTGACGACATTTCTTTGCGTACCCAGATTGATGACCCCATCCTCGCTACGAATCGTCGTTTCTACAACTTGACCGGGGCGTAGATATTGGGAACGTTTGGCTTGCAGCTTGATGAACAAAGCCCACTTCGTTGCTTCCGGCAATAAATTGAATAACCTCACGATTCCCGGCTTTGGTGCGCTCAAGGCGCAGCCCGCGGGTGTGCCCGTGGCAATCAAGTCGCCGGGGAAGAGATCCTGCAGCCCGGACAACTCGTTGAGCGTGGCAATGGGTTTATGTACCAGATTGGCGGTGTTGTCCGACTGGCGAACCTGACCATCGACCTTGAGCGTCACCTGTAATTGCAACAAATACTTCATGTCTTGTGGCTCGAGCAAACAGAGCCAAGGGCCGACCGGTCCGAACGTGCGGTAACTTTTTCCCTTATAGAACTGCATCTCCGGTATCTGGATATCGCGCGCCGAATAATCATTGACAATCACCAATCCGGCAATGAACTCGTGCAGGTTTTGCTCGGTGACCTTGACTTGACCGGTGATTTCTCGCCGAATGACCAGACCCAATTCGGCTTCATAATCCAGAAGTCGCACGTGATTCGGAATGATGACGGCACTGTCGGCCGGCACGATGCAACTCGGCGCCTTCGTGAAAATCATATTGAAGTTCTTGGTATCCGGGTCCACACCCGAATCGATCATGTGCTGACGATAATTAGCCCCCTGGCATACGAACTGTTGATTGCGCGTGACGGGGCTGAGCAATTTGATGTCGTCGAGTGCAATCGATGGGCCTTTTGCGGACTTGAGGGTCGAGATCTCGACACGTTTCAGCAGATCGCCCGTTGTGGGGTAATCCTCGACCAGCGGGATCACGCTTTCGCCGGAAAGGACCCCCCATTGTGCGCGATGATTGTGTTCGAAATGGGCAAGATGTACGGCCATGGAATCCTCCTGTTTTTTTGCTTTTCTTGATTGTTTAGGATGACCAATTCACGTGTTGCGGACCAAATAAAGCAACTTTTCGAGGGTGACCTCGGGCGACGCACGCAAATTGAGCACCAGATTTTTGATCGTATTCAGATTGGCTTTGGGCGCGATGAATTCGAGCAACCGCGGCTTTTCTCCCCACTGCGCCAAATCTTTTCGGCGATAAGGATGGATTCCGACGGAATGGTCGGCGGTGAAAACATCCCCGTCGCAATAATGTTCATGATGAGCCCCCCATGGATCACTCCAATAATCAAAAAACTGACTGCCGAGAAGATGCCGACCCGTGCCCCAAGCGTGACGCCAACCTCGTTCGGCCAATACACGCTGCCCCATGCCTACTGCATCCAAGTCGATAACCTCGAACGCGCAATGGCTCAAATCGTGCTGGAAACTCTGCGCCAGCGCGAGGGTATGGTGGTCGGCCGGCGTATCGCCCAAGTCGAGGCGCATGAAGGCAATGGCCGGCGATCCGTCCGGTAAAACCTGTATGTCGCTGGGAATGAAGCCGAGATGCTGTGTGTACCATGCGGACACGGCCTGATAAGCAACGACTTCCATAGCCACGTGGCCAAGTTTTAGAATTTCGGGTGCCGTCGCCGGGGCGCGCTGCATTGCATTGATACGCGATAACGAAGACGATTCGTAGTTCACGGGCAGCGGCGAGCGATGCGTCGTCTTTGGCTCGTACTCCCGGCCATGCACAACCTCAATACGAAGGCCGCCCGGGTCGGTCAATCTCACCACTTCACCATTTCCGGGCGCATTCAATTTCTCGATACCAGACGCCCCCGGCAACGCACTCAGCGCCTGCAAATCGGAGCGATTGGCGACGGAAAATCCCATCGCAACAAAACGAGCTTCTTTGGCTTTGGAAATATGATAACACCAAGGCGTACCATCACCGGACTTCAAATATAGCTCGGTCTTTGTGTGGGATACCGTTCTCAGTCCAAAGTCATTGAGAAATTTCTCGGCTTTCTCCAAATCCGGGCGCTCCCAGCGAATATACGTCAATGATGTCGCTTTGGCTGTCGGGGCGGGGTGCCGAGCCGGTTGAGACGTAGTCAGTCGCGGTGTATACATACGGTCCCTCGAAAAAGTGACAGTCGTCCGGGTGGCCCAAAAGCTGGACGTCGGCCAAGATAAAAGTAATTGCTTGTTTGTCTACTCATATTGCGGGGCGTCGACGCATGATGAACCAAGGGATCAAAACACCGAGAAAAAAGCCGCAACAAGCGCGTTCGCGAGCAACCGTCGACGCGATTTTGATCGCCGCGACTTACATTTTGGAGCGTGACGGCTGGTCCCGCTTCACCACCAACCGCGTGGCCGAGAAGGCTGGGGTGAACATCGCGTCGTTGTATCAATACTTTCCGAACAAGGAGGCGCTGATCGAGGCACTTCGGCAAGTGCACATCGACGAGACGCGCCGAGCATTCGTGGCGGCGAGTTTCGATGCCAATGATGCGATGACGAGCGTCGTTCGAGCGGTCATTGCCGCGCATCGGGTATCTCCGACGTTGCATCGACGCTTTGTCGAGGAAATGCCTCGTGATATGGCCGGACAATCCGCCGAATGCCTGAATGATCCGACAATTCACGAGGTAGCGCGACGCATGGTGGCGCACATGCCGGATCCCGAGCTTTCGTTGTTCATGATGCAAACGGCGCTGCATGCAGTCATTCACGAAGCGGCGTGTTACCGGTTGGATATGCTGACGAATCCGCGGTTCGAAGACGAAGTGGTTCGTCTTGCCAAAACAATTCTGCAACCGCCGCGTGCGTCGCAATAAAACAAACGTTATGGAGACGACGCCGGGATCGAATCACGGACATGTCCCGTGATTTGCGCGCTGTCGAATTGCATACGCTCGCGGTGATTTGCACGCGTTCAACTTGAATACGCTCGCGGTGATTTGAACGTTCGCTACGCACGCTCACGCGTGCTTCGCGAAGAAGCTTTGTTTGTGATGGGGGGCTTCGCCGGCGGCTTCACTACTCTTTTTTGGCCTTCGGCCAAAAAAGACAG
>WBZU01000482.1_pt1 | contig 34027 bp, 23 predicted proteins | sample 5204311 | NCBI WGS metagenome assembly WBZU01 (sample SAMN12344359, study PRJNA552823) | activated sludge metagenome | biome: Activated sludge suspended growth; feature: Nitrification reactor; material: Wastewater; isolation source: activated sludge from nitrification reactor of wastewater...
CCGACGCTTCTCGCCCGGCATGACGCCGCGCGCTCCCGCGGGTCGGGCTTCAGCCCGACGCTTCTCGCTCGGCATGACGCTGATCGAGATCCTCGTCGTGCTGTCGATCATGGCGATCGGCGCCGCGCTGGTCGTGCCGATGGTGTCGGGGGCGGGCGCGTCCACCGGCGACCTCAAGACGGCCGCGCGGGAGCTGGCCGCCGGCCTGCGCCTCGCGCGGAGCGAGGCGATCACCGAGCGCCACGAGACCGTCCTCACGCTCGATCTCGAGAAGCGGAGCTTCCGCGTCGCGAAGTCGGCGCGCGAGGTCGAGCTCCCGGCGAAGGTCGAGCTCAAGCTCTTCACCGCGCAGTCCGACCTCGTGAGCGAGCGGCAGGGCGCGATCCGCTTCTTCCCGGACGGCGGGAGCAACGGCGGGCGCATCACGGTCTCCTCGGGCGAGCGCAAGTACGAGGTGGACGTCGACTGGCTCACCGGCCGGGTCGCGATCCTCGACTAGCGATGACGTCCTCCCGGAAGCGCGCTGCGCGCGTCGGACGGCACGGCCCTCGCGACGAGGTCGGCGGCTTCTCGCTCCTCGAGGTGCTCGTCGCGTTCGTGATCCTCGCGCTCGTCGCGACCGCGCTGTTCCGGCTGTTCGGCGGCGCGCTCGGCAACGCCGGCGTCGCCGAGGACGCGAGCCGCGCGGTGCTCGTCGCGCAGAGCCGGCTCGACGCGGCGCGCACCGAGCTCCGGTCGGATTCGGGCGCCGAGGGCGACGGCCGCATCGCCTGGACGACGCGCGTGGAGCCCTGGGAGGCGCCCGACGCGCCGGCGGCGGCGGGCGCCGCGACCCCGATGCTCGCCACGCAGCTCTACCGCGTGAGCGTCGAGGTCCGCTATCCGGGCGCGGGAGGGCGCGAGCGCACGCTCGCGCTCGCGACGCTGAAGGTCGCGCGCCGGGACCTCGGACGATGAGCGCGCCCGTCGCCGCCGTGTTCCGCGCGCGCGAATCGGGCTTCACGCTCGTCGAGCTGATGGTCGCGCTCGCGCTGCTCGGCCTCATGTCGGCCACGCTCGCGGGCTCGCTCGCGCTGGCCGGCCGGAGCTGGGACGCGGGCGAGGCGAAGGTCGCCGACACCGCGTCGATGCGCGTCGCGCAGGGGTTCCTCCGCGCGCAGCTCGAGGGCCAGCACGCGCAGCGCATGAAGAAGATGCCCGAGTTCCCGATCCTGTTCGCAGGCGACCGCGGCGAGATGCGCTTCGCGGCGCCGCTCCCCGCGCGCGTGCAGGGCGGCGGCATCTGGTACTACCGGCTGCGCGTCGCCGAGGTCGACGGCCATTCGAGCCTCGTCCTCGACCGGATGATGCCCGACACGACGGCGACGTCGATGCCCGACTTCGGCGGCGCCGACCATTCGGTGCTCGCGACCGACGTCAAGTCGGTGGCGATCGGCTACCTCGGGCCCGATCCGGGCGTCGCCGCGGGCGCGGGCTTCGAGCCGGCGTGGCGCGAGCGCTGGGACGACACGCAGCGGCTGCCGATGATGATCCGCATCGACGTCGAGCCCGCGCGCGGCGCGAAGTGGCCGACGCTCTACGCGTCGCCGCGCGAGGCGCCCGAGGCGGCGTGCCGGGCCTGGGACAACGCGCGCGCGCGCTGCGCGCAGGGATGACGGCGGTGCGATCTCCCGGCTCCCGGTTCCCGCAGGCGCAGCGCCAGGCGGGGATAGCGCTCGTGCTGACGCTGTGGCTCACCGTGCTGCTCACCGCGATCGCCGGCGGCTTCGCGTACAGCATGCGCACCGAGGCTCTCGCAGCGGGGAACGCGATCGGCGTCGCGCGGGCGCGCGCCGCCGCCGACGGCGCGGTCGAGCGCACCGCCTTCGAGCTCGCGCGGCCGAGGCTGCCCGGCAGCTGGCTCCCCAACGGCGCGTCGCACGAGTGGAAGGACGGCGACGTCGCGATCGTCGCGAGCGCCACCGACGAGACCGCGAAGATCGACCTGAACGCGGCGAGCGAGATCCTGCTGCGCGGGCTGTTCACGAACGTGGGCGGCGCCGACCCGGACGCCGCGGTGCGCCTGGTCGACGCCGTGATGGACTGGCGCGACGCGGACGACCTGCGCCGGCCGAACGGCGCCGAGGCGGCCGACTACGTCGCCGCGGGGTCGAAGGTCGTCCCCGCGAACGCGCCGTTCGAGACCATCGGCGAGGTCTCGCGCGTGCTCGGCATGACGCCCGCGATCTACGCGCGGATCGCCGGCAGCGTCACCGTCTACTCGCGGCAGGCCGGCGTGAACCCGCTCACGGCGTCGCGCGAGGTGCTCCTCGCGCTGCCGAACTCGGATCCCGCGGCCGTCGACGCCTACCTCGCCGCGCGCGACGAGGCGCTCCGCGCCGGCCTCCCGCCGCCCCCGTACGCGGGCGCGGGCGGCCTCACGTCCGGCGCGATCCAGACCTGGCGCATCCGCGCGCGGGCGAGCCTGCCCGATGGTGTAACCTTCGTCCGCGAAGCGGTGCTGCGGTCCTCGCCCGATCCCGCGCGGCCGCTCGTCGTGCTGGCCTGGCTCGAGGACGCCTCCGCGCCGGCCGCCGCCGACGCCAGGACCGACGACAACGATGCCGCGCGACCGTAGCTTCTCGATGGGCCAGGTCGCCGCGTCGCTGGCCGGGCTCGCGCAGCGTTCCGGCGCGACCGGCTTTCTTCGCTGGTGGGCCGCGGAGCTCGCGCCGCTCGTGCCCGCGCCCGCCCGCGGCGCGGTCGCGCGAAGGCGCCTGCGCCCCGTCGTCGCGTTCGACGGCGACGTCGCGACGATCTGGCGGCCGGCGATGCGCGAGGGCGGCGTGGCGATGGAGCGCGCCGCCGACGTCCCGCTCGCGGGCGACCCCGCCGCGGCGACCGCGGCCGGCCGGAGCGCCATCGCGTCGCTCGCGCGCATCGCCTACGGGGGCGTGACCGGGACGCCGCGCGTGCGCGTCGCGATTCCGTCGTCGTCGGTGCTGAGGCGCCGGCTCACGCTTCCCGGCGCGATCGAGGAGAGCCTGCGCCAGGCGGTGGGCTACGACCTCGACCGGCTGACGCCGTTCAAGGCCGACGAGCTCTATTTCGACGCGGTGGTCGCCTCGCGCGACGCCGCCCGCGGGACCATCGCGGTCGACTTCGCCGCGGTCCGGCGCCCCCTCGTCGACGCGGCGATGGCCCACGTGGCCGCGTGGGGCGCCGAGGTGCGCAGCGTCTCGCCGGACGACCCGTCGTCGCCGTCGCCGTCGCGGCTCAACCTGGTGCCCGACGAAGCGCGCGTCGCGCCGGCGCCGTGGAAGCGCTGGCAGTTCTGGGCGCCGCTCGCCGCGCTCGCGCTCGTCGCCGCGGTCGCCGTCGTGCTGCCGGTGTGGCAGAAGCGCGACTACGCGATCGCCGTGATCAACAAGGCCAACGCGGCGCACGAGCAGGCGGCCGTGTCCGAGCGCCTGCGCGCGGAGCTCGAGCGCGCCGCCGCCGACTTCAACTTCGCGCTCGAGCGCAAGTACGCGTACCCGCCGGTCGTGCGCGTGCTCGACACGGTGACGCGCGCGATGCCCGACGACACCTGGCTCACGCAGCTCGAGATCCGCACGCTGCCCAAGGGACGCGAGCGCGACCGCGAGATCGTGATGCGCGGCGAGTCCGCGAACGCCGGCCGGCTGATCCCGGTGCTCGAGGAGACCGGCGTCGTCACGCAGGTCGCGCCGCGCTCGCCGACGACGAAGATCCAGCCGGGGCCCGGCGAAGTCTTCGACCTCGGCGCGCAGCTGAAGCCGCTGGCGCGCCCCGCGATGGTGGCGCTCGTCGGCCCCGACGCGCCTCCTCCCGCCCCGCCGGCGGCTCCGGCGGCCGCCGCTCCCGCCGCGCCCGCCCCCGCCGCGCCGCCGCCGGCCGAAGCGTCCTCGGCCGCCGCCGCGCCGCCCGCGGAGACGCCCGCGCCATCGGCGGCGGCGCCGCAGGCCGTCGCGCCGCGGCCGGCCGCCGCGCCCGCGCGTCCCCCCGGGCCGCTGGGTCTCACGCCCGCCGCACCGTCGACGCCGCCGTCGAAGCCGGTCGCGAAGCCGGCCCGCCAGGACCCGAACGCGCAGGACGTCGGCGCGGGCATGAAGCCGGGACGCCGGCGCGCTCGCGACGACGAGCCTCCGGGGACCGCCCCCGACGCCGGAGCGAAGCCGTGACCCCCGCGATCCTGTCCCGCCTCTCGCCGGCGCAGTCGCGCGCGCTGGCGCTCGCGCTGCTCGTCGCGGCCGTCGCGCTGGTGCTGGGCCTCGCGCTCGCTCCGGTGCTGCTGCTCCATCGCCACTACGACGACGCGATCGAGCTGTGGACCGCGCGGCTCGGGACCTACCGCCGCGTCGCGGCGCAGGCGCCCGAGCTCCGCCTCGCGCTCGACGCGATGCGCGCGAAGGACGGCCGCCGGTTCTTCCTCCGGAACACCGCGACGAACCTCGCGGGCGCCGAGCTGCAGGAGCTCGTCAAGGGGGCGATCGAGTCGGGCGGCGGGCGGATCACGACGAGCCAGAGCCCGGCGCCGCGCGAGGACGGCGCGTTCCGCCAGGTCGTCGCGAGCGTCCAGTTCTTCGCGACGGTGCCGAACCTGCAGCGCATCCTGCATGCGATCGAGACGCGCGAGCCCTACCTCGTCGTCGAGAACATCACGATCCGCCCGACCAACGCGTTCCGCGGCTTCAAGCCCGCCATCGGGCAGGACCCCGAGGTCAATGTGCAGCTCGACGTCACCGCCTGGGCGATGCCCGAGGCTGCGAAGCCCGCTCCCGCGCCCGGCGCGCGCCCGTCGCCATGAGCGCCCTCGACCCTCGTCTCTCCCGCTGGCTCGTCTGGCTCGCCCCGTTCGCCGTGCTCGCGCTCGCGATCGGCTGGCAGACCGACTGGGGCCGCGAGTTCAGGCGCGCGCCGCCCGCCGAGACGCCGGTCGCGCCCGCGCCCGTCGCGACGACGGTGCTGCCCGAGTTCCGGATCGAGGGTGGCGTCGCGTCGATGACCGGGACGGTCGAGCGCCCGCTCTTCAACGCGACGCGGCGTCCCGCGCCGCCGGCGGTGGCGGACGCGGCGAAGGCGACGATCCAGCGGGGCCAGTTCACGCTGACCGGGACGCTCGTCACCGACAAGGCGGCGATCGCCTTCCTCAGGGAGACCGGCGGCGCGGGCAAGGCGCGCAGCGTGAGGAAGGGCGAGTCGATCAACGGCATGACGGTCGCCGAGGTCGCGCCCGACCGGGTCCGCTTCACGATGGGCGACGATTCGGAGGAGCTCGAGCTCAAGGTCGCGAAGGGCCCGAAGACGACGGTCCAGCCGGCCGCCGAAGGCGCATCGCAGGCGCCCCAGCAGGGTGCCGCGCCGCAGGCCGCCCCGATCGGGCAGGGCGACGCGGCCGGTGTCCGCCGCGCCGCGCAGGGCGGCCTCGCGGGGCCCGGCGACGCGGGCGACAATCTCCGCGCGAACCGCCGCGCCGCCCGCGCCGCCGAGGCGCAGCAGGGCGGCGGCCAGCAGGGTGTCACGCCGGCCCAGACGCAGCAGAACCGGCAGCAGCGGCGCCCGCAGCAGGCGCGGTGACCGCCATCCAGGAACCGACATGACCCGACGACCCTTCCGCACCGAACCGACGCCCCGCGGGGCCGCGCCGCGTGTCGCCCTGCTCGCCGCGCTCGCCGGCGCGCTCGCGCTCGCCGGGTGCGCGACGGCGCCCGAGACGAAGGAGGCGCCTCCCGCCGAGAAAGTCCGGGCGTCGCTGCAGCCGGACGGCCTGTCGCCGGGCCTCGCCTCGACCGCGGCGCGCGTCCAGACCGGCGCGTCGGATTCGCCGGACCGCGCCAAGCTGTTCAAGGGGTCGGGCGTGCTGGTGCAGGGACAGCCGGAGGGCGGCGGGCTCGTCGCGATGCCGTCCCGCGCGCGCCAGGACGCCGCCGGCAACGTCAGCCTCAACTTCGAGGGCGCGGACATCCGCGAGGTCATCCGCAACGTGCTGGGCGACATCCTCGGGGTGAACTACGTGATCGATCCCGCCGTCGGCGGGCAGGTGACGATCCGCACCTCGTCCGGGCTGGCGAAGAGCTCGCTGCCCTCGCTTCTCGAGACGCTGCTCCGCATGAACGGCGCGACGATGATCTACGACGGCGAGGACGGCGTCGCGAAGATCGTGCCCCAGGGCGCGGCGGTGCGCGGCAACGTGACGCCGATGCTCGGCAACAGCGCGCGCGCGCTGCCGCCCGGCTTCTCGGTGCAGATCGTGCCGCTCCTCTACGTCAGCGCGCGCGAGATGCTGAAGATCCTCGAGCCGATCGCGAAGGACGCGCAGGCGGTGCGCGCGGACGACCTGCGCAACCTGCTGATCCTGTCGGGGACCGAGCGCGAGCTCAGGCACCTGATGGACACGATCGCGCTGTTCGACGTCGACTGGATGCGCGGCATGTCGGCGGGGCTGTTCCCGCTGCAGAGCGCGGACGTGAAGATCGTGGGGCAGGAGATCGAGAAGCTCCTGGGCCAGAAGGACGCGAACCCGCTGGGCGGGCTCATGCGGATCGTGCCGGTCGAGCGGATGAACGCGCTGCTCGTCGTGACGCCCAACCCTGCGCTGATCGAGCGCGTCCGCGAGTGGATCGAGAAGCTCGACGCGGGGACCGGCGGCGAGGGCGTGCGCTTCTACGTCTACCACCTGCAGAACAGCCGCGCCGAGCGCGTCGGCCCGCTGCTGCAGCAGGCGTTCACGGGCCGCGCGGCGCCGCAGGCGCCCGCGCAGGCGCCGACGCTCGCGCCCGGCACGCCGGCCGGGCAGATCGTCTCGCCGCCCGCGTTCCAGGCGCAGGCCACGCCGCTCCAGGCGCCGCCGTCCACCGTCGTGGTCAACCAGCCCCCGCAGCCGGGCGCCGCGGCGGCGGCGGTCCTGGCCGCGGCGGCGGCGGGCGCGCAGGGCGCCCAGGCCGCGCAGGGCGTCGTGCGCAACATCCAGGTCGTGCCCGACAAGGACAACAACACGCTCCTGATCGTCGCGACGCCGGCCGAGTACGCGGTCATCGAGTCGGCGCTGCGCAAGCTCGACGTCGCGGCGCGCCAGGTGATGATCGAGATGGTGATCGCCGAGGTGTCGCTCACCGACAACTTCCAGTTCGGCGTCGAGTGGTACTTCCGCAACGGCGCGAACCAGGCCGGCGGCAACTTCCGCCGCGGCACGACCGTGGGCAACCTGTTCGACACCGCCGCGACCGTCGCCGGCGCGGGGCTCGCCGCGCGCGTGCCGGGCTTCAACTACCTGCTCGCCGGCGCGTTCCCCGGCGGCATCCAGGCCGCGCTCTCGCTGCTCGGCACGGCGGGGAACACGAAGATCGTCGCGAACCCGCAGGTCGCCGCGCTCGACAACCAGAAGTCGACGATCAAGGTGGGCGACCGCATCCCGATCACCCAGCAGACGCTCGTGGGCGGCACGACCAACGCGGTGACGACGACGTCGCAGTACATCGACACCGGCGTGCTCGTGTCGGTGACGCCGCGCATCAACGCCGGCGGCCTCGTCACGATGGAGATCCAGGCCGAGGTGAGCAATCCGGGCGACGTGACGACCGCCGGCGAGGCGCCGCCGATCAACACGCGCTCGCTGCAGTCGATGGTCGCCGTGCAGAGCGGCGACACGCTCGTGATGGGGGGGCTGATCCGCGACACGAAGGCGCAGGGCTCCGAGGGCATCCCGTGGCTCTCGAAGCTGCCGGTGGTCGGCGGCCTGTTCGGCGCGCAGGACATCAAGGACACGCGCTCCGAGCTCGTGCTGTTCGTCACGCCGCGCGTGGTCGAGACGCAGAACGACATCCGCAGCGTCATCGACGACCTCCGCCGCCGCATGGAGCGCCTCGACACGACGTTCATGCCGTCGCTGCGCCTGCCGGCCGACAAGCTGCCCGCGGGCACGTCGATCTTCCCGCCGCTGCCCGCGACGGGCGGGACCGCGCCCGTCGGCGGGCCCTGGTACCCGGACACGAAATCCCCGGGCGGCAAGGCGCCCGCGATCGACGGCGCGATGACGCCCGAGCGCGCGGCCGCGGAGATCGCGGCCGCGAAGGCCGCGCAGGAGAAGGCCGCGGCGGAGATCGCCGCCGCGAAGTCGGCGCAGGAGAAGGCCGCCGCCGAGTTCGAGGCGGCCAGGGCCGCCCAGGCGAAGGCGTCCGCCGACTCCGCCGCCGCCAAGGCCGCGCAGGAGAAGGCGGCGGCGGACACGGCCGCGGCGAAGGCCGCCCAGGCCAAGGCCGCGCCCGCAGCCCCGGGGGCCGCGCCGCCGGCCGCCGCGCCGGGCGCCGCCGCGCCGCCGGGGGCGTCGCCGGGCGCGTCGCCCGCCTCCACGGGGCAGCCGCAGCGCCGCCAGCGGGCACGTCCCGGCACGCCTCCTGCTTCGACCGATCCGCAGTCGCCTTGATGCGGCGCCCCCCGGGCTGGCGCGGTGCGGCCGGCCCCGGGAACGGGCCAGAGTGTCGGGCGGAGGCGACATCCGCACTGCGGGCGAGGCTCAAAAACTTGCATTTTTGCTGTCGGGCAGCGGCGACATTGACGATTTGCGGCGATTTGCTTACGCTTTCTCCGGTGTCGAGCGCCTCCGGGGCGCCGGATAGCAGCCGCCAGACGGCGGATTTCCCGAAAGTGTCGCCGTTTGGAGACGTTCTGATGAATTTTGGCAAGTCTCTCGCCCGCCGCCTCGCGCCGGCGCTGGTCCTGGGCCTCGCGGCCTGCGCCTCGGTGGCCCCGATCACCGCGGAGAGCCCCGCCGACGCGAAGCAGGCGCAGGTCGTCGACCGCGCGAACGCGCGCGGCACGGCGCTCGTCCAGGGCGACCTGGATGCCGCCTACGAATTCCTGTCGGAGGGCTCCAAGGCCGTGATCGGCAAGGACAATTTCAAGCGCCGCATGGGCATCGTCCCGTTCCGCGCGTACCGGATCGAGGCGGCGAGCTGCGAGGGCGCGACCTGCAAGGTGCAGTCGAAGCTGACCTACGACCACCGGCTGATGAAAGGCGTGACCACGCCGGTCACCGAGGTGTGGGTGATCGAGCGGGGCAACGCATATTTCATATTCCCGGCGTCCTAGACCGGGCTCGTTGCAGATTTCCAACAAGGGGGCATCGGGGCGAAAAGTTCCGATTGCCAATCGGGAGACGCTTGGCATAACATTGACGCGCTGTCGGTTCCAAAGTGATCACTTAAATAGCAAACAGAGGAGTCATCACCCACTATGAACACCTTCAAGAAGAAGTCGCTCTACCTCGCCGTGGCGGGTGTCAGCGCGCTGGGTGCCGGGTCCGCGAGCGCCGTGTCGCTCAACGCGGACGGCCTGGGCCAGGTGCTGATCTATCCGTACTACACGGTGCGCGAAAGCTCGCCGGGCAACGCCTACAACTCGCTGCTGTCGGTCGTCAACTCGACCGGCTCCGCGAAGGCCGTCAAGGTCCGCTTCCTCGAAGGCAAGAACAGCCGCGAAGTCCTCGACTTCAACCTGTACATGTCGCCGAAGGACGTGTGGGTCGCGGCGGTCATCCCGACGGCTGACGGCGCCGGCATCGTCACGCCGGACAACAGCTGCACGGACGGCATCGTCTCGCAGGACGAGACCAACCCGACGCCCTTCGTCAACTACGCGTACACCGGCGATTTCGACGATCCCGCGAACGACGACCTCGACCGCACCCGCGAGGGCTACGTCGAGATCATCGAGATGGGCACGATGTACGGCTACAGCGCGTACGTGGCGACGCACGTCAACGGCGTGCCGCGCGACTGCGACTACCTGCGCAAGCGCTACGCCAACGGCACCGTGTTCGCGTCCTACCAGGTGGCCTCGCTCACCGGCGGCCTGTTCGGCACGATGACGCTGATCAACGTCAGCACCGGGATGGACTTCGGTTACGACGCGACGGCGCTCGCGAACTTCCACGCGTACAACAACATCTTCTACAACCCGGGCGACATCCGGCCGAACTTCTTCGACGCCGACCCGGTGTCGCTGGTCGTGCAGAACGACCTGAACTTCGGCCAGGCCGCCGCGTTCGTCACGCAGTGGAACGTGCCGGGTACCCCGGCGACGGGCGGCAACACGAACGTCGACGCGGTCTCCGCGGTGCTGATGCACGACAACATCTACAACGACTTCGTGCTCGACAAGGGCACGGCGTCGGGGACGGATTGGGTCGTGACGCTGCCCACGAAGGGCGTGCCGTTCGCGTACTACAACTCGTGGGGTGTCTCGGGCCAGGACAAGTCGATCAAGGTCTGGAAGCTGTTCCAGCGCAACTTCGCCTCGACCGGCGCGTGCGACGACATCGGGTTCACCAAGTACGACCGCGAAGAGAAGGTCGTGCGGACGTCGACGTCGTTCTCGCCGCCGCCGCCGACGAAGACCGACTCGGTCTGCTGGGAAGCGAACGTCATCACGTTCAACAGCAGCAACGTGCTGGCCTCGAAGAACGTGCTGAACGCGAGCACGACGTTCGAGCACGGCTGGGCTGCGATGACGTTCTACCCGATGCCGACCGGCGCGACGGCGATCCCGGCGATGACGCTGGTGCACCGCCTCGGCGGCAGCAGCACGACGACGATCAACCTCGCGAACGGCAGCACGGGCTGGTATCCGTACATGACGTACTACGGCCTGCCGGTGGTCGGCTTCTCGGCGATCACGTACTCGAACGGCAACGTGGGCGGGGCGCTGTCGAACTACGGCGGCAACTTCAACCACAAGTCGACGCGGTGGGTCAACCCCGGCCTCTGATAGCCGGGCTGGCATCGCCAGCGCAGTCCTCGAAGGCGGAGCTTCGGCTCCGCCTTTTTTTTGTGCGGCGCGCGACCGCCGGATCGAGGGCGTGCCGCGCGAATATTCGCGTGGTTCCCGGCCCCTGCGGGGCCGGAGAATGTCCGCGCCGGGCGGGTCGGGCGCCGGCACGAGGATTGCGTGCTACAGCCGGGGAGGCGCAAAGAACGGAAGGGTGGGTTCCCGCGTCCCGGCAGGCCCTGGCGATGCCCGGACTTGCCGGCGCCGGACCGATCCTGACGCGGGACGTCAGCGCCGAGGCAGGACCCGGATCGTGCACGCCGGGCACGGTCTGCCGCCGGGGACCGGCGTGTCGCCGTTCGTCGGGCCGGCAGGGCAGGAGGGCCGGAAAATCAGGCCGCTATGCAGTTGTCATGGTGACGGCCGGTCCGTTTGGACGTATAATGGATCGATAATTGCTATAAGACGTCGGGGGATCAACCAGGAGCGTCTCATGCGTACACTGTTCTCTACATTTACCCGTGCGACGCTCGTCGCGATCGGCCTCTCGACGGCGCCCTTCGCGTTCGCGCAGGGCACCTACGACTGCGGGACCGGCTTCACGCCGGTCTTGAACGGCAACGCGGTGACCTGCCAGATGTCGTGCACGACCGGCACGCCGACGCCGACGATCACCGGCTCGTCACTGTCGTTTACTTGCAACACCGGCGGCGGCGACGTGGCTCCGAACAATTGCACGCTGACTTCGTCCGCGGGGACGACGATCACCACGGGCGGCAGCACGACGCTCACCGCGAAGTGCGCGGTCGGAAGCCCGACGGATCTCGTGTTGACGTGGACCACCCCGAGCGGCACGGCCAGCTGTCCGACGACCGGGACGGTCAACCAGAACGCGACCTGCGTCGTCAGCGGCATCCAGGCGGGCGGCACGTGGTCGGTCAAGTTCAGCAACGGCATCGGCAGCGACGTCACGAAGACGCTGAACTACACGGTGCAGTCGGGCGGCGGCGGCGAATACGCCGCGTGCGACAGCAGCTGGCAGGTCGCATCGGGCTTCAAGTATCCGGCGCGCAACGTCTACACGTACCAGTACGGCACGCTGGAGCAGGGCCGCGGCATCGTGTTCAAGATGGTCGTCACGACGCAGAGCACCGGGGGCGGAGGCTGGATCAGCAATTACGGTGGCAACAAGGAGTGGGCGCTCACGACGAGGGCCTGCGACTACAGCACCGCGATCCAGAACCAGAAGGGGACGGGCGCGTTCTTCAACGTGAGCTACAACCTCGCGCCGGGGACCTACTACTTCAACGTCCGTGAAATTCAGGGCTGCAGCGCCGGCGACTGCAACATGAACGGCAAGCTCAACTAGAATCGCCAACGCGCAAGCCGCAAGCGCCGCCCCGCCTCGTGCGGGGCGGCGCGTTTTTGCATCCGGGAAAAGCCCACGATGAATCTGCGTTCCTCCGTCGTCCTCGCCTGCCTCGCCGCGCTCGCGGCCTCCGCCCGGGCGCAGTCCCCCGCGCCCGCCGCCGCGCCGGCGGTTCCCCCCGCCGCCTCCGCGTCCCAGGCTCCCGCAGCGCCGATGTCGCCCGACACGGTGCTCGCCGATAACGGCATCGCGCGCGTCACGCGCGCCGACTACGACCTCGAGCTCACGAAGCTGCCCGCCGACATCCGTGGCGGCTTCGCGACTACCGACCGGCGCGTCGTGGACCTGATCACCAAGATCCTCGTCACCAAGACCCTCGCCGCGCAGGCGGATTCGAGCGGGCTCCTGAAGGATCCGCACGAGGCCGCGCGTTTCGCGGCCGAGATCGAGCGCTACAAGTCGCAGATCGTCGTGCAGCAGATCGTCCTCGCGAAGGCGAAGAGCTTCGACGCCAACCTCCCCGCGTGGGAGGCCCGCGCGAAGGACATCTACGCGACGGATCCCGCGCGCTGGGCGCAGCCCGAGCAGGTGTCGGTCGCGCACCTGCTCTACCGGCCGGAGAAGCGCGGCGGCGCCGAGGGCGCGATGAAGGCGGCGCGCGAAGCGCGCGCGCAGCTCGTCGCCGGTGCGGACTTCGGGAAGCTCGCGCGCGAGGCCGACGATCCGCAGGCGTCGCGCACGAGCGGCCAGATCGGCTACATCGCCCGCGGGACGATGGACCCGGACTTCGAGAAGGCGGCATTCGCGCTGGGCAAGGGCGAGCTGTCGGAGCCCGTCGTCACGCAGTTCGGCGTGCACCTGATCCTGGTGAGCGACCGGCTGCCGGAGCGCAAGCGCTCGTTCGACGAGGTGAAGGGCGAGATTCTCGTCGAGTTGAAGCAGAAGTACGTGAACGCGGAGCGCGACGCCGAGCTGGCCGGGATGCAGGAGAAGGCCCGCGAGAGCGCCAACATGGCGCTCGTCGAGACGATGGTGATCCGGATGCCGTCGAGCGCCGATCTGGACCGGCTGCATCGGGAGGCGACGCGGGCGACGGGCGCACGGCCGCGCAACTGACGGCCATCGCGCGGGCCCCACGCCCGGAGCGTCGATGAACGGGAGCGCGGGCGCCGCACCGTCCACCCGCGGCGTCGCCGTGCGCACGCCGCGGGCCGTCGGCGCGGCGCTCTTCGTCCAGTTCTTCCGGCGCGAGGCGACGACCCGCTACCTCGGCAGCGTCACCGGCCTCGCGTGGGCGCTCGTCCACCCGATCGCGCTGCTCGCCGTCTATCACTTCGTCTTCACGTCGATCTTCCGCGCGACCGGCTTCGCGGGCTCGTCGTTCCTCGCGTTCGTCGCGGTCGCGCTGTGGCCGTGGCTCGCGGCGCAGGAGGCGATCCAGCGCGCGGCCGTCTGCGTGCCCGGCTACGGCGGATTGATCCGCAAGGTCGCGTTCCCGCACGAGGTGGTCGTCTACGCGTCGGTCGCGGCGACGCTGGCGCTGCACTTCGCCGGCTACCTGGTCGTGCTGGCGGCGCTTCGTGCGATGGGCGAGCCGGTCCACCTCGAGGGCCTGCTGCTGGCCGTGCCGCTGTGGGCGGTGATGGCGGTCGCGGTGGCGGGGATCGCGCTCGCGCTCGCGTCGCTGCAGGTGTTCGTGCGCGACGTCGAGCACGTGCTGATGCCGGTGCTGATGATGCTGATGTACCTGACGCCGATCCTGTATCCGCTGTCGCTCGTGCCCGAGCGCCTGCAGCGCTGGGTCTCGGCCAACCCGTTCACCTGGCTCGTCGACCGGCTGCGCGCGGCGCTGCTGGAGGGCCGGCTCGCGCCCGAGGCGGGCGACCTCGCCGCGCTCGCGGTCGCGCTCGCGCTCTTCGCGGCGGGCCGCTGGATGTTCCGCCGCCTGTCGCCCCACTTCGAGGACTTCGTGTGACCGCGCACCTCCGGAACGTGGATCGATCCACGTTCCGGGGGTAACGTCCCGCTCCTCCCGATGACCGCGCTGCTCGAACTGTCGAACGTCGGCAAGGACTACGCGAAGGTCGAAACGCGCGGCGGGCGGCTCGCGCTCGTCTGGGACCTGCTGCGCGGGCGCGGCGCGTCGCACGTGTTCACGGCGCTCGACGGCGTGTCGCTGACGATGAACGCCGGCGAGTCGCTCGGCGTGATCGGCGAGAACGGGGCGGGGAAGTCGACGCTGCTGAAGGTCGTCGCCGGCGTGATCAAGCCGACGCGCGGTGCGGTGAGCGTGCGCGGGCGCGTCGGCGCGTTGCTGGAGCTCGGGTCGGGCTTCCATCCCGAATACACGGGGGCGCAGAACATCGATCTCGCCGCCGCGCTGCTCGGGATCGCGCCGGCGGAGCTCGCGGCCAAGCGCGAGGCGATCGTCCGCTTCGCCGACCTGGGCTCGCACCTCGACGACCCGATCAAGCACTACTCGTCCGGCATGGTCGTCCGGCTGGGCTTCGCGGTCGCCACCGCGCTGTCCCCCGACGTGCTGATCACCGACGAGGTGCTCGCGGTCGGCGACGAGTCGTTCCAGAAGAAGTGCATGGCGTGGATGGAGGGCTACCTCGCCGGCGGCGGCACGCTGCTCCTGTGCTCGCACAGCATGTACCACGTGCAGAAGCTGTGCCGCAACGCGCTGTGGCTGAAGGAGGGCCGCGTCGAGCGCTACGGCCCGGCGATCGAGGTGACGCAGGCCTACCTCGCGTGGCACGAGGAGAAATCGGGAAGCGCGCCCGGCCGCCGTCCCGAGGTCCGGACCGGCGAGGGGCCCGACGTGCACCGCGTGAAATCGCTCTCGCTCGAGCCCGGCGAGTTCGTCCGCATGGGCGCGTCGCTCACCGTGCGCGGCGAGGCGTACTCGCCCGACGGCCGCCCGCCGGTCGTGCTGGTCGGCATCGTGCGCGCGGACGGGACGCCGGTGTACGGCGTCGCGACCGACATGGACGGCGTCGCGCCCGCGCCCGCGCACGACGGCCGGTTCGCGTTCGCGCTCACGCTGCCCTCGCTCGCGCTGCTTCCGGGCAAGTACGCGGTGCGCGCCCACGCGCTCGATCCCGAAGGCCTCTACCTGTTCGACCACGTCGAGGTGCCGCTCACCGTGACCGGCGAGTCGCGCGAGATGGGGCTCGTGCGGCTCGAGCACGAGTGGCGCGACGTGGTGCCGCGCGAACCCGCCCACCGGGGTCGGATTCGAATCTGACCCCGGAGGTCGCTCGATGACCGAAGCCCGCTGGGACGCGATCGCGGACCTCGTCGACGTCGTCGAGCGCGACGACGCGACGGCGGCGCGCGAGGCCGGCGCGATGTTCAGCCGCGCGTTCGGCGACGACCTCCCCGATTTCCCGCGTCACTTCGTGCTGCGCTACCTGGCGGGCGGCGCGCCGGTGCCGCTCGCGTACGCGCACTTCACGCCGTGGGAAGGGTGCTACCTCGGCGGCGGCATGGTGTTCGACGAACGCGTCTACCGGAAGCTGCCGCCAGCCCACCGCGCCCGCATCCGCGCGTCCGGCGGCGTCATGGAGTTCCTGCTCCGCAGCATCCGCACGATGCTCCCCGACGCGACCGCGCTGTTCGGCCACGTCGGCGAGCCGCGCGCCGAGCGCATCGACCTGCGTTCCGGCTACGAGCGCACCGCGGACCCCCACGTGATCGTCTGCTGGCAGCGCGCGCTGCCGTCCGCCGAGCGCGAGGCGCTGGTCGCGCGCGTGACAGCGCTCGGCCCCTTCTAGCCGAAACGAGGGTCGGACCCTCGAAGGCGGGTGCGCGGCGCCGGCGTCCGGCGAATCCGGAGTCCGACCCTCATGCTCGCGCAGGCGCCGGGCGGCCGCCGCGGGCGAGCGTGCTCACGCCACGCGCCCGAGCAGCACCTCGAGACCGTCGGGGCTCGACCAGTCGCGGCCGCACACGAATCGCGGCAGGTTCCAGCGATCGTCGCCGCGCGTCATCGGCCGGGCCCCGTCGCCGAACGCCGCGTCGACGCCGATGCGCACGTGGTGGTGCGGGAAGTAGTCGCGCACCAGGTAGTCGCTCGCCTCTCCGTACGGGTAGGCGAACAGCCGGTCGCCCGGGTTGGGCGCGACGCGCCGCAGGTGCGCGGTCGCGTGCGCGATCTCCTCCTCGGCGAGCGCGTAGGTGTCGATCGACCGGAACGTTCCGGTCTGGCGCGGCCGGCCCATCAGGTGCGCGGTGAGGTCGTGGTTGTGGTCCCAGCTGTGGCTGCCGATCGCCGCGTGGCCGCTCGCGACGGCCGTCGACCACCAGGCGTCGGTCCACCAGCCGAGGCCCGCGAGGCCCGCGCGGTCGATGTGCTCGCGCGCCTCGCGCGAGACGACGACGAACGACGTCGCGTGCGCCTCGCGCGGTCCGCTCCCCGCCGCGCGGAAGTCCGCGAGACAGTGGTGGAGGCTGCGCTGGACGCCGTGGAGCGGGTGCGGCAGGTCGCGCCAGTCGAAGTCGGTGCCGTCGTCGAACGTGATCGCGAGCGTGCGCGGGCCCGTCCACTCGGCGTCGCCGGCCAGCCAGCGCGTGATCGCGCCCGGCAGGGGAACGATCCGCCAGCCGAGCCGGTCGATCGTCTCGAGGTCGGACGCGAGCGCGACGTGGTCGTTGGTCGCGTAGTCGTTTCCGGAGACGTTGACGCCGTGGTAGGTGAGGATCGGAAGGCGGCCGTCCATGGCCGGGAGTGTACCCTCCGCGCCGGGCGCCTCGCCTGCGCGCGCGGGCCCATCGGCTAGAATTGCACGTTTGTCCCGCGTGCGCGGAGGCTCAGGGCCGGCCGCGCCGCCGGGCGGATCCATGGAAGACGATCTCAAGTTCACCGGCGAGCGATTCGTCCCCGGCATCGAGGGCGAGATCGTCTACGAGCACGTGCACCGCTACGCGCTCGCGCGGCGCTGCGCGGCGGGACGGCGCGTGCTCGACGTCGCGTGCGGCGAGGGGTACGGCAGCGCGATCCTCGCGGGCGTCGCGCGCGAGGTCGTCGGCGTGGATATCGACGCGGCGACCGTGGCGCACGCGCGCGCCGCCTACGCGACGGTCCGCAACCTGACGTTCGTCGAGGGCTCGGCCGCGAGGCTCCCGTTCCCCGACGCGAGCGTCGACCTCGTCGTGTCGTTCGAGACGATCGAGCACCTCGAGGCGTCCGACCAGCCCCGGATGCTCGCCGAGTTCGCCCGCGTCCTCGCGGACGACGGCGCGCTCGTGCTGTCGGCGCCGAACCGGCCCGAGTACTCGGAGTCGCGCGGCTACGTGAACCCGTTCCACCGCCACGAGCACGACCGAGCGGAGCTCGAGCGCCTGCTCGACGCGCACTTCCCGGCGCGCATCTGGCACGCCCAGCGCGTGTGGCTCGGCTCGACGGTGTGGCGGGAAGGCGGCGGGGAGGACGTCGAGGCGTTCGTCGGCGACGCGTCGGGCGTCGCGCCGGCGCCCACGCCGCCCGCGATGTATTTCGTCGTGGTCGCCGCGCGCCGGGCCGCGGACCTGCCGGCGCCGGGGCCCGCGGTCTCGCTGTTCTCCGACGCGCGCGAGACGGAGTTGAGGCGCGCCGCCGCGGCCGCCGCCGAGGCGATCCGGCTCGACGGCCTGCTCCGCGACCGCGAGCGCATCGTCGCCGAGCGCGACGGGCAGCTCGGGCGGGCGAACGTCCATGTCGCGCACCTCGAGCGCCTCGTCGCCGAGCGGGAGCCCCTGATCGCGCAGCGCGAGCGCGTGATCGCCGAGCGCGACGGGCAGCTCGATCAGGTCAACGAGCGCGCCGCGCGCCTCGAGCGCCTCGCCGCCGACCGCGAACGCCTGGTCGCCGAGCGCGACGACCTCCTCGCCCGGACCAACGCCCACGTGAGCCACCTCGAGGCGCTCGCGTCGTTCCGCGAGCGCCTCGTCGTCGAGCGCGACGCCGCGCTCGCGGCGCGCGATGCGCGCATCGAGGGCGACGGACGCGCGCTCGCCGCGGCGCGCGAGGCGGACGCGGCGGCGCGGAAGCGGATCGCGGAGATCGAGCGCCTGCACGCGGACGCGCGCGCCCGCCTCGCGGAGTCGCGGCGCCGCGTCGCCGAGGTCGAGGCCGAGTGCGGGCGGCTCGACCGCGCGCTCGACACCCAGGAGCGCATCATCGCCTACCGCCAGTCGTTCCGCTGGTGGCTCGCGCTGCCGTGGATGCGCCTGAAGCTCCTCCTCGCGCGGATGGCGGGGCCGCCGGCGTGAGCGCCTCTCCCTTCGTCGACGTCGTCGTCCCGGTCTACAACGCGCCGGACGACGTGCGCCGCTGCGTCGCGAGCGTGCTCGCGCGCACGTCCCCGGGCTACCGCCTCGTGCTGATCGACGACGCGTCGCCCGACCCGGGCGTCGCGCGCGTGTTCGCCGAGATCGCGCGAGCGGGCCACGCGCACGTCGAGCTCCTGGTGAACGAGCGCAACCTGGGTTTCACCGGGACGGCGAACCGCGGCATGGGCCTCTCGCGCCGCGACGTGGTGCTGCTGAACAGCGACACGATCGTCACCGAAGGATGGCTGGACGCGCTCGTGCGCTGCGCCGCCTCCGACCCGTCGATCGGCACGATCACGCCGTGGTCGAACAACGCCGAGATCCTGTCGTACCCGCGCTTCTGCGTGAACAACGCGTGGCCCGACGGCGGGGACCCCGCGCCGCTCGCCCGCGCGTTCGCGCGCGCCGCGGTCCCGAGCTACCCGGATCTGCCGACCGGCGTCGGCTTCTGCTTCTTCGTGCGCCGGGCGATGCTCGACGCGATCGGCGGTTTCGATCCCGCGTTCGGCGCCGGCTACGGCGAGGAGAACGACCTGTGCATGCGCGCGGCCGCGGCCGGGTGGCGCAACGTGCTCGCCGACGACGCGCTCGTGCTCCACGTCGGCGGGCGCTCGTTCGAGAAGCAGAAGGACGCGCTGGTCCCGAAGAACACCGAGACGCTCGCCGCGCGCCATCCCGGCTACCTCGCGCTCGTGCGCGACTACGTCGCGGCGGATCCGCTCGCGCCGCTGCGCGACGCGGCGACGCTCGCGCTCGACGCCGCGTCGTCGGCAGGCGTGCTGCATGTCCTGCACCATCAGGGCGGCGGCACCGAGACGCACGTGCGCGCGCTCGTCGCCGCGACGCGCGGGCGCTGTCGCCACGCGATCGCCGTCGCGGTGGGCGACCGCTGGCGCGTCGAGGCCCATCGACCGGACGCGGGGACGATCGCGTTCGAGATCTCGCGCCTGCCCGACGAGCCGTGGAGCGACTTCCTGGGCGGGCTCTGCGCGACGCTGGGCGTCGGGCTCGTGCACGTGCACAACGTCTCCGCGTGCCGCGCCGGCCTGCTCACGGCGCTCCCCGCGCTCGGGCTGCCGTTCGGCTACACGGTGCACGACGTCAACGCCGGCTGCCCGACGATCACGTTCCTCGGCCCCGACGGCATGTACTGCGGCGCGCGGACGGATCCGGCCGCGTGCGGCGCGTGCCTCGCCGCGCAGCCCGCGTTCGCGGACGTCGACATCGTCGACTGGCGCGAGTCGCACCGGCCGCTCGTCGAGCGCGCGGCCTTCCTGATCGCCCCGTCGCGCTGGGCGGCCGACACGCTCGCGCGCTACTACCCGTCGGCGAACGCGACGGTCGTGCCGCACGGCATCCCCGAGGCCGCGCCGCGCCACGCGGGGACGCGCCTCGCCGTGATGCTGCCCGACGACGGCGTGCCGACGGTCGCCGTGCTGGGCGCGGTCGGCCCGGACAAGGGCGCGCGGCGGATCGAGCGCCTGGTCGAGCTCGCGCGCGAGCACGGCGCGAACGTCCGGTTCGTGCTGATCGGCTACCTCGATCGCCAGCACGCGGCGTGGCAGAGCGACGACGCCCGGTTCACCGTGCACGGCCGCTACGATCCGCGCGACCTGCCCGACCTCCTCGCGCACTACCGCGTCTCGCTGGTGCTCTATCCGTCGGCGGGGCCCGAGACGTTCAGCTACACGCTCTCGGAGGCGTGGAGCGCGGGACGGCCGGTGCTCGTGCCGCCGATCGGCGCGCTGCCGGAACGCGTGGCGCCGACCGGGGCGGGCTGGGTCCTCGACGACGCCGAGTGGCGCGACGAGCGGCGGATGCTCGATCGCATCGAGGCGCTCCTCTCGCCCGCGCGCGCCGGGGACCTCGCGCGGGCGTCGCGCGCGGCGGCGGCGATGCCGCGCATCACGCTCGAATCGATGGCGGAGGCGACGCTCGCCTGCTACGAGGCGGCGCTCCGCGGGAGGCGGCCCGCGGCGCAGCGGCCGCTCGCGCGCGAACGCGTCCGCGACGCGCTCGGCTACCGTCCGTGGACGCCGCCGGTCCCGCAGCGTGCGGAAGGATCCGCGCGCGGCGACGCGGCGAGCCGCTTCGCGCAGACGGCGCTGAAGCTCCGGCAGTCGTCGGCGGGCCCGCTGCTCCGCGCGATCACGCCCGGCTTCCTGCGCGAAGCGCTGAAGGCGCGGCTCAAGTGAGCGCGGGCGCGGACCGGATGGGTGCGAAGGAGCGCATCGACTGGATCGCGCGCGGTCGCGAGCACCAGTGGTCGGGGCGACCGATCCCGGCGCTGTTCTGCTTCAAGCGCGCGATCGCCGGGCAGCCGGGCAACGGCGACCCGCGCTTCGCGCTGGGCGAGGTGCTCTGGCAACTGGGCCTCTTCGAGGTCGCGAAGGGCGCGTGGCGCGAGGCGACGGCCGTCGCGCCGAACCACCTTCCGAGCTGGCTCGCGTACGCCGAGGCGAGCCTCGCCACCGGCGACGCGGCATCCGCGCGCTCCGCGGTCGACCGGGCGCTCTCGCTCGACCCGTCGAGCCCGCCCGCGCGAACGCTGCGCCTGATCGCCGCGGCCGCGCTCGAGGAGCCGGACGCCGACTGGAGCGCGTTCGCCGACGCGGTGCGCGCCGACCCGGGGCTCATCGCGACGCCCGCGCGCGCGCAACTGATCGCCGCGGCGCTCGATCGCGCGCCCGGCCTTCCCGGACGGCAGGCGTTCTTCGAGGCGCTCGCGTCGATGCCGTCGAAGACGCCGCTCGAGCTCCTCGCGAGCCTCGTCGCGCACGGCGCGAAGCCCGGCGCCGCGCCGACCGTGATCGCTTCGCTGGAGGCCGCGTTCGAGGAAGCCGGGCGCCGCGACGCGGTGCCCGGCGCGCACGACGCGTTCCGCCGCATCGCGCTCGCCGCCCGGGCGCTCGGGCGCGGGGACGACGTCCGCGGCCTCGCCTCCGCGTACGCGAAAGCCTGCGCTGCGGCGTACGCGCCGGCCGTGCCGCTCGCGTGGCCGCGCCGGACGGCGGGCGAGGGATTGCGCGTCGGCGTGCTGGTGTCGCCCGAGTCGCCCCCCGAGGCGGTGGCGGCGCTCGCGGCGCTCGAAGGCGCGGGCCACGAGGTCACGGTCGTGGCGCTGGTCGCGCCGGCGGACGCCCGCGCCTGCGTGGATGCGCTGCCGTTCGCGGCGAGCCTCGCGGTCGCGGCCGGCGCGGTCCCCGATCCCGCCGGCGCGCGCATGCTCGCGTCGCGCGATCCCGACGTCGTCCTCGACGCGGTCGGCCTGCGCGCCGCCACGGGCCCCTGGCTCGCGCAGCGTCCGGGTCGAGCGATCTGGACGCTCGCCGACCAGGAGCGGCCGCTCGCGGACCGGCGCATCGAGCCCACGGCGCCGGCGCTCGCCGCCGCGCTCGCGGCGGTGCCGCGCCCGCGCGAAGGCGCCCTGTCGGCAGGCGCGCTCGCCTCGCAGTGGTCGTCCGGCCTGGCGGCGCACCAGGGCGGCGACCTCGGGGCCGCGCGGGCGGCGTACTCGGCGGTGCTCGACGACCAGCCGGCGTACGCGCCGGCGCGGCATTTCCGCGCCCGCGTCGAATGGGATGCCGGCGAGCTGGACGCCGCGGAGAGCGACCTCGCGGCGGCGCTGGACGCGGCGCCCGCGTACGCGGACGCGCGCGTCGACGCGAGCCGCCTCGCGCTCGAGCGCCAGCAGTTCGCCGAAGCGATCGCGACGGCCAGCGCCGGGCTCGCGCGCGACCCGGCGCACCTCGGCCTGCTGCGCGCGCTCGGCCACGCGCTCCTGCGCGTCGGCAACGGCGAAGCCGCCGCTGCCGCCTTCAACCAGGCATCGATGCTGCAGCCGCTCGACGCGGAGACGCAGTACAACCTCGGCGTCGCGCATCAGCTCGCGGGCGACGCCGAAGCCGCCGCGCAGTCGTACCGCCACGCGAGCGCATTCGACCCGGCGTTCCTCGACGCGACCTTCAACCTCGCCGTGCTGCTGCAGCAGCAGGGGCATCCGAAGGCCGCGGAAGCCGCCTATCGTGGGCTCCTCGCGCGCGACCCGAAGCGCGATGCCGCCTGGAAGAACCTGGGCGAGATGCTGCGCGAGCAGGGCCGGCTCGACGAATGGACCGCGAATTTTCGCCGCTTCGAGGCCGCGTGCCCCGACTCGCTGCTGCTCGCCGCGCAGGCGCTCGAGGTGTGCCAGTTCGAAGCCGACTTCGCGCGGCTCGACCGGTATCTCGACGGCTTGCGGCAGGAGCGCTACCGCGCGCCCTCCGAGACCGCGCTCGTCGACGCGCTCGAGGAGCTCCTCTACCTGCTGCTGTTCTTCGACGTCGAGCCTGCGGTCGTCCATCGTTTCGCGCGGACCTACGACGAGGCGACGCGGCGCGTCTACGGCGCGCCGCGCCGCCGGCCGGCGGCGCGCAGGCCAGGCCGGCTGCGGATCGGCTACCTGTCCGCGGACCTGCGCGACCACGTGATGGGCAAGATGATGTTCGAGGCGATCCGCCGCCACGATCGCGAGCGCTTCGACGTGTTCCTCTACTCGCTCTCGGGCAGGCGCGACCGCTGGACCGATCGCTTCGAGCAGGCCGCGACCGCGTACCGCGACGTGTCGGGGCTCGCCGACCGCGAGGCCGTGCGCATGATCGAGGCCGACGACCTGGACCTGCTCGTCGACCTGCAGACGCACACGAAGGGCGCGAAGCCCGGCATCCTCGCGCTCAAGCCGGCGCGCGTGCAGATCACGCACGTCGCGAGCGCCGGGACGCTCGGCCTGTCAGCGATCGACTACAAGCTCACCGACGCGTACGCCGACCTGCCGGAAGCGCAGGAGGAGCAGGTCGAGCCGCTGCTCGCGATGGCGGGGTGCGTCTACCCGTACCGCGCGGTCCCGCTGGAGAAGGTGCCGGCGCTCTCGCGCCGGCAGCTCGGCATTCCCGACGACGCGTTCGTGATCGGCGCCTTCGTGACGCCGATGAAGCTGTCCCGCCGCTGCCTCGCGCTGTGGAAGGAGATCGCCGACCGCGTCCCGCGGGCGCGCTTCGCGTTCTCGCCGATCCGCCGCGAGCACCGCGGCGCCTACGAGAAGCTGGCCGCCGCGGCCGGCATCCCCGCCGAGCGCCTGCTGTTCGTGCCGCAGGGCCGCGGCGACCCGGAGAACCAGTCGCGCTACCGGGTCGTCGACGTCGTCCTCGACCCGATGCCGTTCGGCAACGTCAACGGCACGATCGAGCCGCTCGCGATGGGCGTGCCGGTCGTCACGCTGGTCGGGCGCCGCCACGGCGAGCGCACCAGCTACTCGATGCTCGCGAACCTCGGCGTGACCTCCACGGTGGCGCAATCGGGGCGCGACTACGTCGAGATCGCCGTGCGTCTCGCCGAGGACGAGTCGTTCATGCGCGAGACCCGCGAGGCGATCGCGGCGCGACTTCCGTCGTCGCTGCTCGTCGACGGCGCCGCCTACGCGCGAAACCTCGAGGCGGCGTATCTCGCCGCGCTCGCGCAGAAGGCGCCCGAGGCGCTCGAGTCGGCCGGCGTGGCGCCGCCCGTCGTGAGCTGAGCCGGGGCTCGCGAGGGCGCTTCGATGTCCGACCCGCGCCTCGCGACCGCGCAGCGCGCGCTCGACGCGGGCGACGCGGCGGGCGCGTCGCGCGCCGCCGCGGCGGTCGTCGACGACGCCCGCGCGGCCGCGCCGGTCCGCTCGCTGGCGCTTCGCATCCGCGCCGAGGCCCGCGCGATGTCGGGCGACGCCGCCGGCGCGGTCGCGGATGCGCGGCGCGGGGCGGAGCTCGCGCCCTCCGACGCGCGCGCATGGAACGCGCTCGGCATCGCCGCTGCCGACGCGGGCGATCCCGCCCTCGCGGCCGACGCCTTCGGCCGTGCAACGCGGCTCGATCCCTCGTACGCGCGCGCGTGGACGAACCTCGGCAACGCGCTTCGCGGGCGGGGGCGCCGCGCCGAGGCGCTGGCGGCGTTCGAGCGGGCGACCGAGGCGGATCCGCGGTACGCGTTCGGCTGGACCAATCTCGCGGTCGCGCGGCGTGACGACGGCGACGACGCGGGCGCCCGGGTCGCCGCGGAACGCGCGCTGGCGATCGATCCGCGCCAGCGCACCGCGGAGCTCGTGCTGGCCGGCGTGGCGCGGCGCTCGGGCGACCTCGACGCCGCGGTCGGGCGCTACCAGCGCGCGCTCGCGGCGCGGCCCGCCGACGCGGCGACTCGCCTCGCGCTCGCCGGGACGCTCGCCGAGCGCGACGACATGGACGCCGCGCGCGCCGCCTACGCGCGCGCGGCCGCCGACGACCCGGCGCTGCTCCGCGCGAGCCTCGGCGCGGCCCTCGCGCTGCCGATGATCGTCACGGGCGTCGACGCGCTGGAGCGCTCGCGCGCCGCGTTCCGCGACGGCGTCGCGCGGCTGCGCGCGGAGCTCCCGCGGCGCGCAGCGGCGATGCCGGCCGCGCGCGTGCTCGACGAGCTGCGCTGGACCAACTTCCTGCTCGCCTACCACGGCGAGGACGACGTTGCGCTCCAGACGGCCTACGGCGACCTCGTCGCCGCGACGCTCGAGGCGGGACGGGTTCCGGCGCACGCCGGGGCGCCGGCGCGGGGGGCCGGCGCGCGCACCTCGGGCGGACGGCGCCGCGTCGCGTTCGTCTCGGCGTTCCTGCGCGACGGGACCGTCGGACGCTACTTCGAGAGCTGGATCACCGGCCTTCCGCGCGACCGGTTCGAGGTGCTCGTCCACCACGTCGGGCACGGGGACGATGCGCTGACGGCCCGCATCCGCGCGCGCGCGGACGCCTTCGTGCCGCACGGCGGCGCGCGCGCGCTGGAGATCGCGCAGGCGATCGCAGCGGCGGCGCCCGACGCGGTCGTCTATCCGGAGCTCGGCATGGACGCGACGACGTTCGCGCTCGCGGCGCTCCGGCTCGCGCCGCTGCAGTGCGCCGGCTGGGGGCATCCGGTGACGAGCGGGCTCGCGACGATCGACGCGATGTTCACGCCGGGGACGATGGAGCCGGCCGCCGGTGATGTCCACTACCGCGAGCGGCTCGTCCGCCTGCCCGGACTCGGCACGCGCTACGCGAGGCCCGCGCTCCCCGCGCGCGCGTCGCGCGAGTCGCTCGGCCTGCCGGCGGGCGGCGCGCTGCTGCTCTTCCCGCAGTCGCTGTTCAAGCTCCATCCGGCGGACGACGTTCGGATGGCGCGCGTGCTCGCGGCGGCGCCCGGCGCGCGGATCGTCGCGTTCGCGGGCCGCCATCCGCGGCTCACGGCCGAGTGGCGGGCACGGCTCGACCCGGTGCTCGAGCGCCACGGCGTCGCGCGCGATCGCGTCGTCGTGCTGCCGCAGCGCGGCCACGACGACTACCTGCGCGTCAACCTCGCGTGCGACGCGATGCTCGACAGCGTGCGCTGGTCCGGCGGCAACACGAGCCTCGACGCGATCGCCTGCGGGCTCCCGATCGCGACGCGGCCGGGCGCGCTCATGCGCGCCTGCCAGAGCGCGGCGATGCTCCGGATCGCGGGCGCGCCCGAGCTCGTCGCCGACGACGAGGACGGCTGCGTGGCGATCGCGGCGCGCCTCGCGTGCGACCGCGAGTGGCGCGACGCGATGTCGCGCCGGGTCGCCGCGGGCGCGGCCGCGCTGTTCGACGATGCGGCGCCGATCGACGCGCTCGCGGCGTTCCTCGGGCGCGCCTGACCGGCCGATCAGTCGGCCGGCGTCTCGGCCCAGGCGCGCTCGATCGCCGCCTCGAACGAGCGCGCGTACCCTTCGAGGTCGAACAGCGGCAGCGAGGCGCGACGCTCGCGCAGCCCCGACGTGATCGCGTCGAGGCTCGCGCGATCGCGGGCGAGCGACACCGCCGTGCGGACGTAGCCGTCGAGGTCGTCGGCGACGAGGTCGGCGAGCCCGGCCGCGCGCACCTGGCTCGCGCTGGCGCGCGCGGCGAAGGTGTGCCCGGCGCACGTGATCGCCGGCAGGCCGACGAACAGCGCGTCGTTGACAGTCGTGTGGGCGCCGAACGGCACGGTGTCGAGGAACAGGTCGGCGAGGCGGAAGCGCGCGAGGTAGCGCGGGATCGGCTCGGGGCGCGCGAAGACGATGCGCGACGGATCGACGCCCCGCGACTTCGTGTGCTCGCGCAGGCGCGCCGCCATCCCCGTCGACTGCTCGCGCAGCCACAGCACCGAGCCTTCGACCCGGCGCAGGATCTCGAGCCACGCGTCGAAGGTCGGGGGCAGGATCTTGTAGGCCGCCATCTGCGCGGCGAACACGGCGCCGTCGTCCGGCAGCCCGTAGGCGCGGCGCGTGAGCGGGGACGGGTCCGGCGCGCGCGAGACGTCGCTCGGCAGGTAGCACGGGTCGACGTAGAGCGGCCTCTCGACGAAGTGCGCGGCCGACGCGGGCGGGACGCAGTAGCGGTCGGTCAGGATCCAGTCGAAGGCGGCCGAGCCCATCGTGCCGGTGAAGCCGAGGAAGTTCACCTGCACCGGCGCGGGCCGGTGCGCGAACACGTCGGCGATCGGCGCGCCCGTGTAGCCGGTCAGGTCGAACGCGACGTCGATGCCGTCCGCGCGCATCGCGTCGGCGACCGCCCACGAGTCGATGACCGGGAACGCGCGGAAAGCGTCGGCGGCGCTCGCGAGCCGCGCGCGGACCGGATCCTCGATCTGGAGGCCGGGCGAGTAGGCGTGGACGCGGAAGCGCGCGCGGTCGAGCCGCTCGAACAGCCCGACGACGAGACGGCCGACGGGATGCTCGTGGAAATCGGTCGAGACGAATCCCAGGTTGATCCGCCCGTCCGCCGCGCGGCGGGGCGGACGCTTCGGCGCTGCGGGGAGGATGTCGCTCGCCGCCCAGCGCACCGCCACCGCGCGCTCGACCGCGGGATCGTCCGCGACCGACATCAGGACGAAGGGGACGACGCGGCCGTGCTTCGGGGACGCGGGCCTCGCGGCGCCTTCCACGACGCGCGCCCGCTCGTCGTCGTACCCGCGCCACACGCACTCGTAGCAGTTCGAGTGCAGCAGCATCGAGCGCGCGAAATTGTCCTCCGGGTCGAGCGCGACGGCGCGCACGAGCGCGAGCGCCGCCGCGCCGAACTTTCGCTGCTCGATCCGCGCGATGCCGAGGTTGCGCCAGATCTCGATCGAGTCGGGCAGGAGCTCGGCCGCGCGCTCCAGGCTCGCCTCGGCCTTCGCGGATTCGCCGCACAGCCGGAAGCAGACCGCGCGGTTCGCCCAGATCGCGGCGGGCGGCGCGGGCATCCGGGCGATGACCTGGTCGAACAGCGGCAGCGCATCCTTCGCCCGGTGCTGCTGGTAGAGGTTCTGCGCGAGGTTCGCGAGCGCGTTGAGCGAGTCCGGCTCGACCTCGAGCGCGCGCCGGTAGCGCGGCTCGGCGTCGGCGACGCGATCGTCCTTCTCGAGCGCGAGGCCGAGGTTGTTGAGGAGCCCCGGATGGTCGGGCGCCATCGCGAGCGCGCGCTCGAACAGCTCGACCGCGCGGCGCGCCTCGCCGGCCTCCCGGCAGAAGTCGCCCAGGAAGAACAGCGATTCCGGATCGTCCGGAGCGGCGCGGTGGGCCGCCTCCCAGTGCGCGCGCGAGCGCACGGGATCGGAGGGCCGCAGGGCCTCCGCGAGGAGCTTCAGCGCCGCGAGGTCCGCCGGCGCGTCCCCGAAGTGCCGGACGATGACGTCCGCGGCGCGCGCGTGCCGGCCCGCGCGCAGCGCGGATCGCGCCGCCTCGAGGGGGTCGCCCGCGCTGTCCGGAAGGTCCGCGGGCGCCGGCGCAGCGGCCGGCGGGGACGGCTCCTCGCTGCCGTGGCAGTGCTTGTAGCGCTTGCCGCTGCCGCAGGGACAGGGATCGTTGCGCGATCGGGGTGGCGCGATCATGGCGACGTGCGCGCGGCGGCGGCGTCGAGCTCGCTCGCGACCTGCGCGACGACGGCGGACCAGTCGCCGGGCGACGGCTGCCGGAACAGGCGCGCGGTCGGATACCAACCGGTCGTCGATCCCGAGACGCCCCACCGCCAGTCGGCCGCGCAGGGGAGCAGGATCCACACGGGCGCCGCGAGCGCCCCGGCGAGGTGCGCGATGCTCGTGTCGACGCTGACGACGAGGTCGAGGCCGGCGATCAGCGCCGCATTCGCGTCGAAGTCGTTGCGCGCGTCGAGGAGGCGCAGTCCGCTCGCCTCGGGGACGCGCGCGATCTGCTCCTCGCCGTCCCCGTGCTGCAGCGAATACCAGTCGACGTCGCGCCGCGAGAGCAGCGGCGCGAGCGAGGCGAGCGGGCAGGACCGGCGCCGGTCGTTCGCGTGGCGGGGATTGCCGGCCCACGCGAGGCCTGCGCGCAGCCGGCCGGTGCGCTCGCCCAGCCCGTCGCGCACGGCCGACACGAGCGCGGGATCCGCGTGGAGATAGGGAACGGCGCCCGAGTCCCCGAGCGGCGGCAGGTCGAGGAGCCCCGGCAGCGATGCGAGCGGCGTCCAGGCGTCGCACGGCGGACGCGCGTCGGGCGCCACGATCCCGGCGACGCCGGCGATCGTGCGCAGGAGCCCCGCGAGCGCGGGGGCCGCCCGCACGACGACCTTCGCGCCGCGAGCGGCGAGCGCGGACGCGCAGCGCGCGAACTGCAGCGTGTCGCCGAGGCCCTGTTCGCCGTCGACGACGATGGTCGCCCCGCGGACCTCGAGCGTCGCGAGACGCGGCGCGTCGAGCCCGGGCGAGCGTCCGCCGAGCTCGGGAATCGCGAGCCGAGCCTCGTAGTCCTGCCAGCCGCCGCGATCGCCGAGCGAGAGACGGGCCATCGCGAGGTTCCAGCGGAACCGCGCGGCGGCGGGCTCGATGTCGAGCGCCCTGCGGTATGCCTCGACCGCCTCCTCGCGCCGGTTCTGCTCCTGCAGCGCGAGCCCGAGGTTGTTCCACGCGCCCGCGTGTCCGGGCGCGAGCGCGAGCGCCTTCCGGTAGCAAGCCACCGCGTCGTCGAAGCGGTCCGCGGCCGCGTACGCGAGGCCGAGGTGGACGTGGAAATCCGGCTCGTCCGGCCGCGCCGCAGCCGTGCGCTCGAGGCGGGGCAGCGCGTCCGCGACGCGCCCGCGATGCGATTCGATCACGCCGAGGTAGTGGTCGGCGAGCGTGTGGTCCGGCGCGAGCGCGAGCGCGCCGCGGTACGCGCGCTCGGCCTCGTCGAGGCGTCCCGCGCGGTGCGCGTCGGCGCCGGAACGCACGAGCGCGTCGGGGTCGTTCGCCGGCGCGGTCGCGGCGTCGCCTCCCAGCGCGCCGTGGCACTGCTTGTAGCGCTTGCCGCTGCCGCACGGGCACGGATCGTTGCGGCCGACGACCGGACCGCGCGCCTGCGCCCGCTCGGCGTCCTCCCGCGTGCGGGCGGCTTCGGCGTGGCCCGCGTCGGCGGCGAGGATCCGGCTCGCGAGCGCGATCGCGGCGCGCGACTGACCCAGCGCGGCGCAATTGCGCATCAGCGACAGCATCTGCGGGGATCGCGCGATCGCGTCGGAGAACGTCGGCGCGAGCGCGGCGATCTCGTCCTCGGGGACCGTGCGGCAGAAGTTGTAGAGGCCGTGGAAGCCGAACGGGCGCCCGACCGGGTAGCCGACCTCGAACGAGAACCGGTTCGCGAGCGCCTCGTCGGCGAAGCGGATCCCGTGGCGCGCTTCGAGCCAGCCGCGGCGGCGCACGCCGATCGTCTCGTCCTCGTTGCCCTCGAGGACGACCTCCGGATCGGCGAGCGCGTCGATGAGGCGGCGCGAGCGCAGCGAGAATCCGCCGTTGCCCACGCGCGAGCCCTCGGGCGCCCATGGCCACGGCGCGCCGACGTAGTCGCAGCGCAGGAACTCGCCGCTCCACGCCTCCGGGTTCAGCACGTAGCCGTCCCACTGGACGACGAGCGCGTGCGTGGTCGCGACGTGCCGCGAGAGGCCCTTCAGCATCAGCAGCGAGTACGCGTCGCGCGAGGCGATCGGCGCGATCGCGCGCACCTCGACGCCCGCCGGCAGCGCGACGCCCTCGGGCAGCGCGTCGGTGAGGAAGAGCGCGCGGCCGAACCGCACGCGCTCGCAACAGCGCGCGATCGCGCGCGCGGCGAGCGCGTGATTGAGCGTGTCGGCGCAGACGAGCGTGACGTCGTCGAGGTCGAGCATGGATCAGGGCGCCGGCGCCTCGTCGGCCGCGACCGGCTCGACCGCGGGCGCCGGCGCGCCGCGCATCGCGACGGCCATCCAGACGATCGCGAGCGGCGCGAGCGGGAGAACGACCCGGTTGAGTCCCAGTCCGTCGGCGCCCCAGAAGCGCAGGCCCGGCAGCGCCGCGAGCATCGCGATCCAGATCGCTCCCGCGGCCAGGGTGAGCGTGAGCGGCGCGATGCCCGGCGAGAGGAGCCGGCGCCACGCGAACGCGATCGTGACGACGACGCCGGCGACGAGCAGGTGCCAGTTGGCGAGGAGCACGCTGTCGACGCCGAGCGTCTCCCAGACCGGATCGTAGGCGAGCGCGATCGGGCCCAGCGTCGCCTTCGGGAAGCGCGCGGCGACGCCGATGACCGCGACCGCCGCGACGGCGAGCCCGATCGCGATGCGCCGCGAGGCCGCCGGTCCGAGCGCGGCCGCCGCGAAGCCGGGGAGCGCGATCGCGATCCAGACCCACGCCGACGCCTTCGCGAGCGCGACGGCGGCGAGCGCGACGATCGCCGCCGCCGTGTCCACCGGGGCGCGCGTCTCGATCGCCCGGATCCCGGCGAGCGCGCCGATCGTGAACGCGGCGGCGATCGGGAGGTCCGGATAGCCGGCGAGCGCGACCTGCGTCCCCAGGAGCGGCAGCGAGCCGGCGAGCCACGTTCCCGCGAGCGAGGGCAGCGGCGCGAACGCCCTGCGGCGCAGCTCGCCGTACGTGAAGCAGAGGATCGACACGTAGAAGAGCCACCACGGCAGGCCGACGCGCGCGTCGTCCCACGCGCCGATCGCCGTCGCCACCCAGGTCTGGAGCAGCGGCAGCGTGATCGGCTGGCCCGGCGCGGCGTCGAACCAGACCGGCGCGGTGGCCGCCGACCAGCCCGCCGCGTCGACGAACGGCACGATCGTGCCCATCGCGAAGAACGTCTTCGCCTTGGTCGCCCACGCGGACCACGCGTTCCACGGATAGACCGGCCGCATGGCCGCCTCGACGAAGAGCAGCGCGGCGCGCAGCGCGATCCACGCGAGGAGCGCGAACCACGCGATCCGCGCGTGGCGGGCGAGGTCGGCCGCGAGCAGCGTGCCTCGCGCGTCGCCGGCCGCGCCGCGCCATCCGCCGGCGCCGCGCCGCCACGCGAGCGCAGCGGCCGCGAGCGCGGCCGCGAGCGCGGGAGCGCCGATCGACGCGAGGCCGAAGCCGACGCCCGCGAGCGCGACGCCGCGCATCACGAGCGTCAGCGCGAATGCGCCGGCGACGATGCCCGCGCCGAGGATCCACGGCGAGAGTCCCGGCGCGCGGGCCGCCTGCGCGTCGCGGATGCAGGCGGCGAGGAGCGCTGCGCCGAGCAGCGCGGGAAGCGCGAGCGCGATGACGAGTCCGGCGGCTTGCATGGGGGCGTCAGAGGATCGCGAACAGGCCGGCGCCGCGCTCGCCGAGCACGAGCTTCGCGGGAACGTCGACGCCGTTCTCGAAGCGCAGCCGGCCGCTCGCCGCGTCGAACTGCGTCCCCGGCCGCTGCCAGACCACGACGAAGTCGCCGGGGCGGAGCAGCCCCGCCTCCGGCGGGACGTCGCGCACCGGCTCCCAGAGCACCCGGTGCGGCAGCAGGTGCCATCCGGCGCGCCCGCGGAAATAGTGGGCCTGCGCGAGCACGACGACGCGCTGCGGCTCGGCCGGCATCTGCGCCTTCGCCTTGTCGATGAACGCGGCGAGGTCGCCGTCCTCGGCGGCGCGCGCGCGCTCGGCCGCATCCTTGCCGCCGTAGCGCGCGACGGTCTCGGCGACCTGGCGCGCCAGGTTGACGGTCCAGCGCACGTCGAGGACCGCCCACGCGACGAAGAACACCAGCATCGCCATCGCGCCCGCGGTGCGCGGGAAGCGGGCAGGCGCGAAGCGGCGCGCGGCGACGAGCGCGCCGAAGGCGAGGAGGGCCGCGATCGCCACGGGCACCGGCAGCGGGAGGTTCTGCGCGGGCGCGCCGCCGGTCACCGCGTTGATCGACGTGCCGGACCAGGGCTCGAAGCGGAACCACTCGCCGGCGCGGTCGCGCACGATCTGCGCCGCGCTCTGCGACTTCACGGCGACGCCGCGCACGCGCACGGTGGCGCCGGGCGCGCGCACCGCGATCGCGAGGCCGGTGATGCGGCCGAGCCAGTCGGGATCGCCGGCGAGCGTCGTGGGCAGGACGCGGCCGTCCTCGACGGCGAGCGGGCGGTTCTGCACGCGCTTCGGACGGAAGTCGCTCGAGAACAGGAGCCGCACGTCGGCGTCCGGCGGCACGTCGACGACGTCCCAGCTCACGGCCGACAGCTCGCGCGCGCGGAAGTCGGTCGGCAGCGACACGATCAGCACGTCGTTCTCGGGCGCCCGCGCGACGAGCGTGCCGCCCTCGAGCCGGCCCGTGCCGCGCGGGACGCTCATCTTCGAGGGGTCCCACGACTGCGGCGCCGCGGATGCGGCGAGCGACCCGTGGTTGACCGCGACGTAGGCGGCCATCGCGAGCGCGATGCCGATCGCGAACGCGACGATCGCCGCGATCGCGGTGAGCTCGCGCGGCGGCCGGCTTTCAGGCTCCCCGACGGCCGGCGCACCCGCCGGCGCTGCTGCCGGCGGGGCGTCGTCCGCGGGCAGCGGTGCGCCGGTCGGCGCTTCGGCCGACGGCGCGGCGGGCTCGTTCGCGGGAGGGTTCGGTTCGGTCACGTCGTCGGATGCGGGCCGCCTGGTGGGCGCGACCGCCGATTGTAGCGGGGCGCGCCGGTCCGCCGGACGCGGACGCGCGGGATTCCCGGCGCCGGGGATCCCGGGGCGCTCGCTCGGGAGGAGGGCGTCCGTCCGGGCCGGGGCGCCGGCCCGGACCGAAAGGGGAGGGGGTGTTGACGCCCCCCGATTACGTGCTAAAATCGCGCCTCTTTGCTTCTGGAGCCCGGATCGACTCTGACCGGGCGCCGCGGAAGCCGCTCTTTAACAATCGGCAATCGATAGGTGTGGGTACCGGGGTGGTGCCTGCCTGGTGTCGTCTTTCGGGGCGATGCGGGGTGGGGATTCACAAGCTGGTGCTCACACGACGCTAATGTGCGGGCTGGCCGGGGGCGACTCTGGCTGGTCCGTGAGTCCTGTCCTGTGGCGGAAGCTGCGGGGTGGGGCGTTCGAGTGAGTCTTGGACTATGAAGTAATTGCTGAGATCAACTGAAGAGTTTGATCCTGGCTCAGATTGAACGCTGGCGGCATGCTTTACACATGCAAGTCGAGCGGCAGCGCGGGGGCAACCCTGGCGGCGAGCGGCGAACGGGTGAGTAATGCATCGGAACGTGTCCCGTAGTGGGGGATAACCCGCCGAAAGGCGGGCTAATACCGCATATGCTCTACGGAGGAAAGGGGGGGATCCGCAAGGACCTCTCG
>WBZU01000375.1_pt1 | contig 33948 bp, 28 predicted proteins | sample 5204311 | NCBI WGS metagenome assembly WBZU01 (sample SAMN12344359, study PRJNA552823) | activated sludge metagenome | biome: Activated sludge suspended growth; feature: Nitrification reactor; material: Wastewater; isolation source: activated sludge from nitrification reactor of wastewater...
GATAGCCGCGGGAATGCTGAACTACAGGCAGGCTTTATAGTTGCAGTGGGTAAAACCTTAAAATCAGGGAAACTAAATATCCCATTAAATTTATATTGTGCCCCAAACAAAGATGGAATTCGAATAGGTGCATCTTTTGGATTTAATGCTAAAAAAAATAAAAAATAATTGGGATTAAGCTATAGAAGTTAAGGAATTCGCTGGATGCTTTTGATTTAGTTTAGCTTGAAATAGGGCGAATATTGATTTAAACAACAACCTCATGTAATTATCATCATAAAAGAAAATCCGTCCTAAAGCGGATTTTCTTTTACTTCAATTTGTTTATGCGCATATTTTTTCAAAGCCACTTCCCTTTTCAATGCTTCCGCTTTTGTTGCGTAAATTTCTAAATGAACCAATTTCCAAGGAATCTTTCGTGAAGTATAGTTAGACCATCCCTCATTATGCTGTTTGAGTCTTTCATTAAAATCAAGTGTATATCCTTTGTAAAAAGAACCATCCACTAAACTTTCAATGATATAAACGTAATAATTCATAAATAAAAAAAGGTCATCATGTTATGACAACCTTTGCGCGGTGAGGGAGGGATTCGAACCCTCGGTACAGTTACCCGTACGACAGTTTAGCAAACTGTTCCTTTCGGCCTCTCAGGCACCTCACCAAAATTTGGGTGTGCAAAAATAGAAAAATGTATGCTTTCTCCAAATTAATTCTTAAAAGCCCTGATTTTAGTGATTCAATGCTCCAACTACAATTTTCTTGCATGAATGGGCAGCTATATCGAAAAAAACACTTGTAAGCGTTAACTAACCGCAGTTCCTGGTTAAAACTTTAATGATTATTAAGCAACACTGTTTGAAGCTACAAAAATCAGCGTGGAATACTATATTTGTGAAAATCATGCAGACCATTTATGCACCAGAACTTACTTTATAAAACGCTACTAGTGATAAGTACAGCACTTTTGTACGGGTGTACTTCATCAAGCGACAAAACAACGGCTGTTAAGGATGCTGAACTTAGCGACAATGAACAATACATCGCTAATTCAACAGCCACAGCCCTGCTACCCAATTGGCCTAAATCTAATTCAGTAGTATTTCATTGCACCTCCTTACCCGATGATATGCATCCAACCAATGGAAACTCATCCGGTAGAGCGTTTATTAATAATTACATACATTTAAAATTATTGGCTTCCGACATAATGCAACTTGGCATTCGTCCCGATTTAGTGAAGGCTATGCCCGAAATTTCACCCGACGAAATGCAATTTACTTTTGAATTAAGGGACGAACCACAGTGGGATAACGGTAAGCAAGTAAGTATGGAAGATGTGATTTTTACCTTTAAAGCCAACGTATGTCCTTTAACCAATAACCCAGCTGCCAAGTCCTACTTAGTTAATATGAAAGACATTATTGTAGACACGAATAAACCCGGTAAATTTACTTTAGTAATGAAAGAAAAATACGTTCAAAACCTCGTATTTTTAACAGAGATTCCAATTTTACAACGTAGTTTTTATGACCCTCAAAACGTACTTGCAGCATATAAGTTCAGTGATTTTGCGAATCCCGAATTTAAAGCGGAGTCAAAGCTTGAACTAGTAAAATGGGCAACTGAATTTAATGATGCCAAATTTGGCCATCAACCTGAAATGCTGAATGGTTTAGGGGCCTACCAAGTTTCAGCTTGGGAAAACGGACAATCTATTGTACTTACTAAAAAGAAAAACCACTGGACCGAAAAGCTGGAACATAAAAGCGCATATGAAACAGCTTTCCCTGAGAAAATAATTTTTAAACTCAACCAGGATGAAAACGCACAGATTCTTGAATTTAAAAACCAAACAATGGATGCTTCCACTTGGCTCGCAACTAAAACTTTACTGAAGTTACAGGAAGATTCGAACTTTAACCGAAATTACCATTCACGATTTACTGATTCGTTTGATTATACCTACATGGGATTTAATACAAAACCTGATGGCGTAAAACACAAAAAATATTTTACCGATAAAAAAGTTCGTAGAGCAATGGCTTATCTTACTCCGGTGGATCAGTTTATTGAACTTGTTTTTAAAGGCAAAGCCAAACGAATGGCTTCCAATATAGTTCCCACCAAAAAAGCAGAATACAATACAACACTTCCATTAATTCCATTTGATATAGAACAAGCGAAAAAATTACTGGATGAAGCCGGTTGGAAAGATAGTGATGGTGACAACATTCGAGATAAAATGATTGATGGCGAAAAAGTTACGCTTAGTTTTGATTTAAATTTTATGTCGGGCCCACAATTTATTAAGGATGTTGTACTCATGATTAGTGAAGCAATGTACAAAGCCGGAGTAAAAGCAAATCCCCGAGGCCTTGATTTTGCTGTGTTTTATGAAAAGGCACAAAAGCACGACTTTGATGCAATGCTCGGAGCTTGGAGTGGAAGCTGCTTTCCAGACGATTTTACACAAACCTGGCACAGTAGTTCATGGAAATCGGAAGGAAGCAATTATACCGGGTTTGGAACTATTAGCAGTGATGCCTTAATTGATTCAATAAAGGTTACCTTAAAAGACGAACTGCGCATTCCGATGGTAAAACGACTTCAAGCGATAATTTACGAGGAGCAGCCCTATGTATTTTTATATTCGGCTCAACGAAAAAATGTAATACATAAACGCTTTGCAAATGCTAACATGTTTTTTGAACGTCCTGGGGTAATGCTCAACAATTTAAAATTAATTGAAGCTAAAACTCATTAAGATAGTCAAGTTTAATAAAAGCAACATTACAGAAACAAATCACACCTACCATTCATAGGTAACACGATTTAACGGTATGAAAAACTATTTTGTAAAACGCGTATTGTTTTTTATTCCTACTCTTTTTATTTTGTCATTACTTGCTTTTGTTATCACTATTAATTCGCCCGGAGACCCTATTTCCCGCATGATTTCATCGAGTGTACAGAGTGATGAACAGCAAATAAATCAAAACAACATTGGAGTACAAGAAAAATTCTGGCGACAAAAACTCGGACTCAACTTACCACTTTTTTATGTTCAATTAAGTAGTTTGGCTGAACCCGACACCCTCTATAAATTAGCTGATCCGGGGTCAAAAGAAAGTTTATTAAGACTACTTAAACAAAGTGGTAATTGGAATTCAGTGGCAACTTATTATTTAAAAGTGTGTCGACTCGAGCATGAATGGCAAAATTTAAATGCCACATTAAGAAGTAAATCTGCCGAAGAACTAAATGCTGCACATGAAATATCAGCTGCACTTCATCAATTAAAAAATAGCAGTGCTTTACAAGCAGTACTTTTTCAATTTCAGGTAATTGAAAGCAATTTATCCTTTTTGCAAGCTCCTGCTCCCCTGCTGCTTATTTTGAATGAAACACGTGCGTCCTTTCAAACTATTACTAGTACGGCAACACCTTGGAAAAACTATATTCCTTGCTTACATTTTTATGCGAATAACCAATATCATCGATGGATGTTTGGGGATGGCAACTGGCTTAGCGGAAATGGGAGTCAGTTTTCGAAAGGCATAGTAAGAGGCGATTTTGGGACTTCCTATTCGAGTAAAGAGGCAGTATCAAAAAAAATCTTTAAACGTATGGCTGTTTCATTTTTTTTTGCAATTGCCTCCATCCTATTTGCCTATTTAATTAGTATTCCCATTGCCTTAAAAGCTGCAACACACCCACATTCCTTCTTCGACCGAACAAGTGCTGCTGTGCTTTTTGTGCTATATTCATTGCCTGTTTTTTTTGTAGCTACCCTTCTTTTGATGATTTTTTCAAACTATGATTTACTAAACTGGTTTCCCTCTTCCGGATTAGCTCCTTCAGGCGGTATGCCCGAATCTCTTTCGCTTATTGAATGGCTGAAACTTAAATCTTCCTATATCTTTTTGCCACTTATATGCTATACGTACAGTTCAATTGCTTTTTTAAATCGTTCTATGCGCTCTGCACTTCTCGAAAACAAAAACCTTGATTACATGCGCACTGCAAGGGCAAAAGGACTTTCAGAAAAAAGCAGTATGTACAAACATGCTTTAAAAAATGCTTTGTTACCAATGATTACCCTATTTTCAACCATTTTCCCTATAGCAATGGGAGGTTCGGTTGTGCTTGAAACAATATTTACCTTGCCAGGTATGGGGCTTGAAACATATACTGCTTTTCATAATCAAGACTATCCGGTGTTAGTTGCAGTATTTACTTTAACAGGTTTTTTAAGTTTAATAGGTAGTTTGCTAGGCGATATACTTTATGCATTTGTTGATCCACGAATTTCATTTACTCTAAAATAACAGGAACAAAGTAATACTTCGCTTCAACCATTATGAATTTGACAGTTAGGTTATTTAAGCAATTAAGGAAACGAAGAAGCTTGCGTTGGGCTACAAATTGCCTGTTGTTATTGCTATTCATAGCAGTGTTTGCGCCGCTCGTTGCGAATGAAAAACCTTTAATAATGAAGTATAAAGATACCTGGTGCTTTCCGGCTGCCTGGGACATGAATCCTTTTGCTTCGAAAAACTATTATTTATTCAAAGACAAAAATGGTTTAATTACAAAACTTCAACCCGATGTGTGTGTTTGGAAAGAACTTCAATACGAAGTTGTTGTTTGGTGCTTAATACCTTATTCTCCGGGCAAAAGTGATTATGCAAATGCAAATTTCATTGCTCCATTTGAAGCACAAAAAAACATTCATTCTAAACCCCTCCCACTTCGACTTTGGCACTTTTTAGGCACCGGAGCAAGAGGCGAAGATGTACTGGCCGGCTTGGTACACGGTTGCCGAATTTCGATGGGCATTGGTATTTTCTCAATGGGAATAGCTGCTTGCATTGGTTTATTTTTAGGAGCATTGGCTGGATATTTTGGCGACGACACTTTTCGAATTAGTAGAGCAAGTTCATTCGGGATAATACCCGGTTTGCTTCTTGGATTTTTTTATGGCTTTTCATGCCGAAGTGTAGAAATACAGGAAGCATTTTCAAGTAACCCAACTATAGGATGGTTGCAGCTTTTGCTGAGTTGTTGCATATTTGTTTTGATAGTTGGTGTTTGCATTATTCTTTGTAAAAGCATTGAAAAAACAGGAATCGGCACAAAAGCAATAGCAATACCGCTTGATAGCATTATTACACGAACCATTGATTTACTTATATCCTTACCTGCATTTATCGTTTTAATTAGTTTAAGTGCAATTACTCAACCTTCTGCAATTAACTTAATGTTACTTATTGCACTTACTTCATGGACAGGAATAGCTCGACTTACACGAGCTGAATTTTTGCGCATTAAACAACTTGATTATATACAAGCCGCTAAATCGTTGGGTTATGGACATAGAAGAATTTTGCTACACCATGGTTTGCGAAATGCCATAGCACCTGCAATAGTAGCTATTGCTTTTGGAATTGCAGGTTGTATCCTTATTGAGTCATCACTTTCATTTTTAGGAATTGGATTACCCATCGAAACAGTTAGTTGGGGCTCAATGCTTAGTCTTGGTCGAACTCAATTTACCGCTTGGTGGTTAAGTGTTTTTCCGGGAATAGCAATTTTTTTATGTGTCATTTGTTTTAATTACTTAGGTGATGCTTTACGCGAATTATTAAACAATACTACTATCACAGATGTATACAATTGAAAACGAACGTGAAATTTTTAATGACATTTTTATTATTGAAGACGCCACAATACACTTCAAGGAAAGTCATTTTAGACGTCTACGAATTAACAAGCAGGCTGCCGTAGCTGTACTGGTGTTGAATAGCGATACCAATAAATTTATACTAACAAAACAATTTCGCTATCCTATAGCAGCGCAGCACCCAGCACCTTTTCTTGAGATTTTAGCCGGTGTAATTGACTATAACGAATCTCCCGAAGTTGCAGCCCTACGCGAAGCTGAAGAGGAAATTGGATACAAAATAAAGCCTTCCAACTTACAATTTTTATACAGTTGTTATCCAACGCCAGGTTATAGTAGCGAACTTTTTCATCTTTATTTCGCAACTGTTACTGATGCAGATAAAGTTTCAAATGGCGGGGGTTTGCAAAGCGAACACGAAAACATTGAACTAGTAGAAATGGAAAAGGAAGAATTTTACACTCAATTAAAAACTGGCAAATTGAAAGACGGAAAGACTTACCTAGCAGGTTTATATCACATGCTTATCACTTAACTTAAAACAGCTATATCCCAAACAATAATTGAACGATCATCACCACAACTTATTAATTGGTTGCCAGGCAGGTTCCAGAGCAATTTATTTACAGAATTTACGTGCCCTTCATTATTTTCTTTGCTGATGCGAAGTAAAAAATCAAAGCTGCTTGAATTCCAAATTTTAATTGTTTTATCGCGACTACCGGTTGCAAAAATATTCAGCTGCGGATGAAATTCTATGGAATAGATTGCATAATTGTGCGCTGGAATGGATTCAATGCAGCTAAATCTAGATGCTGCATTTCTTTCCCAAATTTTTAAATGCGCATCTTTACCACCGCTCACTAATAGTTTTCCATTAGGATGAAAACGTACAGCTGTAGCAGAAAATTGATGTGCATTAATACTGTCGCTTTCTTCAAGATTAGATAAATCAAAAATGCGTATAGTTCCATCACCGCTAGCAATTGCCAATTCGTTTTGATGGGGCGATAAGGATAGATCCCGAATTTTTTCTTGACAAATTTGCACTTGTTTCCTTACCTGAAAATTTTCTGCATCAATAAATGAAACAGAACCATCGCCACTTGCAACAATTATCAAATCATACTCAGAATTATAAATAATATCAAATATTACAGAACGATGGTGTTTGAACTCCTTTATTATAGATTTAGTTTTCAACGATAACACAACTAACCAGCCATCGCCCGCACCAGCAATTAAAAAATCCTTATTTCGAATAAAACAAACAGCATACAAACTTTGTGGAAATTTCAATGCAAAAACTGAATGTAGTTGTTCGTTTAGCGACCATTGTTGCAATTTTTTATCACTACCACACGAAAAAAAATCAGTTTGAGTTGTACCTAAGCACAGCCCATATAACGCTCCTTCAACGCTTCCTGCTTGGTGTATTTTCTTGGCATTAACTTGCATAGTTCTTTAAGTTGCACAAAGCTATCCTTATTCCGTTGATTCAAAAAAAATATCCACTCATCGAACAAAATTGTCAATTCAAAAATATTTACTAACAAAAAGTAGTATTAAATACGTAAATTCAGTGCATAATAAAGATTACTAACTTAAATACTTTGTACTATGAAAAACACCTACTCTTATTTTCTCTTCGCTTTTTTTTTTTTGGGCTTATCGGCCAAGGCACAACTAAGTTTTACTACCGCGGTTAAAACTTCAGTGAGCTCGCAGCCCTACTCCGTAGCAAAGGCTGATTTTAATGCTGACGGAAAAATGGATGTAGTGACGGCCAACTCAGGAAATGCTACTGTATCGGTATTGCTGGGTAATGGAAATGGAACCTTTGCTGCTGCCAGTTCATTTTCGGTTGGAACCCAACCTCAAAGCGTTGCTTGTGCAGATTTCACAAACGATGCTATCCCGGATATAGTAACTGCCAATTTTTTGGCCAATACAATTACGTTATTGGTAGGAACAGGTACCGGTAGTTTTAATGCCGGAGTTAGTTTCGCTTGTGGAACCTCACCTACTTACGTAGCCATAGCAGATTTAAATGTCGATGGAAATATGGATGTAGTTACTGTAAACAGTGTATCAAATGATTGCTCTGTATTATTGGGAACCGGTGTTGGAACTTTTGCTGCTGCAGTTGCTTATGGTGCTGGTACGGGTCCAACATGTGTTACAATAGCTGATTTTAATGGAGATACTGACGTCGATTTAGCAGTTGCTAATTTTAGTAGTGATGATTTTTCTATTTTACTTGGCAGTGGCACAGGAACATTTGGAGCAGCGACAACTGTAGCAGCCTTGAATGGCCCTTATTCAATTGGCTCAGGTGATTTTAATGGTGACAGCAATATGGACCTTGCGATAGTACATGCTCTTGATCCTAAATTATCAATTCGACTTGGAACCGGTACTGGAACTTTTGGTGCAGCTACTGATTTTACAATTGGTACAAGTGCTTCTGATTTAGATATTGTGGATGCGAATGCCGATGGATTTTTAGATATTGCTGTAGCTAATTACAATAGTAATACGCTTTCTTTTTTAACCGGAACAGGAACTGGTAATTTCATTGTGCGACCTAGTTATTCAAGTAATATAAATCCTATTTCTGTTATTTCTGCCGATTTTAATAGTGATGCTAAACAAGATTTTTTAGTTGCTGATTATGGAAGTAATTCAATTTCATTGATGCTTGGTTTAGGTAGTTCAAAATTTTCGGCGGCAGCTAATTTTAAAACCGATGCAGGTCCATTGGCAATTAGTAGTGGCGATTTTAATGGTGATGGAAAAGCAGATATTGTTACACCAAATTATACCAATTCAACAGTATCGGTATTGCTAGGCGATGCTAGCGGAGTATTTAACAGCAGTGGAAATTTTGCTGTTGGCTTAAATCCCTACTTTTCAACGGTGGCAGATTTTAATGGAGATGGCGATCAAGATATTGCGGTTACCAACTCCTCTTCTACAACAGTTTCAATTTTGTTAGGTAATGGTGCCGGCTCTTTTGCAGCTGCTAGCAATTTTACAACTGGAAATGCTCCTACCGGTATTGCTTCAGGTGATTTTGATGGTGATTTGGATCAAGATTTAGTGGTTGCTAATTTTTCAGATAACAATTTTTCTTTCCTTGCAGGAAATGGGGCTGGTTCGTTTGCAGCACCTGTAACCTTTGCATCGGCAGCAGGACCCAACAGTATTTGTAAAGCAGATTTTAATAATGATGGTGATCTTGACGTAGCTGTTGCTAATTATACTGCAGGTAACGTAACAGTTTATTTAGGAAATGGACTTGGATCTTTTGCTGCCGGAACTCCATTTTCAACCGGAAGTTTATCCTATGAAGTAGCTGCAGCAGATTTTAATTTAGATGGAAATTCAGATTTGGCTGTAGTAAATAATGGAGCTAATACAGTATCAGTATTACTTGGAAATGGTGCAGGTTCCTTTGCTGCAAGTGTTAATTACGCTGTTGGTTCATTGCCCTACAGCATTGCTTTGGGCGATTATGATTTAGATGGATATATGGATATTGCTGTAGCAAATTCAAGTTCAAATAATGCTTCTGTACTAGTAAATAATCAGGATGGAACTTTTGCTGCGGCTGTAAATTACATGACCGGAATAGGTTCATCAGGAATAGTAAGTGGATTATTTAATGCGGATACTAAGACAGATTTGGCTGTAGTAAATTTCACAAACGATGAATTTACCGTCCTGCTTAATACAAGTATTAATTTTGTTACAACTTTAACAGTTGGCTCTTGTGGTACAACTGTGACTTCTTTAAACGATGTAATCAATTGCAATCCGGTTAGCGGTGCCACTGATTATCGCTATCGTGTTATAAATGTTGGGTTAGGATTTAATTCAACATTTACACGAAATTCGGCAAGTACTGATTTCCGATTAAAATGGGCTCCTGGGGTACTATTTGGAAATACTTATCAAATAGCTGTTGCTTCTAAAGTTAATAATACCTGGTCGTCATTTGGAACCCCTTGCAATGTTACAATTGGCCCATTTCCAACCATACAATTGTTGCCCGGTAGCTGCGGTGTATCGCTTGCTGATATGAATCTTCCTATATATACAGATACAGTTTCAGGAGCAAATGATTATGAGTACCGCATACAAAATGTTATTTTGGGATACGATCACACCTGGACTCGCAATCAGGCAAGTAATGACTACCGTTTAAGTTGGGCATATTCACAACTTATTCAAGGTTTACAATATGGATTTACTTATTCAATTCAAGTGCGGGCTTTGGTTGGAAAAACTAATTTGCTTCCGGGAGTTTGGGGAAGTTTTGGTCCGGCTTGCAATGTAACTTTAAGTGGTTTTCCGCAAACACAATTAAATTTAGCTACCTGCAATTCCTTGCTAACAAATTTAACCGATCAAGTATTTACTATTCCTGTTTCCGGAGCAAAAGATTATGAATACCGTGTGAGTAATGCGGGTCAAGCATTTACAAATACAGCAACGCGAAACTCTAGTCTCACTGATTTTAGACTTAATTGGGTACCTTCCATTTCGGGTAATGGTATACGCTATTCAACAACCTATGATGTGGAAGTGAGAGCAAAAGTGGGTGGAGTTTTTGGAACTTTTGGAAATGTATGTACCGTAACAACACCAGCTTCACCACTTACAGCTTTGCAACCTGCATTTTGCAGTAACTATTCTTTGCCGGTTTTTAGTTCTGTTGTAAATTGCATAACTGTGCCGGGTGCAACAAATTATAGATACCACATTACCGGTCCTGCAGGATATGATAAAACATTTACACGAAATGCTCCAACCAACGATTGGCGTTTTTCATGGACATTGTTGTGTTGCGGCCAACAAAATATGTTGCCAAGCACAACTTATACAGTAGAAGTTGCATCTAATACCGGAGGAGTTTGGAGTGCCTTTGGAAGCAGTTGTACCATCGTTACCCCTGCTACTATACCGCGTTATTCAGCCGAAGATACCGGAATTACAAGTGAAGAAACACTCGTAAGCCTTTCCGTATTTCCTAATCCTGCCAAAGGAAATAATCTTAACATACAAGTTGATGGTATTAACCCTAAGAGCAGTTGTATAATAAAAATCAGCGACTTGTTAGGCAAAACAATCTACACCGCAAAAGTTGAGAATGGCGAAAACAGCATACTAAATTTACGCCCCGAAATTATTCTTCCTTCTGGTGTTTACTTAGTAGAAGCCGAACTTAACGGAAACACTTTGCATAAAAAACTCATTGTAGAATAAGTTAACAAAAGAGTACCTGCTAGTAAAGGTGGGTACTCTTTTTTCAAATACATACTTCCTAATTATGTGTATTTTTGGCCTCTCATTAAACTATTTAAAATGAAAAAATTTACTTTTTTACTTACTACACTTATTATTGGTATTACAGCCCAAGCTCAGATTACAATAACAAAAAACGATTTTGCTATTGCAGGTGATACATTTAGAATTAGCAATGCAGCAGGTTTAGGAATTACCGATCTTGATTCAACGGGTGCAAACCGAACTTGGGATTATTCAACACTAACAGCGATAACGCAAACAGTTGATACCTTTGTTTCTGTTAGTTCTACTCCCTTGTTGTATCAATTGTACTTCAATAATCAGTTTGTATATCCGAATACTAAAGCAACTGTAGCTACAAAAATTAACACTCCAACATTACCTCCGGGAGCACCTATTACTATTAGCAATACATACGGTTTTTACAAAGTAAATACTTCAGCTTTTTCGCAAGTTGGATTTGGTGCCACTATTAGCGGATTGCCTACATCCATTCCTTACGATTCATTGGATTATGTGTATCGGTTTCCGATGAATTATGGAAATGTTGATTCTTGCAAATACAAGTTTCAATTGAGCATTCCCAACATTGGCTATTTGCGCCGTCGTGCTCGTAGAGTAAACGTAGTCGATGGCTGGGGTACGCTAATTACACCGTTTGGGTCATTCAATACACTGCGAGTAAAATCTACAACTTATGCAACCGACACCATTTATATTACTCAACTTATGTTTGGGACACAAATTGTGCAACAACCCACCGTTGAATATAAATGGATTGGAACAAATAGCGGAATTCCTTACTTAACCATCAATGCTACTGCCGATAGCATTCCACAAATAACTTCAGTAAATTACCGTGATAGTTTGCGGGCGCCTTTGATTTCAATTGGAATTGAAAAATTACCAAATGTGATACGCGATGCTGCTATTTATCCGAATCCTTCAAGCGCACAAAGTTTAGTCACTTTTACTCAAGAAAAATCCGGCAAAGTTCAACTCGAATTAGTGGATGCGCAAGGAAAGCTGATTGAGAAATTAATGGATGCAATTCTACCTGAAGGAATTACTGCTTACCCTATTGATATGTCTAATAAAGCAAAAGGATTATACTTTATTAGAATAATTAATTACAGTGGTGCTATTACTTTGAAATTAACGAAGGAATAATTTTCCATTAAATAAACAAAAACCTTCTGTTGCTCGACAGAAGGTTTTTTTATTTTCCATACATTCAAAATTTCAACTACTAAAGAATCAATAGTGCGCAATCAACAATACTATTGTTGAAAACAAATACAGATCTTAATAAAATAAGCATTCTTAATAAATAGTTTTAACCCTGAGTAAAATTCTGCGTTAAAACTACTATGAAACGGCCTTTAATTGTTGTATTTAGTATACTTGGTTTGTTTGTTACCCAATGGGTATGGAGCAACAGCGGTATATTTACTAACGAAAGCAAAGTTAGCCGCATGAAAGCTACACTAGATTCATTGGCCTATGATTACGATATGGCATTTGTAGACTCAACAGTTTCGAAAAAATTTAATAAACGCTCACACCGCAAACACAAGCATATCAGTTGGGCCGATTCGGTGTATCAGTCAATGAGTCCCGATGAACGACTTGGCCAATTGTTTATGGTTGCTGCATGGAGTAATAAAGATGAGAAACATAAAAAGGAAATTGAAAAATTAATTTGCGATTATCACATAGGTGGAATCATGTTTATGCAAGGTGGCCCTTACCGCGAAGCACAACTTTGTAATAACTACCAAGCTTTATCAAAAACTCCATTGTTAGTGAGCATGGACGCTGAGTGGGGATTGGCGATGCGTTTAGATAGTGTTGCTAAATACCCAAAGCAAATGACTTTAGGCGCTATACAAGACGATAGTTTAATTTATAAAATGGGAGTTCAAATTGGACGTGAATGTAAGCGATTAGGTATTCAAGTAAATTTTGCACCGGTTGTAGATATCAATAGTAATCCTGCCAATCCGGTAATTGGATATAGATCATTTGGAGAAAATAAATACAATGTTGCACGCAAAGGAATAGCTTACATGAAAGGTATGCAATCGCAGCATGTACTAAGCAATGCAAAACATTTTCCGGGACACGGCGATACCGATGTTGATTCACACAAAGCGTTACCGGTAATTAATCATTCGCGTGCACGCATGGATTCAATAGAATTGTATCCATTTGTGGAATTGATTAAAAATGGACTATCGAGCACCATGGTAGCTCATTTAAATATACCGGCTTACGATACCACAAGTAACAGTGCTTCTTCATTATCAAAAGCTGTTGTAACAAGTTTGTTAAAAGATTCGCTAAAATTTAAAGGACTTGTATTTACGGATGCGCTCAACATGAAAGGAGTAAGTAGTTTTCATAAACCGGGTGTGGTTGATGCGAAAGCATTGCTTGCCGGAAATGATGTATTGTTGTTTGCCGAAGATGTGCCCACTGCCATTGAGCAAATAAAACAAGCTATTGATAGTTGCCAATTATCGTGGAAAGATATTTACACACGCTGTTATAAGATATTGAAAGCTAAAGAATGGGCAGGATTAAATCATTTAAAACCTATTGAGCTTGTTAATTTAAGCAAGGATTTGAATTCGCTCGAAGCTGATTTGCTCAACCGTAAATTGTACGAGGCATCACTTACTTTGCTTACAAACAAAGACGCAATTTTGCCTTTAAAAAGATTAGATACATTAAAAATTGCCTCTGTGAGTTTTGGCGATCGCACAAAAAATACTTTTCAAAAAACGCTCGACAACTATGCAACTGTAACCCACTTTAATTTAACTGCAGATGCTTCTAAAAAAGAATGCGATTCACTCGTTAAAACTTTACGTAAGTTCAATTTGGTACTTGCCTGTTTAAACAACACCAATGTGCGCCCGGCTAAAAATTTTGGTGTGAGTGATAAAAGTATTGAGCTATTAGACAGTATTCAAGCCCAAACTAAAGTGGTGTTAACTGTATTGGCAAATCCGGCTTGCTTATCAAAGTTTAAAAATCCGTTACAATTTAATGCATTGGTAATGGGATATGAAGAAACCGAATATAGTCAACGCTTGTGTGCTTCCTTAATTTTTGGAGGAGCTACTTCAAAAGGTAAATTGGCATTTACTGTTCCAGGTTTTTTTAAAGCTGGAGATGGCATTGATATTGGCGAACCCGTTAGGTTCAGGTATTGTTTACCCGAAGAAGCCGGAATGTCAGCAATAAATTTTTCGCGTATTGATACGATCGTGACTCAGGCAATAAAAGAACATGCCGCGCCGGGTTGTCAAGTATTAGTTGCTCAAAATGGCAAGGTTGTTTATCAAAAATCATTTGGTACCATTACTTATGAAACTCCTTTACCCATCGAAAATGATTTTGTATACGACATAGCTTCTGTAACAAAAGTAGCTGCATCGGTGTTATCGCTTATGAAGTTGTATGAAGGAGGAAAAATAGCGCTCGATTCGGGACTTGCCTATTATCTACCCGAATTAAAAGGAACATCAAAAGGCAAATTAACTTTACGCGAAATATTAACACATCAAGCAGGTCTTAAAGCTTGGATACCATTTTGGAAAAATACAATGGACAATGGTGAATGGAAAACCTCCTTGTATTGTAAAACTCCGAGTGCTAAATATTCAACACAAGTAGCCGATAGTTTATATATTTTAAATACGTTTAAAGATAGTATTTATGCAACCATTACTGCATCACCAGTGGATGCTAATAAAAAATATTTGTACAGCGATTTAGGGTATTATTACATTAAACAAATAATTGAAAAAATTACAGCTGACTCCCTACAAAATTATGTTGCTAAAATTTATAATCAATTGGGAATGAGTACAACAGGATATTTACCTAAATCTAAAATTGACATCACAAAAATAGTTCCTACTGAAAATGATACTAAATTTAGAAAGCAATTACTTCGTGGTTATGTTCACGATCAAGGAGCAGCTTTGCTTGGCGGTGTTGGTGGACATGCCGGATTGTTTAGTGATGCAAACGATTTAGCGAAATTGATGCAATTGTACTTAAACAATGGCTCTTACGGTGGCGAGACTTATTTGCGCAAAGAAACCATGCAACTTTTTACCGATTGTCAATACTGTCCAAACGGAAACCGAAGAGCTATAGGCTTTGACAAGCCAGAACCTGACCCTTCAAAAGAGGATCCTTGCTGTAGTTGTGTATCGCTATTGAGCTATGGTCATACCGGATTTACGGGTACCATGGTTTGGATTGACCCACAATATCAGTTAGTATATGTGTTTCTTTCGAACCGAGTTTATCCAGATGCTGAGAATAAAAAACTGGTTCAAATGGGCGTTCGAACCAAGGTACAGGAAGCTATTTACGACGCATTGAAGTAATAATCTCATACTTCAACCTCTAATTTCAATTCGCATTCGCAATTCAGTTTCTGCTTCAACAATTTAATTATATTTGCACAACTCTATACTATGCTCGAGCGAATAATTCTAAGCCCTCAGAATTTTAATCTAACGCTTAACCGCCTTTGCTATCAGCTTATTGAAAATTACAACAATTTTGAAAATACGGTAATAATTGGCTTGCAACCAAGAGGAACTTTTTTGGCGCAACGCATACATAAGCAGCTTACTAGTGAAATGGGTAAAACCAATTTATTGTTGGGAAGTTTGGATGTTACTTTTTACCGTGATGATTATAGAAAACACGATGCACCTTTGATACCGCAAGCTACCGATATTGATTTTACCATCGAAGACAAGAAGGTTATTTTGGTGGATGATGTGCTATTTACCGGTAGAACTATTCGCTCAGGTTTGGATGCAATGCTTTCGTTTGGTCGGCCTCATAAAGTTGAACTTATGGTGTTAATTGATCGTAGGTTTAGCAGAGATTTACCGATAGAGCCCAATTATGTTGGCAAAACTGTAGATACTATTGCCAGCGAAAAAGTTAAAGTGCTGTGGAAACAAAGCGATGGTGAGGATTTGGTTAAACTAATTACCACTTAAACAATGGAAGGAAAGTTAAGCGTAAAGCATTTACTGGGAATTAAAGATTTACAACTTTCGGATATTGAACTAATTTTTAAAACTGCCGAAAATTTTAAAGCCATTCTCAATCAACCTATTAAAAAAGTTCCTTCGTTACGCGATAAAACAATTGCCAATTTATTTTTTGAGAATTCAACTCGCACCAAACTCTCGTTTGAATTGGCCGAACGCAGACTTACTGCAGATGTGATTAGTTTGGCTGCCTCCTCTTCATCGGTTAGTAAGGGCGAAACCTTATTAGATACTGTAAATAATATTTTGGCCATGAAGGTGGATGTGGTAGTGATGCGCCATCCTAACCCGGGAGCAGCGGTATTTTTAAGTAAACGAGTTAATTCAGTTATTATAAATGCAGGTGATGGAGCGCATGAACATCCAACACAGGCCTTGCTAGATGCTTTTTCAATTCGTGAAAAGTTAGGCGATTTAAAAGGTAAACGCATTGCAATTGTTGGAGATATACTGCATTCGCGTGTGGCACTTTCGAATATATTTTGCCTTCAAAAATGTGGTGCCGAAGTGATGGTGTGCGGTCCGGCGACCTTATTACCTAAACACATACATTCGCTGGGAGTAAAAGTAGAATCCAATTTAAAGAAAGCGCTTGAATGGTGTGATGTTGCAAATATGTTGCGCATACAATTGGAACGACAAAACATCAGCTATTTTCCATCCTTGCGTGATTATGTTTTACAATATGGATTAACATTAGACATCTTAAATTCGCTTTCCAAAAAAATTGTGATCATGCATCCCGGGCCAATTAATCGGGGGGTAGAAATTAGTAGTGAGGTGGCCGACAGCGATCAATCCATTATTTTACAGCAAGTTGAAAATGGGGTAGCGATACGGATGGCTGTACTATATTTACTGTCGAATTAATAAAATAAAACGATAAAATTTTTTGTTTTATTTATTGTTTCTATATTTGAAAAAAAAACGGAACTATGAATTTCCAAATCGAAAAGAAAGAAAAATACACCCTAATCAAGGTTCTTATTGAAAAACTGGATAACAATGTTTCTCCAAGTTTAAAGTCGGAGTTGGTTGTGTTAACTACTGAAGGAGTTAAAAACATTGTTATGGATTTAACAGCAGTTCGTTATTGCGATTCATCTGGGCTAAGTGCAATTTTAGTTGCCAACCGTTTATGTAAGAATGCAAATGGTTCTTTTGTATTGTGTTCAATACAAGAGGCTGTAAAAAAATTGATTTCAATTTCTCAGTTAGATTCTATATTAAAAATCACCAGCACCGTTGACGAGGCTGTAGACTATGTGGTTATGGAAGAAGTTGATCGTGAATTGGGTGAAGATGATTGATTAATTAACCCCTTAACTAAAATAACCGCTAATTCATTCTATTGACTAGCGGTTTTTTTTATCCTACTCAAAGTAATTACTAATCACATTTTAAAACTCTTTTTTTGTCTTTTCAACTAACCATTTTAGGAAGCAGTTCAGCAACACCAACTTCACAGAGGAATCCTACAGCTCAATACCTCACGGTACACGACCGACATTTCTTAATTGATTGTGGTGAAGGCACACAAATGCAGTTGCGCAAATACAAGTTAAAATTTACCCGCATAAACCATATTTTTATTAGTCACCTCCATGGCGATCATTATCTTGGTTTACAGGGATTGTTATCGAGCTTGCATCTTTTGGGTTGTACTCAGGATATACATTTGTATTGCCCCAAACCTTTGAAGGAAATTATTGATTTGCAACTCCTGCATTCCGATACTCATTTGAAATACACTTTGAAGTATCATTTTTTAAATACCAAAGAAAAGGAGCTTATTTTTGAAGATGATAAAGTGCAGGTTGAGTCAATACCTTTGAATCATCGCATACCTTGCTGTGGTTTTATTTTTAAAGAAAAACCGGGACTATTATCTATACGTAAAGAAATGATTGAGTTTCATGCCATCTCAACTAAAGACATTTTGCGTATTAAAAAAGGTGAAGACTATCACACCAAGGAGGGTAAAGTAATTAAAAACAAGGTACTAACTTATCCGGCCGAATCGCTTCGCTCCTATGCCTTTTGTTCAGATACTTGTTACGACGAACGTATACTTCCGCACATTAAGAAAGTAAGTTTATTGTATCATGAAGCTACCTTTTTAAAAAATTTGGAAAAAAGAGCGCTCGAAACATTTCATACAACCGCTGAACAAGCTGCTATTATTGCTAAAAAAGCACAGGTAGATAAATTACTAATCGGACATTTTTCGGCGCGTTATAAAGATCTCAAACCTTTGCTCGATGAAAGTAAAGCTGTATTTAAAAATACCGAATTAGCCAGTGAAGGCCTAGTTGTTGAGCTTTAATATTATTTTAGATATTGATTGCTCTTTTATAAAAGCAAATTGTGTTGAGCTAAAAAGACGCTTATTCGTTTATATCAAAAGAATAAATTGATCCGTTATCACCAACAGCCCATCCCCAATTTGAAGAAACGAGCAGTACAGAATGTACACTTGTCTTAGTTGGAATTTCTGAAATTTTCCAGGTTTCACCACCATCATTTGAAACAAGTACATAGCCATTTTCGCCCATTGCCACTGCTGTTTCCGAATTGTAACAATCAATGCAAGTGAAGTGCTTTCGTTTGCTGCTAAATAGCGAATTTCCATTTACTTTGGAGTGCCAACTAGCACCTTCATCTGTGCTTTTGTATAGGTTTCCATTGTAACCGCATAATAAACCCATACCGTTTGATGTCATTTTAATTCCGGTAAAAAAATCGTCCGACACAGATTGGTATTGCCAATTCATACCTCCATCGGTAGACTTTAGTAAAACTCCATATCCACTTATAAAAGCAGTAGTTTCATTCAGGCATTGCAAGGAGCGTAATTCATGGTTTTCGGTTAAAACCGAATGCCAGGTTTTTCCTGAATTTTCGGATTTTAAAATTATTCCATTTCCAAAATCATCACCACCAACAATCAAGGCTGTAGTGTCGTTTAAAAAATGAATGTCTCTTAATACTACTCTAAAGTTAAAAGCAACCGTATCGAGTACTGGACAATGATCCCAAGTTGCTCCTCCATTTATTGTTTTAAAAATCTCTAATTCATCACCCAAAGCAAAACCTAGTTGGCTATTTTTAAAATACAGTTTATTAAACGAAAAATTAGTGCTTTCGAGCACATTGATCCAACTTACACCTTTATTGGTAGATCGGTAAATGAAGCCGTTTTTCTCGCGATTTCCACCGCAAAAAAACATGCTATCGTTCGTAGTAAAACAAGTCAACGATTTTATTTTATCGGTAACAGGTGTATTCAATAAGGTAAAACTCAGTGATGCTTCCTTGTTTTTTTTGCAAGCATAGTTACTCGTAAAAAACAGCAGCAATAAAAAAAGCCTTGCAATTTGCAAAGCTTTAGTTGTGCTAACAGCAGGTATTTTAAAAAGTGTATCCAACTTGAAATGCAGGATTAAAAATAGTTGCCGTATAATCTTCAAACTCAGTATTGTTTTGTCGGAAACCTAAACCAATTTGTAAATTGAGTGAAAAATTGGTTGAACTTTTAAATGCAAAACCTGTATTAATCATTCCTGAATAAGAAGTGCCTTTGGCATCCTTAGTGGTGATTTTATAATCGTAATAAGGATAAGAGCCGGATGGATTCACTACATAGTATTTTAATTCCTGATAAGTGTAGTCGATATTACCGTAATAAAAGGCAGGTCCAACGAAAAATGCTGCGGCATGTTGTCCAAAAGGATATACGTTTAATTCGAGTCCAAAAGTATTTTTTCGTACAATGGAAGTATACTTGGTTTCATCGGTTGGCGTGCTCGAATAGTAATATTGTTCTTGTTGGTTTTGTGTTGAATAAGAGTTTAAATAATCAACATCCATGGTTTGATTGCTTGCTAAGCCAAATGTTACAGGAATTTTACAACCTAAATACCCATTTGCAAAAATATGCTCAAACGATACTCCTACTCTTCTAAAAATTACATCGGTAATTGAAAAACCAAGAATGTTTTTTTTGTATACAAAACTCTTGGCCTCTTTCGCTTCAACAACAGCAGGAGCAACAGGAGCTACAGGAGTTACAGGTGATGCAGGAGTAACCGGTGCTGTGCTTTGTGCAGCAAAATTTTCAACTGTTCCGTTCGCAAAAACTAATTTGTCTACTGTACTTAGGAATTCACGATAAGTTGGACCTTCTAGGTTATCGGCACGTTTAAATACAATTTCTGATTTACTTAGTTCGAGTACTTTTGCTTCGCGGATGGTACCATTTTTATAATAAATACGATCTTGTGAAAAGGCTCCAAATGCAAGAAAAATAAGTAAGAGTAAAGGAACAATTTTTTTCATTTGAGCAGAATATTAAGCCATCACTTTAGAAATTACTTCAGCCATTTTTTTACCAATAACAGCTGGCGATTCAACCACATGAATTCCACAAGCACGCATAATTTTCATTTTAGCTTCTGCAGTATCATCTGAACCACCAACAATAGCACCGGCATGACCCATGCGTCGTCCGGGAGGAGCTGTTTGTCCGGCAATAAATCCTACCACCGGTTTAGTTCCATTTTCTTTAATCCAGTTGGCAGCTTCAGCTTCCATACCGCCCCCAATTTCGCCAATCATAACAATACCGTGCGTATCGGGATCTTTCATCAATAACTCAACAGCTTGTTTGGTAGTGGTACCAATAATAGGGTCACCACCAATTCCAATTGCTGTGGTAATTCCTAGTCCGGCTTTTACAATTTGATCGGCAGCCTCATATGTTAAGGTACCCGATTTACTTACAATTCCAATATGTCCTTTTTTGAAAACAAAGCCGGGCATAATTCCCACTTTAGCTTCACCGGCAGTAATAACTCCGGGGCAATTAGGTCCAATTAAAGTACAATTTTTACTGCTTAAATATTCTTTTACAGTAATCATGTCTTTAGTTGGTATTCCTTCGGTGATACATACAATTACTTTAATGCCTGCTTCGGCAGCTTCCATTATTGCATCGGCAGCAAATGCCGGTGGTACAAAAATAATTGAAACATCGGCTGCAGTGGCTTTCACTGCATCGGCAACCGTATTAAATACAGGTTTATCAAGGTGCTTTTGTCCACCTTTGCCAGGTGTTACACCGCCTACTACATTGGTTCCGAATTCAATCATTTGGGAAGCATGAAAAGTTCCCTCATTACCGGTAAAACCTTGCACAATTACTTTGGAATTTTTAGTTACTAAAACGCTCATAGTTTATTTTTTTTCAGTTCTGACAAATGTAATAAAATATAAAAGTCGAATGCTAAATTTTTTTTTGTAGGCACAGTACTTTCCATTAAACAAATAAAAAATACAAACGAAAAGCTGCAAAAGGGATAGAGCCTTTGTTTGAGCTCTCCGCCGACTGGCGGAAGCGAGTGGCGAAAGCCCGACCTTGTTTTAATGCATGTGGTAACATGCGTTAAAACAAGGGTTTGCCCAAAAAATAAAGCTACTTATTAAGTAGGAAGAAATTGGATGGAGCGACTTGCCTGTTAATACTATTTTAGTTACTTTTGCAGTCCTTTTTGAAAAAGGATAAATAATTAGTATTAACCTCTCTTGCTCAGTAAAAAAGCAAGATACAAAACAAAGTAACATGAGTGAACAAGAAGTAATCTCTAACGATGCGCCAGCAAAGCCTTATGTAAAGGCAGATCCATTAGAGAATTTCGATTGGAATGCAATCGGAAAAAAACAAGAAATGTATACAGAAGCTGAGCGTACCAAAATGGAAAACGCTTACAACGATACATTAAAATCGGTTTCAGCACACGAAGTATTAGATGGTACTGTAGTAGCTAAAACATCGAAAGATGTAGTTGTGAATATTGGATACAAATCAGATGGAATTGTGCCTTTATCAGAATTGCGTTACAATCCGGATATTGCTATTGGCGACAAAATTGAAGTGTATATTGAAAGCCAGGAAGATAAAGGCGGACAACTTTTATTATCGCATAAAAAAGCCCGTGCATTGCGCTCTTGGGATCGTGTAAATTCAGCCCTCGAAAATCAGGAAATTATTAAGGGATATGTTAAATGCCGTACAAAAGGTGGTTTAATTGCCGATGTATTTGGTATTGAAGCGTTTTTACCGGGTTCACAAATTGACGTGAAACCAATTCGCGATTACGATGTGTATGTTGGAAAAACCATGGAATTTAAAGTGGTAAAAATCAACAAAGAATTTAAGAACGTAGTTGTTTCTCACAAAGCTTTAATTGAAGCTGAGTTAGAACAACAAAAAATTGAAATTATCTCTAAATTAGAGAAAGGTCAGATTTTAGAAGGTATCGTTAAAAACATCACTACATACGGTGTGTTTATCGATTTAGGAGGTGTTGATGGATTAATTCACATCACCGATTTATCATGGGGCCGCATCAATCATCCGGAAGAAATTGTGAAATTGGATGAGAAAATCAATGTGGTTATCCTTGATTTTGATGATAACAAAAAACGTATTGCTTTAGGCTTAAAACAATTAACTCCGCACCCTTGGGATAATTTGAGCGCCGACTTAAAAGTAGGTGATAAAATTAATGGTAAGGTAGTAGTTATTGCCGACTATGGTGCTTTTGTTGAAATTGCACAAGGTGTTGAAGGTTTGATTCACGTAAGCGAAATGAGCTGGAGTCAACATTTACGTACTGCTCAAGATTTCTTAAAAGTAGGCGAAACTGTTGAAGCGGTTATTTTAACTTTAGATCGTGAAGAGCGTAAAATGTCGTTAGGTATTAAACAATTGAAACCGGATCCTTGGGCGGAAGTTGTTAGTAAATACCCTACCGGCTCACAGCACACAGCTACAGTACGTAACTTTACTAATTTCGGAATTTTCGTAGAATTGGAAGAAGGAGTTGACGGATTGGTTCACATCAGCGATTTAAGCTGGAGTAAAAAAATCAAGCATCCATCTGAATTCTGCAAAGTAGGCGATAAAATTGAAGTGAAGGTATTGGAAATGGATGGCGAAAATCGTCGTTTAAGTTTAGGACACAAACAATTGGAAGAAAATCCATGGGAAGTGTTTGAAACTGTATTTACTTTAGATAGCATTCACAAAGGAACCGTTTTAAGCATTATGGATAAAGGTGCTTTAGTTGCACTTCCATACGGTGTTGAGGGCTTTGCTCCTACTCGTCACATGGTTAAAGCAGATGGTACTTCGTTGAAGGTTGACGAAAGTGCTGATTTTAAAGTGTTGGAGTTTTCGAAAGACAACAAAAAAATCATTTTGAGTCATACCAAAGTAAACGAAGAAGTAGCAGCAGCTGACCGTGCAACTGAAGAAGATGCAAAAAAATCGGCCGCTAAAGCTGAAAAAGCAAGCGTTAAAAAACTGAAAGATAGTATTGAAAAATCTACCTTAGGTGATATCAGCGCATTGAGCGATTTGAAAGATCAAATGGACAATGCAGCTAAAAACAAAAGCGAAGAATAAGCTTTAATTAGTTTACAAAAAAAATCCTCCTAGAAAACTAGGAGGATTTTTTTTTCTCAAATTCCAAGTACTTCCTTTAACTTTAGATAACCGCTGCGGCTCAAGGGGATTTTAGCGCCACTTTTAAGCAAGGCAATGTGGTTGTTTTTTTCGAAAGGTTCGATGCGTGTAATTTGCGAAAGTTGCACAATATAAGAACGATGAACCCGCAAAAAATCGCTGGCTGATAACACTTTCTCAAAGTAGTTCATGGTCTTCTTTTTTAGATGGTGTGCATCTTTGGTAAAAATCTTTACATAATCGTCGTATGCTTCAATATAGTTTACCTCTTGCACAGGTATAATTTTTATGTTGCTTCCGTTCTTTACCACAATGCGGTGTTGTTCATCGGCATGATTAAAATTAGCATCATTGATATTTTGTTGCTGCACAGTACTTGTGCTTTGTGTACGGCCATTCAACCATTTTTGCACTGCTTTTGAAAAACGTTCTTTGCTGAATGGCTTTAGCAAATAATCAATTGCGTGTGTTTCGAATGCTTTAATTGCATACTCATCAAAAGCTGTAGTGAAAATAACAGCCGGGGTATATTCGAGCAGCTCTAACATTTCAAAGCCATTGATTTTGGGCATTTGCACGTCCAAAAACAGTAGCTCCGGTTGATGTTGCTGTATGGCTTTTACTCCTTCAAAACCATTGTTGCATTCATCCATCACTTCAATTTCAGGAAAAGCTTGAAGGTATTCCTTAATAATGCTGCGAGCTAAAGGTTCGTCATCAATGAGTATTGCTTTTATCATGCTAGTTGTGGAATAATTAAGGTGGCTGTAAACGTATTTTCTTTTTGCTCCAGTTGCAGCAAATCCTGCCTTGCATAAATTAATTGTAAACGGCGTTGTACAGAATTTAATCCAAATCCAAGTCCTGTTTTAGGACGGGAAGTGGCTGCGTCAAAAGGATTGCTAATTTGTACGCGTAAATTAGTTCCTTCAACTTTTGCAGTTATGTCAATGCTAATATTTTCGATGGTATCGTACAAACCAAATTTAATGGCATTTTCAACCAAAGGTTGCAGTAATAGTGAAGGTAGTAATTTGGTTAAAGCTGCTTCATCACAATTAATTTGGGTAGATAGGCGATGTCCAAAACGAACTTTTTCAATTTCAAGGTAAAGTTGCAAATGCGCTAATTCATCTGACAATTGAACCAACTGTTGTTCGTCTTTTTTAAGAGTTCCACGTAAAAAATCGGAAAGTTGTTGAATCATTTTTCGGGCTTCTTCCGGCTTCGATCCTGCCAATGCCGAAATTGAATTTAAGCTATTGAATAAAAAATGAGGCTGCAATTGCAGGCGTAATGCACTCAATTCGGCCTCTCTTACTAACTTTTCTGCTTCTTCTTTGCGTTGAGTATTTTCATATTGTTCCTTCATAAAGTAAAACAACCAACTGGTAACCGTCATCAATGCTATCATGAGCAATGCTATCATGTAGCGTAAGGGCAATGAATTATCTAAAAATTGTAAATAATTTAAATTCTGTTCAAATACCTTTGCCAAAACAAATTGCAAAGCATAGATGTAGGCAAAACTGAGAGTAATTGCGTAAAGCAAACGCTGAATTCGATTGCCTGCTCCGGGATTATAAAAGCGGTAAGTGTTTTCGGTAGCAATGCCAACCAAGGCCAGCAATAAGTTAGAAATAGCCGCATCGGTAAGGGCTATTTGCCAACTAAGTCCTAAACGATGCAAGACCAAGGTTTGTACAAAAATCCAAAACAGCCACCAGCCAAGATAGCCGGCAACTGCTTTGCGAAAGGAGATGTAATTTCTTAACAAAGAATGTAGTTTTAAGAATTAAACAAAAAGTTGATGTTGTGTTTGCAACACCATAGCCTTGTGTTTTACAAAGCTAATGTAGGCATTTGCTTCTTCGCTTTCGTGTGTAGACGAACAAATTTCTGCTCCGTCTTCCCAGTGTTTCAATGGATGTATTTCAGACACATCAATAAATTTCCAGCTCACCGAACTATTGTTTTTATTGAGAAAGTCAACTTCTTCATTTTTTCCAATGGAGCGAGCTTTAAAAAATGCTTCCTCTGTTGAAGCTGCTTTAATCATGCGCAGTTGCTCATCAAATTGATTCGAATTTTTACCCTTTCCAATATCAATTTGGAAAACTATTTTAGTTAAGTACCAGTTCATTTTTATAATCTTGAAAATGTTGAACGTATATATTTAAAAACTTTGAACATCAATTCCACCAAACACAACATCGCCTTTTATCACCAGTAATTTAACAGGTGTATTGAGATCCTTCACTACATTTCGTTTGTCTTCAAATGAGCCCATCACAGCAGTAACATCTGATTTTATTTCCCAATGTGGGGGCACTATTAATTTTGTTCCACCAAAAATGGTATGGATTTCTAATTCAATTCGTCCTTCAAAATCGGCCTGACTCAAATTAATTTCGGCTCCACCAAACACCACATTAATTTCACCACCTTTAAAATCTTTGGTTATAATTTTTTTTTCAATTCCACTAAACACGGAGTTTACTTCAAGATAATTGTCGGAGTTTTTTTTTTCTTGCCAAGCACTCCATTGTTCACTTTTTTGTTGCCAGTGTTGATGGCGGTTCCATTTGCGGTATGCTCGGTGATTACCGCAGTGTCGTCGTCTTGGTTTAAACATTATGAGTAAACCAATAAAAATAATTACGATTGGCCATATATAATGTGAAATGGCTAATTCAGGAAAATTATCGCGCAGTAAAAAAACGCTTCCTATGAGTATTGGTATTAACCAACCTCCTCGTTGAAATCCGTGTTTTACACCAACAAAAAGGCCGATGGCTATTAACAACATTTTCCAGCTAAATATCCAATGCGGAATTAACATGCCCATTTCTTTAGCGAGAAATAAACTTCCTATGGCTACTACGATCATTCCTCCAAAAACTTTTCCGCGGCGTGATGCTCTTTCCAATCTACGCATTTGATCATCTTGATTCGATGAATTTGATGAATTTGTATTTTCTGTGTCTACTCTTTCCATTCTATTTGTTTTTAATTGTTTTATAGTTTCTATTAAAATTTGATGTGGCAAAACTAGAGCAAGTCCTGTATTGCCACAATAGCAAAAAGGTGAAGCAAAGTCAAAAGTAGGTGAACGGTGGATTGGAGTAGGTGAGCGAAAAACATTGTGTATCTTTGCACTACAAATCGTTCTATCGCTCCGATTTTTCGGGGAGGAAAGTCCGGGCAACACAGGGCAACCTGCTTTCTAACGGAAAGGTCTCGTTTATTCGGGAACAGAAAGTGCCACAGAAAATAACTACTCCGAGCAATCGGAGAAAAGGTGAAAACGTGAGGTAAGAGCTCACGATATTGTTTAGTGATAAGCAATAGGGGAAAACCTCAGGTGTTGAAAGACCAAATAAATCTCAGTAATGAAGCTGCCCGCTTCTGTGCCGCATAGCCACTGAGAAGGGTAGGTTGATAGATTCGTCGAGCAATTGCCGAACTAGATAAATGATAGAACACGACAGAACCCGGCTTATAGATTTGTAAAATTATAACGCTGTACGAAGAAATTTGTACAGCGTTTTTTTTATCGAGCTCCGAATATTGCAGAGCCCACGCGAACCATGTTACTCCCCTCTTTAATCGCTAACTCATAATCGCTGCTCATTCCCATGCTGAGTATTGAAAGTTGCACATTCGAACTTTCAAGATTTTTTTGTGTTTCAAAAAATGTTTTCAAGCCCTGAAATTCCTTTTTCACTTGCGCTGTGTTTCCTGTATTTGAAGCCATTCCCATGAGTCCCACAATTCGGATATTTTGAAGCGCTTGAATTTCTTTTCCGTTTAATAGTTGTTCTGCTTCCTTAAAATCGAGACCAAATTTTGTTTCCTCGCTGGCGATAAATAGTTGAAGCAGACAGTCGATAACACGGTTATTTTTTTTTGCTTGTTTGTCAATTTCGGCAAGTAGTTTAAAGCTGTCAACCGAATGTATCAAAGTTACAAACGGGGCAATGTATTTTACTTTATTACTTTGCAGATGACCTATTAAATGCCATTCAATATCTTTAGGTAAAACCTCCTGTTTATCGCAGAGTTCTTGTACTTTGTTTTCACCGAAAATTTTGTGTCCTGCAGAGTATACTTCCATCAATTTTTCTACCGGATGTGTTTTGGTTACCGCAATTAGCGTGACATTTGAAGGGATTGCTGCTTTTATTTTATGTAGATTTTCTTGTATTGACATGGGCTTTTTTCTGAATCAAAGTTAGAAGGTATTTTTGTTTTTAACCACAATGTACACGAAGAAAAATACTAATAGCGCAAGGAAGTTTTTACAAAGAATGTTTCTTTGAGAAATGTTACAATTGCTGCAGTTTGAAAGTTTTAACGAGGAATTTGAACTAGTAAATTAAAATTTCTGTTGCACCAAAGCCGTATTTGGCGTAAGATGCATCTTGGTATTTTAATTTAGGATAATTTTGAAGGGCTTTATATACTTCGGCTTTTAAGCGCCCCGTGCCGATTCCGTGAATTACAATTAGTTTTTTGAGACGTAGGGCAATCGCTTCATCCAAACTTTTTAGAAAATAACTTAATTGTAGTTGAACAATATGCGCATTACTCATGCCGCTAATGTTATCAATTAACTCTTCGATGTGTAAATCAATTTCTTTTTCTTCAACCCTTGTTTCCTGAAGTTTTAGGGATTGTATTTTGAGTTTGTCTTTGATTTCAATTTTAGAATTTTCGAAATGCAAACGCAATTCCTCTTCCGGAATAGTGAGTGGTGGCTCTATACTGTAAAGTTCAGTTATTACTGCTCTTCCGGGCACAAAGTGAGAGGTTTCAAAACTCTTTTCCATGAACAGTTTATCTTGTTTCACTTTTAATGCGGCTTGAACAGGAGCTTTTAAAGTTGCTTTTTCCTTTTTATAAAACAATACCTGAAAACGAATCTCGCGGCATTCATTAATTTTTTCTCGCTTTAAGCGGAATAATTCCACTGTAGAATTAGGTATTACTTCTGCATTTTTTTGCCATTTAAAATCTCCATCATCAGCAGTAAAATAGACAAGAAGTAAATGATAGGTAGTAGTATTTGCAAGGCTTACAATCAAATCACTGTTGCTAACATTGCTCGAATCTATTGCTTCAAAGCAAACAAAAAGTTTATCTTTTTTACTTGGAAGGAAAGAAATACTGTGAGCAGTTGTATCTGCTTTTTTTATTGCTTCAATTGCATTCGGCACAACAGCCGGCTTTGCTCCTGCTACCGGGAAAGAATCAGCAACCAAATCAGTTAATGAAACTGGAATTTCGAATCCACCCTCAATATCAACCACCACAGTTGCGCTGTCAATTATTTTTGTAATTCTTCCTTTTTCTTTGGAATTCAAGAAACGGACTTTATCTCCTATTGAAAAAGGCATAGTTATTAGCATTATTGCTACAAACTTAGGCAAAAGCCTTTGATTTTTTCAGCAAAAATACAAGCAACATCAATTCTCATTGCATAATAAGCGAAAAGATTGCAAATCGTATTTTGGTTAAGTAATCTAGCTGAACAATAAGTTCATATTACTACACCATCATACAAACGCATTAGAAATATGTGAATTCTTACTTAGCCGACTAGTCTTTTGATTTTGCGAAATTGTAAGCAAAAAAATATTCTGAAAGAAAATTTTTCAGTGATGTAAAAATAAAATTAGCTTGCTAGCAGGTTGGAAATACTAGCAACTGCAAGCGAATTTTTATAGTTTTTGTATACTTTCGAAATACTCATCAAGGTTTTGCATTGCCATGGTAAAACCTTCTTTGAATCCAAGTTCAATTATTTTTTTCAAATCATCTAGGGAATCGTATTGAATTACAATGCTAACTGTGGTTACATTTTTATTTTGATTAAATGAATTGGTCCACAACGAACGAGGAAAGGATTGGTTTACTTCGCCGGTTTCTGAGCAAAAAGCATCCAAACCTGAAAACATTTTAAGCTGTTCAATCTTCTTATAATCGGCCCTGCACCAGTGTTTTTCATTTTCAGGGCTTACCATATAATACAACCAACTTCCACCGATTTTAAAATCCATTGATTGGGTAATTGTTTTATAAGGTTTAGGAGCCCACCATAAATCGAGTATTTCGGGTTTGGTCCATGCATCCCAAACAAGTAATAGTTCAGCGGCAAATTCACGGGTTACTTCAATACATTTTTTTTCATTGTTTACTTTAAAATCAAAAAGCAGTGTCGGATTCATAGTATTTATTTTTTAGGATTAGTAATTAATTATTGGCTTAAAATCGTTTAATAATAAATTTCGTGAATGGTCTAATTGCCTTTATTTACTAGTAAAAGTTCAATACTTTTAAGCTAGTGTAGATGAAATTATATGAAACCATTCGGTTGCAAATATATTAATTTTTTAATTCCCAACTTATTTTTTTGAATGTTTAAATATGAGAGCTTACTTTTTATGGGGTCTTTTTTTAATCATACCTCCTTTGGTGTCTTTTACAGGACTCATGACAACAAAAGCGTTTGAATCAATTTTTTCGAGTTCGATGTTGAGTTTATTTAATTCGAGACGAGTTAAAACTGTGTAAACTATATCCACATCAATGCGTTCGCCATGATTTCCAAAACCACGTTTACCGTTGTAAACAGTTACACCTCTTCCCATTTTAGTGATAATCATTTCGCGTATTTCTTCGCTGTGCGCCGAAACTATGGTTGCACCAATGTATTCTTCAATACCTTCGATTATAAAATCGAGCGTTTTAGACGCTGCCAGATACGTAATCATGGAATACAAAGCAATTTCAATTCCTAATAAATAAGCTGCGGCTGAGAATATTAAGATATTAATTAGCACAACAATGTCGCCGATGGTTGTACCAAATTTTCGGCTTAAAAAAATTGCCAGAACTTCTGTTCCATCAATTACAGCTCCTCCCCTTACAGCCAAACCGATTCCTGCACCTAAAAAGAAACCGCCAAAAATAGCCACCAATAAGCTATCGTTGGTAACATTTGGAAAATGCACAGTTGCTAAACACAAGGCCAGACCGGCAATTGCAATGGTAGTTTTAATAGCAAACACTCTTCCCATCACCTTATACGCCAATAAAATGAAAGGTATGTTTACACAAATAATCCAGGTATGGAGCGGAATTTTTGTAAGGGCAAACAACAATAAAGATATTCCAGTGGCACCACCATCAATAAAATTGTTCGTGAGCAAAAAGCCTTTAAATCCAAATGAAGCAGAAAAAATAGCCAGGGTAATTAATACTACATCTTTTACAAAACGCTTTGCAGTAAGTTTTAATTCTCTGTATCCTTTTGCAATTTCATAAGTAGAGTACTTTCCAGCCTCCGTTTCACCTTTCGATTTATTTTTTAAAACGGTTTGAATAATTACCTGTGTCCACAGTGGATTCATGAGTTGGGGTGTTTTTCTAAATTGTGCTATAAATATATGCAAGTTAAAAATAAGTTTACCGGTAAACTAGCTTGAAAAACAAAGTATAACAATTCTCACAGAAAGCAGAGTTAGTCAGCTTTTGCTCATGAACGTATTTTACCACGACTTACTCTTCGTCTTTATTTTTGAGTTTCATTAATAAAGTATAGGCGCCTTTTATTACTACATTTCTTGAGTTTACTGCTGCAGGATCGGCAAATTTAATCTGTGTAAATCCATTGGTAGAAACTCCGCTTATTACTTCTGTCATTTGGAACTGCAAATTCTTTTGTTCACAAAACACGTACTCCTTTCCTTCAAATCGTACAATAGCTTCAGAAGGCAGCACAAGCGCTTTTGAATTTTCCACTTCAATTTCTGCATTCATATACATTCCTGGAATTAATGAACCATGGTATCTTTCGAAATGGCAATGTATGGTTAGCGTTCTTTCTTTAGAAATATCCTTACCTATGAGAATAATTTCACAAGTATATTTCTTGCTAGGTTGCTGATTACTGTATGCTGTTAACTTTTGCCCTACAGCCAATTTATCAATATCTTTTTCAAACACTGTTAAAGCCAAATGTATGTCTTCAGGATTCACCAATTCAAACAAAACTTCAGTAGGAGAAACATATTTTCCGATGTTCACATGTATTACTTTAACATAACCGTCAATGGGAGAAGGAAGCTGAATGCTGCGCGACATGTTGCTTTCAGTAAGTTCGTTCGGATTAATATTTATCAATTTTAATTTTTCAGCTAGGGCTTTAACACTAACTTTTTGAGATTCATAATTACTCAATGCCTGTTCTAAATTCTTATCACTTCCTGCTTTGCTTTTATTCAATTCGCTTTGCCGCTCGTATTCCTTTTCGATGGCTACCAAGTGCGATTTTGCAGTTAAATAGTCTTGCTGTAATTGTATGTATAGCTGATCTTCCAAGGTGGCAATAATTTCTCCTTTTCGTACATGCATGCCTTCAAGCAAATTGGTAGATTTTAAATAACCACCCAAAGGAACACTTATAGAAACCATGTTTTGAGGCGGTACATCAATAATTCCATTTACCTTAAGTAGTGCAGGAATAGATTGTTCTTCAACTTTTGCAAGTTGTATTGAAGCGTTTTTCGCCTGGGCTTCTGTTAATTCAACAAGGTCGTTGGATGCAATTTGAGCCACTGCATTTTCTTCCTTTACCTTGCTATTACAGGAAATTAAAGACAAAAAAAGTATCCAGAATAAATACAGCTTTAAGTACAGGTTGTACTTAGTCAATTGTGTTTGCAATATTATATAATTGTTCATGTTAGTTAGTTTGTGTTAAATAATTGAGTTGAATAATGGTTTGATTGTATTCATTCAAAACATCTGAATACTTGCTTTGCGTTTCAATGGCTTGATTCATTAAAAGTGAAAATTCGATAAAACTGATTTCTCCTTTTGATAATTGAAGTTCCGCTGCTTTTATAATTTGTTGTGCATTGGGTAGCGCGCTTGTTTCATAATAACTTAATGCCTGTTGATTAGCTTGAAGTTTAGTAAACAATACAGCATATTCATTTGTTAAAGTTTCATTGGCTTGATTCAGCTTTAATTGAGTAATATGTTGCATTTTTTGTGCAGCGCTAATTTGTGCCTTTTGTGTACCATAAAATATTGGAAGTGCCAAACCAACTTGCAAAGCATTAAAATGTGTTGCTCTTGTATAATAGTTATTATCGGCACCAACTCCCTGCATGCTCATAGTAGCAAAGCTTAACGTAAGTGAGGGTAATAATTTAGCCCTTTGCAATTTTATATGTTGTTGTGCTGTTAGAACATCGTGTTGCAGGACTTGTATTTTCAAATGATTTGAAAAGTTTTTTGTTTCTGTTAAAGGTGTAAAATTCAATTTATCTTGAAGTAAATCGGGCTCATACTTGTTGGAAGCATTGAGTAAGAAATTAAAATTCAAAAGGGCAATTTCTTTATCCTGAAGCAGCGTCTGTAACTGTAAAAGTAGCTGAGCATGCTGATTTTCGGTTGCAAGCTTTTGTAACAAGTTGATATCCCCTTTATCAAAACGAAGTTGAATTTGTTGCAGGTACTTTTGAAAGAGGCTATCCATCTTGTTCAACAATTTGTATTTGTTTTGCAAATACACAAGTTCATAGTAAGTAGATGTAACTTGCTTTTTTAATTCAGATTCGGAAAGTTTAGCAGCTAATACACTTGTTTGGTAAGTTTGATTTTGCATTGCTTTTTGTCGAACATAAACTGTTGGAAATTGTAACTCTTGTGAAATACTGTAACGCGTATCGTTGTAACTTGAATTTAACTGACCGTATTCGGCTTGTATATTTGTAGTAGGAATATCAATCGAAGTTTTGATTAATTTTTTTTGATATGCAGCCAACTCTCTGTCAGCTATTGCAGCATAGTTGCTTTTAAGAGCAGTGTCAATTGCTTGTTGCAAACTAAGTTTAGAATAGCCGTTAACACCACTCTGCGCTTGTAGTTTTGATGTTGAAACAGCCATACAAGCGATGAATAAAAGCGTTAATAATGACTTAAGGTTTGAGTTATCTTTCTTTCGTTTTTCAAAAATCACATACAACAAGGGCAATACAAATAAGGTGAGTAAAGTGGCACTCATTAAACCTCCAATTACCACCGTTGCAAGAGGGCGCTGAACTTCGGCTCCATCACCATTACTTAAAGCCATAGGCAAAAATCCCAAGGATGCTACTAATGCTGTCATTAAAACCGGACGCAATCTGCTAATACTGCCTTTCACAACCACCTGATGTAAATTGCTTACTCCATTTTGTTTTATGCGGTTAAACTCTGCCAACAACACAATACCATTAAGCACTGCTACTCCAAAAAGGGCAATAAATCCTACC
>WBZU01000486.1_pt1 | contig 33857 bp, 22 predicted proteins | sample 5204311 | NCBI WGS metagenome assembly WBZU01 (sample SAMN12344359, study PRJNA552823) | activated sludge metagenome | biome: Activated sludge suspended growth; feature: Nitrification reactor; material: Wastewater; isolation source: activated sludge from nitrification reactor of wastewater...
TTGGCAAGCAGCGGTTTCCCGCTCTTGGTCAGGCTCGGTCCGACGACCCAGGAGTTGGAGCCGACACCCTCACCGCGGCCGACCATCGGGACGACCGACTCGAGCAACGCCGACGCGGAGGTGAGCACTGCGGTGACCTCGGGATCGGCCAGTTCGGGCAGGGTGGCAAGCGCTGCCGTGGTCGTCGGCGAGGTCACAGCCGTGGTCGTCGTCGTGGTCGTCGCAACTCTGGCGGACGGGGCCGACCGGGCTGGCGGCGCGGAGGCGGTCGAGGCGGCCGTGAGGGCTGCGGGGACGAGCGTCCTCGACGTGCTCCGCGTCGGTGACCACTGCTCGGCCGAGAGGATCGGCACATGGTCGGTGGTCGGATAGGGCGGGTAGAGCGCGTCGACGAGCGCAGCGCCCAAGGTGCCGGTCAACCGGCCGCGGGCCAGCTCATCGTTGAAGTTGCCGCGCAGGTCATACGCCATCGCCTTGAGCCAGACGAGCGAGTCGACCGCCGACCACTTCTCGACCCGATAGTCGGGCAGTTGGGTGGCCAGGACCTGGTATTCGACGGCAAGGTTGGCCGGCTCGCCGGCCCTGGTGAGATAGTCGTTCACGCCGTCGGCATAAGCCCCGAGATAGAGCCGGGTAGCCGGGGCGAGGGTGGGCAGTTCCTCTTCGGCGACCTTGCGCCAGCCCATCGTCCGGATCGCCTTGTCGGCATTGACCCCCGCCGCGCCGACGAGCTCGGCCAAGCGGCCTGAGGCGATGTGTCGGCGCAGGTCCATCTCGAAGAACCGGTCCTGTGCCGAGACGAACCCCTGCGCCCGGAACAGGTCCGTGGGGTTGTCCGCCGTGATCGTCGGTATGCCGCGCTCGTCCCGAGCCACGGACACCGAGCCGCCGAGCCCCTCCAGGGCTATCGTCCCGGTTGTCTGCGGCCAGGCCTTGCGCACGGCGGATGTCGCCAGACCCCCGACCGTCGCCAACGCCACGATGAGGAGGGCCCCGATCCAGATCCCGGCCCGACGGAACACCTTGGCACGCGTCACCCTGCGAGACTAAGCCACGCCCACCGGAAGGAACTGGATGCCGCCCCGAGCCGAGCTCAGCAGCGGGTTCACGCCGGGCTTCGGGCTGCCTGGACTGGCGACGGCATACGGGCTGGACGACCTCACCTGGACGCTGCTCATCGGGGCCGCTGTGCTGCTGCTGGCGTTGGTCGCGGTGCGCGTCTCGGCCCGGTCTGGGCTGCCGACCATGCTGCTCTATCTAGCCATCGGCTTCGCTCTCGGCGAGGACGGGTTGGGCCTGAGCTTCCATGACGCCCAGCTCACTCAGGTGCTGGGCTATTCGGCGCTGGTGCTCATCCTCGCTGAGGGCGGGTTGACGACTTCCTGGCCGGGGATCCGCCGGTCAGTCGCGCCTGCGGCGGTGTTGTCGACCGTCGGTGTGGTCGTGTCGGTCGGTGTCGTCGCGGCCGCTGGGCGCTATGTGCTCGACCTGTCGTGGCCCGTGGCGCTGCTCGTGGCGGCGATCCTGTCCTCGACCGACGCCGCCGCGGTGTTTTCGGTGTTGCGTCACGTGCCCCTGCCGCGCCGCCTGGCCGGGCTGCTGGAGGCCGAGTCGGGGTTCAACGACGCGCCGGTCGTCATCCTGGTCACGGCGTTGTCCCTGCGGCTGTCCGACCTCGACGACTCGACGTGGTGGGTGTTGCTCGTCCTCGCCGTCGTCGAACTCGCCGGTGGGGCGCTGATCGGGTTGGCCATCGGGTGGCTGGGTGGGCGCGTCGTGCGGCGGCTCGCGGGGGGTGCCTCTGGCCTGTTCGCCATCGGGGTGCTTGCCGTCGTCGTCCTCGCGTATGCCGCGGCCGCCAGCGTGCACGCGTCCGGCTTCATCGCGGCATACCTGGCGGCGTTGGTGCTGGGGAACACGGGACTGCCGCACCGGCCCGCCGTGCACGGGTTCGCGGAGGCCCTCGGGACGCTGGCGCAGATCGGGTTGTTCGTGCTGCTCGGGCTGTTGGCCAGCCCGTCGAGGCTGCCTGGGCAGATCGTCCCGGCAGTGGTCATCGGGTTGGTGCTCCTGCTGGTCGGGCGGCCGCTGTCAGTGCTGGTGTCGTTGACCCCGTTCCGGGTCGGGTGGCGCGACCAGGTGTTCCTGTCGTGGGCGGGGCTGCGGGGTGCCGTGCCGGTCGTTCTGGCGACCGTGCCGCTCACGGTGGGGGCGATGGGGACGCAGTGGATCTTCGATCTGGTCGTCGTGCTCGTCGTCGTCTACACGTTGGTGCAGGCGCCGACCCTGGCGTGGGTGGCCCAGCGGTTGAGGGTCGCCGAGTCGGTGCATCGGACCTCGATCGAGGTCGAGACAACCCCTTTGGAGGAGCTCAACGCCGATCTGGTCAGCGTGAGCATCGGCCCCCAGTCGCACCTGCACGGGGTCGAGGTGTTCGAGCTGCGGCTGCCCCCTGGTGCCGCCGTCACCCTGGTCGTGCGGGGGTCAGAGACGATCGTGCCGGTCTCGACGACGCGGCTGCGGCACGGTGACCAGCTGCTCGTCGTCACCACCGCGGCGGTGCGTGACCAGGTCGAGAAGCGGTTGGTCATGGTGAGCCGCCACGGTCGGCTGGCCGGGTGGGTCTCCCGGGCCGAGCGAGGGAATTCGGGACCTCGGCGACCCGTTCCGTAGACTGACCCATCGCAGCCGACTGACCCATCGCAGCCGACTGACCCACCGCAGCCGACCTATCGCCGCCGCTCCGCGTCGGCCCCCGCCCCGCTGACGAACGACCGAGGACCGCCGTGCCCACCTACGCCTACGCCTGCACCGCTTGTGACCACTCCTTCGACGCGGTCCAGTCCTTCAGCGACGACCCGTTGTCGGTGTGCCCGGAATGCGACGGGCGGCTGCGCAAGGTCTATGGCTCGATCGGGGTGACCTTCAAGGGGTCGGGGTTCTATCGGACCGACTCACGGTCCTCCTCGTCGAAGTCCTCGACGGTGCCGGCCAACGCCGGGTCGTCAGGGTCGGCGGGGTCATCCGGTTCGTCAGGCTCATCGGACTCGTCGGGTTCGGGGTCAGGGTCGGCTGGGTCAGGGTCGGCTGGGTCGGGGTCGGCTGGTTCGTCGTCCAGCGCTGGCTCCGGCTCGTCGTCAGCCACGTCGTCCGGGTCGTCGTCGTCATCATCCGGGTCGTCGGGCGCGTCCAGCAGTTCTGGCTGACGCACGGTTCCCTCTTCAGTGATCGGCTGAGCGCGCGGCGGATCCCTCGTCCACATCCCCCTGGCCGGTTGTCCCATCGTCCACAGGCACCCAGGGTGACGGGGCGGCGGCATACGGGAGGTTCTAACCTTCGGACATGACGAGCGGCGTGCAGGCACAGATCGGGGTCATCGGCGGCTCCGGGTTCTACAGCTTCCTCACCGGCGCCACCCGGGTGCCGATGACGACGCCGTTCGGCGACCCGAGCGACGACGTTGTCGTCGGCGAGCTCGACGGTCGCCCGGTCGCGTTCCTCGCTCGGCACGGACACGACCATCGGTTCCCGCCGCACCGGGTCAACTACCGGGCCAACCTGTGGGCACTGCGGGCGCTCGGGGTCCGCCAGGTGCTCGGGCCGTGCGCCGTCGGCGGGCTGAAACCTCACCTGGGGCCGGGCACCGTCGTCGTCCCCGACCAGGTCGTCGACCGCACCTGGGGCCGGGCGCACACGATGTACGACGAGGTCGGGGCGGTCGTCCACGTGAGTTTCGCCGACCCCTACTGCCCGACCGGGCGAGCGGCAGCCGCAACGGCGTTGGCCGCGACCGAGATTCCGCACCAACTGGGCGGGACCCTCGTCGTGGTCAACGGACCCCGGTTCTCGTCCCGGGCCGAGTCGGTGTGGCATCAGGCCCAGGGCTGGGACATTGTCGGGATGACCGCCATGCCGGAGGCGGCGATCGCTCGCGAGTTGGCGATGTGTTTCACGACGATCGCGTTGGTGACCGATCTCGATGCCGGGGTGGAGGACGGTGACGGCGTGACCCACGACGAGGTGCTCGCTGCCTTCGCCGAGAACATGCCGCGGTTCAAGGCGCTCATCGGGGATGTCGTGGGGCGACTGCCCGAGTCGGAGCCCGACGACACGGCTGACTGTGCGTGCCGACGGGCGTTGGACGGGCTCACCCTGCCATTCCCGTTGCCGTGAGCGGGTTTTCCGTGCTCCGGCCACGTCTGCCCGGCTCGGGCGTTGCTGGCTCGGGCCGGACTGGGTCGGCTGTTGTCGGCTCGGGCGTTGCTGGCTCGGGCCGGACTGGGTCGGCTGTTGTCGGCTCGGGCCCGGTTGGCTCGGTTATGCCCCGGTCGGCTCGACCCGCTCGACCCGCTCGGTCGGCTCGACCTGGTCAACCACGGTCGCGGCGGTCTCGCTTCGTGCGGGCTCGGGTCAGACAGGTCGTCGCGGCGATCCTCGTCGGGGTTGCCGGCTGGGTGGCCGTCTCGGCAGCGCGACCTGCTCAGGAGGACGGCATACGGGTGCTCGTCGCAGCCCGGGACTTGCCCGCGGGTGGGCGGCTTGCTCCCGGAGACCTGCGCGAGCAACTGCTGCCGACAGACCTCGTCCCTGACCGGGCCATCACCGACACGGCCCGAGCGGCAGGTGCGGTGCTCGCCGGGCCGATGGCAGTGGGTGAGGTGTTGACTTCCACCCGGGTGTTGGGGCCGGGGTTGCTCGTCGGAGCCCCCTCGGACACGCTCGCGGTGGCCGTGCCGGTGTCCGATCCGGCCATCCTCGGCTCCCTGCACCCGGGCGATCAGGTCAGGATCTTGGCGTTGGGGACCGGGGCAGTCGTGGCCGCCGGGACCGTGCTCGTCGCACAGCCGCCGTCGTCGGAGGCGGTCGGTTTCGGTGCTGACCCGGGTGGCCAGGGCCGGCTGCTCGCTGCCGTCGACGAGGCCGGGGCAGCCGCGCTGGCTGCCGCGGGCGGACCGTCGGGGGTCTCGGTCGGCTTCGTCATCGCCTTGTTGGGGCCCGACACACGTGCACTCGGCCCGTCGCTCAAGTCCCCGAAACCGCTTTCCAACGGGTAGCGTGGACCCTCGTGCTGCGGGGAAGGGCCCCCGGAGCGCACGCTAAGAAACCGTTTTGTGCTCCTGGGCGCGCCTGCGCCTACCCCACCCTCAACTGAGGAGTGGATCTCCCAGGGTCGGAGCCCACCCCAGAAAAAGGAAAACACCACTCATGCTCAAGGGATTCAAGGACTTCCTCATGCGCGGCAACGTCGTCGACCTCGCGGTCGCCGTCGTCATCGCTGGCGCGTTCGGGAAGGTCATCGAGGCCTTCGTCACCGTCATCATGGACCTGGTCGGGAAGCTCGGCGGTCAGCCGGACTTCTCCGGATGGGCGCCCGGCGGCGTTCACATCGGCACGTTCATCACCGTCCTCATCTCCTTCCTCATCGTTGCCGCCGCGGTCTACTTCATGGTCGTCGCGCCGATGAACAAGCTCGCTGAGGCCCGCAAGGCTGGCGAAGTTGTCGAAGAGGAGGCCCCCTCCGCTGAGGTTGCCCTGCTCACCGAGATCCGCGACAGCCTGCGCGCCCGCTGATCACCCGAGAGCACCACCTCCGCACCACCTGATCGACAGACGGGGCGGGAGCCATCGGCTCCCGCCCCGTTGTCATGCTCAGGTCGTCATCCCTCGTTGGGTCGTCATCCCTCGTGGGGGGTCACTCCCAATGCGGCGGGCGTTGTTCGGTCAGCCACCGGTCGTGAGCGTCCCCGCCGGTCGGTCGATCGCCCCACCCCGTGTCGGTGTCGTCGAGGCTCCGCTCGGTGCCGCCGCGGCGGAAGCGCCGTCGCACCCGCTTCGCCTCACCGTCGGGGCTGCTGGGGCGGTCGGACGACGCTGAGGCGTCGGACGACCCAGCGGCGTCGGACGACTCAGCGGACGTGTCGGTCACCTGGGTGGTGGACACCGAAACCCGCCCGGTCGGCTCGGCCGGTTGCGCGGGCGCGGGTGACGCCATCGCTTCGTCGACAGGCGCCGAGGTGATCCGAGCGCGGAGGGTGCCCGTCACCGCGGCGACGACTCGGACGACCTCGGGCGCCGGGTCCCGATAGAGATCGGTGCTCCACACCCGGATCGGCTCCCACCCCAGTCGGCGCAGTTGGCGCGGGCGCAACACGTCGCGGGCGCGGACGCCCGGGAGGGCGGCATACCCGGGGCCGTCACTCTCCACCGCGACCAGCCAGCGGTCCGCGACCGATGGGTGGCCGACCGCGAGCTCGACCCGATGCGGCCCGACGCCGACCTGGGTTGCGACCGTGAGACCTTCCTGTCGCAGCCGCGCCGCAAGGTAGGACATCAGCGGACCGGCACCATCCGTCGCGTTCGTCTCCCCCTCCGGTATGCCGCCCGCTTCCGCATGCGCCAACAGGTCGACCAGGCGCATCGCCGGTGTCGAACGCAGCCGGCCGACGTCGAGATCCTGGGCTCGGAGGGTCGACACGACGACCAGCTCACGGCGGGCTCGGGACGTCGCCGCGACCAGCGCGGTCTCTCCTCCCGGGGCGGTCAATGCAGGGAAGCGGTGCAGGACCCGTCCGTGCGGGGTGCGTCCATAGCCGACGGCCAGCAGCACGACATCGCGCAGCACCGCGTCGGAGTCCTCGACCCGGGCCACGACGAACGGCTCGACGCCTCGTCCGGAGAGGAACTCGACGGCAGCGTCGTCGCCCTCAAGGCGACCGATGCCGTCGCGCACGCCGTCGCGGACCAGCTCGGCCATCGCCGCTGTGAGGGTGAGAACGGCCAGGCTTTCGGCGCGGCGCTCCCGGGCGTGGTCCAGGACGAGGTCGACGACCCGGGCGACCTCGGCGGACGTCCATTCGATGGCGCTGTCGTTGCCGGGCAACACTGCCGCTGAACCGTCGACATGGTCCAACCGCAACGCGGGTGCCCGCCGTGGCGACGGGGCGCCGTGGGTGATTCCGGCCGGAGGGACCAACGCCAACCGGGCGTCCAGGTCGGTGTGCCACCAGCCGAGCCGCCGTTCGGGGAGGACGGCGGTGGCGGCGGCATACAGGGATGTCGGGGCCTCCGACGGGTCGGCGACGGCCCGCGGACCGGAGCTGACCCGGAACGGGCTGGGCAGCGCGCCGTCCGGTCGGCCGATCACGAGGGCCTGACGGCCGCGGGACAGCGCCGACACCGACTCGGCAACGCTGACCGTTGTGGCGTCATCGACGATGACGACGTCCACGGAGGTGCCGGGAGCGAGGACCTGGGCGACGGCATACGGGCTGACTGCCAGGCACGGGCGCAGGGCGCCGAGGACCCGGTCGGCCTCGCGGTGCAGCGCGGCGAACGGCAGGTGCCCGCGGGTGAGCCCGGCTTGGGCATGCAGGAGGTCGGTTTGGCGGGGGTTCTCCCGGACCCGCTGGCGGGCCCGGCGGTCGACCACGGCCCGCACCCGACCGGCATCGCTCGTGCGACCGACCGCATCGAGACCCGCGAGCCGTTCCGCCGCCAGGCGCAACGCGGACCCGTCGTGGTGGGCGTACCGCGGGTCGCGGGCCCGGATCTCCTGTCCGAGCGAGGCCCACCACACGTGCTCGACCTCGGCGTGGACCTGGTCGGCCGCGACCCCGCGGGCAGCGAAGTCGTCGAGGATGTCGCCCATCCGGGCCGCCCGCAGCTCGTCGACAACCGCAGTCACCTGCGGGAGGATGTCGAGCCGGTCGAGCCGTTCGGCGAGCCGGGCGAGCCGGGTCCGAAGCAGCGGGAACGCCACCGTGAGCATCGGCCCGTCATCTGGGCCGGGGCGCAGCCGTTCGTCCAGCCAGGCGAGGTCGGTCGCCAGCGCCTGGTATGCCGCCTCACCCTCCTCCAAGCGCGGGGAGATCTCGGGGCGACCGCCAGCACCGACGAGGTCGTGCCAGGCGATCCGCTGGTTGCGGGCCCGGACCAGCTCGGCATGCAGGTCGGCCGGGGGCCGGCCGGGCCGCAACATCCGTCGGGCCTGGCGCCGCACCCGAGACCGCGACCACCAGCCAAGTTCGACGGCTGACGCGGCGCGGTAGGACCGGTTGCCGGTCGCGACGACGTGTTCGTCGAGGGGCCGGTCGAAGATCTCCGGGCGGAAGACCTCAAGGGTCTCGTGGACGCCGCGCATGGTGACCAAGGCATGACGCCAGTCCTCGGCCGACCGCGCGGGCCGCAGGCTCGATTCGACGAGGATCTCGTCGAGGTCGGCCGTCGTGGCGGCCAGAGCACCCGAGGTCAGCCGGGTGACGATGTCACGCGCCCGCTCGACCTCGTCGGTGGTCCGGATCGTCGCGCCGTACCACGGGTCGCCGCCCTCGGCCGACCAAGCGCCCGCCGCCGCAGCCGCCTGCAGGTGGTTGGCGAGTTCGGTGACCCGTTCGCGGGACAACTCCTCGAGGGCGGCCCCTTCGATCCGCACCCGCGAGCCAGGCGCAGGGTGCCGCGCCGCGAGGGCGCCCATCGCCTCCTGGATCTCGTATGCCGTGACCCCCCACGGCCGCCGCACCTCATGGATCGCGGCCACATGGTCGGCCAGCAGTTGCTCGGCCTGACCGACGGCGGCGGCCCGATCGAGGCGTCCGCGCGGGTCGGCAGCGTCGGCGAGCTCGCGGTCGTCCAGGGCGGACAGTCGGGTGAGGGCGCGGCCGAGCTCTGCGGTGACGGCCCGACGGTCCTCAGCGGCCCCGGTGAGGTCGAGGATGAGATCGTCCAGACCGACCGAGCCGAGCCGGTCGAGCAGCTCGCGCAGGGCCCGACGGCGGGACGTGACATAGAGGACCTGCTTGCCGTCATGGGCGAGGGCAGCCACGAGTGCGGCGACGGTCTGGGTGGCCCCAGTGCCCGTGGGAGCGGCCAGGACGAGCTGACGCCCGGCCCGGACCGCCTCGATGACCGACTCCTGGGTCGCGTCGAGGTCCAGGACCCGCAGTTCCAGCTCGGGGTCGGGGGTTTCGGCGGGCTCGGGCAGCGCTTGGCGCAGCCGGACGGTCGCCGGCTCGTCCCCACCGAGCGCAGCGACGAGATCGACCTGGGCCAGCCATTGGGCTTGGCCGCTGACGTCGGCGACCATGTCGGGTTTGCCGTAGGGATAGGTCCCCAGGCCAAGGCGTGGGCTGACGGCAAAGCCCGGCAGGTCGGCGCAGAGGCGACCGAGGGCGGCATACACCGGGTAGGGGTCGAAACCACCCGCGGAGCCCTTGAGCGTCGTCAGGGCGGCGAGCGCCGTGGGGTCGACGGCGATCCCCGCCACGGAGCGCAGGTAGTTGACCAGCGCCGGGTTGACCTCGACCGCCGGGCCCAGGTCGAGATCAAAGTCGTGCTGGGCGGGGCTGGTGGGGCGCAAGGTGCACGTGCGCAGCAGAACGGGGGCTTCGACGACGGCGCGAGCGCGCGGCGGGTCCCAGGTTGCCACGCCGATGGCGACGAACCCGGCGACCAGACCCCGCTCCTCGAGCAGTTCGGTCGCCTTGGCGTGGATGCGTCGGACCGTGTCGCGGGCCTCCTCGAAGGCGGCCGCCTCGCGGACCAGATCGGACAAGCTGGTCGGGCGTCCGGCGAGCAACATCGACACCCCGCCGGGGTGTGCGGTCGTCAGATCGAGGTAGCCGTCGCGGTCCGGACCGTCCGGTGCCCACAGCAGCGTGTTGCGGCCGCCGACCTCCGACAGCTCCCGGGCCCAGCTGGCAATCGTCTGCGCAACACTCACCGGGTCAGGCTAACCGGGGCGAGCGCGTGGGCCCGGGTGCCCGCGCCGTGGGAGACTGATCCGATGCATCCGCTCGCCCGCGCTGCCCTCGGCGTCACCGCTGCCGGGGTCGTCGGTGTCGGTTATGCGAGCCTGGTGGAGCGCAACCTCTTCGTGCTGAGACGGCATACGGTGCCGGTCCTGGCGCCCGGGAGCCGCAGCCTGCGGGTCCTGCATCTCACCGATCTGCACCTCATGCCGACCCAGGAGCGCAAGATCGCCTGGATCCAGGCGCTGGCCGAGGTGGAGCCGGATCTGGTCGTCAACACCGGCGACAACATCGCGCACCCCGAGTCGATCGGGCCGCTGCTGCGGGCGTTCGAACCGCTGCTGGGCGTGCCGGGGGTGTTCGTGCTGGGGTCCAACGACTACTTCGCGCCGCGGCTGAAGAACCCCGCGCTCTATCTCACCCGCGAGCACCGGCGTGGGTCGGGGCGCTCGCGGCGGCTGCCGACCGACCGGCTCGTGGCGGGGTTCGCGTCCGCAGGGTGGACGGAGCTGACCAACCGGCGGACGCGGCTGACCGTGGGCGGCGTCGATCTAGAGCTCGTCGGGGTCGACGATCCCCACCTGGACTACGACCGGTATGCCGCGGTGGCCGGTCCTGCGGCGCCGGATGCCGCGCTGACGATCGGGGTGACCCACGCCCCCTATCAGCGGGTGCTCGACGCGATGACGGCCGACGGGGCCGGGCTGGTCATCGCCGGTCACACGCATGGCGGCCAGTTGTGCGTGCCCGGCTGGGGGGCCCTGGTGACCAACTGCGACCTGGACACCCGCCGCGCCAAGGGCGTCTCCCGGTGGTGGCCCGGCGCAGGCAGCGCACCGTCCTCGTCGGCACCCGAAGGGGCGGCATACCTGGAGGTGTCGGCCGGGCTCGGGACCTCGCCGATGGCGCCCGTGCGGTTCGCCTGCCGCCCGGAGGCGAGCCTGCTCACCCTGGTGCCGCGCGACGCGTAGGTGTCAGTGGTGGCGTGGCTGGGTCCGGCCTTCCCGTATGCCGTCCGCCCACCGTCGGCTGCCACAACCCGATTGCGCGCGCGGCGCGCGGGTCGGCTATCCTCTCTCCTTGTGCCGTAACGCCCTCTGTGGGTCGCGCGGGCCACGGGGTGTGGCGCAGCTTGGTAGCGCGCTTCGTTCGGGACGAAGAGGCCGCAGGTTCAAATCCTGTCACCCCGACCAGTTGGCTTGAGGGCTCTGATCTGCGCAAACGCGGTCAGGGCCCTACGGCTTTTCAAGCCTCCGGGCATAACTGGGGCATAACCAATCGCGCGTTGGGGTCACTGCCGTACCGCTGCGCGCAGATGTCGACGCACTCGGGAAACTCATCCTTGCCGACCGGCAGTTCGGGCTCGTCGCCGTGTGCGTCGCGTACCTGTCGGCGCGTGCGTCGCCAAGAAGAGTCTGTGGCAGTTCGGAGGCCGGCCGTACGGCAAGCGCTGGAATCTCGCGCGTATGGTCGTTGGGAGGTATCCCGTGCTCGGGCCTTCAGCGGGTCGTCAAGACCATGGTGGCGGCCACATGCCAGTCCGAGTCGGGGAAGGTACAGATCGCCGACCTTGCCAACTCCCTGGCAACGCGTCGACTCTGCTTGTCACTCATAGAGTGCCAGCCCGTGACCAAAGCGTGCGCCGCCGAGACATCCGGCGGCACGGGCATGGGATCGGACTCGATCGCTAGGCCATGCACGTGAATCTGAGCATCGATCAAGCCGGCCACGATGGAAGGAACTCGACCCGCAGCCGCAACGTGTTGCGGACCAAGCCCGCGGCTGGATAGGACTTTGTCACGGTAGACGGACAACCCGTCCTCGCCACTATCGGGGCGAAATGCTGCTGAACTGGGAGCGATGTATCGATGGCTGATTTGGTCGATGACCATATGGCTCGGCCGTACCGGCACCCGGCGGAGGGAGTCCACTGTCAAGTCAGCGCGCCGAGTGCGCTCTCCAAGCTGCCTCGGTGATCCGACTGTGAGCTTCGATAACGACGCGAGGGATCGGGGACCTGCTTGGAATCACCTCGACGTCCGTGGAGTGACCGGCCGACTCGACATAGAGACCCACCACACCGCTCGCCTCGATCGAGACTTCGACGTGGTTGTCGGCAGCGTGCCACTCCAACTGCAGGCCGCCGTTCGGCAGCTGGAACGCCTGGGGTAGCAGACGATGCGGGCTGTCCCCGCAAGCGCTCCAGAGGCCTGCCATGAGTGCCACAGCGATGTCGCGCACGTGGCTTTCGACGCGAAAATGACGGCGGCCAAGCAGACTGTTGACGGCGCGCTCAGAGTCCGATCGCCACTCGAGGCCTGGCCAGTCGCACTCGCTTAGTCCCGGAGAAGCCAGCGACAGCGAACGTTGCCATGTGAAGGCGGGCAGCTCCACTTGGTTAGGCGCGCTAAGCGTCTGAGTCATCCACGACCCCCCATTCTTCATGCACCAAGGTGTCCGTGACGTCCCTGAATCTATTCACAATATGCAGTCGCGCGGCATCAATGGCGTCAATCGGCATGTCTGCTCGCTCAGGCACTGCTCTGACCGTCAACGAGAGGAGGGTCTCCGCTGGTTCCCCGTACCTGCCCCCCACGGCGGTCTGGCCGCGAGCCTTGGTGGTCCCAGCCAACCTGAGCGACTGCTCAAACGCTGCGTTGAAACGGCCGTCGTCCTGAGCGCACATCGGGTTGTCCCAGCCTGTCAGCACGGTTTCGGGTGACCTGGCGATGCGATTGACATAGGTGGCCTCCACTTGATTCGCGACCGGGGTGGCGCCGAGGACTTCAACCAGGTCCTTCCAGACGCGTACGAGGTGGGCTCTTACCTCAGGATACCGAGGGTAGGGGTCTGCGGTCATGCGTCTCCAGTTGACCGCGAGTCGGTCGGCCTGAAGTTGGACTAGGTAGACGCGGTTCGCCGTCTCGTACCAGAGGCGAGACCCTGCAGACGGGCCCAGCTGGAGGAACAAACCTCCTTCCTCCTCATCCAGTGGAGCGAGCGGGGGCAGTTCTGGCTGCTGAGACACGAGAGGGTGGTCCTCCGACCACCGGGCGTGCAGATCCCCTGACCTGTACGAGGCCAGGCCCGGGATCGGATCGAACTGGATGCTGAGGACCACCTCAAAGACCGGCGGATCGCGGAAGTTGACGTCCTTCATGGTGTGCAGACTCCGGTCGCCATTCGCCAACTCTACGTCCAGCAGCGGCCCGGATCGACCTATGAATTGCCTGCCCTGGCTCCCGCGCTCACCTTCTCAGGCTCACATCCGCCGATCCCGGCGAACCAGCGCACTGACGAGATCGTTGACCGCGACCGCCAAATTCTCAAGGTCGCGGTCGTAGACTCGACCCGTCTCGACCCGGCGCGTGAGTCGCGGAGGGCCGCAACCCAGTCGTTGGTCGCTGAGGCCAGCGCACAACCTCGACCTCGACGTGGCGGGTGTGATGCTGGACCACCCTCACGGTCCGCACACGCTCCACGTCGCGATCACGTAACTCGACGGCGGCCAGCCCCTCCGCTGCCGCCCGACGGCGCGCCGACGCCCGCGTCCGGCACGTCGCCGAGCACCACTTCGGCATCCGACCGCGGACCTGCACGATGACCGGCCCACCGCACCAGCCGCACTCCAACACGAGCCCCGGCTGGCGGGGGGACTTGTGCGCTCTCGCAGCCGGTTGCCGGCCGCTCGGGTCACCCCCCATGGGGCCCATCACGTCACAACGAAAGCAGCGCCTGCCACGAGTGCAAGAGGTGTGTGGCACACGAATCGGGTGCCGTCAGTGCTGCTCGAGACGGGTGCACAGCGTGATCACCGGAGCGCGCGCGTTCGCTCAAGGAAGCAGACGCTGGCGTCCGTGTCGGCGGCGACGAGGAGGGCGACGGTGACGCGGCAGCAGGCGGTGAGTCAGCAGGCTCGCAGGACAGCCCTAGATGCCGCGTCGGCGGCGCGGATCAAGCAGGCGGCGAAGGATCAACGAGTGAGCCGCCTGGCGACGAAGCTCGGCGTCACGCTCGCGCGTCGCGAAGAAGCCATCGAGCGCTGGGACAGGCGCGTGGGCGAGCTGCTCTTCGCGCTCACTCGCGAAGAGCACCTCACGCTCGACGAGGCGATCGCGTGGGCCGGCGTGAGGTTGACCAGGAGGCAAGCGTTTCGGATGCGGGCCGCGGCCGAGAGTGCCCACGGCGGGGCCGCGCGGACAGAGCCCGCCTGATGAGGCAGGATCAGCCGCATGCCATGCCCTCCACGAACTACCCACTTGATCGCGCCATGACCAAGGAGCAGCAGCGCGCTGAGCTGCATCGCACGATCTGGCGGATCGCCAACGACCTTCGCGGGAGTGTCGACGGCTGGGACTTCAAGAGCTACGTTCTCGGCTTGCTGTTCTACCGGTTCATCTCCGAGCACCTCACGGCATACATCAACGGCCTCGAACGCGCCGCCAACGTCGGCGACTTCGACTACGCAGACTTCTCTGACGAGCAAGCCGAGTTCGGGCGTGAGGTCACGGTGGAGGAGAAGGGCTACTACATCCTCCCCAGCGAGCTCTTCGCCAACGTGCGGGCGCGCGCGCCCCACGACCCGAATCTCAACGAGACGCTTGAGCGAGTCTTCGCCAACATCGAGGGCTCGGCCATCGGCACCGACAGCGAGGGTGACCTCAAGGGGCTTTTCGACGACCTCGACGTCAACAGCGCCAAGCTCGGCCCCACCGTGGCGCGCCGCAACGAGAAGCTCGTCAAGCTCCTCAACGCCATCGGCGACCTCGCCTTAGGCACCTTCGCCGACAACACCATCGACGCCTTCGGCGACGCCTACGAGTACCTCATGACGATGTATGCCGGTAGCGCCGGCAAGTCGGGCGGGGAGTTCTTCACCCCGCAGGAGGTCAGCGAGCTGCTGGCCCGGATCACGGTCGTCGGCAAGACGTCGGTCAACAAGGTCTATGACCCGGCGTGCGGCTCGGGAAGCCTCCTGCTGAAGTTCGCCAAGGTGCTCGGCAAGGAGAACGTGCGGCAGGGTTTCTTCGGTCAGGAGATCAACCTGACGACCTACAACCTTGCCCGGATCAACATGTTCCTGCACGACGTCAACTTCGAGCAGTTCGATATCGCTCACGGCGACACCCTGATCGACCCGGCCCACTGGGACGACGAGCCGTTCGAGGCGATCGTGTCTAACCCGCCCTATTCGACGAGGTGGGCGGGCTCGGACGACCCGCTGCTCATCAACGACCCGCGGTTCGCTCCGGCGGGTGTCCTGGCCCCGAAGGGCCGGGCCGACCTCGCCTTCACGATGCACATGCTGCACTGGCTCGCGGTCAACGGCACGGCGGCGATTGTCGAGTTCCCCGGCGTGCTGTACCGGGGCGGGGCCGAGCAGAAGATCCGCAAGTACCTCATCGACAACAACTACGTCGACGCGGTCATCCAGCTACCGCCCGACCTCTTCTTCGGCACGACGATCGCAACCTGCATCATCGTGCTCAAGAAGAGCAAAGCCACCAACGACGTGCTCTTCATCGATGCGTCGGCGCAGTTCGTGCGCAGTGGCAACAAGAACAAGCTCACCGAACAGAACCGAGCCGCCATCCTCGACGCCTTCGAATGCCGCGACGACGCCGCCCACTTCGCCACCCTGGTCGAGAACTCAGACCTCGCCGAGAACGCGTACAACCTGTCAGTGTCGTCCTATGTTGAGGCCGAGGACACGACCGAAGCGGTCGATATCGTGGCCCTGAACGCCGAGATCGCCCGGATCGTCGCGCGCCAATCCGAGTTACGGGCGAAGATCGACGCCATCGTCGCCGACCTCGAAGGAGCGTCCTCATGAGCCTGCCGACGTGGGAGGGATTCATGGTCCCGTGCCTGCGGGCGCTAAGCGACGGTTCGACAAGAAGTCGCCGCGAGATGAATGGCGTGGTGGCCGATCTGGTCGGACTCGATGCGGATGACCGTGCGCTCGTCATTGGCTCTGGCCAGCCGCAGTTCGCCAACCGCATCGGCTGGGCACTGTCACAGCTCGCACGAGTCGGAGCACTCGCGAAGCCTTCGCGCGGGCACTATCGGATCACCGACGCCGGCCGAGAAGTCCTCGCGGCCTTTCCCGAGGGGGTCACCGAGAAGCAGCTCGACAGTCTCGGCAGCGACCCGACATCGGCGATCCAGCCCTATGTCGCGCCCCCGCGACAGCAGCCACCGCTCGCTGCGGCGACGGCCGAGACCAGCTCGCTGGACCCCACCGAGCAGGTCGAACAAGGTATCTCGCGGATCCACGCCGATGTGGCGGCCGAGCTTCTCACTCGTTTGTGCGCGCAGGACCCGACCTTTTTCGAGAACGCCGTGGTCCAGCTCCTCCTAGCGATGGGCTATGGGGGCGTGGGCGGGCGCGGGCTCACGACCAGCCGCAGCAACGACGGTGGGATCGACGGGGTGATCGACCAGGATGTGCTGGGACTCAGCAAGGTCTACGTCCAGGCCAAGCGCTACGCACCGGGCAACTCGGTCCAGCGGCCCGAGCTGCAGGGCTTCGTCGGTGCCCTTAGTGGCAAGGCCGACTCCGGGGTGTTCTTCACGACGAGCACATTTACTGCCGGCGCGGTGGAGTGGGCCGACAGGGTCCCGGCACGCGTCATTCTCGTCGACGGCCAGCAGTTGGCGACACTGATGATCCGCTACAAGGTCGGCGTTCAGGTCAAGGACACGTATGCCGTAGTCGAGGTCGACGAGGACTTCTTCGCATGAGCCGGATCGACGACCTCATCACGCAGCACTGTCCGAACGGCGTTATCTATCGAACTCTCGGAGAAGTCGCTGGCTACTCGACCACTCGCGTTGACGCTGCGGATTTGGACGAGTTCTCTTTTGTTGGAGTGGACAACCTACTGCCGAACAAGGCAGGCCGCGTGAACGCCACACATACGCCAAACACTGATCGGCTCACTGCGTATCAGGAGGGCGATGTCCTGCTGGGAAACATTCGTCCATATCTCAAAAAGGTATGGCTCGCGGACTGGGGAGGTGGTTGCAGTGGCGATGTGCTTGCCATCCGGATGCGGCCCGGTTCGGGACTGTTGCCCGAGTTCCTGTACTACTTGCTCTCCTCGAACTCATTTTTCGCATATGTCATGCAGCGCGCGAAGGGCGCCAAGATGCCGCGAGGAGACAAAGCGGCGATAATGCAGTTTCGCGTACCGGTTCCTCCGGTCGGCATCCAGCGCGAGATCGTTGCGATACTCGATGCCTTCACCGAGCTGGAGGCCGAGCTGGAGGCCGAGCTGGAGGCTCGACGTATTCAATACCGCGCGTACCGAGATGCGTTACTTCCCCGCAACTCGCTTCAGGACCAATGGACCGTTCTTCCGTCCGTGGCGGAGAACTTGGACTCAGGTCGACGTCCAATTACGAAGGCGGCAAGACAGTCCGGGCCCTACCCATATTATGGAGCTTCCGGGAAGATCGACAACGTCTCAGGCTACCTATTCGAAGGAGATTATCTGCTTGTGTCTGAGGACGGAGCCAACCTAATTGCTCGGACGTCACCAATTGCCTTCTCAATCTCGGGCAAGTCTTGGGTCAACAATCACGCCCACGTGTTGAAGTTTCCGACCTACGTAGAGCGTCGCTTTATCGAGATCTACCTCAACTCGCTCGATCTGTCGCCGTGGGTGTCGGGCGGTGCACAGCCGAAGCTCAACCAGGCCAACCTCAATAAGATACCGATTCCGCGTCTATCCCTGGCCGAACAGACTTACATTGTCGAAAGGCTCGATGCCTTCGAGGCGCTTGTGAGCGATATCCGGGTCGGGCTTCCTGCGGAGCTGAGTGCGCGGAGGAAGCAGTACGAGTACTACCGTGACCGGTTGCTGACCTTCCCGGAGGCGTCGTGACAAGCCTCATTGACTATCGCTTCAACGGATAATAACCTCCACTATATGAGAACTGAGGCGCCGCTCCTCGCTCCGATCTTCCGATCGGACGGCCAAGCACGCCTGCTCGCCGAGCTCCTGCTCACCGGCGGCGAGCTGAGCCTCACCGAGCTCGCCGAGCGGATCGATCTGGCCTACGCCACCGTGCACCGCGAGGCGCAGCGCCTCCTCGACGCCGGCGTCCTGCGCGAGCGCAGGGTAGGGCGCTCCCGCCTGATGAGCGCCAACCCCGACAGCCCCATCGTCGATCCGCTGCGCCAAATCCTCATCGCCACCACCGGTCCGAGCGTCCTGCTCGCCGAAGCTCTGCGCACCATCGGGGGCATCTCCTCGGCCTTCATTTACGGCTCCTTCGCCGCGCGGATGACCGGCGTCCCGGGCCCTCCCCCTCAGGACGTTGACCTCATGGTCGTCGGATCCCCCGAAGTCGATGCGGTCCACGACGCCTGTGACGTCGTGCAGGACCAGATCGGCAGACCTGTCAACCCGACCATCCTGACCCCCGACGAGGCCCGTAACCGCACCGCCTTCCTGACCGAGGTCGCGGCTAGCCCCACCGTCGTGCTCATCGGCGCGCTCCCATGGTGACGTCGACGCTGCGCGCCGAACAGCGCCAGGCCATTGACGCCCTCGTCGCCGGCCGGCGTTTGGAGCCGGTCACCGTCGACCACGACCGAGCCGACTCCTTCCTCGCCCTCGCCGAGGACACGCTCGTCGACGTCGCCCACGTCCGGCTCCCCCAGAACCGCTACAACCTCGCCTACGACGCGGCGCACGCCGTCGGTGAGGTGCTGTTAGCCCGGTACGGCTACCGCACCCGCAGCGGGCCCGGGCAGCACGAAGCCCTCGCCCGCTTCCTCCGGATCGTCCTGGACACTCCGCCCCACGACTCCAACGCCCGCCACTTCGACCGGATGCGCCGCGCCCGCAACCAGATGCACTACGAGGCACGGCCCGTCTCCGCAGCCGACGCCGACAAGGCGGAGCGCACGGCTCGTGCCCTGCTCAGCGCAGCCACGCCCCCCAAGGACCAGCCGTGACCGACCCCACCTCCCACACCGGTCCCGTCCGCTACGAGCCTGTGGCAATCAGCGCCGAAAGCACCGTCGTCGCCGAGTTCGTCCCCGGACCGGCGAGCGACACGGCATACCAGTCGGAAGCCGGTCTCGAGAAGGCGTTCCTCGGCCAACTGCAGGAGCAGGCCTACGCCTACCTCCCCATCACCACTGAGAGCCAGCTCGTCGCCAACCTGCGCGACCAGCTTGAGACGCTCAACGGCATGCGGTTCTCCGATGCCGAATGGCAGCGCTTCTTCACCGAGCGGATCGCCAGCGCGAACTCCAGCATCGTCGACAAGACCGTGCGCATCCACGAGGACCACGTCCAGCTGCTCACTCGCGACAACGGCACGACCAAGAACGTCATGCTCATCGACAAGGTCCACATCCACAACAACCGTTTGCAGGTCATCAACCAGTACGAGGTGCCCGGCCCGGAGAGTCCCGGCGGGGGGCGCCACGCGAACCGCTATGACGTGACTGTGCTGGTCAACGGCCTGCCCATGGTGCATATCGAGCTGAAGCGCCGAGGTGTCGACATCCGCGAGGCCTTCAACCAGATCGACCGCTACCAACGGGACAGCTTCTGGTCCGGCTCCGGCCTCTTCGAATACGTCCAGCTCTTCGTCATCAGCAACGGCACCCTGACCAAGTACTACTCAAACACCACCCGCCGCCAGCACGTCGACAGCGCGATCGCGTCCCGGCGCACGCGTACCACGTCGAACACCTTCGAATTCACCTCGTGGTGGGCCGACGAGCGCAACCGCCCGATCCAGGACCTCACCGACTTCACCCGCACCTTCTTCGCCAAGCACACCCTGCTCAACCTGCTCACCCGCTACTGCGTCCTCACGGCCGAGCGGATGCTCCTCGTCATGCGGCCCTATCAAGTCGCCGCGACCGAGCAGATCCTGCGCCGGATCGAGACCTCCTCGACCTACAAGAAGTGGGGCACCGTCGGTGCGGGCGGCTACATCTGGCACACCACCGGATCAGGCAAGACCCTGACAAGCTTCAAGACCGCGCAGCTCACGTCGAGGATGCCCGGGATCGACAAGGTGCTCTTCGTCGTCGACCGCAAGGACCTCGACTACCAGACGATGCGCGAGTACGACCGCTTCGAAAAGGGCGCGGCCAACTCCAACACCTCGACGGCCAAGCTCAAGAAGCAGCTGGAAGACCCCGACGCCCGCATCATTATCACGACCATCCAGAAGCTCGCGACGTTCATCAACGCGCCCGCCAACAAGGGTCACACGATCTTCGACGGGCACGTTGTCATCATCTTCGACGAGTGCCACCGCTCACAGTTCGGAGACATGCACACCGCCATCACCCGCGCCTTCAAGCGCTACCACCTGTTCGGCTTCACCGGGACGCCGATATTCGCGGCCAACGCGGGAACCGCCGGCAGCCCTCGCCTGCGCACGACCGAGCAGGCCTTCGGCGCCAAGCTGCACACCTACACGATCGTCGACGCCATCACCGACAAGAACGTGCTCCCCTTCCGCATCGACTACGTCAACACGATCCGCCTCCCCGATCACCTGACCGACAAGCAGGTCTCGGCCATCGACACCGAAAAGGCCCTGCTGGCCCCCGACCGGATCAAGCAAGTCGTCGCCTACACGCTCGACCACTTCGCCCAGAAGACCAAGCGCGCATCCGGCTACCAGCACTCGGTCATCACCAACGTCGAGCAGGTCGCACTCGGCCGTGGCCGCGTAGAGGAGACCCGTCGCGCGACCCGCGTACGGGGCTTCAACGCGATCTTCGCCACCGCGTCGATCCAGGCGGCCCGCGTCTACTACAACCAGTTCGGCATCCAGCAGCAGGACCTCCCGCAGGACCGCCGCCTCAAGGTCGGACTCATCTACTCGTATGCCGCCAACGAGGCCGCGGACGAGGACTTCCTCAACGACGAGGGTTTCGACACTGACGGGCTGTCCGCCGACGCCCGCTCGTTCCTCGAGGACGCGATCCAGGACTACAACGAGCTCTTCGGCACGAGCTTCGACACGTCGGCCGAGAAGTTCCAGAACTACTACAAGGACCTGTCGCTGCGGTTGAAGAACCGCGAACTCGACCTCGTCATCGTCGTCAACATGTTCCTCACAGGCTTCGACGCGACGACGCTCAACACCCTCTGGGTCGACAAGAACCTGCGAGCCCACGGCCTCATCCAGGCCTACTCACGCACGAACCGGATCCTCAACTCGGTCAAGACCTATGGCAACATCGTCAGCTTCCGGGACCTCGACGAGGAGACCAACGACGCCATCGCGCTCTTCGGCAACAAGGACGCGCGGGGCATCGTCCTGCTCAAGCCGTATGCCGACTACTACGTGGAGTATGCCGCCCGGGTCGGCGAGCTGCTCGCGGCATACCCCCTCGGGTCGCCCATCGTCGGCGAGAGCGCGCAGAAGGCCTTCATCGCTCTGTTCGGGGCCATCCTGCGGCTGCGCAACATCCTCACCTCCTTCGACGACTTCGCCGGCCAGGAGGGGCTCACCGACCGCCAGGTGCAGGACTACACCAGCGTCTATCTCGACCTCTATGCCGATTTCCGCCGGGTCGCCAAGGCCGATAAGGAGTCGATCGTCGACGACGTCGTCTTCGAGATCGAGCTGGTCAAGCAGGTCGAGATCAACGTCGACTACATCCTCATGCTCGTCGAGCAGTACCGGCAGGCAAAGGGGGACGGCGAGGACAAGGAGATCCGCGCGGCCATCGCCCGGGCCGTGGACTCGAGCCCGTCGCTGCGCAACAAGAAGGACCTAATCGAGGCATTCGTGGAGTCCGTCTCGGCCACCGGAAGCGTGGACGAGGAGTGGGAGGCGTTCATCTCCGCCCGCCGCGCTGAGGAGCTTGCGGCGATCGTCGCGGACGAGTCATTGAATCCTGCCGAAACGCAAGCCTTCGTGGACATGGCTTTCCGGGACGGCGCCGTTCCGACGACCGGGACTGGCATCACGAAGATCCTGCCGCCCGCCTCGCGCTTCGCGGGGCCAGGCGCCGGCCACGCTGACAAGAAGCGGCGAGTGCTGGAGAAGCTGACTCACTACCTCGACCGCTACCTGGGCCTCGGGGGGTCTTCGGCGACGGCTCGTGACGAGTTGGGCAACGGGACCCTCGTGGAGTGACCCTCAGAGGCCGGGGCGCCGCTTACGGGTGAGAAGGAGGTCATGTCATGACACACACGCCTCGTCGCCGCTTCGAGTCTCTGTCCCAAGCCGCCGAGCGCACCGGCCTTAGCATCCGCACGCTCCGCCGAAGGATCGCCGCCGGCGACCTGACGGCCTACCGCAACGGCCCTCGCGTCATCCGACTCGACCCCGACGACGTCGACCGGCTCATGATCCGCATCCCTACCGCCAGTTGATCGGTGGCCAGGAGGCGCCCAGCCCACATTCGTTGTTCGCGCGGCGACTGTCGGAATCGTCTGAGAGAGTTGGCCGGGAACGGAACTGGCCAAACGATAGGAGCAACGAATCTTGTCGGATCAGGGTGGGATGAGGAAAGTCGGAGTCCTTGAAGCGCTCGAGCTGCGTGAGCGGGCGTGGTGCAAGCGGTTGGACGCGGTCTCGTTGGCAGCTGAATACCCAGTGAATACCGAACATGCCCGCCAGATGCTTGAAGTGCTGGGGCGGCAGTTTCGGAAGTACGAGCGCGACTCCGGCGCGCGGGCGCGGGCACTCCGGAGGTTCCCTGCCGTGCAGATCCTCGCGACGACCAGCGCGGCAATGGAGATGTACGACGCAAAGGGCTTCTGGCCCAAGTTCGCCGCGGCGCTGAAGGTCCCGGCTTCGCAGCACTTCCAGCAGGAATGGGGCCAAGCCTTTCTGGACAACCTGGAGGAGCTGGGTCTGCCGACGTTTCAGGCAGCGGATGCGGACGCGGGCACTAGGTATCTGGGCAGGATCCTCATGCACTGCGGTATGCCCACCAAGTGTTTGGACGACTACTACCGCCTGATCACGGAACAGCGTTCCAAGAATCCCGGCTTGGACGCGGAGAGTTTCGTTTCATGGGCTGCGGGCAGGGCTGAGGCAAGCCGCCTGCATAACGTCGACATGCCAGTGAACCGATTCATCCGCTTCGGGGGGGTGTTCGCCGTCGATGTCACGGACCGGGTGTTCGAGCTGCTTGATGTGGTGAGCGCAGGAGGAGATGGCGGGGAGGTTCCGCTCCCCGACCGCTTCCGCTTGAAGGCGCTTGAAATGAATCGCGTCGGCGCGCTTGATCGGCCTCAGGTCCGACTCGCGCGCGGCGAGAGGGTCTATCCGCATCTCGTTCTTGATCCCTACGGTGGAGGGCCGCTCCTTCGGCTGCCGCCTGTCGGGGATGCTCCCGATGGGCAGGCGACGTGGATCGTCACGCTCGACGGCAACCCTCGTCGCGTAGGAACCGCTTCCCTTTGGCCCGGTTCCGCCGAGCCGGCGCCTGCAACCACGATCCCCATCCCTCGTCCCATTCGGGTTGCCTCCGCCGCGCTCGAGGGCCGAGAGCACCTGATCGCCAACGTTCCTGTCGTTGACGACAGTGATCCGTTGCTGGCCTTCGCGGAGGACGGTATCGGCATCCAGCCTGGCATCGCCTTGCCAGGGGGCCCAGTCTGGTTACTGGCCCCCGTGCCCAGCAGTCAGCTGGAGTTTGATGGCTTGCCCATAACCAAGGCCGAGGCCTCACTGCCGCCCGGCTGGTCAGCCTGGTCGTTGACCTTGGTGGACCTGACGGACACGCGATCGGTCCGGGTCGGCGGCCACGGGAGGCAACACGAGGTTCGGCGCCTCGGAACCGCGCGGATCGATACCGGCCAACCGTTGACTGGCGTTCGAACGGCGAGCGGCGATCCACTCTTCACGACGCTGCCGGTTGTTTCACTGCCGGCGGGGAAGTCATCGGAAGCCCAGTGGGATGTGACGCTTCTCGATCACAAGGAAGTTGCCCTGAGCCGGATGGCTCTTGGTGAGGAGTGGTCGTCTGAGACTCTCTGGGCTGACGTCGCCAGACCCGTGCTGGGCAAGTTCACCGTGCGCGTGCGGGGGCCTTGGGGGCGTGGCGCGACACGAACCCTGGCCATTGCCGAGGGCCTCAATTGCCAAACCAGCCCTGCATGGCGCCGGCTCGCGCCCGACGGCCTCGCGCCCGCGACGGTCACCGTGACTACCCCGCCCGGCATGTACATCACGTCAGGGACCGTCCCCCTCGGGCCCATGGAACGCGAATGCCACGTGACGGTGAAGAACTCCTTCGCCTCGATGACCGTGAAGCTGACCCCTCCCCACATGACCGTTGCGCACCAGACAGCGGAGACCACGACGAAGCCGTCGATTCGTCCCCTGACCCTCTTCTGCGAAGACGTGATTCGCGATGCGGGCACGTTGATCCTCGACGTCGGCGCTGAAGCCCAGCCGACCCTGACAGCATTCAGCGGCCGGCAGCCGGTGCAGCTACTCGCGCCCGCAGCTGGCAGACAAGGCATCTACCGCTTCGACCTCTCGCGCCTCGTCGACACCTTGAGTGCACATAGGCGCCTCACACTGGCGCTCGGGACCGAAGGCCAGCTCCCCGTGGCTTCAATCAGACCACAGCGGCTGTTCTCGAGCGTCACGCCCACCGCGACCGGCCTATCTTTCGCCGATTGCGCCGACGTCCCGGGCTTGGTCGCCTTGGTGTATGCCGCGCACGCTCCATGGCGTCCACCGAGCGTCATCCCCATCGAATCCGGGGCAGTCGAGTTGCCTGATGAGCTGGTCGCCGCGGGGCCGTTGCACGTTTCGGTCCGGGTTGAGGATCCGTGGGCTTCCGAGCCGGTCCCTGGTTGGCCCGAGCCAGGGACATCGCACACCTTGGACCTTCCTGGCTGGCTGCAGACTGAGGACCCAGAGGAGACGGCCGTTTCCGCATTCCTTGCGGGCATCCGCGAGTTGCCGGAAGACATCGCTGCCTTCCCTCGCCTCTGGACGGCGCGCGCCACTTTGAGTGAGTTGCGACTCGGGAACCGCGCGATCCCTGTTCGCGACGCCATTGAGGCGGCGATGTTCCGACAGCCGAAGGAGGCTCTCATAGCGCTTGCCGAGTCCTCCGTGCCGACTGCCGGGATTCCATCCCTGGTGGTGCGATGCGGCCTCGCATGGGCCAATCTCATGGAGGCCCACGACGACGAAGCTCCTCGATGGACCCAGCGCGGGGCGCTGCCATGCGCCCTGCTTTCTGCGGCAGACGCTGAGTGGTCTCAAGAAGAAGTGGATGCAGCTATCGAGGTGTGCGGGAGTTCCGTGACCAGCATCCTCGAGGGCAAAGATCCTTTTGCCACTGCCGGCCGGTTCGACGGCGGTGCCGACCTCTTCGCGGACAATCCTTCACAACGCGAGGCGATCATGGCTCAGATGGGCTTGGTCCCCCAAGGTCTCCTCGGCGGAGACTCTCGCGTGCTGGCCTCCATGGAGATCATCGCTCGCCGCAAGGACACTCGACTAGCGCGCCCCTTCACCAACGCTCGCACCGTGTGCCGGGCCACGGAAGCCGTGCTTCTGGACATTGCATCCCCGGAAGTGATCGCAGCGTTCCGTGCCCGAAAGCACCCCACCCGTGACGACGGTTGGCGGGCCACTCCCGCCATCTCGCTCGGTCTCGCGATCACAGCGCGATACGCGGCACGCGGGAATGAGGTGGCCCTCAGACACGTGCGCATGCAGCAGCCTGGCTGGGTCGACCTGGCGAACGCCTTGCCGCAGCTTGTGACAATAGACCTCGTGCTGGCGGAGCTTCTCGTCGCTGGCTCCGAGACACGGAGGACCCAGACAGCATGAACGGAAACATCGACGCGGTCGGCGCAAGCGCAGAAATCAAAGCCACGTACCGCAGGTACCTTCAGTCCCTGCTAGCCGTCCGCAATCCGCGGCTCGACGCGGCACTGCGCGCTGCAATCGACACCACCAATCTACTCGACAAGGGCCCGTATCTCGAGGCGACTCCTCCATACGTACCCGGGGGGTCGATACGTGACCTGATCGCCGACGGCACGCTGTCAGCCTCGTTCGCCGAACTGGCCAGCCCCGCCTTACCCATCGATCGCCCGCTGTATGTGCACCAAGAGGCGTCCATCCGGAAGGTGGCGGCGGGCCGCAATATCGTGGTCGCAACGGGTACAGGCTCGGGGAAGACGGAGTCCTTCCTCCTCCCCATCCTCGACAGTCTGGTGCGGGAGCGTGAGGCGGGAACCTTAGGCCCCGGCGTGAGAGCACTGTTGCTCTACCCGATGAACGCCTTGGCCAACGACCAGCTCAAACGTCTCAGGCAGTTGCTCGTGAACTACCCCAGCATCACGTTCGGCCGCTACACAGGCGACACAGCGGCTGACCCGATCAAAGCTCGCGAGATGTTCGGACAGTTGAACATCGGCGAGCCCGTTCTGAAGAACGAGCTCCTGAGCCGGGAAGAAATGCGGGCAACCCCTCCGCACCTCCTGCTGACGAACTACGCGATGCTGGAGTACCTGTTGCTCCGCCCTCAGGACCTGGCTCTCTTCCCGGAAGGTCAGGACACGTGGCGCTTCATCGCGGTGGACGAGGCCCACGTGTACGACGGTACCCAAGGGGCCGAAATCGCGATGCTCTTGAGGCGTGTTCGCGACCGTGTGGCGCCGAGCAGACCCATCCAGTGCATAGCCACGTCCGCCACCGTTGGCGCGGAGAGCGATCCCCACGCAGTCACCCGATTCGCAACGAACCTGTTCGGAGAGGCCTTCGAATGGGTGGACAGTGACAAGGAGCGCCAGGACCTCATCACGGCCAAGCGTTTGGCGACACCGCCCGGCCCACACTGGGGGCCGATGAGCGCTGCCGAATACATCGCTCTGGCGAACACGGAAGTGCCGGAGCCGGAGATCCTCGCCCGGGCTGCTCAGGGAGGGTTCGTCAGCGAGACGGCATACGAAGCGCTGCTGCATGAGTCCAGCTTGGTAGCCGTCCGCAGCCTCCTCGCGAAGAAGCCTGCCCCGTTCCATACCGTCGCTCGAAGCGTCTTCATGAACGATGACCAAGCATTGGCCGGACTTTCCGCACTGGTGGAGTTGGGAAGCTCGATCCGCAACGCCGAAGGTACAACCCCCTTGGCGGCCAGGTACCACCTCTTCCTCCGAGCCACCGAAGGCGCATTCACATGTCTGTCGGCGCTCGGTCCTCACGTTCAGCTGGCACGGCATGACACATGCCCCGACTGCAGCGCACCCATGTTCGAGATCGGTTCATGCGTCCGGTGCGGAGGCGTTCACGTTGTGGGCAATATGGCTTCGTCGGGCGGTTTCACGAGACTGCTTCCGCGGACGTCGAGCGGTCACAACACGTGGTTGGTCCTCACCGACGCGAGCGAGCAGCTCGACGAGGACGAGGAAGCGACCTCCGACGACGGCCGGATCCCCGGCACCGACGAAGCTCGCCTCTGTCCGGAGTGCGGTGTCATTGCACCCGCATCCTCTGCCGCGTGCCCTGCTTGCACTTCGCCAAACATTTGGGGCGTGCGCAGGCTGAAGCAGCGGGGCGAGGAGATCGCGGGGTGTGTGCTTTGCGGCGCGCGCGGACCGGCAACCGTTCGAGTCTTTGACACAGGCGCCGACGCCAGCGGGGCGGTGATCGCCACCTCGCTGTACCAGAGTCTGCCCGCTAGTCCGTCGCCGACCGAGCAGCAGCTGCCCGGAGAGGGCCGGAAGCTCCTCGCCTTCAGCGACAGCAGGCAAGCAGCTGCCTACTTCGCCCCCTACTTCGAGGACTCCTACCGGAAGCTTCAACGTCGACGTTTCATCTCCCAGGGCCTGCTCGCTGCGGGGGCGGATCGGGAGCCGGTAGCCGTTGAGGATGTGATGTTCGAGACACAGAAAGCTGCTGACTCGGTGCGGAGCTTCCCTCGGCGGATGACCGAACAGCAACAGTCACGCGAGGTAGGGCCCTGGGTGATGTCGGAGGTCGTGGCGACCGACGACCGCCAATCCCTGGAGGGACTCGGGCTCATCTCCCTGGCGATGGATCGAGACCCCTCGTGGCCAGCTCCTACCCCGCTTCTCGCCCTCGGATTGACCGAAGAGGAGTCATGGGGACTGATGCAAGAACTCACTCGGAGCCTGCGCCAGCAGGGTTCGATCACGATGCCCCCGGTCGTGGACGCCAAGAACGAGATCTTCGCCCCTCGCCTCGGCCCCATCTACGCCCGTTTGTCCGGACCACAAGCGGTGCGCAAGGTGCTGTCGTGGATGCCTGGACGAGGGACAAACAGACGCATCGACTACCTTCGGCGGGTGCTAACCGCCCTCGGCCGAGTCGACGACCCTGCGGCCCTTCTACAGGGGACATGGAAGGTCCTCACATCGCCGAACACCCAAGTCGACTGGCTGAAGACCAGCGCACAACAGACCTTGGGTGTCGTCCATCAAGTCGATTACAAATTGCTTCGCTTCCGGTGGGTCAATGACTCATCCCCGGTTTTCAAGTGCTCAATCTGCCGCAGAATTACGTCGTTCTCGGTCAAGGGAGTGTGCCCGGCACTTGGCTGTGAGGGAGAGCTCCTGCCGTTCTCCCCCGCGCGCAAGGAGCTTGAGCGGAATCACTATCGAACGCTCTATCAGACGATGTTTCCCGTCCCCCTGACTGCACAGGAGCACACCGCTCAATGGACCAACGTCGAGGCCGCCGATGTCCAGCACAAGTTCATCCGCGGCGAGATCAATGCCCTGTCGTGCTCGACCACGTTCGAGCTTGGCGTGGATGTTGGCGAACTCCAGGCAGTGTTGTTGCGCAACATGCCCCCCTCAACAGCAAACTACGTCCAGCGAGCCGGACGCGCCGGGCGACGCGCTGGCGCGGCAGCACTGGTCGTGACCTACGCGAATCGTCGCTCACACGACCTCAGTCGCTTCGCAGAGCCCGAGCTCATGATGGCTGGGGTGGTCCGCACCCCCTATGTGAGTCTTGAGAACGAGCGAGTAGACCGCCGGCACGTCCACTCGATCGTGATGGCCGCGTTCTTCAGGTGGTACCTGGAGAACCATCAGAGGATCGCTCGAACGGCGGGCGACTTCTTCCTGCCCGGCGATGCGGGCGAGGATGCACCAGTCAGCCTCGTCCGGGGATTCCTCAACCCAGTCCCCGAGGGTATTGCGCGCTCCCTTGAGCGGGTGCTTCCGGAGTCGGTTGCCAGGCAACTGGGGGTGTCGGCCGGGGATTGGGTTGACGTCCTCGTCCAACTTTTGGAATCAGTTCGATGCGAACTAGCGGGTGACGTCGAGGCGCTCCGCGATCTGCAGGCCCACGCGGCCTCAACCCAGAACTACAAACTGGCCGAACGGTACAAGCAGGTCGGCCGCACCTTGGAGCTTCGCGACCTCCTGGGTTTCCTTGCGACGCGCAACGTTCTGCCCAAGTACGGTTTCCCCGTCGATTCGGTGGAGTTGCGCACGACCTACTCGGGTAACCGGACGGGCGACAAGCTGGACCTTACTCGGGACCTGTCGCAGGCGATCCACGAGTACGCGCCCGACGCGACTTTGGTCGCCGGCGGCATGCTGTGGACCTCACGTGGCATCTACAGACTCCCAGGACGAGAGCTTGAGGAGTTCGAGTACCGAGTATGCGGCCGGTGCGGTGGTTTCTGGCACTCCATCGCCAGTCTCGAACCTCGGTGTCCCCATTGCGGCGAAGCATCGCCGCACACGCCGCGGAAGTTGACCATTCCCGAATTTGGCTTCGTCGCAGATCCGAATCCAACCCGACCGGGTTCGCGGCCCCCCAGACGCTCTTGGAGCGGCGCGACCTATGCGCTGAAGGAGCCGGAAGAGGCTCGCACTCGGAAGCTGATGCTTGCCTCGGGAACGTGTGACGTCCGAGTGGGTCCCAGAGGTCGTCTCGTTGCTGTGGCCGACGGACCGGGCGGATTGGGGTTCTGGATCTGTGATTGGTGCGGCCACGGCGCCTCGCGGGCCTTGCACCCGCAGAAGCCGCCGGCGCACGATCATCTGATCAAGGGAACCCCCTGCACGGGGCCGGCTCGAATGCTCGATCTTGCCCACAGCTTTGAGACCGACCTGCTGTTTCTTGACTTCAAGCTGCCCAACGCCTCTGACGTGCAGGCTCACTGGAAGTCCCTGCTCTATGCCGTGCTGGAAGCAGCGTGCGACGAGCTGGAAATCGCCAGAGACGACCTCGGCGCATCCCTCTCGCCCACTGGGCCCATGAGCTGGGAAATCGTGCTGTTCGACAACGTGCCGGGCGGCGCCGGTCATGTCCTACTCGTGGAGCAGCACTTGGAGCGAGTGCTCTCGGCGGCTCTAAAGAGGGTCTCTGAGTGTGAGTGTGGTCTGGAGACCTCCTGCTATGGCTGCCTCCGCAGCTACGGCAACCAGCGCGATCACGACGCGCTCTCACGAGGCGCCGCCCTCGGACTGCTCGAGTCGATGGTCGGCGGGGCAGGGCATCCCGTCTGGACGTGAGGCCTTTGAACAGCTGCCGCTGGGCGATTGGGTCGGGTCACTCCTACGTCAGGTCCGGCGCCTCGCCCACTTCTCTGCCTCCTTCGACATCCGCGCCGCGATGACGGCATCGCGGCCACGCGCCGCGTGCTGGTAGCGGAGCGCCGCCTGCGGGGTCGAGTGCCCGATCCGCGCCATGAGTTCGGCGAGCGTGGCGCCGGACTGGGCAGCAAGAACAGCACCGGTATGCCGCAGGTCGTGCACCCGTAGGTCCGGACGACCGGCGGCGACGCGCGCCCTCATCCAGTGGCGTCGAACGGTGTTGGAGTGCACTTGGACGTCCCGGTCGTGGACCGACGAGAAGAGCAGAGCGTGTCGACCCTCGGCCACATGGTGAGACAGATGCTCGGCGAGAACCGGAATCAGGTGGGGCGGGATGGCCACGTCACGGATGCCGGCCTCGCTCTTCGGGGAGCCAACCGTCACCTTCCCGTCGACCCGAACGACTCCGCGACGAACCCGAAGGACCCCTTGTCGGAGGTCGAGGTCCTTGCGCCGCAATTCGATCAGCTCGCCGAAGCGCAGGCCGCACCACGCGCCGGTCAGGACGAGGGCACGAAGGCGGTCGGGCATCGCGGCGAGGATCGATTCGAGCTCAGCCAGCGTTGCCGGCTCGATGCTCCGAGCACGCCGCGCACTTCCAGCCCCCTTGACGCGGCAGGGATTCGCGGCCAGGACCTCGTCCGCGACCGCCGTGGACAGGATCGCCCGCAGGAGCCCGTAGACCTGAGCCCGCTGGGTCGGCATGGTCGGGTCCAGTCGACTGTGCCAGGTGCGCACTACTTGGGGGGTGATGTCCTTCAGCGACACCTCGCCGAACTCGGACAGGAGGAATCGGTCGAGTTGACGCCGATAGAGAGTTCGAGTCCGGGGCTTGATATCGCGCTCGGCGAGCCACTCCTCGGCATACGGACCGAACAGCTCGATCGACCGGACCACCCGCGCACGACGCGATCGCGCTGGCGACCACTCATCGCTCTGCAATAGCCGCCGCTCGGCGACGAGCCATGCCTCGGCGTCCATCTTCGTCTCAAAGGTCGACGGTGCGCGGTGGAAGCCTTGGTCGGGACCCATGTAGAAGGCTTGCCAACGCCCGTTGGCGCGCTTGCGGATCGTGCCGAAGTCCCGCTTGGTGCGCGGCCTCACGGGCGTCATCCGTCGAACTCTGGGCATAACTGGGGCATAACTGAGCGCCTTTCCCGTCCTCCTGTGTCCACTCCTGTCCGGACTGGCAGAGAACATTTCCGCAGGTCAGAGCCATGTTGCCAGGCTGCCAACGTCCCCAGATCGGACCGCGTGGCGAATTCAAATCCTGTCACCCCGACCATCTGGCTTAAGGGCTCTGACCAGCGCATACGCGGTCAGGGCCCCTCTGCTTGTGGCGAGTTCCGCCCGATTGTGTGGCTGCAACTCCCTCAGCGGGCGACCGAGCCACACGATCCTTCGGCCTCGCCGGTTACATCTAGCCAGCGTCGCCCCGAAGGTGATTGTCGAGATCCGCACGCGGCCGACCCGGCCCAGATCAGGGCGGACCCGATTGGAGCACGCGATGAACGTCCGACGCTGCCCGCCGGTATTGCTCGACGGCGACCGACCGCCCTGGGCCACCGATCCGCGAGAGCGCCCGCCCAGGTCGGTCAGCGGCGCCCGCCCACGCGGGCGGCTCGACTCCCCCACACAGCACCCAGGCCGCCTGCCGCGCCGCCCCCACCGCGACCCACTCGCCCGGTTCGGGGATGTCGACGGGGATGTCCAGTATGCCGGGCGCCAACTCCCGCAGCGCCGCTGACCGGGCGGCCCCACCGACCAAGGACACGCGCTCGATGGGAATGCCCTGGTCCCGCACGGCATCCAGGCACCCCGAGAGGAGCCCGAGCAGTCCCTCGACCGCCGCACGGGCGAGATTCCCCGGGGTTGTCGACGCGAGGGTCAACCCGAGGAGGGTCCCCGTCGCGGTGGGGAGGTTCGGAGTCCGCTCACCCTCCAGATAGGGCACGAGGGTCAGCCCGCCGGCCCCCGGTGGCGCGGCGAGCGCGAGCGCGCTCAACTCCTCGTGATCGACACCGAGGAGCGATCCGACGACATCGAGCACGCGTGAACCGTTGAGGGTGCAGGCCAGCGGCAGGAATCGGCCGGTGGCGTCGGCAAACCCGGTGACCGACCCGGACGGGTCGGCCGTGGACTGGGTCGACACGGTCGACACGACCCCGGAGGTGCCGACCGACAAACACCCCTGGCCCGCCTGCAAGCCCAGCCCGAGAGCGGCCCCCGCGTTGTCCCCGCACCCCGGCCCGACGACGACATGCCCCCACCCGCGCCGACCATCCCCCATCCCCACCTGCTCATGGGTCCCGGCCACCCTCGGGAGGACGATCCCCTCCACCCCTGCGACATCACGAGCGAGCGCCAGCGCCAGCAGGTCACCGCGATAGGCGCTCGACGCCGCGTCGAAGTAGCCCGTCCCCGAAGCATCCGAACGGTCGGTGACCAGGGTCGCCACCGAATGCCCACCGCACAGCCGCCAGGTCAACCAGTCGTGCGGCAGGGCGATGGCGGCAATCCGGGCGGCATGCTCCGGCTCGTGCTGGGCCAGCCAGCGAAGCTTGGTGATGGTGAAAGACGCGACAGGGACGCTGCCGACCGCATCGGCCCAGCGGGTCGAACCTTGTGTCGTGTCGCCGCCGCCCAGGTCGCGGATCAACTCGACGGCGGCGTCGGCAGAGCGGGTGTCATTCCACAGCAAGGCAGGCCGGATGACCTGACCATCGGCGTCCAAGCACACCATGCCGTGCTGCTGTCCGGCGATCGAAACCGCAGCCACGTCGTCCAGGCCGCCAGCCGCTGCCACAGCGGCGCACAGCGCCTCCCACCAGGCGGAGGGGTCGACCTCCGACCCTGGCGGATGAGGCGCCCAACCAGACCGCACCACTCGCCCCGAGATGGCCTCGACGATGACGACCTTGCAGGACTGGGTCGAGGAGTCAACTCCCGCAACGAGTGTCACGACCGCTCCCGTCAACCGATGAGGTGCTCAATGGCAAGTTGGTTGAGGCGGACGAAGCCGAAGTCGCGCTGTCCCGCCACCTCGAGATCGAAGCCGTCGTCGGCCGCCCGGAAGGACTCCAGCGTCTCCCCCGCCCCGAGGGTGGGCTCCGCGAGAGTGAACAGACCGGCATACGACATGGCTTCGGTGACCCGAGGATCGGCGCGGAAGGCGCGCGCCTTCTGGGCGAGCAGCCGGTAGGTGGCCATATTGGCCTCGGCAGAGGCCCACACCCCGGCCAGGTGCTCGGTGCGCGAGGGCTTGTAGTCGAAGTGCCGCGGGCCGGTGTAGCGCGGGGCGTCGGGGTTGCCGGCGAACCCGTTCTCCAGCAGGTCGACGGTGAAGAACGCCGACAAGAGGTCGCCGTGGCCGAAGACAAGGTCCTGGTCGTATTTCGGGCCCCGCTGACCGTTGAGGTCGATGTGGAAGAGCTTGCCGCTCCACAACGCCTGCGCGAGCTGGTGGGTGTAGTTGAGGTTGGCCATCTGCTCGTGCCCGACCTCGGGGTTGAGCCCGACGATGTCTCCGTGGTCGAGCTCGGCGATCAAGGCGAGGGCA
>WBZU01000488.1_pt1 | contig 33788 bp, 24 predicted proteins | sample 5204311 | NCBI WGS metagenome assembly WBZU01 (sample SAMN12344359, study PRJNA552823) | activated sludge metagenome | biome: Activated sludge suspended growth; feature: Nitrification reactor; material: Wastewater; isolation source: activated sludge from nitrification reactor of wastewater...
TCGACGAGCCCAAACGATTCTCCCTTGGGGTTCTTGCCGCGAGCCGTCACCAACGTACGAGTCGCGTCACCGGTGATACTGATGTCGAGTTGCGACTTCTTTTCCGCCGCTAATTTGCGAAGTTTTCTGCCGTCTTCCTGCCTGGCCGCCAGATCGGGCGGCGTGTCCATGCTCTCGACCTCCAGCGTGAAATCGGCGGTCTTGAGTGATACCATGTACTCGTTCCCATCCACCTGGATTCCGCACGCCCTTTTATCCCATTGAATCGCCATACCTTGCAAAAGCGCGAGCGTCTTGTCGGCATTGGTGCAGCCATCAAAAAGCGGCACCGGTTCACCGGCGAAAAGCACGCCGGTCTTGTCTTTTGGTATCACGAACCAGCGCTCACCCATGATCGGCGGCATTTGAATCTTGATTTTGTCGGCTGTGGCTTCGAGGGAAAACGTTCCTTTTTTGCCGCCGGAACGATCCGGCAAATCGTAATTGGCCGGCTCCAAGTTCGATGCGATCAAGGCATTGTTCCGCCAGGGCGGATTGGGGAGCCCATTGAGCGCATCGCCGATGGCGGACGGCGTTTCCTCTTTGTCGCCGGGCTTGGGCGCCAGATCCCGCATGAGCGCATAATGTTTGTCCAGGCAATGCATCACCCGCGGTCCATCGGCTCTTCGAGTGGCCCAGCAAGCGTCGCTTTTGTTCAATTCAATTGCAAACAGGCGCAACGTATCGCCCTTGCCGGTCCAGAAAAACATCCCTCGATCATTGCGGTACAAAGTCCAAATCCCATACGTGAACGGCGTCTCGTTGGGAAAAGCCTGCAATGCCGGTTCGGGAGCGGTATTCGCCGCTTCCGCTTTCTTTTCATCGGGCGCTGCATGTTTCGGGGCGCTCTTCGGCGCCGTCGAAACCTCTTCGGCGTTTGGATCTTCCCAATGCCCAGTGACGACGTAGTTTGCCAACGAACCACACGACGCAGTGGAAATCGAGACGACAACCAGGGCCGTACGAAGGACGAGCGGAGAACTGAATCGGATCATGGAGCGGCGTGGGGTATCAGCCGATTTGGCATTCGTCAAGCCGACATGAAATGGTTTTACAAGACGACCGACGCCGTTTGTCTTTGCGCATCTCCTTTGTACTCATACGTTTCCGCGACACGCGGCGGGTTCCCCTCACCTGCCCGCTCGAGTTTCGCGCGACGCTCGAGTCAAGCCCGTACGTGACCGTTTCATGCTGCAAACGCACGCCGGCGTGGAACCCGACCACCAAGCCGTAGTACCGTCCACGGTGCGTCCGGTTTTCCCTCGTCTCCGGTCGCAGGAGCCTGCCATGGGACTGTTGATTCGTGGATCGGTTGGTCCTCTCGTCACCAAGCTGCAAGAAGATCTCACCGCCCTCGGTTACGCCGTCGCGCCCGATGGCGTGTACGGAGCCGCGACTGAAGAACAAGTGCGCAGCTTTCAAGATGCCTACAGTCTCGACGCCGACGGCAAAGCCGGCCCCAACACCCTGGCCAAGATCGAAGAGCTTCGCACCGAGATCGCGGCCATGAAGGCCAAAGGCTGAGTCGCCGAATTCGTTTGATCGCGAAATATTTGTCGAGCCGAACAATCCTCGACGCCCGCCGTCATCGGTTCCGACAATCGCTTGTCTCGTCAAACGGCCGATTGTCCAACCGAACCGAGTTTTTCGCCCTTGACACAAGCCAAACTGGAAACTCTGGCGACCGGTCACGTCGCATGCGCGCGGATTTTTCGCGTCGCATTGTTGCCAACTCGTCGCGTCAACCGTTCCGATCTGTCACCAAATGGATCACTGCAAGGTTCGTTCCGCTTTGCAGGGGTTCCAGGTTCGGTGCGGACGATACCAAATTGCACAATCGACTGCCGAAACGCTTGATTCCGAGCCATATCGTGTAGGATGAGCGCATGCCCCATGGCAATGGTCAAACGCATCGAGTTGCCCAATCCTCTGTTGAGGGTTGTTCAAGCATGCGCACCATTCGTCGCATCTGCCGCGCGTCATCACGTTGTCGCGAAGTTGCCTTCACACTCGTGAACAGCGGTGACGATCGGGACGGGGGAATTTTTTTCGAAAAATATCTGAAAGACCCAGGGCACCTGAGGAGTTGACGACATGAATGCCAAGCGCCGATCCACTCCAAAAATTGCGGCGGTTACCAATCGAGACGCCGCGTTTCAGGACGCCGTGGTGTTGGTTCGCGAGCCGTTCGTCATCGACAAATCCGTGGCGATGCAGGCCATCCGTTACACAAAAGAACTGCTGCCCGGCTCGTTCGAACTCAGTGAACCGACGAGTGCGACATCGTCTTCGCGGCGACGGCACGCAGGCAATCGATAATCCTCCACAAAACGCACCTTCGTTGAATTTTGCTTCAACGAATTTCGACGATAAGACACTAACAGCTTGTTGGACTCTTCGAGCGCGTATCGACGCTCGACTCGTTGCCTCCCTTCTCGAGCGGGGATCTCGATCAAGGCATGTCGCGAGGTGATCTCTGCACAGGCTGGTGACATCGAATGTACATCCTGCACCTGTCGGATCTGCATGTAACTGAACCGGGACAAACTCTGGACGACGTCTGGATGCATCCGGCACAGGCGTTGTCCACGATTCACTCCACGCCCTTCGACTACATCGTCGTCAGCGGAGATCTCACGCAACGCGCCACCGTCGCCGAATACGACGAACTCGGAGCGTTCGCCGAAAATCGACTCCTGCAGCTCGTTCAAGATCACGACCGCACTCGCGTGGTGTTTGTCCCGGGCAATCACGATGTCGATTGGAGCACCGACATCGGCGAACCCGTGCGCCTGGCGTCGCTCAAGTCGCAACACGATTTCTCGCACATCGAAGAGCACATGCAGCGCCTCAAGCGATCGCCGGATCTCTCGGATTTGCGCATCGACGTCGGCCGTTTCGGACATCTCGACCTCATCAAGTTGCGCCCCGGCGCCGACTACAACCGTCGGTTTGTCAATGTGCAACGCTTCTTGGAGCGCTTCTACGGCGACTCGCTCAAGTCGAACGGGCGGATGTTCGGTCTTACGGATGCGAACGAACGCGAGCACTGGTCGGCGCACGTTTTTCCCAAGGATAAAGTAGCGTTTTTCGGCTTCAATTCGTGCCATCGCAACGATCGCTACTGGCCGGGCGCATGCATCTCCACCCGCGCCGTATCGGGCGCGCGGGACTTTGCCAACGGACTCGATCGCGACACGTTACGCGTCGCCGTTTGGCATCACGGCTTCACGAGCGAACGCGGACGTCCCGACTATCTGACCCTGCAAGACGTCGGAACCCTTTACGCCGCGGGATTTCGCGTAGGTTTTCACGGACATACCCATCAGGAAAGTTCGAAGCTCGTCGAGCTCTTCAAGAACCGATTCGTCATCATCTCGACCGGATCGCTCGGCGCCGAAGCCCATGAACGTCCGGGCGCCGTGGGCAATCAGTTCTCGGTCGTGCGTCTGAGCCCGAGCACCGTGAGCGTCGAAGTGTACGAACGCGGCGGAGAAGCAGGCGAATATTCGCTCGAACCGAAGCGCAAATACTTCGAGGTGAACTGGGAACCGGTTGCTCGGGACGAACGGTTTGTCAAGGCCAGAGAACACTCGCGCATCTGGAATGTGATCGACGCCGGCATCACCTTGGTCGAAGTGGAGCTACGCGACTTCATCGCCCCGGTCGATACACCGATCGCCGTGCTCGAACCGCCGTACAACAACGTCCTCGCCGAACCTCGAGCGACCACGTGGCGCGGGCGTCGCGAAGTGAAAGAAGAGGCGCTCGGCGGCGGACGCGTGCGCTTCATGCTTCAAGGCGCGGACAAACCCGAGCGGTACGTGTCGTGGAGTTACCATCTTTCGAACGCCGTTGCGTTGACGCAAGCCGAACTGAACCTGCTCGAAAAACGAGATCGTTGGTACCCAAACTTGATCGACGGATTCGACGCTCGTTCGCATGTGGTGCGCTTCGAGGCCGATCACTTGACGTTGGCGCTGGTGTTCTCCGAAGCCTCGGGCGCGACGGTGGCGGATGCATATCCCATGGTCGAGCGTCATTACGAACAGTTTGGCGAGGACCATTGGGAGCCTGTGGATTTCGAGCAGGAGCGTTGTCGATCGCATTTCATTGTCGGAAAAACCCACGTGGAATTGAAACTTCCGGGGCCGATTGTGGGATATCGTTATTCGCTGGCTTATCGTCCGGGTATTCGCGGAAAAGAATATCCCGAAGCGGCGAAATGGACGGCGCGGGCGCTCTTGGAACGTTGCTGCGGCAAACCATTGTCGGTGCAATCGTTGTCGACGATCCTGACGGAAGCGGTGGGAGCATCTATTTTCAAGATTGCCACGGCATCGCCTTGGGGAGCTCAAACGGCGCCGATTTCGCGCGGCGGATTGTTGGGCGAGCGCGGGTCGTGGATGGGCATGATTTGGGATGCGCAGATTCGTATGTTGTGCCCGATTTTCGGTCAATTTTGGCCGCAATCCTGGTCGGCGCGTTTTCCGTCCGGCAGCGGCGTCGCCGGACATGCATTTCGATTCAACAAAACCGCGGCATGGCATCGCGACGCGAATGCATCGACGAGCATCGTGTATCAACCAAGCCCGGCACATCATCGATTGTTTGCCCGTCAATATCGCTGGATATTGGCGATTCCATTACGTCTCGCTCCAGAAGAAGAAGCATCCATCGGCGTCGTGGGTTTGGCGAGCGAAGAAGAAAGCACGCAAGTGGAAAGGGCGCTCGGCCATTTGGCTCGAGCCATTTGCACCGAAACGTTGGATCCGGAATCGGCGAAACTTCTACGTATGTTGGAAACAGCGCTGAACGCCGTATTTTGGACGCTCGTGGCGGAAGGCAAAGATGGTCTCAGTGAAAGCGAACAGCGTTATCCAAGGCAAGTGCTGAAATCGCTGCTCGCGTCCGCTTCCGATTGATTCCTACCGCATCACCGGACAAACCGGCGTGATTTGACGTTGCAGTCGCGATGTTTTTATTTCCCCGCCCGAGCTGTCCATGTATCATGGGCGAGTGACTGCGTCGGGGCTGGTTTACGTCGTCTGGGAAATCACGCTGCGCTGTGATTTGGCCTGTGGGCATTGCGGTTCACGAGCGGGCAAACCTCGCGGCGATGAATTGAATACGTCCGAGGCGCTCGATTTGGTCCGTCAAATTGCCGAAATGGGCGCACGCGAGGTCACGTTGATCGGCGGCGAAGCCTATTTGCGCGATGATTGGACGACGATTGCGCGAGCGATTCGGGCGGCGGGAATGACCTGCACCATGACGACCGGCGGGCGGGGAATGACGCTCGAGCGGGCCAAAGCGGCGCGGGATGCGGGCGTGCAAAGCGTGTCCGTTTCCGTGGATGGGATTGGCGCGACGCACGATCTGCAACGCGGCGTAAAAGGCAGTTTCGACGCGGCGCTCGCGGCATTGCGCAATTTGACCCGAGCCGAGCTCGAAGTCTCCGTCAATTCGCAGATCAATCGCTTGAGTTATCCCGAATTGGGCGATATTTTGAATTTGATCGTCAAAGAAGGCGGCCATTCCTGGCAAATTCAATTCACGGTGCCGATGGGACGGGCCGCCGATCGTCCGGAATGGCTCATCCAACCCCACGAACACTTGCACGTGATTCCCCGCATTGCGGAATTGGCGGCCGAAGCGGAGAGACACGGTGTGCGGTTATGGACGGGGAACAACGTCGGGTATTTCGGTCCGCACGAATCCGAATTGCGAAAATGGACGTATGGTGATGACAAACACGCGACGAGCTGCGGGGCGGGCTTGGCGACGATGGGCATCGAAGCGGATGGAGCCATCAAAGGTTGTCCGTCGCTCACGACGAAAGAATGGACCGGAGGTCATATTCGCAAGCGAACGCTGCGCGATATTTGGGACAACACCAAAGAATTGCGTTATACACGAGACCGCAGCGTCGACGATTTATGGGGATTTTGTCGCACGTGTTATTATGCGGATATCTGCCGCGCCGGTTGCACGTGGACGTCGCAAGTATTTTTCGGCCGAGCGGGCAACAATCCTTATTGCCATCACCGCGCCTTGGAATACAAAAACCACGGTCTTCGAGAGAGGCTCGTCCAGGTCGAACGTCCTCCGGGCGAGGCCTTCGATCACGGCATTTTTGAAATTATCGTCGAACCTTATCGCGACGAAGGCGTTGCGCCGCTCGCGCCGGAAAAAATATCATCACGTACTCGATTACCCATTCTCGAAGCCGCATCGAATTCGGAGTGATTCATGACCAGCCCCCTCGTTCGTTGTTCGACTTGCAAACGCCATATTTACGCGACGGATGCGTCATGTCCATTTTGCGTGCGGCAAACGAATGCCACGCCGGCCATCTTGGCGGCGGCCATTTCAGCGGGAATGGGCATGGCGGGATGTGCGGGGGAACCTCCTCCGCAAACGCCGCCTCCGCGCCCGATTGAAATCGTGCAACCGGACCCGATAGCTCCGCCGCCGAAAGAAATCGCGACGGATCCGCAAAACACGCAACCCACGGATCCCATTCGCGTCGCGCCGGCGTACGGCGGGCCGCCCACGAGAGAGCCGGTGGTTCCGCCCGCAGCCGCTTACGGAGCGCCTCCGCCGATGGTCCCGTCGCCGCCGCCACCCAAGCCGTGACAAACGTTTCAGGAGACAAACCATGACGACGTTGGTTCGTTGTTCGACTTGCAATCGCCATATTTATGTTTCCGAATCGGCGTGCCCGTTTTGCGCTCGAAATGCCGGAGTCACGTCGAGTGGTCTTGTTGCATTGACGGCGGCGGCCTCGATTGCGTTGGCCGGATGCTCGACCGATCCCCCGAAAACCGATGCTCCGGCTCAAGTTGCGCCGGAAACACCGAAAACCGTGGAGCCACGGGTTGTTCCTGTGCCAACACCGGTGGCGCCGGCGACAACGCCGGTGGCGGCATCGTCCGAGCCAAACCCGGCGCCCTCGGCATCGACCGCACCGAAGACACCCGTGACCGCGCCCATCAGTCCACCTGCGCCCGCGTATGGATTGCCGCCACCCACCACGACCAGGACCGAACCCAAGCGGCCTCCGTCGAGCGCTTATGGGGGGCCACCACCCGCCAAGAATGGCGTGGATCCACTGTCACCTCGATAAAGTGGTTTCGAAAGGACAAACATGACGACGTTGGTTCGTTGCTCGACATGTAAACGGCATATTTACGCTTCCGAATCGTCGTGCCCATTCTGCGCTCGAAACGTTGGTGGAGCATCGGGGAATGTTGTCGCCTTGACGGCTGCGGCGTCGATTGCATTGGCTGCATGTTCCAATGATGCGCCCAAAAATGAGGCGCAGCGGTTGCCGGAAACGCCAAAATCCGCATCGGCTCGGCCCACGACAAACCCCATGCCGACGCCTTCGCCCGAGCCGGAACCAACGCCCACCACGAATGGCCCGGGGGCTCCGGTGCCGCCTTACGGTGCATCGCCGCCACCAGACTTTCCGCGTGGAAATCCCCCCGACCCGAAACAATGAGCCGAGTTCACTTCGCTTCCTTGGAGAAACACGCATGAATAAAAGGGCACGTACGAATTGGTTTGTCGGATCCGCAGCCGGAAGTATTTTCCTTCTCGCCATGGCGTTTGGTGGATGCGGTGGTGACAACATCGACTTTGGCGGAACGAACTCGGGGGCCGGCTCCACAAGTTCGTCCGGGAACGGCGGTTCGGGCCAAGGTGGTGCCGAAACCGGCGGCATGGGCCAAGGTGGTGCGAATACCGGGGGCATGAACAACGGTGGCGGGCCGACGTGTTTCGTCGATGGTTTTCCGTGTAAAACAGCCTCGGAATGTTGCAGCCAGCAGTGCAACAACGGGGCTTGCGGGACGAACCCGATGTGTTTGCCCGATGGTTTGCCTTGTGCGAATGCCGCGGATTGCTGCGGGCAAAAGTGCAACAACGGTATTTGCGGCGGCCCGACGTGCACCGCCGACGGAGAAAAGTGCGCGAATGCGGCGCAATGTTGCAATCAGCAATGTAATGGCGGCGTATGCGGACCCTTGGGTTGTCAGGGCAATGGTGCAGCTTGCGGAGTGGATTTCAATTGCTGCTCGGGCAATTGCATGAATTTCTCGTGCCAACCCGCATCGATGTGCACCCCGGATGGCGGAGCGTGCGGCAGTGACGCCGAATGCTGCTCGCAAGGCTGCAACAACGGCGTTTGCGGACAAGCCTGCACTCCCGATGGCGGGACTTGTTTCTTCGACGGCCAATGCTGCGGCCAAAAATGCACCAATGGCAAGTGTACGCAGGGAAGCGCTTGCACCGCCGACGGTCAAGGGTGTTTCCAAGATACCGATTGTTGCTCGATGAATTGCCAAGGTTTCGTCTGCCAAAAGACCTGCAAAGCGGACGGAGCCGCATGCACGACGGGAGCCGAATGCTGTTCGCAATCGTGCATGAACGGCGCATGCGCCCCGGCCGTCAATTGCACACCGAATGGTCAGTTCTGCGGCGGCAACGATCAATGCTGCTCGAAGAAATGCAATATCGTTTGCCAGCCTTGAGCCGCGGCTGAACGTCGTCCTTTCTCCCCCTCCGCTCGAAGTCCGTTTTACGCAAGCCCCCACGTCATCGGGCGCAGCGATGCGTCCGATGACGTGCGCGACCACGAGACCGGCGACGAGTCTCCGACGAGCGGCCAAACATGGAACGCACTCGATTGCAATCCGAAATATTGCCGAGTGACCCAATTTATTTTACGGCACAAAAGTTCAGTCATCGTTTTGCCTGCCGAACACCTCGCGCGTTTCGCTGGACAACCGCACGGTTCGTCATTCACGCATGCGTGAATCGCGCAATGTCCCAATCGTTTTTCTTGCAGCACCCAAGTTTGCGCGACCAGCGCAAGCGCAAGGTGCAAATCGCGCAAAATGCACGATGAATGCACGACTTCGCGATCGTTGCTCGTCCCGAGCATGCCTATTTCGACAAACGTTCGTCGTGGCATGCTTGATGCATGACAAACGTCCGTACGGACCAACCTTGTGGTCGTCTCGACGAACATGAGGCGAAGACAAACTAGATTTGTACCTATCGATGCAGGTATGCTCGGTTAAGGCATCGAACAAGGGAGCAACACATGGGACTCAAATCCTATCGACATACGGGGCCGCTCGAGCTCGTCGTTTACATTGGTGGCAATGACCCCAAAGCCCGCCGTTTGCCCGCGAATGGAATGGTACGCATTGGGCGGGACAGCCATAACGACGTCGAGATTCAGGACGCCTCGGTCTCACGGCATCACGCGCTGTTGCACGTCGGACAGCAATTGATCATCGAGGACAAGAGCAGTTGCAATGGCACCGAGGTCTACAAGCCGGGAACGTATTCGGGTACGGATACGACCATTGCGAGTCGGCCCGAGCATGATCGTTCCTTTGTGGTCGATGTTGGAGATCGCATCAAGCTCGGTTCGGTCATTCTCGTGATTCGCAAAGCGTACCACGAGCCGGACAAGGGTACGAGCGGGCCGCGGATGTGGACCGAAGCGCCGACGATATCCGATCCGCTCATGGAGGCGCTTTATGAAGATGTGCGGGAGGCGGCATGTACGAACATTCCCATTCCGATCCTCATTTATGGCGAAACCGGAGCGGGCAAAGAGCGGGTTGCGCGTGAAGTGCACGATGCCTCGCCGCGAAAGAGCCGCCCATTCGTCGCGGTAAATTGCACGCAATTCCCGCAATCCCTCGTCGAAAGCGAATTGTTCGGCCACGTAAAACACGCATTCACCGGCGCGCTGACGGACAAACCTGGGTTTTTCCGGACTGCCCACACCGGAACTCTATTTCTCGACGAAATCGCCGACTTGCCCCTCGAGACACAAGCCAAACTCTTGCGCGTGCTCGATTGCGGCGAAGTGCATCCCGTCGGCGCCGCCGGCCCCTCGTTCATCGATGTACGCGTCGTTGCCGCGACAAACAAGAATCTCCTCGAATGCGTTCGGCGAGGAACGTTCCGTGAAGATCTGTATTTTCGACTGAAGGGGTTCGAATTCGAAGTGCCGCCTTTGCGTAATCGACCGAAGGATATTCTCGCGTTGGCCGATCGATTCCTCGCCGATTTGTGTCGACGCGACAATCAACCCAACATCTATCAGTTTTCCAGCGGCGCGATGGAATGTTTGCGCAATTATCCGTTTCCCGGCAATGTGCGCGAACTGAAAAAAGCCGTGGAGGTCGCGGCTGTGCGTTGCCGAGGAACGTTGATTTTGCCGGAGCATCTGCCGGCTGAAATTGCCCGACTCGCGCCCCCATCGTTGATCGCGAGAAAGCCGGCGAGCCTCCCACCCGACTCGGATGAAGAAAAAGCCCGAATCATTCATGCCTTGCACAAATTCGGTGGAAATCAAAAAGCCGCCGCCGCGTACCTCGGATGGTGCAATCGGACGCTCGTCAATAAACTCAATCGTTATCCCGACATTCCGCGGCCCAAGAAAAAGCGCCGCACGGCGGAAATGCCTCCGGTAAAACCGGCGGCGGTCGTCGGCCATTCTTATGAAGGATGGCCCGGCCACGAATCTTGAATATCCGCTCGTCGGCTTGGCGGTCCGCTGCATCATCCTGCGCAAATCACGCAACGGACTGTCAGAATTCGGGCAAAACCACCTTCGATCCCGCTCGAACTTCGTACGAAAAACGCATGATCTTCGTCGCTCGAGCCCCCACGTCCACCGTCGTTCGCAAAAAACCGTCTTTGGCGTCGAGCTTGAACGGACCGGCGTCGAGCATTTGAATCTCGACTTCGTCGATTTCGCTCACCGGAACGCGTTCGTTCACCAAAACGCTGCGATTCGTTCCCGATATATTCGACAAGAACAACGACACCTTGCGCCGAATACGCTGCGCGCCCGTGAGCGTTTGCGTGTCGCGCTCTTCGTCTTCCATGCGTCGAACTCGAATACCGTCATCCGGGCCAAACCCAAGCTCGAACGGTTCGCCTTTTCCGATGAAATCGATCTTCGCTCGTCCCACGATGCTGGATCCTCGCGCCAAACGCACCGGACCGGCCAAGAGTGGCCCACTTCCCGATAGCGTCGCGGTCGCTCGTATATGCGCCGCGGGCGAACGCGTAGCCATGAGCACGCGAGCGACTTCGGCGTCCATGTTCGTCCGGCCAATCTCCACGCGAAATGGTCGGCCATTCGAAGGCAACGTCACGCGCTCTTTGCCGACGTAGTTCAATGGTTCGCCGCCGTCATCCACACCGGGCATGTCGGCGACTTCCCGCGCGCCGCGGTCGAGCCCCGCCATATCGATGGTTTGCTCGCGCGCCGCAATGACGACATTTCGCCGTTCTTCTTCGGTCTTTTTGCGACTCGACAAAACATCGTCCGACAAGAGCGGCGCGGAGGCTTCTTTGGCGGGCCGGGCCGTGGAAAATCGCACTTCGACGTTTTCCCACGTTTCACCGGTATTTTGCCAAGCCACCGCATACGTGGTGATTTCGATTTTACCCGTTTTCGAATCGCTTTTTTCCGTCAAGAGCCGCGCATTGTGCTCGGGACGCCACAAGGCACAAGGCAATCGATATCCAAGCTCGATCTCGATTTCCCCCGCCTCGCGCGCATCGAGCTCCACTTCAATCACGGCATCGTGACGCGGTGATTCCCGGAGCCCTTCGCGCAGACGTTTGTCCGCGAGTCGCCAATCCTGCTCCGCTTGCAATCGATCGGCTCGAATTTTTTCGATTTCTCCAAGACTTCGGTGGGCCGAAACATCAATCGCCTTCCACGCATCTCGATACGCTTCGATGACCTTGGGTTCCGATCCGTTTTTCGGACCGAGCGCGACGGACTTGATCCATTGATCGGACATTTGAAAATGGTGCTGCAAACTCCGCTGCGTCCGCTCAATGGCTTGATCCGCCGCCGCCATGCGTTCCCGCGCGTCACGCGAAGCCGCTTCGAGCGCCTCGATTTCTTCGCGCCCGAGCGCCTTTTCCAAGTGCATTCGCCGCACGACACGCACCGACAAGACCCGCGCCGTTCCTCGTAAAACCTTGGCTTGCACCGTACCGTCGTCCACGACGAGCGATACGCCGGCAAACGCTTCCACGCGCACGCCCGCGGTCCCCAGCAATACGGCCCGACGCACGACCTCCGCCCGATCCTCGAACAGCGTCACGCGCTCCGCACGCGTCGCCCAACCCGCCGATCGTTGTGGATTGTCTTGACGAACTTGTTCCATGGCGGCATCACTCACGACGGTTTCCTCCGACAATCTCGCTCTTGGACGGCAATTTGATGCGATAGGCGTACGTGATTTTGGATTTTCCACCCGCGGGGATTTCCACACGGAAACGACGTCCGCCGCGAACGGGTGAACCCAGATCGCTTTGATCGTAGGTCTCCGGCTCGGGTTCCGCGGAACTCAATTTGACGCCGACATCTTTGTCATCGGTGACGGGAATTCGTTCCAGCACTTCCAATTGAATGGGCATTCCGAGCGACGACGTGATGTCGACGGTGACGTGATGATCGACTTGGGTGGAGCCTCCGAGAAGCCCCACGGAGCTTTCTTCGACGCGGGCATTACGAGCAATACGCACGCGATCTTCGACGCCCAATCCGACGGAAATGAGCCCTCCACGATCCACCGCCGCGACATCGGTCGTCGTAACGAGCGCACCTTCGAGAAAAACATCCAAGGGCCCGGCGCAAAGCGGAGCACCGAGCGGATTTTCAATGAGTGCTTCCCGAAAAACCTCCGTCGATTCTCGAGGCACCGTGCGAAATCGTGGTTTGGCCGAGCCTTCGCCCGTTTGCACGTGCACGCGATGCGGCAATCCATTCGAAGGAATATCCCCGCGACCGACGGCGTCATAACGATAATCGAAAAGACCGCGATAAACGTAAGGATCTTTGGTGCGCGCCGGACTGGACATCCCCTCGATATTCTGTTTGGCACGTACAGCTTCCGCGCGTACGGCTTGCTCGGGTAAACGCGATAGTTTTCCCCGACGAGGTTCTTCCGCACCCGCAAGCGACAAAGAATCGAAATCGAGCCACGCATCGTCCGGTTCGATCGGACCAACCCGCACGTCCGATTCCTCCAATTCTTCGGCTTCTTCTTCCTCGAAAAAACCATAACTTGCGGCACCAGGAGGCCCACCGCCGCCCATGGGACCGGGCGCGGCCTTGGGCATGGGTTTTTCTTCCGATCTCATCAATGACGCACGGGCTGCTTGTTGAGGCGGCGGCGCACCACCACGCCCAAACGACAAACCTTTGCTCTTCTTTTTCGACATTTCCACGGATGATCCGAGGCTTTGAAAATCGGCCGCCGATTCCGACATGGGATATGCGCCATCAGCCATGGCCATTGCGGGGGGCGGGCCAAACCCCCCGGGAGCACCTCGCGGCGCTTCATCCCAATCCGACGGCCGCCCAGGCGCCGGCGCAGCGGCCGGACGCGGTGCAGGCGTGGAACGAAGAGCATCGACCTCGACGGGCGGCGTGAGTTTCGACATCGACGCGTCATACGCCTCGAACATTGTTTCGAGCCCCGGAGGTGGCGGGCGATACCCGCGTTTGACCGGGGGTACTGCCCGGCCAAACCGCAATGACGGCAGTTCGGGCAAGCGCGCATCGTGCACGAGATCGGCTGTGGACAAGGACATTTCGACGTTTGTCCAGTCTTCTCCGGTGTCTTGAACCACGAGCGCATCGAGCTCGAGGCGCACCTGGGTCGCGCCTTTGGTGAGCCACGCTTTGTACGTCGGCCAAAAACGCGCCGCGAGAACGACATATTCAATTTCGAGCGCTTCCAGCGGCGTTTGTCCCGGCCCGATTCGGACGTGACACGCCAGCGTTGGTCTCGACGTACCGGCCCGTTCCGCCGTGCGCGCTTGCGCCTCGGCGACTCGCGCGGCGTCGACAGCCCGTTCAGCCTGAGCGATTTCGCGATCGAGCTTTCTGATCCGTGCGTCGAGAGCGGCGAGTTCGTCGTGGACGAGGCCGGTCATGGCGAGCGCGTCGGTCATGCGCGTGCGCACGTTTGTCTTCTGGAACCGACGTTCGAGACCCAAATCGAATTGGATTCCCGCCAGCTGATTACGTCGTCCGGTGATGTGCGCCCGTTCCTCGCAAAGCGCGACGCGTTTTGCTTCCGCAGATTGCACGCGTTCGGCGGCCGATCCGACACGTGCGGGACCGTCGGGCACGACAAACTTGGCCACCACGGAGACGACTTGACGCGAACCTTTGGCGATGGCGCGAAACGTCGCGGGTTCGGCGAGAGGCGTGATCCCGGCGATGACGAGGTCGAACGCGTCGGAGGAAAGCGGCGTCGGAAGCGTCACGGCGCGTGTGACCACGGCTCCGCGGGCATGAACGACGACGCGATGAATACGGCTGGTCGAGGTGTCGGAAGACATGCGAAGGCGGGAGGATACAACGGAAAGGACGCGATTGCGGTGAGCAATCGATAAAACGCCGCCATTTCAGCGGGTTTGCATCAGGAACGCGGCGCGTTTTTACACATCATCAATCCCCTTCACCTTGATCCCGACGATTTTCATCAGGCGCAAAGCATTGGTCGTCGAAACGACGCCCGGGGAAAGCACGTAATCAAACGTCATCTTGTCATTGTGCACGAGCTCTTTGAAATGCACGTTGACCACATGTCCAGCCGTTGTTTCCGCCAAATCGGCCAATGCCAAATCGTGCGAAGTCACCGCGCCGATGGCATTCTTTTGGAGCAGATGCACGACCACCGCCCGCGCTCCGATGTTGCGTTCGCGCGAATTCGTTCCGTGCAGCACTTCATCCAATAAAAAGAAAACCGGTTCGCCGCGATCCGCCGCGTCGACGACGCTCTTGAGTTTTTCCAGCTCGGCATAAAAATGCGAAACGCCGTGCTCGAGAGAATCGCTGATCCGCATGCTCGTACGCACCGACAAGGGCGTCATACGCAATTTCTTGGCGCATACGGGCGCTCCCGCTTGCGCCAAAACAGCCGCCAAACCCATGGAACGCAGCCACGTGCTCTTGCCGCTCATATTCGATCCGGTAATGAGCAGCGAATGGCCCGGACCCGGCAAATCAATGGAATTGCCGATACGTCGCCCGGTTGGAATCAGCGGATGTCCCAATCCTTCGGCATCGAACCTGGGATTTCCATCTTCGACTTCGGGAAATGCATACCCGGGATGCTCGTGCGCAAATGCTCCGAGGCTCGATAACGCTTCGATTTCGCCCAATGACTTGAACCAACCACGCATGTTTTTCCCGGCACGCGCCCGAAACTTCTCCAATGCATGGCCGCAAAAGACGTCCCACAACAAAAAGACGTTCGCGATCAAATGAATGAGACCGCTGTAGCGTAACTCGACAAACCCGAGAATGCGTTCGAACGAGGCCAATTCGTGGGATGCGGGACGCGCATTTTTCTCCATGCCGAGCGTCGCTTGCAATGCTTTCAAACGCTCCGCTTCGAATGGCTCGGCTTCGATACGGGCGAACATTCCCTTGTACCGACCAAACGGCGCTTCTTTCGATCCGGCTTTGGAAAGTATCGGCGTGAGTTTTCCACCGAGCACGAAGAGCACGAGAAGTTGGAGTCCAAACGGCACGTACCACGCCCGACGCAACATCGACGGCGCCTCGTCCCCCATCGCCAAAGCGGAAATCAGCAGCACGAGCGTCGTCGGTACCAAGACAAACGCGACGCGAAGCAGAAGATGATCGAGCGTCGTTCCCAACACCGGCGGCATCTCCGCCCACTCGATGAGCGGATCGACGGGACGACCACGGGTTTCTCCCGCCGTACCCAGCGCCGCCAAGTCTTCGCGAAACTGCACTCGCCCTGATATTTCACGCACCGCAGTTTGTCGGGACGCGATCTCCGCCGGCGTCGCGCGCATCGAAAGCCACGCGGCAAGCGTCGATGTTCCCGGCGCCGTGCGCGTGTCGTCGAGTAGTTGGAACACCGACGATGCCCCGAAGATGTCCAAGTCGACGGCATACGGATGACCAGGGTTTGGCACGGGCGAACCTGGGAGAGGCTCCGGCGGTTTGTCCAAGGTCCGAAGCAGCCACCGATCAACGATGCCGATCCGCGTTTTGACTTCCATCTCGCGAGAAACGAGCGCTCCGTGAATCGCGACGACGACGAAGAAAACCACCCACGCGAGCGCCACGAGCACCCACACGATGGGCGTCACGTCACGCGTGAGCGCGTACCCGAGCGCAACGGCGGCACCGAGGAAAAGCACCCCGCGTAGACCGGACAAACGCCCGGAACGAGCGACGAGTTCTTGTTCGAGCGCGGCGAGACTCTCACGACGAGCTTGCAAGGCTGAGGCTGAATCGGACACGCGCGCAGCCTAGCGCGGGACGAGCCATGTACGCTCGGAGGATTTCGTGCAAATCTGCGCCCGGTGTTTGCCCCATCCTCGACTCCGCCCACGATCGTGCTCGCCATCAGCGGAAGCATCGCCGCCTACAAGGCCGTGGAAGTCGCGCGCCTGTTGAAAAAAGCAGGCGCGCACGTCGTTCCGATCCTGACCCGAGCCGCCAAAGAATTCATTGGTGCACAAACGTTGAGCGGCATCACGGGCGAAGCCGTCGTGGAAGACATGTTCGATCCTGGCTTCGCCGGAGAAAAACACGTGGATCTGGGCCGACGCGCCGACCTGATTTTGATCGTACCCGCAACGGCCGATCTGCTCGCGCGCATGGCCGCCGGCCGCGCGGATGATCTCGTCACGGCGCTCGTGCTGTGTGCTTCATGCCCGATCGTCGCCGCTCCGGCGATGCATCCGCGGATGTGGTCGCACCCGGCAACGGCACGAAACATCAAGACGATCGGGGACGATGGTCGCATCACGTTTGTCGGACCGGTCGATGGCGAAGTGGCGTCGGGAGACCGCGGCCTGGGGCGCATGGCCGAACCCGAAGAGATTGTCCGGACCGCCCTCGACTTGCTCGAACCCAAAGATCTACGAGGTTTGCGGATTGTCGTGACGGCCGGACCGACGGTGGAGGATCTCGATCCGGTGCGCTTTTTGGGGAACCGATCGACAGGCAAGATGGGGTTTGCCCTGGCTGAACGAGCTGCCGCGCGAGGTGCCGACGTGACGCTCGTGACGGGCCCGGTGACGCTGTCAACGCCGCATCGCGTGCGTCGCGTGGATGTGCGCGGAGCCCTGGATATGAAGGCCGCGATGTGGGAGGCGCTCGGGACAAACCTCGAACGAGCCGACGCGTTGATCATGAGCGCGGCGGTCGCGGATTACCGACCGGCCGATACGAGCCCGACAAAACGAAAGCGTTCGGCGGAACCTTTGGAGCTCAAACTGGTTCCGAATCCGGATCTCTTGGCCGAAGTGGGTCATGCTCGAACGGGCGCGACGCCGGTGCTGGTCGGGTTTGCGGTGGAAACAGGCTCGGATGAAGCGATTTTGGGTTATGCGCGCGGCAAACTCGAAAAGAAGCGCGTGGACATGGTGGTGGCGAATCGGGCGGACGAAGCGTTTGGGCGTGATGACAATCGCGCCACCATCGTGATGCGTGAAAGCGAAGAACCGTTGGGCGTGATGACCAAACGCGTGTTGGCGGATCGGATTCTTGATCGAGTGTTGGCGAGGTGCCGATGAGCGACGTAGACAAGAACGACGAAGACGTCACAGACCAAGAAACGTTTGACGAGGACGAACTCGACCCTCGGGACAAACCCATCCCCGACACATCGACGAAGGAAGCGGTGCTGATAGCGGGTGGAGTGACGGCAGCGAGCGGTTTGGCGGTGGGTTTTGCATTTTCACATCCCGACAGTCCGTGGATGTTGGGATCGATGGGCGCGGTGTATGCGGTTCTCGCGGGTTTTACCGTATGGCGTTTGCTCGATCGCGGGGAGCTCGATGAACAATTACGGCCCAAAGCGGGCGATTTGTCGATTGGAGCGGTCATTGCGGCGCCTTGTTATCTGATCGCCCTTGCGGTGCATTTGGCGTTTACAGCACCTCCGTCGCCGCGTTCCGCGTGGATCATGCAGGTGTATGGGGCGTTGGGAGATCCGTCTTCGGAATATCGGCATTTGATCGGCGGCGCGGTGTTTTTGGTGGCGGCGCTGGAAGAATTGGTTTGGCGCGGCCTAGTGATGCGGGTGCTCACCGAACGATTCGGTTGGCTCCGTTCTTGGCTTTTTCAAGCGGGATTGTTTGGTTTGGCGCACGTGCCGACGATGATTCTTTTGGGAAATCCGGCCGTAGGTCCCAATCCGTTGCTCGTCGCAGCGGGCATCGCGTATTCGCTCGTGTGGGGGCGCCTCGCAATGCGTCTCGATCGATTGCCCCCGGCGCTTTTTGCGCATGCGCTGTTCACCTGGGGCGTATTCGAGTTTCCCATTTGGCGCCCGTAATGGGTGTTGATCAGACAAACGCGGTGATTTGTACGTGAGAGGAACGAGACCGCACGCCTTGAATTGAATGTTCGCTCCGCGCGCTAACAAGCGCGCTTCGCGAAGAGTTTGGTTCTCGATGGGGGGCTCCGCTCGCTGACCGCCGGCTGGCCTTCGGCCAGACGGCGACGCTCGCTTCGCCCCCCATACCCCCAAGAGATCAGTGTGAAAACCTGATCAACATCCTCCTCAGGAACCTTTTGCCGGGTTTCACTCTGGACCCGAACCAGCGAGCCCTGGGACCAATACGTCGCGTCGGCTATTGCCTCCTGATACGTGTTTGGTTTGGCCACGCAGTGGACAAACCAATACCAGGGTCAAGGGCCTGGGCCCTTGCGCGGGTCCCGGGGCGCGGAGCCCGGGTGGGTCTGGGTGAAACCCAGGAAATGAAAAACGCCCGCGAGGTTCGCAGGCGTTTTTCTTGGAACGTGAGACGAAAGAATCAGCTGTTCTTGCGATTGGCGCGACGCGCGGCGGAGATGCCGAACGCGGCGAGACCGAGGGCGATGCCCATTGCGGCGAACGGTGATTCGTGACCCGGAGCGGCGGAGCAAGCAATGCCATTGACGTTGCCACCACCGTTGCAGCCGGACAGGTCGCAGGTCACTTCGCCACGTGCGGAAACGTCGACGCTGATGCCTTGAGCAATGAGGGCGTCGATGCAGGACTGCGGGTCGGTGGCGTTGACATATTGATCATTGCAGAAAAGCGCGCCGCTCGGAGCTTCGCATTGACCGCGACAGCCGCCTTCGAGTTTGGCGTAACATTGAATGTCGCAATCCATGTTGATGTTCGCGGTGCACGCGCCGGTACAGCACGTATCGCAATGCTCGGTGCAGTTCGAGGGCTGAACCTGACATTGGCTGCGACAGTAGCTGGTACAGCTGGCTTGAGCGTCGGCCGGGCAATCGCGATCCGGGTGGTTTTTTTGACAATCCGCGGTAAACGGTTGCTCGCATTCGGCGTGGCAGCCCGAAACGCAATCGAGTTTGGCCGGGTCACACTGCGCGATGCAGCTGACGCCGCAGTTGTTCGTGCACGATGCGTTGGCGGTCAAGGTACAACCGCCGGTGCAACCCGCTTGGAACTTGATGGGCTTGCATTCGACGTCGCATCCGCCTTTCACGACGACGCGACAATCGGCCAAGGTACCGCTGTCGGTCACGAACTTGCCGCACTCGGCGGGCATGTTGAACGCTGATGCCGATGAAGCGAACAGCATGGTGGGGAGAGCAAGGAGCGAAAGAGCGAGTTTGCCGAAGTTGGTCATGAGGTTTGTCCTTTTGGAGGTTATGTCCAAGAATACCTGGCCCGCGTACCGGAAGGCCCACATCGCGCACGAGCGCGTGAACGCGTGATGGACGATCGTAGTGCGCAAAGCTTCAGCGCCGAAGAGCAAATTCTTGGCGGGCGGGAATATTTGGCGGGGGAAACGTCGACGGAGGTGTCGCTGCGTAAGAAGTGAAGGCTCAGCCTTCCATCTTCGAGAGTTCTTCGTCGGAGATGTCGAAGTCGGCGTAGACGTTTTGCGTGTCGTCGTGATCGTCGAGGGCTTCGAAGAGGGTCATGCACAGTTCGGCATCGCGTCCGACGGTGGGCTTCTTGTTCTTCGGGACGTACGCGGGACCGCTGGATTTGACGGCGATTTTTGCTTCTTCGAGGGCTTTGGCGACGGGATCGATGGCTTCGATGGCACAGGTGATTTGCCACTCTTCGCCTTGATCGGTGTAGTCATCGGCGCCTGCACCGACGGCGATTTCCATGAGTTGGTCTTCGGACGCGGCGTCTTTGGCGAGCGCGAGGACGCCTTTGCGATCGAAGGCCCAGCCGGCTGTACCGGACGAACCCATGGCGCCGTTGCTTTTTTCGAAGATTTTGCGAATTTCGGCGACGGTGCGGTTTTTGTTGTCGGTCAACGCTTCGACGATGAACAAAGTTCCGCCGGGGCCGGTGCCTTCGTAGACGATTTCCTCGTAGTTTGCCCCTTCGAGTTCGCCGGTGCCGCGTTGGATGGCCCGCTTGATCGTGTCGGCAGGCATCGCTTGGCCTCGCGCATCCGTAACGGCTTTTCGGAGGCGAGGGTTACCGTCGACGTTGCCGCCGCCCATGCGTGCGGCGACGGTGATTTCTTTGATCAGCTTGGTGAAGAGTTTGCCGCGCTTGGCATCGAGCGCGCCCTTCTTGCGCTTGATCGTGGCCCATTTGGAATGGCCGCTCATCGCTGTCGTGCTCCTCGGACAAAACGCGCCCCATGCGCGCCAACATGAAAAACGCGCGCACCCTAGCGAGATGCCGGGGCCGATGCAACCGGTGAGCGAGGGGTGGATGCATTTTTCTTTCCAGACCCACCGGCGCCGACGTCAGCCGGAGTCACCTCGAGGCGGCCGGGGCACGTCGTCGAGTGGCCACAGCCGCTCGCACACCCGGTCGAGGATCCGAAGGATGCATGGACCGGAGCGAGACGGGTCGAGCTATCGCTTTCATGGTTCGCGTCGTCGCGAGTGCGTTTTTCCCGGATACACTCGACCGATGACGACTAAACCCAAATCAATTTTCTCAGGCTGTTTGTCGAAGCAATCCATTTCAATGAACCTAATTTCGCGTATCGACGCGGCATTGCTCTGTGCTGCTTTGTTGATTCAACGAATAAGAAACGACGGCGGATACGGGCGTCGATCTCCTGAGCACGGAAGAGTGGAATGAGAACGATCACCGTTTGTCGAGACGTCGGTTCGTTGACGTGGATGCACGCAGCCAAGCCTTTCAAAAATTCCTCTCCATCCACTTAACTCCGACCGCGAACTTTGGTAGGCTGTTCGAAAGACTCGCCGCATGCCGGTAGATCGCCTCGAGAGGTGCGCTCGAACATGGCCTCGATTCCCAAACCTTCTGCAACAAAATCGGTCGCCCCATCGATGGGAACGGCCGCCGCCAAAACTCTCAAGGCAGAACGAACCGAGGAGATCGAGTTATCGGATTCCGAACTCCGGGCCGTCCCGAACGCGCCCAGCGCGCCGCCCCCTCCGTTTCGTCCACCGGCAATCCCGAATGCGTCTCGGCCGTGGCAAGAGGTTGGGCAGGAAGAAGGGCTGCCGACCATATCGCGCGACGCGTATGAATTCGAAGGTGTGCACGCCGAAGGCGGCATCGGGCGCATCATCAAGGCCCGCGATATGCGCCTCAATCGCATCGTCGCCATTAAAGAATTACACGAACCCACCGAATCTTTGGCCCGCCGATTCATTCGTGAAGCTCGAATGACCGCGCGTCTCGAGCATCCATCGATTGTCTCGGTCCATGAAGTCGGTTGTTGGCCCTCGGGCGAACCATTCTTCGCCATGACGTTCATTCATGGACGGCCGCTCGCCGATATCATGAAAGACGCGGAAACGCGCGATCAACGTTTGGCCCTTTTGCCGCATTTGTATGCCGTCGCGGACGCCATGGCTTATGCGCACGACCGACGGATCATTCATCGCGACTTGAAACCCGCCAACGTGCTCGTCGGTCAATTCGGTGAAACCGTCGTCATCGATTGGGGTTTGGCCAAAGACTTGAACGAAGCCGAGCCGAAAAAGTCCGAAGACGAAGAAGGCGCGATGTCCACGGAGCGCAGCGAATATTCAAAGCGTTACGAAGCGACGATTGCCGGCATCATCGTCGGCACGCCCGCGTATATGCCTCCCGAGCAGGCGCTCGCGAAAAACGTGGACGAACGCGCGGACGTTTATGCGATCGGCGCATTGATTTACCGTGCGCTCGCCGGGGTCCCTCCTTATGAAGGCACCGACGGATTGGACGTGGCCGTCAAAGTATTGGCCGGTCCGCCCGAACCTCTGACCGACAAGCAAAAAGGTTTGCCCCAGGAGCTCGTGGCCATCGTGGAAAAAGCCATGAGCCGCGAGGTCGAACAACGTTATCGCACGGCAAAAGACTTGGCCGACGATTTACGACGATTTCAAACCGGGCAGATTGTCGCGGCATACCAATATTCTCGAAAAGACTTGGTCAAACGGTTTGTCCGGCGCAATCGTAAACGTCTTGTCGTGGCCGCCGCCGTCGTCGGATTGTTGACGACGATGGCGACCATCAGCGTTCGGCGTATCGTGATGGAACGTAATCGCGCGCAAGCGAGCGAAGCGGAAGCGCAAAGGCAACGGGCCGATGCGGAAATGCAGCGCGCCGAAGCTCGCGAAAAACAGCTCGACGCCATCAAACGCGCCGATGAATTGACGCTGGCTCAAGCCCGCGCCCTCATGGATCGGGATCCGAGCCAAGCCATTGCGTGGCTCAAAACGTTGTCGGCTCAAAGTCCGCGTTGGCCTGCGGCCCGAACGTTGGCTGCCGATGCGTTGTCGCGAGGAATCGGGCAAGTATTTCGAGCGCATACCGGTGGAATCAATGCCGTCACCTTTTCGCCGGACGGAAAAACCATTGCCACGGCGAGCGACGATCGCACCGTGCGCATTTGGTCGCTCGAAATGGACCAGCCCAAGGTATTCGAAGGGCATACGGACGAAGTTTGGGCGACCGCATATTCCCCCGACGGCAAACGATTGGCATCGGGCGGTAAAGATAAAACCGTGCGGATTTGGGACATCGCCAAAGGCACTTCGTCGGTGCTCGAGGGCCATTTGCAATGGATTACGCACGTGACGTTTTCAGCCGACGGCAATTGGCTCGCTTCGCAAGGTCTGGGAGACGGCATTTTCCTTTGGAACGTCAACACGAAGGAAGGCACGCGCGTCGCGACGAACCCGGGCATTGAAATGAGTCGCGGACCTGTGTTTTCCGAAGACGGTCGAATTCTCGTGTTTGTCGAAACAGGAAAACTCGTCGTTTGGGATGTCACCACCGGTCGGCGTGATCTTTGGCCGGGCCAAACCTCTTTTTGCTCGAGTATCGCGATTTCCCCGGACGGGAGGATGATCGCCACAGGCGGCGTCAACGGCTTGGTGCGACTTTGGAGCACGACCGGGGGCTTGAGTCGCACGTTGCGAGTGCATACCGATGAAGTCACGGCGCTCGTTTTTTCGCGCGATGGAATGACGTTGATGTCGGGATCGAAAGACCGTTCGGTCCGGTCGATGGACGTCATTTCCGGCGCGGTGAAGATTTGGGGTCTTTATGGCGGGGAAGTCAAAACGATGACGTTGTCGCCCGACGGAAAACAATTGGCGGTCGGCGGTAAAGATCGCAATGTGATTGTTTGGAACGTCGCGGATGGGCAACGGACGACTTTGGGTGGATTTCAAGATTGGCTGGCATTTCACGGCGTGACGTTTTCGCCGGACGGCCGGTATTTGGCGGCGGCGGGATTCGATCAAACCATGCGCGTATGGAGAATGGGCGATCGCGTCGATCGGGTCGTTTCCGAGGGCGCGGAAGAATTGACGTCGGCGATGTACATGCCCGATGGAAAACGCATCATTACCACCGGGGTCTTGGGCAACGTTTCGTTGCTCAGCGTCGAAGCCGGAGCGCCCAAAATTTTGACCAAACACGAAGGGCACGTGCTGGATGTGCGGGTTTTTCCAGACGGAAATCGCATTGCCACGACAGGAGACGACGGCACGGTTCGAATCCTCGGGTTTTCGGGCGAACCACCTCAGGTTTTACGCGCATTTCGAGGTAATTCGTATCGAATGGCCATTTCGCCGGACGGCAAATACGTGGCGACGGGAGGCGTGGACAAACGCGTTCGATTGTGGGATTTGTCCACGAGCACGTTCGAAGTTGTCTTCGAGCACGAAAAGAACGTCGAAGCGCTCGAATTTTCGCCCGATGGCAAAGTATTGGCATCGGCGAGCGACGACAGTTCAGTGCAATTGATTCATTTGAATCCGCGCGAAGTCAAACTGCTCGGAAAAGCCGAAAAAGGCGTCCGAGCATTGACGTTTTCCCCCGATGGCAAGACGTTGGCCGCCGGAAGCATGGATCATACGATTCGATTGTGGGATCTGGCGGCGGGTACGAATCGAGTCATTGATGCGAGCGGAAACGGGGTGACCAAAATCGTGTTTTTCCCGGACGGGAAAAAGTTTGCCTCGACCGGTTTCGAGCCGTCGGTGCGTATTTGGGATTTTGAAACAGGAAAAACCTTACGCATTTTGCGCGGACATGATCGCATGGTCGTGGGCACGTCGGTGGCGCCCGATGGCAAACGAATTGCCACGGCCAGCATCGACGGGAAAATTCGGCTTTGGGATTTGGAGAGCCGCGAAGATCGCGCGCTCGTGGGGCACAACGGCGGGGTTGCGTCGGCGATGTTCGCCCCCGATGGTCGAACGCTGATCTCGTCGGGACAAGATGGTACCGTTCGTCTTTGGGGTGACGATGTCCCCAGGACGGAAACGGAATTGCGTGTGTGGATGGATGCCGCGACGAAAGATGTCGCGGAGATGCTCGACCCATAAATCATTTTCATCCCGCGCGTCACGATTCCCTTGCGCCCGGCCTGCAATTCGTGGAAGACTGCGCCCGTATGACCACCATGGAACCGGGCTCCGTCATCGCCGGAAAATTTCGTATCGAGCGAGTGCTCGGCGAAGGCGGCATGGGGATTGTCTTGGCCGCACACCATCTGCATCTCGGCAGATTGGTGGCCATCAAAGTGCTCAAGCCGGAAGCTCTGGCGCACAAAGACATCGTCGCCCGATTTGCCAACGAAGCGCGTAGTGCGAGTCGAATTCAGAGTGAGCATGTCGCACGCGTGCTCGACGTCGGAGCGTTTGATTCCGGCGAACCATACATGGTGATGGAGTACCTCGAAGGGTGCGATTTATCGAAATACGTGCGTCAACGCGGACCTTTGGCCGTCGGTGAAGCGATTGATTATTTATTACAAGCGTGCGAAGCGCTGGCGGAGGCGCATGTCGCGGGCATCGTCCATCGCGACTTGAAGCCGGCCAATTTGTATTTGACTCGTCGCGCGGATGGATCGAATTGCGTAAAAGTCCTGGATTTCGGCATATCCAAAGCGGCCTTGTCGCCAGATCAAGCGGCGCCGCAAAATATGACGCAGACATCCAGCGTTCTCGGCACGCCGGGATACATGGCGCCCGAGCAATTACGATCGTCGAAACACGTCGATGCGCGTACGGACATCTGGGCGCTCGGCGTCATTTTGCACGAATTGCTCACGGGACGATTGGCTTTTCAAGGATCGACCGTCCCCGAAGTTTATACGTCCATTTTGGCCGGCGCTCCGGAGTCGTTGCGGAGCGTGCGTCCGGACGCACCTCCTCAGGTCGAAGCGATTATTTTCAAGTGCCTCGAAAAAGACGCGAATCGACGATTTGCCAATGTCGGCGAATTCGGCGTGGCTCTGGCGCCATTTGCGTCGCCCGCAGGTCGAACATCGGCGGAACGTATCGGTCGAATCACGGGCGTGGCCGCGCCCATCGCCGCGATGAATCCCGCAGGAGCTCCGAATGCGGGAGCGAATTACGGTGGAGGGTTTACGTCGGCACCGACGATGGGTGCGACGCCATATCCACAAACTCCGATGCCGTCCATGCCTACGCCGCACGGACAAACCCCGATGCAGGGGTATGGTGCGCCCGGACAAAACATGCAACAAAGTGGTTATGGACCACAGGGACAAACACCCGTGCCGTCGGGATATCCCGGCGCCATGCAGCAAGCGACGCCCATGGGCGGATATCCGGGACAACAACCGGCCATGGCGCAACAGCAGCCGCCGGAAAAATCGAAAATGCATCCGTCGACGATCGCCCTCATCGTCATTTTGGGAATCATCGTCGTCACATTCGGTGGATGCTTGTCGTGCGTGTGCCTGGCCGGCCCCGGTGACACATCAAACTCGACCGAGTAATCAGCAGCGCTTTGATTCCAGCTGCGATACCTTCGGCGTCTCTCAGCCATTGGACCAGGCTATGGCAACCATAGCCAAATTCCGGATACTCGACCGCGAATCAACCGCATATCCTACGGGACTGCCCTGCGTAGCCAATGAATACGCACGGCGTTCTTGAACTTTCGGATAAGGGCCGAAGGAGGAATCATGCGGGTTAAACATCGGACGAGTGGGGACACGATCTTATCGGCGGTGCTTTTGGCAGGTATTGCCGCAACCGGAGCTGCAGCGGCCGTCGGTTGCGGAGATCCGACGACGACGGGGACATCTTCGAGCAGCAGTTCTTCGACCGGCGCGGCCGGTGAAGGCGGAGCGGGCGGCGGGTCGAGTTCGTCGAGCAGCTCGAGCTCGTCGAGCAGTTCGAGCGGAACCGCAGGAATGGGCGGCATGGGCGGATCCGGCGGGGGAATGGGCGGCGCGGGCGGCAGTGGCGGCGGAATGAATCTATGCGCCACGACCGCCACCGACGCATTGCGAGGTTCCGCGATTGCCATTACGCCGGACGACAAGCGCTTGGTTTCGGTCAATCGTGACGTCGGTACCGTCACGATCTCCAGTGTCGATTACGGCGACGGGCAACCGAAATTGACCAAAGTCGCGGAATTGAGCTTGGGCGATCCAACGAGCGAACCGTGGCAAGTCGCCATCGATGCTTGTGGCGATCGCGCGTATGTCATCACGCGAAAAGAGCAAAACGTCTATGCCATCAACGGCCTTTCCACGGCGACTCCGACGGTCGGAGCCAGTGTTTCGGTGGGTTCGGAGCCTACGGGCATTGTGATTTCGCCGAATAACGCGACGTTGTACGTCGCCAATTGGGTCGATGGTACCGTATCGGTGATCGACGCCTTATCCATGAGCGTCACGTCGACGATCGACCTCAATGCGGCGCTCGCGGCTTCCGGATTGCTCGGAGCGAATGTCACGTCGCGCGCCGCGCTTGCGCATCCGCGTTCCTTGGCGATCACGAATGACGGCGACGCCGACGATACGGACGAGAAGCTCTACGTGACGGAATGGTTTGCCCAGCGTACGGGACCCGAGTCCGTCATGACGACCGACACGAACAAAAAGGGCCTCGTGTATGCGGTGAATTTGGCGGACAGCTCGGTGTCGTTGGTGGACTTGCCACCCATCGCCTCGACGGGTTTTTCCGACCATAACAACAATCCCACCGGATGTTTCCCGAATCAGGTCGGATCGATTACGATCAACGGTGGATTCGCGTATGTCACGAGCACTTGCGCATCGCCCAAAGGTCCGATCGGTGTATTCACGGGGACGGCGGCCAACGGCGCCTGCACCGTCGCCACGCAGGCCGCCGATTGCGGGGCGTTGGGCGGCGTTTGCGATCCGAATACGTCGAAGTGCCAAGTGAATAACACGGACGTGAAAACGACGACGCATCCGGCGTTGACGATCATTGATTTGGCGACGGACAAGGCCGCGGAGACAATCAGCCTCGACAAACGCTTCGTCGATATCAATTCGACGCGCATGCCGCTCTTGCCGACGGACATCGGGTTCTTCAACAACTTCGGTTATTTGTCGTCGAACGGTGCGGATGGTGTTTTCCGTTTGGTGGTGGCCAATGGACAATTGACGTCCGTGGGATCGGCGACGAACAAGTTCATCGACATGCGCACGGACGCGATGGACAAAACGATTCGTTTGCCCATTGGTATTGCGACCGGGAAAAACAGCGCGGTCGCGTTTGTCGCGAATGAAGGTTCGCGGGACGTCACCGCAGTTACGTTGAACACGCAATCGATCGCCGGCAGTGTGGGCGATTATCGCATTCTCCAGGCGTCGGCGCTTCCGGGAGCAGGAACGGCCGAAGAAGCTGCTTTGCGCGGCAAACGCTTCTTCAATACGGGGCTGGGCCGTTGGTCACTCAATGGCGAAGCCTGGGGTTCTTGCGCGGCTTGTCATATCGATGGCTTGACCGACAACGTGACGTGGTATTTCGCTCGCGGGCCGCGACAATCGACGAGCCTGGACGGATCGTTTGCCACGAAGGATTCGACGGATCAACGCATCTTCAATTGGACCGCGATTTTCGATGAGGTCGCGGACTTCGAATTGAACACGCGCGGCACCTCGGGCGGCAAAGGCGCCATCGTGGACGTGAACGATGCGCGTATCGATCTTGCCGGACAAATGATTCCGCAACAGGGCCTCCAGGGTTCCGCGGCGGACGCAGCCGATCCGATGGGCGCGAGCATGCATCCGCACAGCGTGCTCAATGATTGGAAGGAAATCACCGAATACATCAAGAGGATCCGTTCTCCGCGAAGACCGACGAATTTGGTGCAAGCCGACGTGGATGCGGGACGCACGCTTTTCACGGGCAATGGAGCGGCAAACTGCATTGCTTGTCATAGCGGAGCCAAGTGGACCATCTCGAAGCGATTCTATACGCCGGGCGATGTTCCGAATGCGGCGACCGCGGACATGGCTGCGACGTCGTTGAGCAATATCTCGTGGAACACCGCATTGAATGGTTTCCCGCCGGCTTTGTTCCCCGTCAATGCACCTCCGGCGAACCTCATGACCGATGCTCGTATGCGGTTTGGCGCGCCGCCCGGAGCCGAGCAAATTCAATGCATTCTGCGTCCCGTAGGCACGTTCGGAACGGCGCCCGCGGACGTCGGTGTATTGGAAGTTCGGTCGAACATGACGACCGCGGCGCAAGGAAATGCCGACACCGGTCGTGGATACAATCCTCCGTCGCTGCTCGGCCTGCAAATCGGCGCGCCGTATTTCCATGCCGGCAATGCCCGAACGCTCGAAGAACTCTTCGACAATATCTTCGCCGCACATCATCAATCCGCCGTCGCACAGGTGTTCACCATCGACGCGACCAAACGCAGGCAACTCGTCGCGTACCTTCTCGCGATTGATGAAGACGAAACCACCGTCGCCGTTCCCGCCAAAGGTGCCAACGGCGGCGATATCTGCTTCTATCCGTGAAGCATTGATCGGAATGCCACGCAGCTCGTAAATCCCCTTTTTCGACTTTTCGTCACCCGCCCACGACATTCCTCGCGCCTGTGCACATCTGGTGTAAAATGCCGGATGGAGCTTGTCCAGTTACGTTATTTCCTTGCGATCACCGAATCCGGTTCAATCACCGGAGCAGCTCGAACGCTCAGCGTCAGTCAACCGACCTTGACGGTCGCCATTCAAAAACTCGAAGAAGAGCTCAAAACGACGTTGTTTCTCCGTGGTCGCGGCGGGGTTGTTCTTACTCGTACGGGCGAGGAGCTGCTCGATCATGCGCGTGACGTGCTGGGAATTTTGGGTCGGGCCGAGCAGCGCATCGCGGGGCTCGAACAAGAGCTCGTGGGGCATTTCGTGATCGGTTGTCACGAATCGTTGGGCGCGTATTTTCTGCCTGGATTCTTGAAAGACTTTCTCAAAGCCGCGCCGACCATTGAAATCAGTTTGTGGAATGGAACGTCCGCCGCCGTCACCGACGCGGTTCTCGAGCGAAAAGTCGACTTTGGCCTGATCGTCAACCCCAGGCCTCACGCTTCGCTCGTTTTGACCGAACTCTTCGACGACGCGATGGACCTGTTCGTCGAAAGCTCGCTCCGCCCCCTCGAAGATGTTCGTCATTCCGAACGATCGTTTTTGTGGGCGGTGGACAAACTCAAGCAAGGGCCGTTGATATATGCAGGTCGGGTGGCGCAGTGTCAGGACTTGATCGACCGGCTCGGGGCGGAGCAGATGTTGCCGATCCGGCGTCTTTCGTGTGGTGATTTGGAGCTCGTCAAGAGTTTGGGGCTGGCGGGCGTGGGTGTTTGCATGCTTCCGCGGCGCGTGGCGGCGTATGGGCACGAAGGCAAGCTCGTTCGACTGCATCCGGCGTTGCCGTTTTTCCCGGACATCATCAGCTTGGTTTACCGTGCGGATAATCATCGAACGCGGGGAGCATTGTTTCTCAAGGACGCTCTGGTCAGGTACGGGCGCGGGCTGCGAACGACGGGCAAGTCCTAGTTTTTTCTCGCTTCGCGTGCCTTGGGCCTTGCATTTCGCCTCGCGTCATTGCACGTTCCCCACCCTCGCGCGAGTTCGCCCGTGCGGGCTTGCGACGAACACAGACAAGACAAACCACCCTCGAGAGACACAAGGTCATGCCCGTCATTCAAGACAAACCCCAGGACGATAAGCTCTTTCGCATTCGCCACTCGCTTTCGCACGTCATGGCGCAGGCGGTGCAGACGCTTTTCCCGGGAACGAAGCTCGGGTTCGGCCCTCCGGTGGACGACGGATTTTACTACGACTTCATCTTGCCGAAGACGATCAACGACACGGACTTGCCCGCGATCGAAGCGAAGATGCGCGAGATCATTGCGGCGGGACAAACCTTTGCGTTTGAAGATTTGCCGGTCGACGCGGCGCTCGGGCGTATCGACGGACAAATGGGCGAGCCGTTCAAGGCGGAGTATGCCCGCGAGCTTGTGAACAAGCATGGGCTCGGCGAACTTCGTTTCTACACCAACGGTCCATTCCTCGACATGTGCGAAGGTCCGCATGTGGAGAAAACGAGCGACATTCCGGCCGATGCATTCAAGCTGCACGCGGTTGCCGGCGCATATTGGCGCGGTGACGAGCGCAACGCGATGATGACGCGTGTGTACGGTTATGCGTTTCATACGAAAGCGGAGCTCGAAGCGTACATCGCGGCGGTGGAGCAGGCGAAGCAGCGCGACCATCGTAAATTGGGGCAGGAATTGCGGATTTATGCGATTCGCGACGAAGTGGGCAAGGGATTGCCGCTTTGGTTGCCCAATGGCGCGGCATTACGACACGAATTGGAGAAGCTGGCGTATGAAATGGAATTTCGCGCCGGATACAAGAAAGTCGCGACGCCGCACATCACGAAGCGTGGGCTTTACGAGACCTCGGGACACATTCCGCTGTATGAAGATGGAATGTATCCGCCCATGATCCTCGACGAAGAAGGCAAAGGGGCCGGAGGGCCGCAGGAATCGTATTACTTGCGCCCGATGAATTGCCCGCATCACCACATGGTATTTGCGTCGGAAAAGCATTCCTATCGAGATTTGCCGCTGCGTTACGCCGAATACGGCAGCGTGTATCGTTTCGAGCGCGCCGGGCAATTGCAGGGTTTGACTCGCGTCCGCGGCATGACGATGAACGACGCGCATATTTACGTCACGCCCGAACAGCTCAAGGAAGAATTCAAAGCGGTTCTCGAGCTGCATACGAAATATTACGCCTTGTTTGGCTTGACCAACTACTTCATGCGTTTGTCGCTCTGGGATCCGCATGATCCGAAGCGAGCCGGCAAGTACGTCGATGATCCGGAGAACTGGGCGTTGTCGGAGAAACTCGTCACGGAGGCGCTCGAGGAATGCGGAGCCAATTACAAGTTGTCTCCGGGCGACGGCGCGTTTTACGGACCGAAGGTGGATTTCCAATTCGTGACCGTGACCGGGCGTGAATTCACGTTATCGACGAACCAGCTGGATTTCGCGGTGCCTCCGCGTTTTCAACTGTCGTACACCGATCGTGACGGCAAAGAGAAAACGCCGTATTGCATTCACCGCGCGCCGCTCGGGACGCACGAACGCTTCGTCGCGTTCCTCATCGAACATTACGGCGGGGCGTTCCCGACGTGGCTTGCGCCGGTGCAGGTCGTCGTGATTCCGGTCAGCGACAAGTTCCTGGCGTATGGCAAGAAGGTCGAAGCATTGCTCCGCGACGAGTTGGTCCGGGTTGAACTCGACGCGGGCGCTTCGACGATGGGCAAGAAAATCCAAGAAGGCGCCACGCGCAAGATCCCCATCTTGCTGGTCGTCGGGGGCAAAGAAGAGGCCGAGCAAACCGTAACGGTACGTCGTTATGGAATCAAAGAGCAAAAGGCCATGCCGCTCGCAGGCTTCATGGAAATGCTCGGCCAGGAAATCAAAGAACGAAAACACGTCAAGGCCTGGTAGAAATCGCGTTGCGTGTTACGATGAGGCGGAAGCGATGGTTGCATTCGATAACTTCGCCCGCCTCGTCGTGACAACCGCTTTTCTGGGCGGCGCCATTCTTGGTTGTTCCATTCTTGGTTGTTCGATGATCGCCGACATCGACGAAAGCCGCATTTCTCAGGGTGCGGGCGGTTTGTCGGCGAGCAGTTCCACGACATCATCGAGTTCTTCGACGTCTTCCTCCGGTGAAGGTGGGAATGGCGGTGCAGCCGAAGCCGGCGGCGGCGCCCCTGTTTGTCTAACCGACACGGATTGTCCCGGCGTTACGAATGCGTGCATCAAGCCGCGATGTTTTTCCGATGGGCTTTGCGGTTTCGACAATGAACCCATCGGCGCGCCGTGCGCTGAAAATGGCGGACATGCGTGTAATGGCAAAGGCGAATGCGTCGAATGCACGGCGAATGAACATTGTGCGAGCGGCAAATGTGGAATGGATCGATTGTGTATTCCGCCGACGTGCAGCGATATCCTCAAAAACGGCGATGAAACCGACGTCGATTGTGGAGGATCCTGTCCGGCGCGTTGTGGACCTCTCGAAATGTGCGGTATCGACGGAGATTGCGTCGGCGAGGTGTGTAGCGCGGGAATCTGCGCTCCCACGTGTAATGACCAAACGCTCAACGGCAACGAGACGGACATCGATTGCGGCGGCTCGGATTGCGGGCAGTGTGTTCTCGGAAAAACGTGTGCGGCGAACACCGATTGCGTGTCGACGTTATGCGAAAATGGCGTCTGTGTGCCGGTACCGACATGCACGGACGGCGTTTACAATGGAGCCGAAACGGACGTCGATTGCGGCGGCCCGGATTGCATCGCGTGCGGCATTGGACAACCGTGCCTCGAAGGACGAGATTGCACGAGTTTGTCTTGTGTGCAGGCGATCTGTGCCGAGCCGACGTGCAGCGACGGAATATTGAACGGCGGCGAAGTCGCCATCGATTGCGGTTCGATGTGTCCTTTGGGTTGTCCGACCGGAACACCATGCACGGCGCCCGAGGATTGTGCGAGCAAGAAATGCGAAGGTCCGTCCGGAAATACGGTTTGCGGTGAACCATCTTGTTTCGACGGCATTTGGAATGGCGACGAGACGTTTTACGATTGCGGTGGATCGTGCGTGAACAAATGCCCGCCGTTGAATCCTTGTTTGATCGATGCCGATTGTCGCGGCGGATTGTGTGATCCAATGACGCTCACATGCGCGCCCACGTGCACGGACGGATACATGAACCACGGCGAATCGGATCCCGATTGCGGCGGACCTTGCCCAACGAAATGCCCAATGGGTTGGCATTGTTTCATCGACGACGATTGCGCTGCGGGGCTGTATTGCACGCAGGGGCATTGTTTGCCATGAAAAAGTATCTGGCAATGCTCGGCTTCGTCGGCGTTTTTCTGGGCACGCCGTCGATACAGGCCAACGGCCGATTT